>Ga0182015_10001139_pt1 | contig 36200 bp, 36 predicted proteins | sample 712P3MmetaG_FD_120478 | JGI IMG/M metagenome (GOLD analysis project Ga0182015, IMG submission 120478) | Permafrost microbial communities from Stordalen Mire, Sweden - 712P3M metaG | ecosystem: Environmental > Terrestrial > Soil > Wetlands > Permafrost | place: Sweden: Stordalen | collected...
ATTGCTTTTGAGTCTCGGCCCACACCGCGCGCCGCAGCACGCCAGGATCGTCGTCCACCGGCGCCGATCGCCCGTAGCTGGCCTGATCGTCCGGGGCCGCATTGCCCACTTGATGCGTATTGTCCAGCGCGTAGGTGCCCACGCGTACCTGCGCCTCAATCCAGCGCGAAAGCGAATGCTCGCTCGAGAGCAGCGCGCCGTTCGAGCCGGAAACCTCCATCCGGTCGCTGGACGTCAGCGTGTAGCGTATGTAGTACGCCGCCGGATCGGCCTTGCTTAGGATCGGCATTTCGCGGTCGAGCTCCTGGCTCATCGCCGCAATCGCCGGTGCGGGCGTAGCTTGCGCCGCCGGTGCGGCGGCTTGGAACGCCGCGCCCATCTTCGGCGCGTGATCGGTTACGGCGCCCCCCGCAAAACTTGTCGCTGGCGAGATCAGCAATCCGAGAACCGAAACCAGTAAGGCGGTATGAATCGTGCGTGATGATGGCTTCAAGGGACTCCCTCAACCGACGGCGTTCCGCGCGGCACTTTGAATCGAACAGTGTATGCCCGCTTGCCCGGCAATCTCAAATTTGTGCGGCAGACGTGCCAGAACTTGATACCTGCTGGCCTTGCAGCCTTTAAATCAGTTATGCGGCGCCCCGGCCGGGCTGGCCGCGGGCGCAACCGATGTGGCTTGCGCGCGGCGCAGATCCGGCGAAAGCAAATCCACATCCTGCGCCGGTATCTCCGTGATGCTCGCGCCCGGCAACATTTTCGCAATCGCGTCGCGGAATCCGGCAACATTGCCCACGAAAACCACGTCCAGGTCTTCCGGATCGAAATGTTTCTGCGCCATGCGCTTCACGTCGTCCGCCGTCACCGCGTGGATTCTTTGCTGATACGTCTCCAGGTAATCGTCCGGCAATCCGTAGAACGCGGCGCCCAACACGCGATCCGCCACATCGGACGGCGTTTCCGAATGAAGCGGAAATACGCCCGCCAGAAAATCCCGCGCCACATCGAGTTCGTCCGCCGTCACCTCGCCCGAAGCCATCTTGCGAATTTCATCCAGCACCAATTGCGTCGCCGGGACTGTTTCCTCCGTGCGCGTAAACGTGCTCACCTGAAAATCTCCGGCGGTTCGATAGCTGGGAAAGCCCGAGGAAGCGTCGTACGTCAGTCCTTTTTTCAAACGCACGGCGGTGTTCAGCCGCGCGTTGTATGAGCCTCCGAAAATTTGGTTGGTCACTTGCAACGGGAGATAGTCAGGATCGTTGCGCGCGATGCCCGGCCGGCCGATGCGAATCTGGGTCTGCACCGCGTCCGGCTTATCCACCAAAAAAATACGCAGCCCCTTGGGCCGGGGCGCAGCCGCTTGCGACGCCGATGCGGACGCCATAGCAGCTGCCGCTGCCGCCGCGTCGGGTGAACCCTGCGTCCACGCGCCAAAATATTTTTCTGTCGCGGCAAACGCCTCGTCCGGAGTAATCGCTCCGGCGAATGCCAGCAGCGCGCCTTTCGGGAAATAGTGCGCGTCGTGGAAGGCCACAACGTCGCCGCGCGTCAACCCATGCACCGTCTCTGGCGTGCCTTCCCCCGGCAGCCCATACGCATTCCCGCCGAACACCACGCGCCGGAATGTGGCCGAAGCCAAATATTCGGCGTCGTCATACGACATCGAAAGATCGGACAGCTCTTCTTCCCGGCGCCGCTCAAGTTCCGGCGCGGCGAAGCTAGCGTGCAGCGTCACGTCCGACAGTAAGTCCATGGCTTCGTCAAAATCCTTCTTCACTACCGAGGCTTCGATCGTCGTGCAATCTTCGGAAGCGTCGGCTTCAAGCGTGCCGCCCACGAAATCGATCGCCCCATTGATCTCCTGCGCCGAACGCTTGGCTGTCCCTTCGGTCAAAAGGCTGGCGGTCATGTCCGCAACGCCGGGTTTGCCCGGCGGATCGGAAGCCGTGCCCGCGTCTGGCAGCAGCAATTCAATGCTCACCGAAGGCTGCGCGTGATCCGGGTCCGGATCCGAAGCCACGAAGACGCGCAAACCATTCGCGAATGTTTTTGTAGCCACCTTCGGAAAGATAAATGGATGCGGAGGCGCGAGCGGCGGCATGTCCGGCACAAGTTGCGCCGCTGGCGGCGCGCTATTGACCTGTGGAGCGGCGCTCGGCGAGGGTGCCGCGCCCTGCCGCGCCGCGCCACGCACCACGCCCACAGCAGCGCACAACGCGATGCTGCCCACGATCGCAAAACATAATTCAAGTTTGCGCTTCAAGATCAATCCAGACGCTCGATTCTTCAATTCGCCGGCACCGGTGCGCTCGGCGTTTCCACTTCCAGCAGCGTTGCATGCTCCGGCACGAAATATTCCTTCGCCACGCGCTCGATGTCGTCGGGAGTGACGCGCAGATATCGCTCCAGATCGGAATTGTACAAGCCCGGATCGCGGCCAATCACCGCGTAGGGTCCCAGCGCCGACGCTACTTCTTCATCGCTCTCGCGCCCCAAGATGAACGCGGAGGTCTGCTGGTTCTTGGCCTTCTCCAGGTCGTGCGCGTCAAGCGGTTGCGCCTTGATTTGATCCAGCACGCCGAGAATCTCTTTTTCGCCTTCCGCGTTGGTGTGTCCCTGATTCATCACGGCGATCACGAAGAATAAATTCGGATCCTCCGTAAAATTCCCACCGCCGTCCACTTCCACGGCGATGCGGTCCTCATACACAAGTTTGCGGTAGAGATAACTGCTCTCGCCGCTGGCCAGCAAATTTGACGTCAAATCCAGAGCGTACGCATCGGGCGAATATTCCGCCGGCATCTTGTAGCCGTAAACAAACGCGGGAAGCGGCGAATCCGGATAGGTCTTCGCCAGTGTGCGTCCGGCCGTCTGCGGCGGCTCCACCGCGGTCACGCGCGGCACGGGCATCACCGGTTTCGGAATGCCGCCGAAATATTTTTCGGCGTCGGCGACCGCGCCATCCGCCGAAAAATCGCCCACCAAAATCATCGTGCAATTGTCCGGCCGGTAGTAGGTGTGGAAAAATTCCGTCACATCCGCCAGCGTGGCTTTATCCAGATCTTCCATGCTGCCGATGGTCGTATGTTTATACGGATGCACGGTGAACGCCGCGGCGTATAAATCCTCGATCACGCGGCCGTACGGCCGGTTGTCCACGCGCAGCCGCCGCTCTTCCTTCACCACTTCGCGCTCGGATTCAAAATGCTCTTGCGTGATTTGCAGACCGCCCATGCGATCGGCTTCGAGCCACATCACGCGCTCCAAGGCGTTGCTCGGAAAAGTTTCATAAAACACGGTCACGTCATCCTGCGTGTAGGCGTCCGATTCGCCGCCCAGCGCTTCGATGATCCGCGTGTGCTGCTCGGGCGCTACGTGCGCGGAGCCCTGAAACATCAGATGCTCGAACAAGTGCGCAAATCCGGTGTGCCCCGGCCGCTCGTCCTTCGAGCCAACGTGGTACCACATCTGCAAACTAATCACCGGCGCGTTGTGGTTTTCCACCATCACCAATCGCAGCCCATTCGCGAGCGTGTGCGTCACAATCTGAAGCTGCGCAGGTTGCGGCGCGGATACTGGGTTTGAGGCGGAAGTGGGTGAACTCGCGGCCGGCGAATCAGGCGTCTGGCCGCAAGCCAGCGGAGCGCCCCGCCCCGCAAGGCACAAGGACGCAGCGATAACCGCAACCACGAAAGATCGCTTTTTCACGGAGTTATGTTCGCCGCCCGCCGGCGATTCGGTCCCACAGATACTAAAGACGCGCCGCAGCGTATTTAGATGCGGCCTGGCTCAAAAAGGCAACTCGCTCTCAGCAGCACGCAATCCTCAGCAGACTGAAACCCCGACCGGGCACACCGGAGCTCCGCCAGCTGCGGGAGCGGGCTTGCTCCGCAACGCAATGGGCAGCACGATTCCAGGAATCGCCACCAGAACCGTAAGTCCAATTATTTCGCCAATGGGCAGACGGCGCGAGGTCGACGGCGGCCCGTTTCCGCCCGTGTAATCCAGCGACGTGCCGGCGATCGCTTCGGCCAATTCCTCCGGCGTGGCTTGCGACGCCGCATCCGGCGCATTGCTGCCGCGTATAAAAGATATCTGCCCGGCTATCAAGTCCACGCATGCGCCGGCGTTATTGCAGAAGTGAATCAGCCCCTCCATGTCGATGACGCTCATCAAATCGTTTTCGTAGTACACGATGCCATCGCCGCCCACCACGCCGGCCACTCCCACGGCCGTACGCACTTCAAACTTCGCGCCAGGCCGGGTAAATTTCACAACCGTGGCACGCACGCGCCCGTACGTGAGATCGATCTGCGTCTGTTGCTGCGCGGAATTGTGCTGCGTGATCTCCAACGTCGAATCCGCGCCGACGTTCAGCACCGATCCATCGTCCAGGCCCACGCGCGCCCGCCCGTCCGGCTGCGTCTGCACTACGTCGCCCCAATCCACAGGCGTTTTCAGTTCCGCTGTAAGCTGCTGCGTGCCGCGCGCGATATCCACCGATGGAATCAATCGCGCGATCTCGCCAGCGTGTTGTCCTGCGGGCGCCTGTGCCGCACCCACCGGCGCAAACACCATCGCGGAAATTAACGCTCCGATCAGCACAGCGCACGAGGCTGAACGCGTGTTCATCAGATTTCTCCCAAGTTTCTAGAGATGTCCCCCACGCTGTGTTACCGGACCACCGCGCGACTGTCAACGTTTCTCCGAGCGCTTTGTCCCGAACTGGCCACTAGCCGCGCCCGCGCGAAGCCGTCTGACGCAGCCTCTGTCGCACAACTGAGCACACGCAAAATTCGATTCGCCAGCGCCCACCCGGCTCAGTCCTATAATTGAAGCTGCCATGCGTGCACTCATCTCCACTCTCGTCACAGCTGTGGCCGCCCTCGGCATCTACTACTACTTCCTTAAGGAAGCGGCGCCGGCTCCCGGCACGGCCGTCACGCAGCAGGTCTCGATTACCGGCGTGCAGATGGACCTGATGGCCATCGCGCAGGCCGAGCGCACCTACGACGCCGAGAATAGCAACTACGCCTCGCTCGACCAACTCGCCTCGAGCGGCGCGCTCACCATAGAACGCAACGGCCGCGACGGCTACACCTACGACGTGGAGACCTCCCCGCAGGAATTCACCGTCACAGCAACGTACACCGCGCCGCCCCCTCCGCCGCCGCCGATGGGACAGCCCGCCGTGGCGCCCCTGCATTACCCGACGCTTTCGATCGACCAGACCATGCAGGTCCACACGGGAAATTAGCGCCGTCTCACCCTCCAGAAGTCCCGGCGAAGGCGTGTGTTAAGATACCCGCCAGATGAATCCTGCCCTGAAACATCTCTCTGAGTTGCAGGCTGTCGACCTGAGCCTGAATCATTTGCGCGCGCGCCTGGCTGACTTCCCGCGCCGCTTGGCCGAGGTGGATGCGCAATTGGAAACGGCGCGCGGCGATTTGGCCGCAGCCAAGGATTCGCTGCTGGGCAGCCAAAAGGACCGCAAGAAATACGAGCTGGACGTCGAGCAGTGGAAAGAAAGCGCGCGGAAATATCGCGACCAGAGTTTTCAGGTCAAGACCAACGAAGCTTACAAGGCGCTGCAACACGAGATCCAAAACGCCGAAACCGAAATGGCTCGCGCCGAAGACCGCCTGCTCGAACGCATGATGGCCGGCGAAGAGTTCGAGCGCCGCGTTCCCGCCGCGGTTCGGGCGCTAGCCGAAGCCGAAGCCGCAACCGCCGCGCAGCGCCGTGCGATCGAGGCGGAAAAGGCCGCCGTGGAAAAAGAATTCGCTTCCGCGCAAGCGCAGTACGCGGAGGCCGCGCGTGGCGTCCCGCCCGATCTCCTGGAGGACTACCAAAAGATTGCCGAGCGGCGGCACGGCATTGGCCTGGCCGAAGTGCGCCACGAAAGTTGCGGCCAGTGCGGCGTGCGCATCCTGCCGCACGTCGTACAGGACTTGGGGCGCGCCGGCTCTGACGACATTTTTCATTGCGAGACTTGCACGCGCATCCTTTGGCTCGCCGATTCGCATGGCGCCGCGGCCTCCGCTTCTCAGGGCGCGGAGCGCCGTGAAGATTAGCCGCCTGCTTCCCACATGAAGAGTTTCAACAAAAATTCAGCGCGGCTTTTTCATGAGCCGGCCACATCCACGGCCTCCGGCCCCGTGCACGTCGCCCAGATCGACGGTGCGGCGCGCGGCAATCCCGGGCCGGCGGCGTATGCCGTGGTGCTGCGCACGCCGGACGGCGAGCGCGTCGAATCGTTCGGCAAATACATTGGGCGCGCGACGAACAACGTTGCCGAGTACTTCGGCTTGATCGCGGCGCTTGATGCGGCCGAGGCGCGCGGCATTCACCGGCTGCGAGTCCAGAGCGATTCAGAGCTGCTGGTGCGCCAGATGCAGGGCCACTACAAAGTACGCAGCGCCGATTTGCGTCCGCTGCACGAGCGAGCCATGAAAGCTTCCAAAACGCTGGAGCATTTCGCCATCGAGCACATTCCGCGCGAGCGCAATAGCGACGCCGACGCCGTGGCCAATGCCGCGCTGGACAGCACGGCCGGCCGGAACCTTACGGCGCCGGTTGTGGCCAAACCGATTCGCACGCGCGCTCGGTACGAAGGCGGCGCGCTCATACCCACGGCGCCGCTCGAACTCGCCGAAGGCGCAGAAGTGATCGTGACCGTCGAGCCCATTCGACGGACGAACCTCAGCTGACCTTTCGAGGCGGGCGCGGATCTTCAACGGCCGCGAAGGATTCCAGTAATTACGATTTCAGAGCGTAGGAGCGATACAGCGTATCGCGTTGCGCGGGGGTGTAGCCGGCGTCAAAGATGATCCGGCGAAGTTCGGCTTCGTTGGTGCGATTGCGCACGCCGGCGGCGAACACCACGTTTTCTTCAATCAGAATGCTGCCCACATCGTCGGCGCCGAATTGCAGGCCCAGCTGGCAAATCTTGATTCCCGGCGTCAGCCAACTGGATTGGATGTGGTCGATGTTGTCCAGGTAAAGCCGGCTGATGGCCAACGTTTTCAAATAATCGAACGCGGTGGCTTCCGCCACCTTTTTGCCCAGCGGTGTATTTTCGGGCGCGAACATCCAGGGAATGAATGCGGTGAAGCCGCCGGTCTCTTCCTGAATGCGGCGCAGCGTTTCCAGATGATTCACGCGGTGGCGATGCTCTTCGCCGCATCCGAACATCATGGTGGCCGTGGTGCGCAGGCCCAGCGAGTGCGCGATGCGATGCATCTCCACCCATTCGTTTACCGTGCATTTCAACCGCGAAATGCGCGCGCGAATTTCGTCGTCCAGGATTTCCGCGCCGCCGCCGGGAATCGAATCCAGGCCCGCGGCCATCAGGCGCGCGATCGTATCGCGTACGCTCAAATCCGAAACTTCCGCGATGCACAGAATTTCCGGCGCGGAAAAACAGTGCAAATGTACCTGCGGAAAGCGCTCCTTGAGCGAGCGCAGCAAATTTTCGTAATACTCGATGCGCAAGTCGGGGTGCAGCCCGCCTTGCAGCAGGATTCCCGTGCCCCCAAGTTCGAGCATCTCTTCAATCTTCTGGTAGATCGATTCAAACGAGAGCAGATAGCCTTCGCGAGAACCCAAGGGCCGGTAGAACGCGCAGAACGAGCAGTATTCCGTGCAGAAATTGGTGTAGTTGATGTTGCGGTCGATCTGATAGGTGGCCACGCGCGGATCGGTTTTCTTGCGGCGCACTTCCATCGCGCCCATGCCGATGCCAATCAGGTCGTCGGAGCGAAACAGGTCCAGCGCTTCTTGTGACGAAATCCCCATTTGGTTTTCTTCTCTCCCTAGCGTGTCACTCGTTCGGCGGATGCCGGCGCGGCCGCAAATTCGATCGGGCGCGGCGGCGGAATCAAATTCGCCGCCGCGGCCAGGCGATAAAATAGGTCCAGGCCGGCGAGATTTTCGGCATCGAGCGAGTAATCGATATTCTCGCGCAGATAAATCTCAAGCTCGCGCGGCGGCAGATCGAGTTTGAGCGCCGCGCCCTCGGCGATGTCTCCGAGGTTCGCCAGACCGTAGTCTTTCGACGCCTCGAAATCGGCCAGCACTTGCGGCGTCACCACGTCGCGGCGCGCCGCCCACACCGCCAGCACGCATGGTTTGCCGGTCATCTCGCCCCATTGCTGGGCGACATCATAGACGAATAGCGTATCGACGCCTTCGACGGGCTGCTCGTCATCGCTTCCGCCGCAGCAGGATTCGCCGGGCGTTTTGGCGGACAGCGCATCCATCTTCAACCGCACGCGCAGCGCCGGATCGCCAATCAGCAGCGCGGCATCGGCATCGGCCAGCATCGCGGCGGGATCGGGCGCGGCTTCCACAAATTCCGGTTCGATGCGCCAAAGTCCCTGGCACAGCAGGCGCACCAGCGCGATCGAACTGCGCGAATTGTGATCGAGCGCGAGGCGCCGCACGCGGTCAATCGGCCGCCGCGAGACCACCAGAATGCTGCGCACCTCGCGTTTGGCCGCTACCGCCATTCCCGGCAAGATCACAAGATCGTTGATCCGCTGATATTCGATCGCCGGAATCACGCCGATATCCACGCGCCCCGCGCGCAAATCGTCCGCGCACTGCGCCGGCACCGCAAACGATAGGTCGTAGCGCCCCTCCAGCGGCCCATCCGTGAATCCCCACACCAATGGCGCCGTATTCAGAAACTCGACGACGGATACGCGTAGTTTGCTCATGTCCTGTAGTGCTTCAGGTGCAAACGTCATTATAGCAAGACCGAACGCGCGCGAGCCCGCGGTACAAATTTCTTGTGCCGCGGGCTGCGGTCGCATTACCATGCGCGCGCCGGAGCGCGAAAGCGCGGACTCCGGGTAGCCTTCCGTCGCGTGCGGCTCGGTTCAGTGATTCAAGCCAGGTAGAGATCGACACTTCAAATTCGTCTGGAGGAAATCCCATGCTCGGAGAATTGATCGGAGAGAACACCGGAAAGCGGCTGGTGAGGCGAGTGTTGTCAACAACTCCGCCGACAGTGGAAGTATCGTTCGAGGATACCGGAAAGATGCTTGGGCTGGCGACGACCGGCTTCGGAACATATACCTCGGTGGTGCGGCCAGACGGTACGATTTACGGCGAAGGGCAAGGCGCCACCTTCTCCTCCGAAGGCGATATGGTCGCCTGGAAAGCGTCCGGGCAGGGAAAGTTCGGACCGGGCGGCTCGGTAAGCTACCGCGGGATTTTGTATTTTCAGACGGCGTCGCAGAAGCTGGCGCGATTGAATGCGGCGCCGGCCGTGTTTGAATACGAAGTCGATCCAGAGGGCAAGACGCGGACGAAGATGTGGGAGTGGAAATAGCCCTGCGCGGCGCGAAGGGCGTGAGGAAGAAATCCTCACGCCCGATCGGCGCGAAATTCGGAATGCTGGCCGCGCGCCAGTGGCCGCCGCTCGGCTTGCCGCCCAATATGGATTTCTTGGTGGATTCTCAAATCGCGATCGAAAAGTTGATACGCTTCTCGCATGGCTAAAGCGCGCCGCGATGCCGGTTTTCTGCCGCTCGAAGACGCGCTCTTCCGCGCGAAAAAGCGCAAGCCTATGCCGCACGAATTCGTGCTGGACGCCATCGCTGAGCTTTCGCCCCGAACCCATGCGATGTTTGGCTGCCTCGCGGTCTATGTCGGCGAAAAAATCGTATTGATCCTGCGCGATAGGCCCAAATTCCCCGACGACAATGGCGTGTGGCTAGCCACGCGCCATGAGCATCACACCAGCTTGCGGAGCGAATTCCCGAACATGCGATCGATTCGTTTGTTGGGCAAAGCCGTGACGGGGTGGCAGGTCTTGCCGGCCGACGCGCATGATTTCGAGGAAGCCGCGCTGCGCGCCTGCGATCTGATTTTGGCCGGCGATCCGCGAATCGGAAAAGTGCCCGCATCGCGGCGCGCCTCCAGCGCAAAAGCGAAGAAACCCGCGAAATCCAAAAAGTCCCCAAAGCCTCGCAGCGCGAAAAAGAAATCGCGCAGGCGGCGGTAACCCGCGGGACAGGCGCGAGCCAGCAATATCCGCTAAAATCTAGGCTGCGAATGGCACGTACTCTTCGCGCGCATCGCGGATTCCGCGCGCTTGATCCTAGCCGAGGTCAACCAGATGGCAAATGCATGGCACGAAGTTCCGCCGGGCGACCGGGTCCCGAAGGAATTCACCGCGGTGATCGAAATTCCGCTGGGCTCCAATGTGAAGTACGAGCTTGAGAAGAAGAGCGGCCTCTTGAAAGTGGACCGCATTCTCTATTCCGCCGTCTATTATCCGGCGAATTATGGATTTATTCCGCAGACGCTGGCCGAGGATGGCGATCCCTTGGACGTGCTGGTGTTCTGCCAGGAAGCCGTGATCCCGCTCTCGCTGATCGAAGCTCGCGTGATCGGGCTGATGAATATGATCGATGCGGGCGTGCCCGACAGCAAAATCATCGCTGTAGCCCTGGGCGATCCACAGTTCAACACCTACCAGGAAGCGGCGCAGTTGCCCATTCATCTATCGCGACTGGTTCGCCGCTTCTTCCAGGATTACAAGCTATTGGAAAATAAATCGGTGGAGGTCGACGCGATCTTGCCCGCCGAAAAGGGCCGCGAGGTGCTGGCCGCCGCGCTGAAGCGATACACCGAAAACTTTGCCCGCGCTTCCCGCTCATAGCGGCGCCGAATTGAGGAGCCCCGGCCCGTCGCGCTCCTAGCTATGAGGATGCCGCGCCGGCGGGCCTGGCGCGCGATGCAGGATCACGCGAGTTCGGTCGCGCGTCATGCGGATGTGGCATTCCAGCGGATCGCGATCGATGTTGCAGGTGCTGTCTCGCGTTTCGATCCACACTTTTTGTTCGTCGTCCACGATCATCCACGCGGTGGCGTTCGTCGCGTGATTGGTTTGCTCCACGTAAATCGCGGCGTTCATGTCGTCGTCGGAGGCATCGGCGTTCATCTGGCCGCAATCTTCGTCGGCCGGCGCAACGTCCGAATAGGCCGGAGAACAGTAATCTTCGTCGTGTTCGAGCACGATCTTTTCGTTGCCGCCGGTGATGAAATAGCGCGTGGTCACCAGCGAAATTCTATTGTTCACATACCATTCGTTTAAATCTTCCGCGAAGGCCGCCGGCAGCTGGCTCATCTCCAGAGATTTTTCCTTCACCTGCTTTGAAAAGACGTTGACCGCCGGAGTTGGTTCGCCGTTCGTGGGATGAAAATAGAACGCGCCCAGTACGATTCCGCTTTGCAAATCGATCCACATCATTCCGCGGCCGCCCAGGTACGGCCCATTGTGGCCGGAGACGATCACGTAGCGGCTATCGCGGAATTGCACGGCGTCGGAGGAACCGGAGAGCACGGTCTTCATCGCGTCAAAAAGCGGCATATCGTCGCCGTAGTGAAACATGCAATCGGGAATCACGCCGTGCAGCAGTTTCACGTAGAGCTTGTTCTGCATCGCGTCGTTCGCCGTTTGTCCTACAAGATCGTTAAGGAACGTAAGCTGGTCGCCGGAAAGCGGCTTCTGAAAAATCGCGGGATCGTACACCGCGGGCGCGGATTGCGGCGCGGAAGATTCGATTGCGGCAGATGGAGACGCAGCCGCATCCGGTTCCGGCGCTTGCGAAGGCGCCGCCTGCGCATTCGGCTGCTGCGGTCCAGGCGCCATTTCTTGCCCCCGCGCAAATCCGCGTCTCGCGCCAGCGAAAAATAACAGCGCGCCAACGATCGCGATCTGCGCGCCGCGAAATGCCTTCAGCGATCGCATACTATACCGTTCGGATGATACCCCAATCGGAACATCGGCCCGCGCATCATACACTTCCGCCACGCCCGCCTCAACACGCGCGCCATTTTTTGCCTGCGGCGCGCCGCGCTTCGATAGAATTATGTGCGTGACCACCAAGCGCTCTATCGCAGTGTTCGATCTAGGCGGTGTGCTGATCGATTGGAACCCACGCTACTTGTATCGCCAGCTCTTCGATGGCGACGATCCGGCAATGGAGCATTTTCTGGCCAACGTCTGCACGGGCGAATGGAACGATCGGCAGGATGAGGGACGCACGTTTGCCGAAGCGTGCTCCACGCTGAAGCTGGCCCATCCCGCGCACGCAGAAATGATCGACGCATGGTTCGAGCGTCACGCGGAGATGCTCGGCGGCCCGATCTCCGGCACCGTCGAGATTCTCGCGGAGTTGCGCGCGCGCGACGTTCCGCTCTACGCGCTCACCAATTGGTCGGCGGAAACATATCCCACCGCCATCCGGCTGTTCGATTTCATGCGTTGGTTCCGCGGCGTCTTGGTCTCCGGCGAAGTAAAAATGCTCAAGCCCGATCCGCGCATCTTTGAACTTTTCCTCGAAACTTTCGCAATCGATCCCGCCCTCGCCGTGTATATCGACGATCGCAAACCAAACGTCGCAGCCGCGGCGGCGCTGGGCATGTATGGCATCGTATTCACGGACCCGCCGGCTCTTCGCGCGGAGCTCTTGCGGGTCGGATTGCTTCCCAGCTAACGCCAGCGCCGATAATCCCGCGCTGACTTGACAGTTCCAGTAATAGACGGCTAGTCTCTGGCGCCGTGGAGCTGGATGCTTCCCTCTATTGGCTGGGGCTTGCCCTCACGCCCGGTCTGGGCGCGCGCCTCACCGCGCGTCTGCTGGCGCGCTTCGGCTCGCCCGAACGCGTGTTCCGCGCGAGCCTCACCGAGCTCGAGGCCTGCCACCTGCCCGCCCCTGTTGCCCAATCGTTGCAAGGGCAGCGCGCGCTTTCCGCGGCGGAAAAAGAATTGGCTGAGGTGCGCAAGCTCGGCGTGCAGCTTCTGAATTGGGACGAGCCCGCGTATTCCAAGTTGCTGCGCTCGATCTACGATCCGCCTCCGCTGCTTTACGTTCGCGGCGATCCGAGCATGCTTGACCGGCACGTGATCGCCATTGTCGGCACGCGCCGTCCCACACCCTACGGCAATCAAGTAGCCGAGCGGCTGGGGCGCGATTTGGCCGAGCGCGGTTTGGTGATCGCCAGCGGCCTCGCCCGCGGGATTGACGCTTCCGCGCAACGCGGCGCGTGCGCTGCCTCGCGCGGCGGCGTGATCGGCGTGCTGGGCACCGGAATCGACCTGCAGTACCCCAAAGAGAATCGCAAGCTCTACGCCGAAGTGGAAAAGCGCGGCGCAATCGTTTCGGAATTTCCGTTGGGCACACCGCCCGCACCCGAAAATTTTCCGATTCGCAATCGCATCGTCGCCGGCGTCGCGCTGGGAGCAGTGGTCGTGCAGGGCGAGCAATATTCCGGTTCGATCATCACCGCGCGCCTGGGCATGGAGTTCGGCCGCGAAATTTACGCCGTCCCCGGCAACGTCACCGAGCCGATGAGCTTCGCCCCGCACCAATTGATTCGCCAGGGCGCCAAGCTCGTCTCCGGATGGGAAGACGTGATCGAAGAATTGCCCACGCCAGTGCGCACGGAATTGTTTCCGGTGGAAGAGGCGCCGGCCAGAGAGCGCGAGCTGCTCGTCGAGCAAGCCATGGGCGAGACCGAGCGAAAAATCTACGCGCTACTGAAGGCCGATGAAAGTGTGCACGTGGATACGCTCGTCGAAAGCACAGGCCTGAATTCTTCAGAGGTCCTCGCGGCGCTGTGCGAGATGGAGATGCGCGGCGTGGTGCGCCAATTGCCGGGGAAACAATTTCTTCGCGTCCTGGTGTGAATCGCGCCCCAAATCACATCGAGCGAACAGGCAAGCCGACAATGTCGTCGATTCCGAAGATTTCCTTCATCGCGTAGCCTTCCGCGTACTCAACTCCGATCAATTCGCCGCAGTGCCGGGCTGTCTGGCTCATCCGCGCTTCCAACCGGTCAAGCGGCAACGCCACCTTCGAGCGCTTCTCTCGCTTCGGCGGATTGAACTGTGAAGCGTAGGCCAGAATCGCGCGCCGACGCTTCGCATAGTATTTCGTGATGTCCACCGCGAAATCCGGCCGCACATCGGCATACGCAGTGGCGTAGATTATTTTGAATGGCCGGAACGCTTCGCCCTCAAGCGCGTAGTTTTTAAGACCGGCAATGAAGCAAGCTTCGTATCCCAATTGCGAGGCGATGTAGTGATCCGGATGCCGCCCCTCCCAGTAAGGCAGGATCACCGTGCGCGGCTGAAATTCACGGATCACCCCTGCGATGGCGCCCTTATATTCATCGCACACGCGAAGATGCGCATCAGGCAGCGCGAGATTGCGGCGCACCGCGACGCGCAGTAGCTTCCCGGCGCGCGCCGCTTCGCGCAGCCGCGTCTGCGGCGTGCCGCGCGTGCCCGTCTCGCCTTGCGTCAGGTCGAGTATCCCGGTGCGGTAGCCCGCGTCCGCCATCTTCAGCAGCGTGCCGCCGCTGGTAAGTTCCACGTCGTCCGGATGCGCCGCGATAGCCAGCAGATCGAGTTTCACGCAGCGATTCTACATGAGTCCCGCGGCCGCGCGCGCGCGTTCTGACGGCGGTGCTTGACAGCTCCGGTACACTGAAGATGTCAGCGCACGGCGCGCCCTTCTCGCCTTCGTGGTCTTTTTTGCCTCGAGGAACATCCAATGAAAGGTAGCGAGAAGGACACAGAGGTATCTTCGCGTCGCATTTAGGTTTACAACATGCCCATGGCAAAATCGCTGGTCATCGTCGAATCGCCGGCTAAGGCTAAGACGATCAACAAGTATTTGGGGCGCAACTTCAGCGTCAAGGCTTCCATCGGCCACGTGATGGACCTGCCGAAGAAAGATATCGGCATCGTCCTGCCGCCCGACGCCGATAAGCCCGCCAAGAAGAAGACCAAGAAGCGCGCCAGCGCCAAGAAAAAGCCGGAAGTAAAAGTGCGCCCGTACAATCCCGCGAAGATATTTGAGCCCACGTACGTCGTCATTCCCGGCAAGGATAAGGTTGTAAACGATCTTAGAAAAGCCGCGTCTACCGCCGACGCGATTTACCTCGCCGCCGACCCGGACCGCGAAGGCGAAGCCATCTGCGCGCACCTGACCGAAGTGCTGACGATGTCCAAGGACGATCTTTTCGATGGCTACACTCCGGCGGTCAATCGCTGGGGCCGCAGAGGCAGACAGACCGCCGCGGAAACGGCCGAAGCCAAAGCCATCGCGCCTCCCGTAGCGGCTGACGTGCCCAAAGACATGCGCAAAAAAATCTTCCGCGTGATGTTCAACGAAATCACGCCGAAGGCCATTCGCGCCGCGTTCGATTCCGCGGGCCAAGTGGACGAGCGTCTGGTGGACGCGCAGCAAGCGCGCCGCGTGCTCGATCGCATCGTGGGCTACAAGATTTCGCCGCTGTTGTGGGACAAGGTGCGCCGCGGACTATCCGCCGGGCGCGTGCAGACCGTGGCGCTGCGCCTGATCGCCGAACGCGAACTGGAAATCAAAGCCTTCGTTCCCAAGGAATATTGGACCATCCACGCGCGCTTGCAAGCCGCGGAACTGCCCATCTTTCACGCCAAGCTCTCCAAGCACAAAGGCGAAGATATTGAAATTCCCGACGGCGCCCACGCCGCGCGCATTTTGGAAGAGCTGCAAAACGCACAGTGGCGAGTCTCCGAAGTGGTCCAGAGAGAAAAACGCCGCACCGCGCCGCCGCCGTTCACTACCTCCAAGCTGCAGCAGGCTGCCTACAATCGCTTGCGCTATACGGCCAAGCGCACCATGGGCATCGCGCAGAAATTGTACGAAGGCGTCGAGCTAGGCGATGAAGGCTCGGTGGCGCTGATCACCTACATGCGCACGGATTCCGTGCGCGTCTCGAACGACGCGCTGGACCAAGTGCGCGCGCTGATCCCCGCACAGTACGGCGCGGAGTATCTCCCGGAAAAGCCAAATTTTTATCGCAGCAAAAAAGACGCGCAGGACGCCCACGAAGCCATCCGCCCCACGGACGCCGCGCGCACGCCCGATTCGCTGCGCCGCTATTTGGATGATGAAGCCTTCAAGTTGTACCAAATCATTTGGCAGCGATTCGTGGCATCGCAAATGGTGCCCGCCGTGTTCGATCAAACCACGATCGACGTGGCGGCCGGCGATTACACCTTCCGCGCGTCGGGATCCGTCGAAAAGTTTGCCGGTTTCCTCGCTGCCTACCGCTCGGGCGAAGAAGACATGGAGAAGGGCGAAGACGCCGAAGCCGAAGGTAAGCGTCTGCCGCGCGTCAGCGAAAACGAAATCCTGAAGCTCGCCAACGTCGAAACCGTTGACGGCGGCGAGAGCGAGCCCGCCGTGCGCTCCGAACAGCATTTCACCGAACCGCCTCCGCGCTATACCGAAGCCACGCTGGTAAAGGAGCTCGAAGAGCGCGGCATCGGCCGCCCTTCCACCTACGCCGCGATCATTTCAACCATCGTCGAACGCGAGTACGTCACCAAAGAGATGGGGAAATTCACGCCCACCATGCTCGGCGAAAAAGTCAGCGTCCTGCTGGTGAAAAGTTTCGAGGATATTTTCGATCCCGGCTTCACCGCGCGCATGGAAGAGGAATTGGATGAAGTCGAAGAAGGAAAATTGCCGTGGAAGGAAGCCGTCGGAGATTTTTATACGCGCTTCGTGAAGGATTTGACGCTCGCGCGCGAAGACATGCAATCCTATAAAAAAGGAATCGAGACCACCGAACTCTGCCCGAAGTGCGGCCAGGGGCATCTGCTCGAACGCATCAGCCGCAATGGATTTTTCATGGGCTGCGAGCGCTATCCGGATTGCGATTACACTCGCGATCTTTCCCCCGAACTTCCTACCGATGGCGAGCATCCCACCGAAGCTTGCCCCGAATGCGGCAAAGAGATGGTGATCAAGCGCGGCCGCTTCGGCACGTTCCTGGCGTGCAGCGCCTATCCCGAATGCAAAACCACCCGGCGCATGATTCAGGGCACGCGCAAAGCGCTGCAGCCCGATCAATTGCTGGAAGAAAATTGCCCGGATTGCGGCAAGCAACTCGTGCGCAAGCACGGCCAGTACGGCGAATTCATCGGCTGCACCGGCTACCCCAAATGCAAATACATTCGCGCGAAAACGCTGGGCATCGCCTGCCCCAAGTGCGGCGTGGGCGAACTGCTCGAACGCATGGCAAAAAAAGGACGCCGCCGCGTTTTCTACGGCTGCAATAAGTATCCGGCGTGCGATTTCACCAGCCCGCACCGGCCCATCGCCGAGCCGTGCCCGAAATGCGGCGCGCCGTTCATCGTCGAAAAGATCAGCAAATACGGAGCCTTGCGCGCGTGCGTCAAAGAAGGCTGCGATTGGGAGATGCCCGTGCCCGCGGCGCTGCCCGAGGCGCAATCCGCCGCCCCGCCCGAAGTCATCGCCTCGGTCCGCTCTTGAGTCGGAATTTTTATCGGACTGCGCGCGGCGCGATGCGATTCAAGATTGGCAGTTGCGCGCGACGCCCCGCGCGTGGGCGATGAAAGAAGCTCTCGGCCGTTACTTCGATTATCTGCGCTCGGTGCGCAACGCTTCGCCGAACACCTTGCGCAGCTACCAGACCGATCTCGAAGAATTCATTCAATATTTGGCTCCGCCCGGCACAACTCCGTTGGCGCTCCGTGAGATCGATCATCGCACCATCCGCGAATTTCTGGGCCACCTGCACGCCCGCGGCCTGCAGAAAAGCTCCATCGCGCGCAAACTTGCCTCGATCCGTTCCTTTTTCAAATATTGCGTGCGCGATGGGCGCCTGGAAAACAGTCCCGCGCGCCTGGTCTCCACGCCGAAGCTTCCCAAGCGCGTGCCCCGGGTTCTGAGCGCGGACCAAATGGGCGGTTTCCTGGATGGCATGTCCGCCGCCGGCGAAGACGCGCTGGCCGGAAGGCGCGCCCGGCCCGGCGCGCGCGAAGATGAATCGCGCCTGCTGGTGAAGCGCGATCTCGCGATGCTTGAACTTCTCTACGCTTCAGGACTGCGTGTCAGCGAGCTCACGGGCCTCAACGTCGTCGATATGGATCGCAAAGAGATGATGCTGCGTGTGCTCGGCAAAGGAAATAAGGAACGCGTCGTGCCCTTCGGCGGCAAAGCCGAACATGCCATCGCCGCGTACTGGGAAGTGCGCGCCGGAATTCTTCAGAGCGCCAATGGCCGCACCGAGCCGCAGGCCGTTTTTCTGAATTGTTTGGGCCAGCGCCTCACGGCGCGCTCGGTCAACCGCATCCTAAAAAAATACGCGCGCCTTGTGAACGTCAATTTGAATCTACATCCCCACTCGCTGCGCCACGCCTTCGCTACGCATCTGCTGGCCGATGGCGCCGATCTGCGCGCCATCCAGGAACTGCTCGGCCATTCATCGCTCTCCACCACCCAGAAATATACGCACGCCACGATCCGCCAGCTGATGGAAGTCTACGACAAGGCTCACCCACGCGCCTGAGTTGTGGCGCGTTCCCCGCTTCGATTTCTTATGGAAGGAACGATTGCGCGGAGCTTCGCGCGGGCGCGTAAATCTGAGCGTCGAAATCCAAAGGAAGAATCGCGGCGCCGTCGCTTGAGTTGCTCGCAGCGCTCGGGAAGGCGGCCACGCTTCTCGCGACGATAGCTATCGCGCGTGGCCCTTGTATAAACAATTCCGAGACATCAGCGCCCAGCGCGTTCACGCTTTGCTGCACGCCCTTCTGCGCATCGTCCGCCTGGTGCTGCTGCTGTTGCAATTGGTGCGAGGCATCCAGGTCCGGCTTGGCCTGCGCGTTCGCGATCAAAACAGGATCGGCGGGAGGCGCGGGCGGCAAACCACTCTGCCCCTGATTTTTCGCCAGTTGCCCCACGCCGTCGTCTACTTTCTCGTGCATGTGATTCGCCATGTCTTGCAGATCCGAAACTGAAACTCCGAAGCGCGTGCCCGCGGCGCAATCGCCCCTCTGGCTGCTGGCCACCAGCACCCGGACGTCTTGTTCCGCGTCCGCCGAAGTTTCCAGGCGCGTGAGCACGTCGCCTGGACTCAACGTGCATGCCGCTCCGTCCGCACCCTGCTCGTCCAGCGAAACGTCCACGATGAAAGTCCCCTGCATGGGCACAAGCGCTTCCGGCACCGCATCGCTGCCCGGCGGCGGAATGGTCTGCGGATTCGCCGCCGCGTTCTGTTCGGCGGCGAGCTGCGCCGTCACTTCCGCGGCGATCGCTTGCTTTTCCGCCGGGCTGATCGGCGGCGGCGCGCTCTCGTCCGGCGGCGACTGCGCGGCCGGAGCGTTCGCCGCCTGCTGCGCTTCGTAAGCATCCTGCAATTGCTGCGCGATGATGTAATCGGTCAGCCACAGCGCTGCGTCGGTGTAAGCCGGATATGGCGTGAAGTAATATGAGTCGTACCCCAGCCACGGCCCCCATCCCCACGCGAACGCCACCGGCGCGTGCCATCGATGCACGGCCCAGCCATAAAACGCCGGCGCGTAGTGATACTGCGGCAAATAATGGTAGTAAATCAGTCCGTGAAAATAGTAGCCGGGATAAGCCCGCGCATAAACGCGCCCGCCGGAAACGTAAGTTCTCTCCAGGTAAGGCTGCCCGCCGCGCATCACCGGATGATCCACGTAACCGTAGTGCGCGCCCATGCTCACCAGCCGCGTGTGATCCGGCTGCTCCGTCACGATCGTGCGTCCGCCGCGCGGACCGAGCCGCACCGTCATCCCTTGCGTATGAATCGCGCGCACTTGCCCACGCGAATCGATCCTCGCCTCCACTCCGCTCTTCGTCGTCAAGACGGTTGGCTTGCCCGCGCTGTTATATTCCGCTCGATCCCCATTCGGCCGCGTCACCGTGCGCGCTCCCGCAGCGCCGCGATTTTCTCCAGCCGAATTTTCTGCGCCGCGATTCTCCGACGTTTTCGCATCCGGCCCCTTCGCCGCGTCGCCCTTCGCTTCGCCGGATTTCGTTTCAGCCGTCGCTCTTTCTGGCGCATTGTTTTCCGGCGCGCGGGCCTCTGTTGCTTTTCTTTCATCCGCACCCGCGCCGCGATTTCCCGCCGTCGTTGCGCCATGCCCCGAATCCATCAGTCCCGCGCCTTTGCCGCTGCCCGTTCCGTGCGCACCACCCGATGCGCTCGTCAGTCCGCCGCTATCCGCGCTGCGATTCGCCCCGGTACTCGTTCGCGAAGTTGTTCCAGTGCGCGAAGTCGTCGCAGTATGCGAAGTCGTCTCCATATGCGAAGTTGTCCCCGTATGCGAGGTAATCCCCGCATTTGAATTCGCTCCCGGTTTTGACGACGCAACCGCACGCGCCCCCGGGGTGGATTTCGATCCCTTAGAAGGCTTTGAAATCGAGGCCGTCCTCGCGTGAACCGCCGGCTTCACCGCTGGTGTGCCCTTCGATCTAATAGTTTTGGTCGTTCCAGAAGTCTTCGGCGCGGACCCAGTCTTGTGAAATACCGATTTCCAAGACGAAGGTGCCGTAGTAGTCGTAGTGGCCTTCGCAGCGGCAGTAGGCTTGGCCACTACCGGCGTTTTCACTTTCGGCTTCTGTGTCTGCGCATGCGCCAGCCCTGCCGCCGTCGTCAGAATCGCAGCCGCAACCCACCTGCGCGCGAAAAACTTGAGATTCCCGATTGTCCGGCCGGATTTCATCGCAATTTTCCCCGTGCAACTGGGCTGTTTCGCAGAAATAACTCGAGGACACACGCCAACACGCACTAAAACCACGACGTCACCGCCCAGGCCGAGAGTGTACCGCAACAAAGCAAGCCCAGTGAGTCTTTGTCGGATGGCGAAACGCGGCGCGAGCCTGCTGCGCCGATTGACTCTCTACCGTCGGTAAACCACGCGCCCCGCCACGATCGTGGCCATCGGGCCGCCGCGGAATTCGCGCCCGTCGAACGGAGTGTTCCGCGATTTGCTGGCCGATTCGGCCGCGCGAAACGTCCAGGGATGCTCGGTCGAAAAAACCGTCAGGTCAGCCGGTTCGCCCGCGGCAATTTTGCGCTGCTTCCCAAGTACGCGCGCGGGACCCGTAGTGAAAAGCTCGACCATTCGGGCGAGCCCAATTTTCTTTGCGTGCACGAGCTCCAGCGCCAAACCCAGCGCCGTCTCAAATCCCGTAATGCCGAACGGCGCGCGATCGAATTCCACTTCCTTGGTGGCCGGCTCGTGCGGCGCGTGGTCCGTGGCGATCGCGTCCACGGTTCCGTCCGCCAATCCCTCGATCAGCGCCGCGCGATCCTCGCGCGAACCCAGCGGCGGATTCATCTTGCGATGCGTGTCGTACCCAACCTCTTCATCGATTATCGTGAAATGATGCGGCGTCACTTCGCACGAAACCGCCAGGCCTTTTTTTTTCGCCGCGCGCACCATCTCCAGCGACCCGCGCGCCGAAAGATGCGCAACATGAAAATGGCAGCCGGTCAGTTCCGCGATCTGAATGTCGCGCCCCACGCCAATCGTCTCCGCGGCAGCGGGCATTCCGCGAATTCCCGTGCGGATTGAAGACGGCCCTTCGCGCATCGCCGCTCCCGCCGCGAGCGACGTATCCTCGCAGTGATCGATCACCGGCATTCCCAGCGAGCGGCAATAATCCATCACTTGCCGCAATAATTTCGCCGTCGCGATCGGATGCCCGTCGTCCGAAACTGCCACCACGCCCGCTTTTTGCATCGCCGCAATTTCCGCCAGCGCCTCGCCCTTGCTCCCGATCGACGCCGCGCCGATCGGCCACACGCGCGTCTGCGCATTTTGCGCGCGCTCGAAGATCGACCGCGTCACCGAAGCATTGTCGTGCACCGGCCGAGTATTCGGCATCGGGCAAACCGCCGTGAACCCGCCGCGCGCCGCCGCCCGCGTTCCCGTCTCAATTGTTTCGGAATTTTCGCCGCCCGGTTCGCGCAGATGGCAGTGCATGTCGATGAATCCCGGCGCCACAATCAGTCCCGCCGCTTCGAATTCCTGCACGTCGCCATTGCGCTTGCCGATTTTCCCCGGCGTTTCCACGGCCGCGATCCGCTCGCCATCGATCAAAATATCGCGCGGCGCATCCGTACCGCTCGCCGGATCGACGAGCCGCCCACCCTTTATCAGCAACATTTAAATGGATTCCTTTGCCGCGGAAACGTCTTCGCCGGCGTGGCCAATCAGCAGAAATAGCAGCGCCATGCGCACCGCCAACCCATTCGTCACTTGTTCCAGCACGCACGATTGCGGCCCGTCCGCCACCGCCGGATCGATCTCCAGCCCGCGAATCATCGGCCCCGGATGCAGCACCAGCGCCCCCGGCCGCGCCAGCGTCAGCCGCTCCGGCGTCAGTTGATAGCGCATCACGTATTCATCCAGCGGCAATTTCGGCTCGTGCAGCCGCTCTTGTTGTACGCGCAGCACGATCACGATGTCCGCTCCGTCGAGCGCCTCTTCCACGCGCGTCACGCGCCGCACCGGTTCGCCGCACGCGCTCAAATGTTCCAGCTCCTGCGGCACCCACATCGGCGGTCCGCACAGCGTAATCCGGCAGCCAAATCGAGAAAGCAAATGGATGTTCGATCGCGCCACGCGGCTATGCAGAATATCGCCGATGATCGTAACGTTCCATCCATCCAGGTGCCCCAGCCGGTCGCGAATCGTCAGCGCGTCCAGCAGCGCTTGCGTTGGATGCTCGTGCGTTCCGTCGCCCGCGTTCAGCACCGGAATTTCCAGATGCCGCGCCACAAAATCCGCCGCGCCCGAAGAGCTGTGCCGCATCACGATGCAATCCGGCTTCATCGCGTCCAGCGTGCGCACCGTATCCAGCAGCGATTCGCCCTTTTGCAGGCTCGAAGCTTCCGCCTGCAATTGCATCGCGTCCGCGCCCAGCCGCGAAGCCGCCGTGGTGAAACTGATGCGCGTGCGCGTGGAAGCCTCGAAAAATGCGATGCCCACGGTTTTGCCGCGCAGCGTCGCCAATTTTTTCAGCGGATGCCGTTGGATTTCCTGGAATGGTTTGGCTTGGTCCAGCAGAAAAGTGATTTCGTCCGCGTGCAGCGGCTCAATCGCCAGCAAATCGTTAAATCGAAACGGCACGATCTCTTCGGGAGCGATCCGCAATTCCGCCGCGGATGTCTCCGGGTGAATCAAGGAACGCGCTCGACCAGCATCACGCGCTCTTCCTGGTCCACTTCCTGGAGCCGCACTTCGATAATTTCCATGTCGCTGGTCTGCACCGTGCGCCCGATGAACGCCGCTTCGATGGGCAGCTCGCGATGGCCGCGATCAATCAGCACGCACAGCCGCACGCGCCGCGGCCGTCCCAGATCGAACAGCCCATTCATCGCCGCGCGAATCGTGCGTCCCGTGTACAGTACGTCGTCCACAAGAATCAAATCTTTGCCATCCACCGAAAATGGAATTTCGCTCGATTGCAAAACGGGCTGCGCCGCCACCATCGAAAGATCGTCGCGATACAGCGTGATGTCGAGTGTTCCGACCGGTACATCCACGCCGTCGATCGCACGCATGGCCAGCGCGATTCGTTGCGCCAGCGGCACGCCCCGCCGGCGTACACCAATCAGCGCCAAATGCGCAGTACCACCGCTGCGCTCGACAATTTCGTGAGCTACCCTCTGGAGGGTGCGGTCAATCTCCGTCGCAGACATCAACTGCGTCTTCTCGACGACCCGCATTGCTGCGCATTCTAACACATCCGCGCCCCGCGCGGACAGCGCCGCCGCGCATGTGCACATCCGCCGGCCAGCGACTGCGCCATGCTACAATTCCGCAAGTGGCCCCGCCGAACGCCGTCGATTTAAGCGTCACCATCGGCGCCTTACGCTTGGCGAATCCCGTCATCGCCGCCAGCGGCACCTTCGGCTACGGCATCGAATTCGCCGACCTCGTCGATCTCAATCAACTCGGCGGTATTGTCGTAAAGGGCTTGTCTCTCGAACCAATGGAGGGCGCGCCCGCGCCGCGCCTCGCCGAAGTGCGCGGCGGCATGCTCAACGCCATCGGTCTGCAAAACATCGGCGTCCGGGCCTTCGTCGCTGAAAAGCTGCCGCAGTTCCGCTCCTTCCGCACGCCCATCATCGCCAATGTTTTCGGCCACACCATCGACGAATATCTCGCAGTGCTCAAAATCCTCGAAGAAGCCGAAGGCCTGGCCGCGTATGAGCTAAATATTTCCTGCCCCAACGTTTCGAGCGGTGGTATGGAATTCGGCTCCGATCCCCGTCTGGTGGCCCAACTCGTCGAAGCCGCCCGCCGCGCCTCCCGTCGCCCGCTTTGGGTGAAGCTATCGCCCCTGGTCACGGACATCGCCGCGATTGCACGCGCCGCCGAGCAGTCCGGCGCCGACGCCTTGACCGTCGCCAACACCTATCCCGCCATGGCCATCGACCCCAAAACCGGTCGCTCGCGCCTCGGCCGGCTCACCGGCGGACTCTCCGGCCCCGCCATAAAGCCGATCACCCTCCGCCAAGTCTATCTGACTGCCCGCGCGGTCAAGATTCCCGTAATCGGCCTGGGCGGCATCGAAACTCCCGAGGACGCCATGGAATATATGATCGCGGGAGCCACCGCAGTCCAGGTCGGCACAGCGTCATTTGCGGCCCCAAATGCTTGTATCGGGATTGTGACCGGCCTCGAAAATCTGTGCAAATCGCATAACATATCTAATATCAGTATGATACGAGCCACCCTAGAGGACGTTTCTGGTTGATTCGACGTTCCGGGCCTTGGTATAATCTCTCGTGATGTGTAGCATAAGTGAGACAGTATGCGCCGCCTCCTGAAGATGCTCCACGGAGGGATTTTCTGGGCGCTCTTCCTCTTCCTAGCAATCCCGCTAGCCCAGGAACCCGTGGTGGCTCGGGCCACCACGCCGATCAAGCCCCTGCGCGTCTGGATCGGCAACGCCAGTTGGTACGGCCAAGGATTCCAGGGCCGCACAACCGCCAGCGGCGAACCCTTTGATATGAATGCAAATACGGCCGCCGAGCCCAACCTACCATTCGGCTCCATCCTCCGCGTGAAGAATCTTCGCACCGGCAAAAGCCAGATCGTGCGCGTCAACGACCGAGGCCCATACGTCGATGACCGCGACATTGACGTCTCCTACCAAGTCGCCTGCAAGCTCGGTATGATCGGAACCGGAGTTTCGCGGCTGCGAATCGAACTACTGAGGGTACCAACACGTCCCGAATAGACTCCGCCCGCAAGCGCCTCATCCTCGCACTCGATTTTGACGACCTCAAATCCGCTTTTCCCCTAGCCAAGCTACTCGCGCCTCATATCGGTATGTTCAAGATAAATACGCACTTATTTACAGCTGAAGGCCCGCGCGCGGTCGAGAAACTCACCGCGTTGGGCCCTGGCGTGTTCCTCGATCTCAAGTTTCACGATATTCCAACCGTCATAGCCGGAGCCGTGCGCTCGGCCCTATCTCTGTCGGGCGTGCGCATCGTAAATATGCACGCTCTCGCTGGTGCGGAAGGTATGAAGGCGGCCGCCGATCAAGCCGCCAAAGGCGGCCCGCGCCGAGCCAAAGTGATCGCGGTAACCATCCTCACCAGCCACAGCGAAGCCAGCATCCGCCGCGTCGGCATCGCGGGTCCCGTCCAACGCGAAGTGCGCCGCCTGACCCAGCTTGCCCGCCAAGCCGGTTTGGATGGGGTCGTCGCGTCGCCACACGAGGTGAAAACCATTCGCCGGGTCTGCGGCCCTCGATTCCTGATTGTGGTTCCGGGGATCCGCCCGGCCGCGGGTTCAAGCCCCAGCCGAAAAGACGATCAATCGCGCACCGCGACTCCCGCCGCGACCATCCGCGCCGGAGCCGATTACCTGGTGGTCGGCCGCCCTATTACCGCCGTCCCCGACCCGGTTGCCGCCGCCCGTGCCATTCTCGAAGAAATCGCCTCGGCATTGCCCTGACGCAGCGCCAAAGGAACTTTGCGCGCACGATTGCCGCGTCTCGCAATTGAACGTGGTATACTGTAAATTGCCGGTTGTAGCCATGTAGCTCTGCCCGGCACGGGCCTTGCATGCGGGCAGCACGCGGAGGAGTCGTATGGAAGCATTTGCGTTACCCCATCTTCTAATTATTTTGCTGGTAGTCGTGTTGCTGTTCGGCGGCCGTCGCATTCCCGAAGTGATGAAGGGTTTGGGCGAAGGAATTCGCAGCTTTAAAGAAGGTATGCGCGGCGACACGCCGCCAGGCGCGGCGCCGCCGCCGGCCGCTGCTCCTCCCGCGGTTGCGCCTCCGCCGACGCCCGTCGAAGAAAAGAAGTAGCGCTTCGGCACAACCTCGAAGCCTGAATTTTTTCGTGGAATCTCAAGCGAGCGGCCTCTGCAGGCCGCTCTTTTTTTGCACCGGCACGCTCAGGCGTCGTTGAGATGACTCACGGCGCGGACCATCCCAATTCGCCCAGCAGCGCGCACGCGCGATGCAGCGGCAATCCCACAACGTTGAAGTAGCAGCCCTCCACACGTTCCACATATCGCCCCGCCCGTCCCTGAATTGCGTACGCGCCCGCTTTGTCGAAAGGTTCTCCACTCTTGATCGCCCGCGCAATCTCGTCCTCGCCGAAGTTTGCGAACGTAACTAGCGTCGATTCCACCGCTCCGCGAAATTCACCGTCGGGCAGCCGGATTGCGGCGACGCCGGTGAGCACGCGGTGTGTGCGCCCGCTCAGCAACCGCAGCATCCGCGCGACGTCCTCGGGCGAAGCGGGCTTGCCAAGAATCGTCGCGCCATCGGCACCAGCAGCCACAGCGGTATCCGCCCCCAGCACGAAAACGTCGCGATTCTCCGCGCTCAGCGTCGCGGCCGCCGCGCGAGCTTTGGCTTCAGCCAGGCGCAGCACCATGGATTCCGCCGATTCACTCGGCAGCGCAGTTTCGTCAACGCGCGGCGCTATGGCTTCAAACGCAATGCCCGCGTCACGCAAGATCTGCGCGCGTCGCGGCGATGCGGACGCCAGAATCAACGATGGTTTCTTGTCCATACGGAGAATTACAAACTCACAGCTTCTTGATACTCGCCGAACACGCGCCGCATCGCATCCGAGATTTCGCCCACCGTAGCGAACGCCTCCACGGCGGCTTGAATCGCCGGCAGAAGATTCTCGTCGCCGCGCGCTCGGCGCTCCACTTCTGCAATCGCGCTTTCGGCGCGCTGGGCATCGCGCCGCGCGCGCGTCGCGCGCAGCCGCTCCACCTGATCGCGCTCCGTGCTTTCATGGATTCGCAAAAGCGCCATCGGCTGCCGGTCTTTTGAATCGTGCTGCGGTGACGCGGCGTATTGATTCACGCCGACCACAATTTCATCCCGCCGCTCAACTGCCTGCTGATACTCATACGCCGATTTCTGAATTTCGCGCTGCACGTATCCCGATTCGATCGCGCGCACCATTCCGCCCAGCGCGTCGATTCTTTCAATCGCCGCCCGCGCGCGTGTCTCGATTTCGTCCGTCAGATGTTCGATCGCATACGAACCGCCAGCCGGATCCACTGTCTGCGCCACGCCGGTTTCGTGCGCCAGGATTTGCTGTGTGCGCAGCGCCAGCAGCGCCGCGTTTTCGCCCGGCAATGCCAGCGCTTCATCGAGCGCGTTGGTGTGCAGCGATTGGCATCCGCCCAGCACCGCCGCCAGTGCCTGGATTGCCACGCGCACCAGATTGTTTTCCGGCTGCTGCGCGGTCAGCGCGCTACCCGCGGTTTGCGCGTGAAATCTCATCGTCAGCGAGCGCGGATCGCGCGCCGTAAATCGCTCGCGCATCAGGCGCGCCCACAACCGCCTCGCGGCCCGGAATTTTGCGATCTCTTCCAGCAGATCGTTGTGCGCGTTGAAGAAAAACGAAAGCCGCGGCCCGAATTCATCCACCGCGCTGCCCGCCGCAATCGCCGCGTCGACGTAGGCGATTCCATCCGCCAGCGTAAACGCCACTTCCTGCGCCGCCGTCGATCCGGCTTCGCGGATGTGATAGCCGGAAATCGAAATCGTATTCCACGCCGGCAATTCTGTGCGGCACCACGCAAATAAATCCGTCACGATGCGCATCGCCGGACGCACCGGATAAATGTAAGTTCCGCGCGCGATGTATTCCTTCAAAATGTCGTTCTGCACCGTGCCCGAAAGTTTGCTTAAATCCGCGCCCTGCGTTTTGGCGACTGCCACATACAGGGCCAAAAGAATCGCGGCGGTCGCGTTGATGGTCATCGAAGTGGAAACGCGCTCGAGCGGAATCTGATCGAACAAAGCAAGCATGTCTTCCAGCGAATCGATGGCCACGCCCACGCGGCCCACTTCTCCCAGCGCGCGCGGGTGATCGGAATCAAGGCCAATCTGCGTCGGCAAATCAAACGCGACGGAAAGTCCCGTCTGTCCGCGTTCCAGTAGATAGCGATAGCGCCGGTTCGATTCCGCCGCGGCGCCGAATCCCGCGTACTGCCGCATCGTCCACAGCCGACCGCGATACATCGTCGGATAAATTCCGCGGGTGTAAGGAAATTCGCCGGGCTCGCCGATCGATTGGTCCGCAGATTCCGGATCTTCGCCCGCGTGTTCGTCCGGCCTGTAAAACGGTTCAAGCGGTATTCCGCCGAGCGTGCTGAATTTGGATTTTCGCTTTTCAGGGGCGGGTTTTTCGGTTGGTGGTGTCATTACATTCGCCAGCGCGCGAGCGCGCCTGCTTCAGCGCACGCGCCGCGCCATGCGAAACGACGTCAAGCCAAATGCCGCCATCATCACCACGTAGCCCACGGCCAGCCACATCGGCCACAGCGGCGGACCGCGGCGCCAATTGCGCCACACTGCACTGGCGCCCCACAACGCCAGCAGCAAGAATAGTGTGCCGGTGGTTTCGTGAAACACTTGCCGCGTGGCGCGCCAAAACGCCTTCAAAAACGCACGTACCCCGGCATAGAGCGCGGAAAGATTCACACGCGGATTTTAGTACAGACCCCGCGGGATGCGAAGTCTCCGCAGGCCGTTTTCCCGTCCGCCGGGAGGGCGCAGATTGGGCACGCCCCCGCCGCTCTGGGGCTTGTTTGCGGCGCACCCGCACCCTACAATGCGATTAGGATCGCAATTTTAGGAGGCCACTCCTTGCAACTCGACGATCATCTGAAACAGCTTTTGCGTGAATTGGGTCACGCCATAAACGACACTGTTTCGGAATCCGAGCGCATCGTGGCGGCCATCGCGGGCGTGCGTGCGGCCGGCTACGACATCGTGCTCAAGCTCGATGCCACCATCGGACTCGCGCGCCGTTCGCCATCGGAAGCCGGCGAGCCGGAACGCATCACCTCGAATGACCGCACGTTCCTCGAAGCGCTGCACATTCAAGTGGATCAGGAAGTGTTCGAGGAAGAAACCGATCCGGCGAAATTCGAGATGACGCCGCAGGATCTCCGTTTTCTGAAATCCCTGAAGATTTCACTGGATGATTCGCAATAGCCTCATCGCGCTGGTGTTTCTCGCCGTGCTCGCGCCGGCCGCGCCCGCTGCCAAAGCGGCTGGCGTGCCCGCCGCGCAATCGGCTGCGGTTGCCACGCTGCCCGCGGACGCGAAGCCGATAAAATTCCGCGGCCAGGTAGTCAATCAGACCGCCTCTTTCATCACCGTGCGCAATTCCGATCCCGACCATTTGAACCAAATCCGCACCTTCAGCTTTTCTCCGCAGCTGCAGCCGAAAATGCAAAGAATTTTGGACGCCGGCGGCTACCAGAATGGCGATAAGGTCGTGGTCAAAGTCATGCCGGAATCCCACGTAGCACTCGCCATCTGGGGACGGCCCTCGAAGCCGGCCTGATTCGCCGGCGGCCTTTGCGTGATTCGGTCTCCCGCCGTTGCCGGCCGCTTCTATCCCGCCGATCGCTCTACGCTCGAACAACAAGTCGATTCATTTCTCGCTCCGGATGACCGGCCCAGCGCCACGCCACCGCGCGCCGCCATCGCTTGCCTTGTGCCGCACGCGGGATACATGTATTCGGGACACGTTGCGGGGGCGGTTTACGCGCGCCTGAATTTGCCGGCGCGCTTCATTTTGATTGGGCCGCGGCATTTTCCGCGCGGCGCGCAGATGGCGATTCTGTCCGAAGGCGCGTGGCGCACTCCGCTAGGCGACGCGCCACTGGATTCGTCGCTGGCGTCGGAATTGCGCGCCGCCTGCCCGCTGCTGCGCGAAGATTCCGTCGCGCACGCGAGCGAGCACGCGCTCGAAGTGCAATTGCCATTTCTACAGCGGCGCGCGGGCGATTTTCGCTTCGTGCCCATCGCGCTGGGCAACGTGCGCTACGAAGATCTGGAGGCTCTGGGCCACGCCATCGCGAAAGTGGTTGCCGCCGCGAGCGAGCCCGCGTTGCTCATCGCCAGCTCCGACATGAATCACTATGAATCGGATGCGATCACTCGCGTAAAAGACGGCCATGCGTTGGATCGCATTCTCGCGCTCGATGCGCGCGGATTATTCGATGTGGTGCAGCGCGAGAAAATTTCGATGTGCGGCGTGAATGCGGCGGTGAGCGTAATCATCGCCGCGCGCGATTTGGGAGCTGCGAATGCGGAGTTAGTGCGCTACGCAACTTCCGCCGACGTTAGCGGCGATCGCGAAGAAGTTGTGGGATATGCCGGCGTGTTGATTCGCTAGGCGCCGCGATTGCGGAATCAGTGATGTCCCGCGGCTCCGGCAGCGGCACCGGCAGAAGTTGTTGCCGGCGCGGGCGATCCCATTCTTGGCGCGGAACTTCCCGCCGCTGGAACTCCCGAGCCTGCGCGGCCCACTCCGCCCGGGCCGGCGCCAGTGTATCCGTTCGGGAATGCTCCGCCGCCCTGCTGCGCTGCATACGAGCGATTCGGCATGGCCATCGGCGCGGGCGCCATATTGAATGTGTTCCTCACGCCAGAGGCGACGGGCGCGCGAAATCCGCCGGATGCCGGCGCGTTCACGAAGGATCGTGTGGCGCGATCGAACACAACCGGCTGCGGGCCGCGTCCGCCAGCAAAACCCGCACCCGGAGTCGCCGTGCGCGCCAGCACTGGCGCCGTAGTGCTTACAAAACTTCCCGGCGCATGCGCCATCACGATCGTCGTATGAACGTTGGCGACCGGCGCAACGTGATTCACGGCTGCGGCGCCCACGGCCGTCGTCGCGGGGCTTACTACAAATCCGTGCTGCAGATTCGCCAGCGGCCGCCCCGGTTTATCGAGCGGCGAAAGCGGAACCCAGCCCACCTGGTTTCCCGATTGCACCCAGGCCACCATCGCGGGTTGCCACGCGGTGATGTTTCCCGGCGCCCAGACCCAGCCGTACATCGGCGAATCCGTCCACGCACCGAAATGGTAGGGCATCCATCCCCAGGGTTCGTAGCTGATCCAGGTCATGCCCAGGCCGTCGAATGGCGACCAAAATCCGTCGGCGTACGGAATCCAGCTCGAGCCAATTCCTCCCGGCGCCCAGCAGGTGCCGATGCCCGGACAATCGAGCCAAGATCCATACCCATCGAGATCGGCGAGCCCGTAGGAAAACGGCGAATTGACGTAGCTCAGCGAATCTTGCGTGCCCGCGCGCAGAACCTGCGTTTGGCTGTTTACCCAGCGATCGAAGGCGTCCGCTTCCGAATTCTTTGTGACGCTGGCGGTTTGGTTCGCGCCGGAATGCAGCGAAAGCGTCTCTCCCTTGGCAAGCAACTGCGTGCCGCCGCTCGATTTCACGGAAATGGCGCCGGAATAAACCATCACGGCGGTGCCGTCGCTCGAGATATCCACGCGGAACTGGCCGTGGTTGGGTATGGTGACGTTGAGGTCTGGCGTCAAGGCCTCGAACGAATCCTGCTTGGAGTGGTTGACGTAAAAACTTGCGGTACCCTGCGTCAGGGTGACGGTGGAAATTCGGCTGCCATCTTCAAGGTACAGCTTCGTGAATTGCAGCGAGGAATTTGTCGCGAGGTAGGCCACAGAGCCGCCCTCGAATTCCACTTCCGCGAATCCGCTGGCGCTAGCCAGCGTATCGCCTTCCTGGATCGGCATGTTGGCAAGCGCAGGCTGCCAGTAGTTCGTGCCCGCATGCGAAATGCTCACGGCGCCATCCACCAAGCTGAGCCGCACCACGCGCACATGGCTGATCTGCGGCAAGGTATTCGAGACGGTGCCGGCGCGGGCGCAGAGCGCGCAAGACAACCCGGCGAGAATCAGTATCGCGGCGATTGTTCGGTGACGCATGGCACACTCCTTCGGGTACAAACTTCCGGGCCTGCGGAGTCCCTGCCCATGAAGGTAAGATGCGCTTCGACGCCCCAGCGCACTCAAGCCTCTTGCCCTGTGCGCCATCCTGTTCCTACCCGCTTCCCGTGTCAAGCCAGGGGGTTGCGGGCGCCGAACTCCGAGAAATTAATCAAGTTAGGCTGGGCTGATCGTCCGCGCGTTTGATCCATTTATAGACGCGCGCGGAATTCTTCCAGAAATATTTCTCCGCGGCTTCGCGCGATTTGCTCGCGAAGAATTGCTTCATCAGGCCGACTTCCTCGGGAATGGTGGCCACGCCGTAGCTATTGGGATAATCGGTTCCGAATATGACGCGATCCTCGCCGAAGGCGTCGTAGAGATATTCGAGCCTGGCGCGCAGCGGCTCGTAGTCCTTGACGATCACGTTGTCCGTGAGGCGCGGATGATAGACCTCGGTGAGTTTTACGAAGATATTCGGTCGATCCGCCATGTCTTTCACCACGGCTTCATAAGCCGCCTGGCCATCGGGCGTGGGATCGAAGGAAGGCAAGTGGTCCATGATGATGCGCAGGTTCGGGATGGCATCGGCCAGCAGCACGTTGGCCTGCATCAAATTCATGCTGGGATTGGCGGTGTCCAGCGCCAAGTCTGCTTGAGCCAACAACTTCAAATTGGCCACTTGCACGGGATCGAGCGCGACTTTGCCGCTAGCGCCGTCCGCGGCGTAGAAGCGGCTAGCGCGGATCGCGCGATACAGCGGGTCCTTCTGAAAATGCGTCACGTACTTGCCGAAATCCGCCTGCGACGGATCCAGCGTCCCCGAAACGCCCACCATAATTTTACCGGCGTTGCACTGTTCGAGATACCAAAGATTGTCGTCAATCCAGCCGCTCGATTCGACCACGATCGCGCCCACAATTCCCGTGGGCCTCGCCAGCGCCGCGTACATCGAAGGAAGCGAAGTCTTGGAGATCGCTCGATAGGCTTGCGAGCCCATGTATACCGCGCCCAGCGGCCGCGTGCCATCGAACAGATGAATATGTGCGTCGATGATCGGGATGTTGTCTACACTCGGCGATTGCGCCCGCGCGCCGTCAATAGCCGCAACAGCGGCCGCGCCCGCGGCGCACGCTAGAAACGCGCGCCGGCTCAGCCCTTCGCGCATATCGTCGAGCTTGCTCAGTCCTGACATAGCGCCCTCCGATTCAACTTTGGCGCGAACATACTAGGCCGCTCGCGCCCGCGACACAATGAGTTTTGCTTGCCATAAGAGCTCCAATTTCTCGATTAGCGTCGCTGCCTTTTTCCGTTGATCCGGCATAGCAAACGATTCCAGGGAATTTGCTTCGCGGGAAACCGTCTCGCGTAATTGCCTGATTACGAGGGATTTATAGATGCTCGCGGTGAAATCTCCGGTATTTCTTCCGGTGCGTAGCCAAGCTGGGTACCCACACTCCCGGGGTGTGATTTTGTCAAAGTGCTCAAAATAAAGGGCGTGCGGCAAAAGAGTGCGCATGTGCCTGAAGAATAAGGAGTTTGATAATGATTGCTTTCAATGAGATGCGCACTTTTTTGGATGGGCTCGGAAAGAGCTGATAATCGGTGGTTAGTAGCAACAATTTCTGCAGTTAAGTGCTTGGCTCGCGGCATTCGTTCTGGATGCGCATCACTATTCAGATACGCGTTCTGTGCGGAGGAGAAGCGCTTATGAAGCGCGGCGCATTCAACCTTCGGCGAAGCTTCGGCGGTGGGCATGGCGCGGAACGGGAGAACGCGCGCCGGGAGCAGGCCGCGGCAGAATTCCGGCAGCGGAAGTGTACGTATGCAGGTCACATCCGAGGCTAGCATCGTAGATACTACTATGGCAATATATATTCGTAGACCATTCGAATGGATGGGTAGAAACGATCCGCGTGCCCGCTAATAAGCGCACGACGTTACAGGCGCGCGGCAGTGCGCAGCAGATCGCCTAATTTTTGGATGTCAGGGGCGGCGGCGTCGCCGATTATGTAGTAGCGGAGGCCGTTTGCGGAGAAGGTTTCTATGCTGAAGGTTAGGCGATTGGAGGGGATCTCGCTGGAGGGGGAGGGGCGGTCCAAGCGAGATTGGAAGATGAAGACGGAGATGCGGTGATTTCCGATTTGGTAGATGAGTTGGGCGCCGGGGGCTTGGCCGAGGTAGGAGACGCGGCCACCGAGAAGAGTGAAGGGAGTGCCGGCGAGTTCCGGGAGATTGAAGGTGAAGGGGAGCTTGCCTTGGAACCAAGGCTTGACCGTATGGCGGTCGGTGGAAATGACGTCCACGGGAGTGGCGCTGGCAAGAGTGGCGACGTGGAGATCGGCCAATTCTGAGAACGTCTGGCGTTCTTCGTAAAAGGACGAGCCGTAAATGAGCATTAGAACGACACCGGCGAGTACCGCGGCCGCAGCGAGCTTCGGCAGCCAGGTCCAGCGACGCACGGGCTTCGTTCGCGCGCGCATTCTTCCTTCTACTTCCTCTTGTATGCGCTGGCGCAGCGCCAGGCTAGGGTTGTAGCGCGTGCCCGCGGATCTGATGGCGCGCTTTAGCTGCACGTGGGCCAGCAAATCCGAGGCACACAAAGGGCAGGTGCGGAGATGCTCGGCCATGACGCGCGTTTCGGCGGCGGGGAGTTCGCCGTCGGCGTAGGCTGCGATCTTGTTCCGCCACGGATCAGCTGACATTCTTCAGACCCCTTGCATTTTCTTCGCGAGCGCGACGCGCAGCGCGTTTCTGGCTCTGGCTAAGCGGGACATCACGGTGCCGATCGGAATCGAGACGGTTTCGGCGATTTCCTGGTAGGACATTTCCTCGACGTCGCAAAGCAAAACAACCTCGCGGAAGATCACGGGCAATTCTTCGATGGCTTGTTGGACCATTTGCTGATCGGCGCGCTCGAGGAAGAGGGATTCCGGCGTTTCCGTCGTGGCCCGGAGTATCGATTCCGAGGCTTCGTCGGAATCAAGCGACAGAGTCATGCCCGCTTTTAGGCCGGTGCGCGAAGTTAGAAACGTATTGCGCAGGATGCGGAAGATCCAGGCGCGGAAATTCGTGCCTGGCTGGAAAGATCGGAAACCTTTGAGCGCTTTGCTGTACGTTTCCTGCACGAGGTCTTCGGCTTCCTCGCGATCGTGCGTGAGCCATCGCGCGAAATTGTAGAGCGAATTGAAGAGCGGCAGCGCCAGCTCGTCAAAGGAACCGGCTGCGAGGTTTTCTTCTGACACGGCTGCATCAGTATATAACTGGAGCTGTTCCCATTTATTCCCCTCTTTCTCACGGTCTCTCTTCTTTTATTTAAGGCCGCTCCCGGGCTCTTCGGGAATAAATCGCGGGGCGCGGAGTTATCCGGAGTGTGCGGAATTGCCGCAAACAGGAGGAATGCGAATATGAAGAACTTTTTGAGATGGCTTGCGAATCCACCGATCGACGGTCCGAACTCCACTCTGCTGCTGAGGGTGATGGCGGGGGGAGTGTTTCTGTGGGAAGGGATATTGAAGTTCGTTTACGCCAATCAAGGGGTAGGGCGGTTCACGAAACTGGGGATGCCGTTCCCGCATTTCACGGCGGATTTTGTGGGGTGCCTCGAGATCGTGGGGGGAGTGCTGTTGCTTGCCGGGTTGATGACCCGAGCGATTGCGATTCCGTTCATTGTGGAAATGATCGTGGCGATATTGTCTACGAAAATTTCGCTGTATCTCGGGACGTATCCTTTGCCGTTGCCGTCGTCGCCACCTCGAGTGGGAATGTGGGCGGTCTTGCATGAGGTGCGATCCGAATACGCTCAACTGCTGACCGTCGCGTTTCTGATGGTCAACGGGCCGGGGAAATGGTCGCTCGATGCAGTCCTTCTGCGGAAACAAAAACTCTTGAATCCCGCCACGGTCGGTTTCGAGTACACGGCCGACAACCTCGAAGCTCCCGCCCTGTGATTGCCTATGAACTCTCGCCGTCGTGGCCGGGAAGGCTCGCCTACGGGCTGGGCCTTCCCGCCGCACGGTCGACCCCACCGCGCCTGAACATTGTGACGAACGTCACGGCGAAGGGTGACATTAGTCACAGCCGGCGAGG
>Ga0182015_10001140_pt1 | contig 36199 bp, 30 predicted proteins | sample 712P3MmetaG_FD_120478 | JGI IMG/M metagenome (GOLD analysis project Ga0182015, IMG submission 120478) | Permafrost microbial communities from Stordalen Mire, Sweden - 712P3M metaG | ecosystem: Environmental > Terrestrial > Soil > Wetlands > Permafrost | place: Sweden: Stordalen | collected...
CGCCCCCGGCGACGAAGGCGAAATCATCCTTGACCACACACCGTTCTACGCCGAATCAGGAGGCCAAGTCGGCGACCGCGGATGGCTTTACTCCGACGATCACAACACCATCGTCGCTGAAGTGAAAGGCTGCTACGCTCCGATTCAGGGCGTGCGCGCGCATCAGGTCGTCGCCAAACAACCGATCCGCATTGGCGACAAAGTCGACGCCGTAGTCAACGCCGAAATCCGCGAATCCACCATGCGCAACCACACGGCTACGCACCTCCTGCAAGCCGGACTGCGCGAAGTTTTGGGCAAGCACGTAAAGCAGGCAGGATCGCTGGTCGCGCCCAACCATTTGCGCTTCGATTTCTCGCACTTCACCGGCGTTGCTGACGAAGAACTGCAAGACATCGAAGACCTGATTAACAAAGAAGTGCTGCGCAACGAGAAGGTCGAAGTCATTGAGAACGTGCCCATTGACGTCGCCATCAACGAATACAAAGCCATGGCTTTGTTCGGAGAAAAGTACGGCGACCGGGTTCGCGTCATCAAAATCGGAGACTTCTCCACCGAACTCTGCGGCGGCACGCACACAGCCGCGACCGGAGAAATCGGCCTGATCAAAGTTCTAAAAGAAGGCAGCGTTTCTTCCGGAGTCCGCCGCATTGAGGCCGTCACCGGCGAAGGTTCCCTGCGGCATTTCCGTCAGGACCATCAGTTGGAGAGTGTTGTAGCCAGCTTCGTCGGGCCCACCCTTTCGCAAAAAACGCGAAAGGATGGGGCACCCAACGAAGAAGTCCTGGCTTCTCCCGCCGAGGCCCTGAAGCTGGAACTCGACAAGAAAGATTCCGAAATAAAACGCCTGCAACGCGAACTCGACCAGGCACGCATGAAGTCAGCCTCATCGACAGTCGCCTCGGTCACCGACAAAATCAAAGACATCCACGGCATCAAAGTGCTCGCCCACCGCGTAGACAATCTCGAACGCGCGCAGATGCGCACCCTGGTCGACCAACTACGCGACAAACTTGGTTCCGGCGTAGTTGTGCTAGGCTCGGCCACAAACGGCAATGTGGCGCTGATAGTTGGTGTCACCAAAGACCTCACGCAGAAAATCCAAGCTGGCAAGGTCATCGGCAAAGTAGCAGAAAAAGTCGGCGGCAAAGGCGGCGGCCGTCCCGACCTGGCCGAAGCTGGCGGGAAAAATCCCGAAGCCCTCGACGCCGCGCTGGGCGAGTCCTATAGCGTAGTCGAATCCCTACTCACCTAGATGCTGCCTTTGACATAGCCGTCGTAAGATAGCCGTCATATTGAAATGCAATTTACCGTCGCTGACGCCAAGAACAAACTGCCCGAGCTGATCAAAGCTGTCGAAGATGGCCAACCGGTCATCATCTGCCGCCGCGGCGTCCTGGTAGTAGTAGACATTGTGCGTACCAAGAAACCAGCCCGCAAAAACACACTCTGGGAACGCTGAGAGGGAAAATTAAAGTCCTCGATCCAAATTGGTGGAAACCGATGACGGACGAGGAAACGGAAAATTTCCTCGCGGACCGTTATCACGCCCGATGAGGGCTCACGCTGTACCCAGGGCTTAAGGTGGTGTGGTGAGCTATTCGAAATGCTGGACGCCGCGCCCGGCCAAGGTGTATAACCCGCCATGTCGGCCTCGATAAAAATCCGACTTGGAATCGCCTATGGATGACCGTATTCGCTTCATCACGCATCAGGGCAAGCAGATTCTGCTGGTGGATGTTTCGCATTGCTCGCCTGCTGAACTCCTAAAGATTTCCCGCGTCGTTCCTCATCATGTAATGATTCAGCCACGCGAATCCGTTCTGCTGCTCGCCGATTTCACCGGATCCGAATTTGATCGCGAGGCCATCACCAGCATGAAAGAGAGCGCAGTGTTCGATCGCCCTCACGTCAAGAAATCTGCCTGGGTAGGAACGGAAAACTTGCCGCGCGTGTTCTACGAACACATCAAACTTTTTTCTCAGCGCGAACTGCCGACATTCAAAACCCGCGAAGAAGCCCTGGACTGGCTGGTAAAGGACGAATAACCTCGCTACGAACTGCCGATCAACACTCCAGTTATAAATACCAGCGCGCCGCCTAATGCGACCTGCAGAGCCGCGGAAACCGTAGGCGTATCCATATAGCGATGCCGAATCCAGGTGATGACTCCCAGTTCGATCAGCACCACCACAAACGCAACCGCCAACGCCATTCGGAAGCTAGGCAGCAAAAACGGCAAAGTGTGGCCCACCCCACCTAAAGCGGTCATGGCGCCGCAGATCAATCCCCGCACCCACGGATGCCCGCGTCCGGTAAGGCTTCCATCATCCGAGAGCGCCTCGGCAAATCCCATGCTGATGCCCGCGCCAATCGACGCCGCCATGCCAACCAGAAACGCATCCCACGGATTGCGCGTGGCAAACGCCGCGGCAAACACCGGCGCCAGCGTCGACACCGATCCATCCATCAACCCCGCCAGCCCCGGCTGCACAATCTGCAGCACAAAAAGGCGCCGCCGCGCGCGCTCTTCGTCTTGCTTAATATCCGGTTTCAACTCTTCTTCCTTCAATTCCTGGGCGCGATCTTCGTGCGCCCGCTCTTCCTGCGCCAGGTCATCAAGCAGTTGGCGAATGCTCGCGTCTTCGGTTCGCCCCGCGGCCTTCTCGTAGAACAAGCGAGTCTCAATCTCAATCGCGCTAGCTTCCCTGCGCACGATATCGAGGCCCAGCGGCCGCGCCAGCCATACCGGCGTCCGTTGCACAAAACCTTTCACATCCTGCCGCCTAATCAGCGGAATGTGTTCTCCAAACTTTTGCTGGTACAGCTCGATCAAACGTCGCCGGTGTCCCGACTCCTCGGCTTGCATGCCTTCAAACACCGCCGCCGACGCGGGAAAATCCTGCCGCAATCCTTCCGCGAAATCCGCAAAAATGCGTTCATCTTCTTCTTCCAGCGAAATGGCCAACGCCAGAATCTCGCGTTGCGTAAGATTCTCAAAGTTCTTCATGGCGGATAGTGTAATTGGAAACAGAACCATGCTCCAACTTGGAAGGGATTGAAAGCAGACGGTACTCTACGTTGCAACTATTTCGGATGCGGAACAAATCTGAATCGGCAGCAGCGAAGCGGTGCAAGAATGCAGCCCACGGCGTAAGCCGTGGGTAAGAGGTGAAAACTGGCGCCAGCCCCAGCGGGACGAAAGATTGATTCTCGGTGGAACGGGTGTGCCTCGTGACGCATACGCGGTGAACCTCATTAAAGCGAAGTTCACCGCGAATTCACATCATCAGTATGCCCAGAACGGCCCCGCGCCAACATTGGTTACGTTCGCGCCGTCGATTGCGGTAAACACGGCTCTGCCGAAAAAGAATGGCAAACCCCAATCGAAGCTGCATGAACCAGTGCCTTGGCTTGTGCAAGTGTTCGCCGTCCCTTCCGGGCCAGCGAGTGTGCCGAAGGCGGTGTCGCCAGGGTTATCGTTGAAAAGGTTGTCGGCGTTGTCGACATTGAATGCCACTACGCTGGTCGGCGCACCGCCCGCTCCTATGTTCTCCGCCGATTGCGGCGTCAGGCCCGCCGGACAATAGAAGAATTGATTGTCCGCACAAACCGTTAGAGTAGACGGAAAAAATAACGCGTTGGAACCGCTGTCGATAAAGCTTTGGGTCAGCGTTTGGCCGCCGTAATCCGTGGTGAAACTGTCATTGGAAAGCGGGAAGGCGACTGCACTGCCAATGTCGTTATTCCCCGCTGCCGTGTTAATCCCAAATATCAGCATGCCCGTAAGTGTGGGAGCCGCATCTTCGGTTCCCCCCGGAGACGGCAGAGTAAGAATAACGCCGTTACTGTCTGTAAAAAGCACTACCGGATTAATGACTTGCTGGCTCGCCGATATAGCAATCTGGGTATCCGTCGATGCACATCCCGAACTCGGACAATCGAAGTACGCCGGAAGAGGCGTCCCTTCACTTCCATCGCAAAGATTGATGAGACCCTGAGCGTAGCAGTCGGTAGGCTCCAAGCCCACTCCCAGGATGCCATTGGCGCCCAGCAGAGTCGGCGTGTTTTCATTCACCGTGCCTCCATTGCTGCAGGCAGTCGGTATGCCCGAATTTGAGCTGCTGATCGTCTGAATAAGACTTGAGCTAGCGGCCTCGTCGGCTATTTTGACGTCCGCCTCCTGCACTGCTCCCCAAAGGTATGAAGTATCCAGAAACTGCACGCAGTTAAATATGGTGCCGCCAGCGCCATCGCCCAGCGTGGGTAGAGCCAGGCCCAGAATAGTCGACTGCAAAATTCGCAGGCCGGAAGACCCAGTATCGACCTCAACATGATCAACGGTTTGGCAGATCTGCGTCCCGGGTACGCAGAGAGTAACGCTGACAAAACCCGTGTTGGTCGCGTTATTCACGGGGCCACCGTCGACGATAAGCGCTGCCACATTCGCACCCGCCCCAGACGGGAACACGGTAATTTGTATACTTGCAGCCGCCGAAGAGCTAGCCACAGATGTTGCTGTCACCGTCGCAGTCACGCTGCCCGTCACTGTGCTGGGCGCAACGTACGTCACCGCAGTTGTACTTGCTCCGGACAGAGTTCCCGCTCCAGTCGTCGGAGTTATGCTCCAGCTCACACCCTTGTTTGAACTGTCGTTGGTGACGGTCGCATTAATGCTCAGTTGTTGTCCCTGATTAAGTGTTTGCGCCGTTGAGGGCGATAGCGCGATGGTGACGGAAGAAGTCTGCACCGCGATCTGCACGCTTCCGCTCACTGTAGGACTGGCCACCGACGTTGCCGTGACCGTCACCGCTGTCGCCGTGGGCACATTCGTGGGCGCAGTATAAGTGACCGAGGTGGAAGTTTGCGCGCTCAGCGTGCCGACACCGGTGAGCGTCCAACTCACTCCCTTGCCACTGGAATCGTTTGCCACCGTAGCTGTAATGGTCGATGCTCCGCCCGGAGCCACAGAGGTAGGACTAGCTGACACTGAGACAGTTATGGCGATCCCGGCTGGCGTACCGCTGTTGCCGCCACATGCTGATAGAAAAGCTAATCCTGCCACCAAGACTATGGCTGAAAATCCGCGCACGATCCCTCCCCTAGCGTATGTCATTGGCACTGACTCCTTGCGGCAATTTTTCAGGATCAAATGCACGGCCGGAATATGCCCTCATCCGGCCGTTAGATTCCACCACCAGCCCTGGTTGCTGAATGGACACTGGGCCACGGCCTCGACGAGCGGTCCTTTGCGATTGTGCCGCTTCCGAAAATTTCTGAAAGTAGCTGCCGAGAATCTGCTGCAGATTCGGCATCGCCCGGCCTTGCCAAGCCACCCCGAATACCGTCCCTGCGGGTGAAACGTACTCCCGCACTGTAGTTCCTTCCGGGGATTTGATTTCATGAACCGTGTAGGCCGACGCTTGCGTGGTTTTCAGCGTTCCCTTCATCTGCGCCTGATCTTCCTGCACCGAAGTGACATCGCCGCCCAATGCCGCCAACGCGGGCAAAGAAAGCGCCAGCACTAAAAACACAATGCTCATCCACGACATTCGCAACGCTGCGATCTGACAGTTTGATTTCATGAGAGACTCACTCCGCTTTCTATAGTGCGAAAAGGCCAGTACGGGTTCGCTCGATTAAACACAGAAGATGTTTTTAAGTTGCGGTCAACAAGTAAGATTTGCTCGCCGCCGCTAAGGTTGCTCCGCTTCGCAGGGACGTATCGCTTCTCCGATTTAATACGGGTGCCCCACGTCTCGCCGTTTTGCTAAGACTATGGAAGTCATACTGCGATTGTCGGCGCAAACTATCAATCAGGATATGACAGATTTTATTCCTTTTACGCAGCCCCAAATGTAAACGCTTTGTAAAGTTAGTTCATTTTTCCCATATTCACCGCGATTGGCCATACCACTCTGCGCCGTAGTAACACGTTACTGCTTCCTATTCTCCTGAAGTCTTAGCCGCGATTCCTACAGAGGGTTGAAAATTTTGGTTTGAGTGGAGCCGCGTCCCTTCAAGGCTCCTGTCGCCGAAGCCGAGACTTTTTCGGCGGGATGTCCCAGCGCTGCAATAACGTGTCCGTATTGACGGCTTCAGCCGCTGAGGCAACCGAATACTTTTTCAGCAAACTATTCGCTGAACGCGACGGGAGCCATATTGTTCTGCCGCAAGTGCTGATTGAGTTGCGGCAACCAGTTTGTCTTTACGTGATTCCAGTCAGCCACGCGCAGCTTCAACGCCTCCTCCGACTGGTGATACACCGCAATCGCCTGCGAAGGCACCGGCCGATCGCTGCTCTCGACCACCGCCAATGCAGAAGTCAATCCACTGCTGGCATCTTCCAATCCCTCTGTTTTAGGCGTTGCATCACTACTACCAACCAATATTTTTTGGATCTCATTTTCCAGCTGCGAAACCGCCGCTTTCAAATCCCCATGACCTCCAAGCTTTGGCTCCAAGTCAGTCAATTGTTTCTGCACCGCCTTCACCTCAGACGAAACTTTCAGGCTTCTCACCGTTTCGGCGAAAACCTCCAGTCCCAGATGTAACTGTTGTTCAAGATCACGACCAGTCGCCGAAGATCGCGGGTCCATAACAATCTTCAGTGGTTGAGAAAATGTTTTGCCGTCTATAGTGAGTCGTACCTGATAAGAACCCGGCATCGCACGGGGACTTCGTAGAGTCCGATATTCATCGTCGCCAAGCGGAACAGCTGCGTTTCCCTCTGGGTTGCCCCAAGCTAAATTCCACACGAAGCGATGCATGCCCGCTGCGGTCTCAAGAATCTCCGGCTTCGGCAACCAGCGCTCCGCAATCGGCCGCGAAGAAGGTTTCTGCTCTCTGACCTCATCTGAAGAAAAGCTGCGCACCAGGTTTTGCTTCTGATCAAAAATCTCCAGCTTGATGTGCTCTGCGCCACTCTTAAGGTAGTAATCAATGACAGCGCCGTCGGGAGGGTTTTTCGCTGTTGGCTCTTCCGGCGGCAGGGGAGACCCGAGAAAATTATCGTGATCAACGCGGACGGCCGTTGCTGGCCGGTAAAACCATGAACCTCCCGCCTGCAGCGCATCATGCACCTGCCGCAGCGGCGTAATGTCATCAAGAATCCAGAACGCGCGCCCATGCGTCGCAGCCACCAAATCATCTCCGTGAATAACCAGGTCCTGCACAGAAACCGTAGGAAGATTCAGCTGCAGCGATTGCCAGTGATCGCCGTCGTCGAACGAAACGTAAGCCCCAAGTTCGGTTCCGGCAAAAAGCAACCCACGGCTCTGCGGATCTTCCCGCACCACACGCAAAAATGCCGACCCGCCAAAGCCATCCGTGATTTGCTGCCACGTCGCCCCATAATCACGAGTCCGATATAGATACGGCTTCTGATCATCCAGCCGATGCCGGTCCACCGCCGCATACGCTTCCGCCGGATCGAAGTGTGAAGCCTCAATCAGTGAAATCTTGCTCCAATCCTCAAGCCCGCGCGGCGTAACGTCTTTCCAGCTTTTTCCCCCATCGCGCGTGAGATGTATCAAGCCGGTATCGGTCCCCGCCCAAATCAAATTCCCATTCAGCACCGAAGGTGCAATCGTATACACCACGCCATATCCGCGCTGCTTCGTGTTCTCCACCGTGGCCGGGCCCTCCTCCGCTTTTCTCTCACCCGGCTGTTGCGTCGCCCCTGTCAGATCCGGGCCGATCGTCTCCCAGTGCAGCCCACCGTCCAGCGTCTTCATCACAAATTGCGTGCCCAGATAAAGCGTCTTCTTATCAAACGGCGAAAACAGCAGCACTGGCGTCCAGGGATCGCGATACTTGCGAACATTGATCTCTACCCCAAAATTCGCCGCAGGCCACGGCGTAATGTCCTGACTAAAAGAAATTCTCCGGTCAAACCGGCTGACGTCGCCATAAGTTCCGCTCAGGTAAACAATGTTCTGATCCTTGGGATCGATCGCAATGTATCCACTCTCGCTGCCACCCGTCGGAGACCAGTCGCGCGGCGTAATTAATCCCGCATCGCCGCGGCTCCGCACCGCCGCGCTTCCCGTATCCTGCTGCGTCCCATAAACCACATAGGGAAACTGATCGTCGGTAATCACGTGATAAAACTGCGCCGTCGGCTGGTTGTACCAGGTGCTCCAGGTCTGACCATAATCCACACTGATGGTCGCGCCTTGATCGGTGCCCAGAACCATGCGCGAAGAATTCTTCGGATCAATCCAGATCTGGTGATAATCGTCCCCGCCCGGCGCCCCGCGCACAATCGAAATCGTCTTGCCACCATCTTCCGAGCGGTACAGCGCGACGTTCGGGATATAAATCACGTCAGCATTATTCGGATCCACCGTAATATTCCCGAAATACCAAGCCCGGCTGGTCAATCGCCGGTCTTCATTCTGCAGCGTCCACGTATCCCCGCCATTGTCCGAGCGATAAAGTCCCGGCTTTTTGCTACCGCTGATCAGCGCATACACTCGCTTGCCATCGCTTGAAACCGCCACAGCGGTGCGTCCCCAATCACCGTCGGGCAATCCATTCCCGATTAAACGCGTCCAAGACTGCCCACTATCCTGCGAGCGAAAAAGTCCGCTGCCCGGCCCATCCAGCGGAGCATAAGTACTCCACGGCGGACGCCGGCTGTGCCACGTCGTCGCAAACAAAATCCGCGGCTCGCCGATCGCAATCGCCACATCCGCCACTCCAATATCCGGCCCCTGATCCAGAACTTTCGTCCAGGTCGCACCGCCGTCGCTAGACTTATAAAGGCCACGCTCTTTATTAGGCGCATAAGCATGCCCCAGCGCGCCCACGTAAACAATGTCAGCATTCCGCGGATCCACCACAATGAGGCTGATCTGCCGCGTGTCCCTCAACCCCACATTGCTCCATGTTTGCCCGCCATCCGTCGATTTATAAACTCCATCGCCAGAAGAAAGATTGGAGCGAATGTCCGACTCCCCCGTTCCCACATAAATAACCTTCGCATCCGATGGAGCCACCGCCACGGCCCCGATCGACGCCACAGGTTGTCCATCAAAAATCGGATTCCACACCACGCCCACGTCAGTCGTTCGCCAAAGTCCGCCGTCCACCGAGCCAAAATAAACTGTAGTCCCGTTTCCCGGGATCCCGGCCACAGCAACCGTCCGCCCACCGCGAAACGGCCCAATCAGCCGCCATCGCAGCCCGTTGTAAAGTTCCGCAGGAATCGCCTGCGCCACCACCGCAACACCCAAACAAATGAAAACGGCGAACACGCACCCACACTTCCTCGAAAACCCTTGCATCAGGCGCATCCTCACTGGTGAAAACAATTAGTGTAGTTGAAAGCGCAGAATTTGCTAGAGTGGTTGTCGTAACGAAGAAGTTCTAAAGAACATGGGCGAACCCACTGTTGAAGTTTTGTGCCAGCACTGCGGCCAAACGTTCACTGCCTTCTTGAAGGACATGGCAGATAAAAATGCCCGCATAGTCTGCCCGCATTGCGCCAACCAAGCCGCGCCGAATACTGCCACGCCCAAGAACTAATCATTACGGCAGCGCGAACGCCATAACGTAATCACCCTGCTTCGTCCCTTGAACACCGTTGTCTTTGCCAGAGGGGTTGAGGAACAAGGCTCTGGAAATCCACGCTCAATCATTTCTCGGTGGAATCTCGTTCCACCACCCATCGATTCGGCCCCGACATTCTGAGGCCATTTTCCAAATGCAGCAGAGAATTCACATCCGAAGAAAGTTCCCTATTAGCCTTTTTCCCTCGCCGGTTAACACACTTTCTGGATGGAACTGGACGCCTTCCACCTGAAACCGCTTGTGGCGCAGGCCCATGATCACACGGGTGCCGCCGTTTTCCGCTGCGTATGCGCTGATTTCCAGATCTTCGGGCAGGCCTATCTCTCTCACGATCAGCGAGTGGTAGCGGGTAGCGGTCATCGGTGATGCCAGACCGCGGAAGATGGTTTTGCCGTCGTGCTGCACTTCGCTGGTCTTGCCGTGCATCAGTTTGGGCGCACGGACGATTTCGCCGCCGAAGGCTGCACCGATCGCTTGATGTCCCAGGCACACGCCAAGCAGCGGAACTTTGCCGGCAAAATGGAGGACCAGTTCGATGCTGATTCCCGCCTCCTGCGGCTTGCATGGACCGGGAGACAGGAGAATGCGCTCGGGATGCATGGCTTCAACTCCCTCCACCGTTATTTCGTCATTGCGGCGCACCACGACTTCCGCGCCCAGTTCGCCCAGATATTGGACGAGGTTGTAGGTGAAGGAATCGTAGTTGTCCAGTACAAAGACCATGAGTAATGTGTTACCAGATTACCGCAAAACCATGAAGAGTCGGGACTTCAATGCGGAACAGGACAGTGTCCAAAAGTACAGTCTTGACACGGTGAACACAACACGCCATGCTTTACGAGCCTTTCTGGAGGACCCATGGCCGAGGTTGAGCAGGATAAGCGAGGCACCCGCCGCTTTGCATTGCGGTTGCCTGTCTCGGTTACCTACACCGAGGATGGAGTGCAGGAAAAGACCGCGCAGACGCGAGATGTAAGTGCTCGCGGCATCTGCTTCTATGTGGACTCGGCGATCGCCGCCGGTTCGAATATAGAATTCACACTGACTCTGCCTCCGGAAATTACGCTTACCGAAAGCATTCGAGTGCGATGCAAAGGTAAAGTTGTGCGCGTCGACGATGGCAAAGAGGGCCGGGTCGCGGTTGCCGCCGTTATCGATGAATACGAATTCCTCTCGGAACCATGAACAACCGTAGGTGCGGCTGAGGCGCTTTGCAGCGTCTAATATCTCTTCATGACTTTCGTGCTTTTCCCGGCACTTCTCTGCATCACAAGCCAGTGATATCGTTATTAAGTAGCTAACCTTTCTAATGAAGTCCCTCCCTCGCATTCGGAGCCGGTTGTTTGCGTTTGCGCTGGTTATCGGGCTGCTGGTCGTTTCGAGCACCGCGCAGTCGAGCTCGAAGTTGCTGGCAACCACCGACGCGCCGGTTGTCGTGCGCAGCGTGCGAATATTGCCGGGGCCGGCAGTTGAAATCCTATCCAGCCGCCCACTGGTTCCGATCATAAGCAAGCTGGAGAATCCGCCGCGGCTGGTTATCGATCTCCCCAATGCGGAAGTGCCCGCCGATTTGCCTAATATTGATTTGTCGAGCTCTGACTTCCTGGCGAAGAGTAACGGAACCAACCCTCCCAGTCAGCAGATTCGCCGAGTCAGGGTCAGTAAATATCAGAATGCTCCACCGGTAACGCGTGTGGTGCTGGATCTGGTTGTGCCTCTGGGCAATACGTGGGACGCGGCGGGCAATCGCTTAATGATCCGGCTGCATCCGCTGGACGACGATGGGTCGGGGCCACCGAGTGTCGCGGCCTTCACCAATGGTGTACGTCCGGTTGCGGTTCCCGTGAGCGCAGGTTCATCGGGACGAGTGGTCTTAGCGAGCGGCCGATTAGACGTAGGATCGTCCGTGACTGCCGGGTCTGAGACATCGGTGTTGCGTCTGGAGCGAGGCGGCGAAGTGTTGGTGTGCCCGGGAACAACGGTTTCAATTACTTCGTCACAGAGCGGCCATGCCCTGATGCTGGGCATGAGCACCGGCGCGCTCGAAGCGCACTACAATCTTGACGCCTCGGCCGATTCGATTTTGACCCCGGATTTCCGCATCTTGCTGGCTGGCCCGGGAGAATTCCATTACGCCGTGAGCGCTGACTCGCGGGGCAACACCTGCATTCGTGCCTTGCCCGGGAATACTGCTTCGGTAATAGTTTCGGAATTGCTGGGAGAAGGAAATTATCAGGTCAAACCAGCGGAGCAGATTTTGTTTCACTCCGGACGCCTGAATTTAGTAGATGCGGCCGTGCCGGCAAGTTGTGGCTGTCCGGCGCCACCAGTTCCGGTGCTGCGTGCTTCGGCTGAACCGACGCCTGTTTCAGATGAGCCGCCGCCCTCGTCGATGCAGCTCGCAACATCGGCGGACAAGTCAGGCGAACTTCCTCCCGAGACGGCTGCCCTGCCGCCGTCGAAACCGAACGATGTTCATGTGCAGGTAGAGGCACCGTTCGTGTTTCGCGCGGACGAGGCGCGTACGGAAAATCCTCCAGGCGCAAAGCCCTCAGTAATTGCTGCAACTCAACTTCCGCCGCACGATTGGCCGCGTCCGGCAACTTTTCAGATTGGCGCTCTACCTCCGGCTCAAAGCCGCATCAAGCCGAGCCACCATGGCGTCTTCGCTAAAATCAAAGGCTTCTTCTCCACGATTTTCAGTTAGGGCTCGGTCACTGGCCGATCATCGGCGCTTCATAGCAGCGGCCAGCGGTCCTACGCGATCGCGTAATTGATCTGCGATTTCATGGCCGCGTTCCAGCACGTCCTCGGCAACTTCTTTGGCTTCGCCTTTCCAATCGTCGAAGGTCTCGCGTGCCTCATCGAATCTGTTGCGCAGTTCTTTACGAATGTGTTTTCCCGCCTTCGGTGCATATAGAAGTCCGATCAGCGCTCCCGCTCCCAGTCCGATCAGCAGAAAAGTAATCGCGGTTCCCGCCGTGCCCATTGAAGACTCGTACTTCCCTTCACTCATAAATGCTCCTCTCTGTTTGCGAATTGTACAGCCGGCGAATTCGCTAATTCTCATTGTAGCTAAATCACGCGGTGTACTCAGTCGCATTCACAACCGCGATTCGGATTACGATTTCCCATATTGTCTCAAGTCCTGTAAAATTAGCACTTTGAGCCTCGTGTCTGGCGGAGAATGTGGACTACCCGCGTCCGCCGGCTACCCGCATTTAAAGGAGATTCATTCGGTAATGTCTATTCCTGCCACCCAGCTTCGTCCCGGCATGATCATTAAACACAATAATGATCTGCACTCGGTTTTCAGCGTAGAGCATCGCACGCCTGGCAATCTTCGCGCCTTCATTCAGGCGAAGCTGCGCAACCTGCGCACCGGCGCCATGTTCGAGCACCGCTTTCGCTCGCCCGATCCCATTGAGAAAATCAATGTCGACGAGCAGGAGATGGAATTCCTGTACGCCGACGGGGATAGCTACTACTTCATGGACACCACGAATTACGAGCAGACCCACCTGACCCGGGAAATCCTAGGCGACGCGGTCGATTATCTGATTCCCAACTTGCAGATCAAAGTAGAATTCTTCGACGGCAAGGCGGTGGGAATTGAACTGCCGCAGACGGTTGAGTTGACCGTGGTCCAGACTGAGCCGGGAATGAGGAGCGCAACTGCGTCGAGCGTAACCAAGGCGGCGAAGACCGAGACTGGCTTGGTTGTGCAGGTGCCGCCGTTTATCAACGAAGGCGAAAAAATCCGCGTGGATACTGCGGAAGGCGTCTATTTGTCGCGGGCTTAGGATATCGCATTGCAGAATAAATCTGTCATCCTGAGCGGAGTCGAAGGATCCCGATATCGTTTAGGCTATCGTTGCAGCTTCTAGGGAATTCTCTGTTGCATGCTTACAGCACGAACTCCCTGACGCGTCGCTGGGGGTGCATGATTACGCGAGGTCCTTCGACTCCGTAGCTCAGGATGACAATTCTTGATGAAGAAATGGCCACGGCTGACAAACCTATTCTAGCCCGGCGCTTTCTCGTTCGCGGACGCGTGCAAGGCGTGGGGTTTCGCTGGTTTGTGGAGCGCGAGGCGCACATTCTCGGCATTGCCGGGTGGGTGCGAAATAATGCCGATAGCAGCGTCGAGATTTTAGCTATGGGCACGCGCGACCAATTGTCTGGCTTGCGCTCGCGTCTGCGCGATGGCCCACGCGCCGCCCGCGTGGATGATGTCGAGGAATCTGAAGCCAAACCCATTTCTGGTCTTAGCACTTTTCGCATTGAAGGAGCCTGGTGAATGCCGAGCAACGCAGCATCAATTAAAGCGAACATAAACTGCGAGCCGCTGAAGAAGTTGATTCGAGAAGTCGCCGATTTTCCCAAGAAGGGGATTCTCTTCTACGACATCACTACGCTGCTGAAAGACAAAGTAGGCTTCGCCGCTCTCATCGATGCGCTGTCTGAACATTACCTCGACCAGAAAGTCGACTTGGTGCTGGGCATGGAGGCTCGCGGATTCATCTTCGCCCCGGCCTTGGCCTACCGGCTGAATGCGGGCTTCGTTCCAGTTCGCAAGCCTGGCAAACTCCCCGCTGCCACCACTCGCTACGATTACGCCTTGGAGTACGGCACAAACACGCTTGAGATTCACAAAGACGCGATCAAGAAGGGCGAGCGCGTCATCATTGTGGACGATCTGCTGGCTACGGGAGGAACAGCCGAAGCCACAACCAAGCTGGCGAGGGCCCTGGGCGCCGAAGTTGTCGGCTTGGGATTCGTTGTGGAACTGGATTTTCTGAAGGGTCGCGAGAAGCTTGCAGATTATGACGTATTTTCTCTGCTGCACTACGAAAAATAACTAGGATTATCTGACAAAGTGAAGGGCGACCCGCAGTCCATCCGCCGCCGCAGACAATCAGTAGTGTTGCCATTCCTAGCACTTTGTTCCAATTGACGAGAAACTCAGGTGAGGATGCGGCTTCCATTTCGTCCAATTCCAGTGAAATACGGTGGGTTGAGATCGCCCGTTCAAACCAGCTACAGCTCCGGCCAGCGCTGGTGAAACTAACCAGAGGCGCGATTCCTGGGTGGGTGACCATATTTACGCCGGTTCCGAGATGCATTTACGGCCGTGGCGAGTTTTCCAGGAGCGATAAGCGTCGCAAAAAGAGCTAGAGGCCTGAACCACAAAGGACACTAAGTTTCACAAAGGAAAGCCTGCACCTTTGTGGACCTTAGTGTCCTTCGTGGTTCAAGCCTTTGGGGTTGTCTCGGTTAAGATCAGCGATGCGTCTTTCGGGATGTAGCTTTTCCGGCGAAACCAGTCTTCCATGGCATCCTTTAATTCCTTGAGCGGAACCTGGGTGCCAATTTCCATCAGACCGTCGGCTAAAGGCAGAGTGTTGTCGAAAAGTGTGGCATTGGTGAAGCTGCGCATGGAGAAGCTATCCAGCCACTTCAGTGCGCAAAGAGTACGGCGGCCATTCTGTTCGTATTCCACACGAATCTTTCGGGCAAACATGAATCTGATTAAACCACAGACATTTGCGGACCGGCCCGGAACTTATTGACTGGGAGACGTAGGCGTTGCCGCTGGAGCCGGGGTTGCAGTCTCGGTCACTCCGCTATTCACAAGATCCTTCAACTCCTTGCTTGGCTTGAAGAATGGAATTTTCTTGGCAGGGACTTCCACGCGATCGCCGGTCTTGGGATTGCGGCCTACCCGCGGCTTGCGTTGCCGGGTGCGGAAGCTGCCAAAGCCACGAATCTCGATTTTGTCGCCCACGCGCAGCGAGCGCACGATGCTGTCGAAAATTGTTTCGACGATAACTTCACTGTCCTTGCGGGTTAGTTCTGCCAACTGGGATACTTCATCAATCAGGTCAGCCTTTGTCATACGCCTCATCGCTCCCTAACTGTCGTAATGAAAGTGGCTTTTACCTTGGCCAAGGCTCCCGAGCCACATCAGGGCCTGCATAACCTTCTCAAATTTCAGGGGTTGTGCGCAAGTGGCATTTTTAGAACTTGGGATTCACGAGGCAGCAGAGGTCGAATCGCCTTCCACTGGACTAGAGTATCGTCGCAGAACTCAGGCTTCACCGAGTTCCGCGACGATGATAGATGGGCTGCGCTAATCGCAGAGCTCTAAGTCCGCGTTAGCCTAACTTCCGAGTCTTATTTCTACCTCGCGACTCTGCCTCGGCGCCTTTAGCACGCGTCTGTCCGACATTGCCATTGCCGCTGTGAGCCGATTCCAGATTTTCCACGCCCTGTTCCAGTTCCGGCTGCTCTCCGAACTCCCAATCCCCGCCTTCGTTCCAGGGTCCACGGGCATTCTTTTCGCCTTCGTCGCCAACGCCGGTCGAATCGTTGAAATACTGATTGACCAGAACCGGCGTAGGAGGAATCTTTCCGATCAAGAACGGATCTTTGCCCAAGCAGGCCCTCGAAGCGTGATCGCCGGAGGATTATCCAGTTTCACCGCAGAAGCTGCCAACCAGGTTGAAAGCCGCCGGATCCCAGGTTTCTAATTCACAAAAACGTCGGGGTTGTGAACCGGATATTCCTCTCTATTAGCAAGCATAATCGTCATTCGTTCTTTCAGGATTTCAAGCTTGGCGGGATCTTTCTCTTCGATGACTCTTTTGCATAGAGTGCGGAATGTTTCGATATCAAGCACGGGGAACCTCAAAAAATTAACTTTACACAGGAAACATCCTCCACCTGTGTTCAAAACTGAACAGGTTGCGCTGTTTATCTGAAATAACCCAGGCTCAATGTTGTCGGAAGAGCGGAGTCGATCGGGTGTTTTGACAAGATCGAGCATGCAACCGAAGCCACAGGTTCGGTATCAAACTCAGTTGACTCCGTGAACCCACACGGCGGTAACATCGGTCGCTCGCCATCTATGTTATATAATCCGACGAAGCGGAACGACACGACGGCTCAATGGGATCGCTGATACTCAGAAATCGTACGCTTGATGCTCGAGGCTGGCGGAGCGCTCTGATTATCATTGCTATCTGCTCGTTGACAGTCAGCCTGGCGACTCGTTTCTGGGCCTCGCCCAGTTCTCAGTCTCAGACCGTGAGATCTGTTGATCATCGGTCGGTCGACCCCAAACGCCAACATCTCACCAAAGACGCAGCCCGGTGGGTGTCTCCATCCGCCAGTTTTAGCGTCATCGCGCCCGTCACCATCGAAACCCGTCTGGCTCCTGCAGCTCCGTTGCTTCCGAAACATGTTTTCACTGAAAGCCTCTACAATAGGCCCCCTCCATCGTTCGCATTCTTCGTTTAATTCTTAATTTTCTGTTCGCTTCGTCTTGTTGGTTTAAGCGGTGGTCGTCGTGATAGACAGATCTTCTGCTCTAACCGCATAAGCAAATCGGTTGATGCTGGTGTAAGCGAATTGACCAATCACGGCTGGACACAATTGGTCGATAATTTGGGGAAAGGATTCGTATGGCTCTTGAGCCTTTATCCGCCGCGGAGCTTGACGCTCTACGACGGTTGGACACCTGCACGGTTTCAAAGGCAATTGAAACCTTTGGAGTCAGGTTGCGCAACACGGGTTTTGCCGACTCGCGCGTGCGCTGCATGTTCGAAGACTTTCCGCCCATGGTGGGCTACGCTGCAACCGCGCAAATGCGCAGCGGCGAACCTCCGATCGCCGGTCGAATTTATTACGACCGCACAGATTGGTGGAACAGCATTCTCCAAGTGCCTGCGCCCCGAATCGTAGTGTTAGAGGACGTGGACAGGCCTCCGGGACGAGGCGCTTTTATCGGAGAAATGCATGCCGCAATTCTGAGAGCTCTCGGTTGCGTGGGATACGTAACCGATGGCGCAGTACGGGAACTCCCTCGGATTAAGGATATTGGGTTGCATCTGTTCGCGGGAAATGTGTCGGTCTCCCACGCTTATGCTCATATCTTCGAGTTCGGATCGCATATCAATGTGGGTGGTTTGGAGGTGCGTCCTGGAGATCTGTTGCACGGAGACCGTCACGGTCTGTTGAGTGTGCCCAAAGAGATTGCAGGAGGAGTTCCGGCATCTGCGGCCAAGTTGCAGCAGGCTGAGCTAAGGGTCATCGACTTTTGCCGCTCGCCGGAATTTTCCGTAGACAAGCTGCGGCAGGTGCTCAAGGAATTGACGTAGGGAGACTCTGATTGAGTATGAATGTCAACTGGCAAGTGACAGGGGCGTCGGGGTTCACGTCCACCTTTGTAAATCGTAGGCGGCCATCGATGACTTACGCGGCGCTGGGGCTTTCCCTTGTGCTGGCGCTTGGACTGTCCTCATGCAACGGAGGCCGCAATGCGAAAGTTGAGGCGGATGCGGTGCGAATGGTCACGGTAGGAGTTACCCATGTAGTGAAAAAAACTTTGAGCCGGCGACTTACTTTGTCCTCGGAGCTGGTGCCTTTTCAGGAGATCGATGTTTATGCGAAGGAATCGGGTTACGTGCAGAAGCTGAATGTCGACTATGGAACTCACGTGAAAACGGGCCAGGTGATGGCAACGCTCGAAATTCCGGAACTGCAGGCGCAATTGCAGGAAGACGAAGCCGAAATTAAGAACGCGTTGAATCAGGTCGGGCGCGCCGACGACGAGCTGAAACGCTATGACGCACAGTACAACGCCCTGCACCTTGAATACACAAGATTGAACGGAGTGTTCCAGACTCAGCCAGGCATTGTGGCGCAGCAGGAGGTGGACGATGCGCAGGGCAAAGACCTGGCTGCTGCGTCGCAAGTGGACGCGGGAAAAGCCGCTCTGGATGCAGCAGAGAGCCAGATGGGAGCGGCCAAGGCGAAACTGATTCGCGATCAGTCGCTCTACGACTATTCAAGAATTACCGCACCATTCTCCGGAGTAGTGACCGAGCGCTACGCGAATCTGGGAACGCTGGTGCAGGCCGGGACCAGTTCGAGCACGCAGGCAATGCCGATCGTAAGGCTCTCCGAGGACGATCTTTTCCGCTTGGTTATTCCTGTTCCGGAATCATATGCCCGTTACATTCGTGTCGGCGATCACGTGGACGTTCGCGTGCCTTCGCTGAACCGCACCTTACCTGGGAAGGTTGCGCGTTTCTCTGTGGAGGTGCGAGAAGACACGCGCACTATGCACACCGAAGTTGATGTCCCGAATCCGCAGCGGGTGTTGATGCCCGGGCTCTACGCCGAGGCCGATCTGATGCTCGATCAGAAAGACGACGTTCCGACGGTTCCGGTGCAGGCTATCAATCACGAAGGCAATAAGACAACAGTGTTGGTGGTGAATCCCAACGAAGTACTAGAGGACCGCCCAGTGGAGGTCGGTTTAGAAACGGCGAGCGATGCGGAAATCATTTCCGGATTAAATCCAGGCGAAGAAGTCGTGGTTAGCGATCGCAGCGGATTGAAAGCTGGTCAAAAAGTTCGTCCGCAAGTCATGACGGTAATGCAGTACCAGGAGCAGAACGCACAATAGAAGATTGTTGAAAAAGTTATGCCGGGATTTTCAATTCGTAATCCGTACTTCATTATCGTGATCTGCCTGGTGCTGCTGGTGATTGGCGTAACCAGCATCTCGCGGATGCCGGTGGATTTATTTCCGCCCATCAATCTTCCGGAAGTTGTGGTGGCTACTTTTTATTCGGGTATGCCTCCCGCAGACATTGAAACCGACATTACCGATCCGCTGGAACGGTTCTTCACGCTGGCTGCGGGCGTCGATCACATGGAGTCTCGGTCGCTGCTGGGCGTGAGCATCATCCGGGTGTACTTTCAGCCGGGCACAAGTCCCGACGCCGATGTAACTGAATTGTCGAACCTGGCTCTTGCAGATTTGAAGCGGCTGCCGCCGGGAACACTGCCTCCGGTCGTTTTGAAATTCGATGCTTCCAGTTTGCCAGTAGCGCTAGTCACGGTGAAGGGTGAAGGCCTCAATGAAACTCAGCTTCACGACTATGCGCAGTTCCAGATTCGCAACCAGATTGCGAGCGTGCCCGGCGCGGAGATTCCGGGCGTGTTTGGTGGAACCTACCGCCAGATCATGGTCTACGTGGATCCCTACAAATTGCTGTCACGTCAATTGAGCCCGATGGACGTGGTGGATGCGGTCAACAACTCCAATCTCATTCTTCCCGCCGGCGACGTAAAGATGGGTCCGTTCGATTACTTCGTTTACTCGAACAGCCTGGTCGACAACATGAAGGAACTTGGCGAGCTTCCGCTCAAAGTAAAAGGAAACTCCTGGGTCACGGTAAACGACGTCGGCAAAGCGGAAGATTCTCATCAGATTCAAACCAACATCGTACGCATTGACGGGCAGAAATCTGTCTACATCCCGATTATGAAGCAGGGCGGCGATACCAATACTATCGCCGTGGTCGATGGCCTCCGGGCGCTCACCAAGCACCTCTACGACATTCCCAAGCAGATGGTCACCAGCATCGTGTTCGACCAGTCGGTGTACGTGAAGGAAGCCATTCACACTGTGCTGCACGAGGGATTTCTGGGCCTGATTCTTACCAGCCTGATGATCCTGATTTTTCTGGGAAGCTTTCGGGCGACGTCGGCCGTGCTCCTTTCTATCCCTTTATCTGCCCTGGCGGCGTTCGTCGTGCTGGCTTTGATGGGAGGCACGGTCAACACGATGATCCTGGGCGGGATGGCGCTGGCCTTTTCGCGCGTGATCGACAACTCGGTTATCTCGCTGGAGAACATTTATCGCCATCTGGAAATGGGAGCCGCTCCCATGGTCGCCGCCGAAGTTGGCGGTGCGGAAGTGAACCTCGCTGTACTCGCCGCTACTCTGGTGGACGTTGTCGATTTCTTTCCAGTGATTTTTCTCTACGGCGTTTCGAAATTTCTGTTCTCCGCCTTGGCTTTGGCGTTTTGTCTTTCACTGCTGGCGTCGTTTGTCGTCGCTATGACAGTGATTCCTCTGTTCTGCTCGCGGTTCTTGAAGGCTGTGCCACACGCGGCCGAGCATGAACATAAAGGATATGAGATTGAGCCGGAGAAGGCGATAACCCAGTCGTGGATGGACAGATTCAACGCCCGCTTCAATCGGATGTTCAACAAGATTTTGGATTTCTACGAGTATTGGGTGAGGCGGGCGTTGGTACGTCCGGGTTTAACTGTGCTGGCTTTGAGCGCAGTGTTTCTTGTCAGCCTTGCGATTTATCCTCTGCTCGGCTTGGCGCTTTTTCCAAAAACTGATGCAGGCCAGTTCAGTATTAATCTCAAAGTTCCCACCGGAACGCGGATTGAAGTAACCGACCAATACATCGCCAAAGTTGAAGACTTGATCCGACATGCAGTGGAGCCGAAGGACCTCAAACTGATTGTGTCCAATATTGGCGTGGTTCCTGATTTCTCCGCCTTGTACACGACCAACGCCGGCCCCTATACCGCGACCATCCAGGTGCAGTTGAACGAACCTCACCGGGTGAGCAGTTTCGAATACATGGACCGGGTTCAGAGCGATATCGCGAAACAGTTCCCCGACATTCGGGCATTTTTTTCCAGCGGCTCCATGGTGGATGCGATTTTAAATGCCGGCATGCCCGCGCCTATCGACGTGCAAGTGAGCAGCCCGGACTTGCCGCAGATTTACGGCATTGCGCAGAACCTGGCGACGCAAATTCGCCAAATCCATGGGGTGGGCCAGGTTTACATCCCGCAGGACATGAATTACCCGACGCTGCGCCTCGATGTTGACCGCGTACATGCGGGAGAATTGCACCTGACACAAAAAGACGTGGTGGACAACGTCATCACCGCGCTCAATTCCAACTACATGATTGCTCCCAACTACTGGGTCGATCGCAAGAGCGGCAACGATTATTACTTGACAGTACAGTTCTTCGAACACGGACAACCGGCCATTCACAACATGGCTGACCTGGGGCAGATTCCGTTGCGCGATCCCAACGACATGGGAGGGCTGAATTGTGGCCCGACCGGCCCCGCCCGGCCCGGAGGGCCGCCACCGTCATGGGCTTGCGGTGGACAGGGAAGACCGATTACGGTGCTCAACAATGTTGTGAATGTGAAAGAGGTACAGACCCCAACCGAGATAGACCACTATCAGATTCAGCGTGCCATCGACGTGTACGTTACTCCGACCGGAGAAGATTTAGGCCGCATCACCAGCTCCATCCGCGACATTCTGGCGAAAACTCAAATCCCCGGTGACGTCCGCGTGAATCTGCGCGGGATGGTGCAAGGCATGGAAGCGTCGTTCAAGAGCTTTGCCCGGGGATTTCTGATTTCTTTTCTGCTGCTATTTCTGATTCTGACCGCACAATTTAAATCTTTCATCGACCCATTCCTGATCATGCTGGCAATCCCGATGGGATTCGTCGGCGTGCTGCTGATTCTTCCCCTCACCCACAGCACCTTGAATGTTATGTCGCTGATGGGAGTGCTGATGCTGGTGGGCATCGCGGATTCCAACAGCATCCTGATCGTCGACTTCGCTCACAATCTGGAGAAGCAAGGTTTATCAGCGGAAGACGCGGTTATTACCGCGTGCCGCGTGCGCCTGCGGCCGATTTTGATGACATCGCTCGCGACCATTATCGGCATGATCCCGATGGCCCTCAAATTGGGAACTGGAGCTGAACAATACACGCCGATGGCCCGCGCCATCATCGGCGGACTTACTTCGTCGGTTCTCTTGACCATCTTCATCGTGCCTGCGGCTTACCTGCTGGTGTATGGCCGGCGCAAGGCGGAGCCGGCTGGGTCGGCGGAGGAGGAGCCGGCGCGATGAAACAAAGACATTCTCTAATTGGCAATAAAATTCATGACGCGAAAGCATAAATTTACTGTCACGGTCCTGCTGTCGTGGGTCTTGCGTTTGCCTGGTTTTGCGCAGGGGCTGCCGCCGGCCCCGGCGCCGCAAGCTGGTTCGATACCCGTCAACTCCCCCCAAACTGCCTTGCCTCAAGTAAGCTTGGCGCAAACGGTTTCCGCACAGGCTGGCACACTACAAACTGGCACGACACAACCCGGTTCTACACAGACTTCGCCATCAACCGGTTCGAACTCGCCGGCTAATACACAGCCATCGAGCGCACCAACGGGCACGCTATCTTTGACTCTCCAGCAAGCCGAGGCTTATGCGGTAAAAAATAATCCGGAAGTCTCCGTCGCCCGGTTGCTTGCACTTGCTTCCCGGCAGGTTACTCGTGAAGTGAAATCAAATCTGTGGCCCACGGCCACGGGCGAGCTCACTGGTGTGGATGCGCAGTCTGGCAGCCGCATTACTGCGGGTGCGCTGAATAATCCCTTGATCTACGAACGTGCCGCCGCGGGACTGATGGTTTCGCAACTTATCACTGACTTCGGGCGCACTGCCAATCTGATCTCCAGCGCAAACTATACGGCTAAAGCGGAGAACCAGAATGCCGTGGCCACTAAAGAGCAAATTCTTTTAGCTGTAAGCAAAGCCTTTTACAACGCATTACAAGCCCACGCCGTGCTGACGGTCGCGCAGCAGACGGTGAGTGAACGCCAGACGGTGGCTCATCAGGTGGAAACCCTTTTCAAGAACAAACTGAAATCTGAATTGGATTACAGTTTCGCCAGCGTGAATCTGGCGCAGGCGCAACTCCTGCTGCTGGACGCGCAAAACAATGAGAATGCCGCGTACGCTACGCTCTCCATGGTGCTCGGTTTCCCGAACCTGCAGGCGTTTCAACTTGTGGAAGATACTAATCGGCTGATCGCTCCCCCAGCCAATGTGGACGATCTTATAGATCAGGCCTTTTCTGCGCGGCCCGAAATACTTTCGCTTCAATTTCAGTACCAGGCGGCAAAGAAATTCCAAATCGCCGAGCGAGATCTTCTATTTCCCAATATCCGCGCGCTTGCAGCGATCGGAGATACGCCGGTGGGAAATCCCGCTGTGGCTCCGAGTCCGAGCGCGTTGAACAATACTTATGGCGCTCTGGGCGGAAACATTGAGATCCCAATATTTAACGGCTTCCTCTATACGGCGAGAGCGAAGGAGGCGAATCTGCGCGCACAAGCCACGCAAGAACGGCTGCAGGATATGCGGAACCTCATCTCGCGCGACGTTCGCACCAGTTGGCTTGACGCGAACACGGCCTACCAGCGCCTCGCGGTTACGCAGCAATTGTTGCAGCAGGCCAGGCTGTCGCTCGATCTTGCGCAGTCGCGCTATAACCTGGGTCTGGGATCGATCGTCGAATTGAGTCAGGCACAGCTGCAGCAGACGCAAGCTGCAATTACTCACGCCCAGGCTGGTTATGACTATCGCCTGAGCCTGGCAGTATTGACATACGAGACCACCGGGATATAGCAGAGATGGGTTCGTTTATCCGACAGGCGTTGAGCGGGCATCGGAAGAAGCACGGCGGATTTAGCGTTCGCAGGCGCCGCAAAGAGTTGCCAATCAGCACGCGTCAATGGCTGGTTCTTATCTTCGGCATTGCCACGCTGGTGGGAACTACATTCATACTCGCGCTCTACTACCAGCCTGGCAGGTGAGTGCGCAGCAGGAATCGATCAGAACCCTGCGCTGTAGAAACGTCGCCAGCTACGCTTCTGCGGATTGCGGTGCCGGGGCTCAGTGGCCGTAGCCGCCATCGAGCGAGACCTTTCCGCGAAACATGCGGTACACGACGATGAAATAAACCACGGCGAGGCACATTCCAAATCCCCACCAGATCAGCCCCACATGAAGAGTGTGGGGTCCCGACAGCGCTTTCGCGACAGTGATGTCGTACTGTGAGCCGGTGGTAGCCGGTAACAGCCGCGGATAGAGTCCGATAGCTGCTCCCACCAGCATCACCGTCAGATAAACGCAGGAGCAGGTGAAGGCTTTGCGGTCGTCTCCCTTTCGCGAGAATAGCAACATGCCGAACAAAGCGAGCAGGACCACAATCGGGACCGCAAACGCAATCGGATACGCTTTGTAATTTGTCATCGTATCGGGTCGGGCGATCATGGATCCGGGCAGGCTCAGCAGAGTCACCACGAAGAGCGCGGCCCACAAACGCTTTGCAAAAGTCCGAGCGCGCGCCTGCAAATCAGCTTCGGTTTTGACAGCAACGTACAAAGCTCCATGCTCGGCGAGAGCAACAAAAGCAACTACGCCGCCGAGGACGGTATACCAATCCAGAATTCCGGGCTGCGGCCCCACACGAAAGTTTGTCCAAAGCGATAGAAAGAAGTAGCCGTCTGCCTGGAGCGGCACACCGCGAATTACGTTCGCCAGTGCAGCTCCGTAAAATATTGCCAGAACCGCGCTCGAAAAAAAGAATACTCCGTCGAAGAATGCTTTCCACACTCGCATGTCGATTTGCATCCGCAGCTCGACACTTGCGCCGCGCATAATGAGCAGCCACAGAACGATCATCAACGCCAGATAGAATCCGCTAAACGCGGATGCATAAAGAAGAGGGAAGGCAAAGTATAGCGTGCCGCCGCCGGCCAGAAGCCATACTTCATTGCCGTCCCAGACCGGGCCGATGCTTCGCAGCATAAGCTGACGCTCTTGCTCGCTGCGTGCCAGGAACGGATGCAGGATGCCAACACCCAGATCAAAGCCGTCGAGCACGACGTACGCAACCAGCATGACTGCGACTATCCAAAACCAGATGAATCCCATCTTCCTTCCTTTATGCGGGCGCTACCATTTGCGATGCTTGCGCTAACGGCCCGACAGCCGGCCCTTTGTCGATGATGCGATAAACCAGCACGATGAAGAGTATTGACGTCACCGTGTAGAGGCCCATGAACCCGAGCAGGGTGAACAGGCTATTTCCGGGGCCGACGTATTTTGAGTAACCCGCGGAGGTGCGAATCAATCCGTAAACCACCCACGGCTGCCTTCCGAGTTCTGCAGTCAACCATCCCGCGGTGTTCGCGATGTATGGAAACGGAAAGCTGAGCATTAGCGCCCAGAGCACCCAGCGATTCTGAAACAATTTGCCCCGCCACAGAAGAAATGCCGCCACTATCATGATCAGCGCGAAATAGGTGCCTAATCCGGCCATGATGTGATAGCTGTAGAACAATAGCGGTAAAGGCTCGGGCCATTGATCGCGGGGAAACTCGTTGAGCCCCTTCACTTCAGCTTGTGTCGTCCCGTAAATCAGGAAACTCAAGACATCATTCACCGCGATTGGATTGTCAATTGTCTGGTGCTCTTCGTCGGGCTGGCCGATGAGCACGATGGGCGCACCCTTCTGAGAGCGGAATAGGCCCTCCATACCAGCAACGGCGGCGGGTTGGTGTTTAGCCATGTAACGCCCGTGCAAGTCGCCGGTGGGGAAAATTTGCGCTACGCTGGCGATCACCCCAGCCACGACGCCAATTCGTAAAAAGATCTGGCCGTGTTCGGCGAAGCGATTTTCCAGCACGTAAAACGCACCTAACGAACACATCACAAAAGCTCCGGTTACAACCGCTCCGGACATGTTGTGCGCGTACTGCAGCAGGGCCCAGGGATTGGTGAGAAGCCGCCAGAAGCTGGTGACTTCATAAACCCCGTTGGGAAGAATTTGGTAGGCCACGGGATGCTGCATCCAGGCATTAGTGACGATAATGAAAAAACCGGAAATCCATGATCCGACGAACACGAGAAATGCCGCGCCCCAATGTTTCCACGGTGAAAGCCGCTTTTCTCCGAAGAGAAACAGTCCCAGAAACGCGGATTCCAGGAAAAAAGAAAATACTCCCTCCATCGCCAAAGGCTGTCCAATGACGCCGCCGGTAGTGCGGGCGAACTGCGACCAATTGGTACCGAACTGAAATTCCATGGGAATGCCAGTTACGACTCCGAGCAGAAAGTTGATGGCGAAAATCTTGCCCCAGAAGCGCGCAGCCTGGTTATAGCGTTCATCCTGGCGACGGATTGCAATTGTCTTGAGCACCACAATCAGCAGCGCCAAGCCCATGGTCAATTGCGGAAACAAATAATGGTAGACAACCGTGAAGGCAAAATGAATTCGATGCAGCAGCATTGCATCCATAGGTCGGCCTTACTCACCTGCACACTACTATTAAACTCTGAAGAATGACACTAGTTCGGCGCCTTCGCGGTCAACGAGTCTAACGGCGATTTATCGACAACAGCCGGTTTCGTAAGGTCAGGTGCCGTCGGGTGCGCGGGAGACAGATTCCTCACGTTTCCAGACTGCCAATCCAGGCGCTCCGAGCGCTAACGCGCCTAGCGTGGCCGGTTCGGAGGTGTGTATCTTGAGCGATGCAGGAGCCGGTTGATCGTCATCATCTGGGTCTTGCGTCTTGCCCGTAATGATGGGCTTGTTCGGGGTGGTCTCGTAGGCGTAGCCGGTCAATACGCCTGTGACTTTGTGGCTTTCGTAAGTTGTCGTACAGGTGACATTCAGGCGCGCCCAGCCGAAGTGGGTGGTTCCGTTAATGATGAACTTGAGGCCGAGGTAGCGATTCTTGAGGTTGTTCCATTGCCCGGCGCAGGTACCACTGCCTCCGGTGCCGTCGGCGTAATAATCGACGGCCATAGTTTTCTTGGAGACGGAGAATTTGCCCTTGGGGCCGACCTGCACTCCGGCGCGAAGCGCTGAGGCCTGCTGGGCCTTCCCCCAAATTTCGTTCTTCTGGCGGGCGGGCAGAACCGACAGAATCAGGGAATGGTCTTCGTCGACGCTGGTTGTAGTAATGAAGGTTTCCTGGAAGGTGAAATCTTTCTTGCCGTCGTGATTCAGGTCGAGAGCGACTGCGTGGTTACGTGTGATGACCGCGTGCGCAGCGGTATAGATGATCTTCGCGGCGGCGGGTTGGGTCACGGCGAGCACTCCGACTCCGGCTGCTGAGGCCGCGAGTGCGTAGGAGTTGAGCCGTTGCTGGAGCGCGGGAGAAAGGATGAAGGGCTGGCGGGGAGAGCGTTTCATAGAACCTCCTCCGAGTCGCGTCCATTATCCGTCCCTCAAGATCTAGAGTCAACGCTGCGATTTCTCAAGTGACGAAATCAGGCGTAGCGCTCATTGACAATAGGCCGCCCTCTGATCAGTGTAAGGAAAACCGAATTGCAAGACGGCAGACTACTGGACCGTCAGTGCGCCCATCGGTTGGGTTCCGTCATCGACCCAACTGTCATTTTCTCCTAAGTAGCCAAGGCCCAGTGCCGCGTCGGAAGTGTTCCACGCCAGCCAGGAGTTCGCGGGGGATTGCATCAGGATCCAGTAGTTCGTGCCCTTGGTAAGCTTCGCGACGCACTTGAACGAGACCACGGTCGTCCCTGTAGTGCCGAACGTGGGCATGTTGTTCACTGTTCCATGACACAGTTGCTTGCTCTTCGGCAGGCCGTCGGGATTGGTGCATGGCTTATTGTGGCAATCTTCGACGAGTTCAATGAGGGTCGAGTTCGTGCCTGCAATGAAGCCGAGGCCGACGGTAATTTTTCTGGTGGTGCCTGACTTCGCAGATTTGAATTGGTTGGCTGGCGACCATTCGAAGTTGACTGGGCTGCCGTCGGAAACGGTCCAGCCAATTTTTGCCACATAGCCGTGGCGGCAGATGTTGTCATGGAAGCCGACGCAAACTATTGGTTTCACTATGTGGGGTGGCTCTGTTGTGCCCATATACACGGAATTTTTCCCGCCGTTGATGGTGATGGTTCTGGAGCCGCTGTCTTCGGCCATCGCGTTCACGCTAGCGACCGCCAGCACGCCCAAGCAAATTACCAGAGTCTTTGTCACTTATGCGTCCTCCGTTTTGGCATGATTAGGGTTGGGTTGGGGTTGATTTTGAACCGGGCTACCCGTAGACAGAGCAAATCCATAGTTGCTACTCCACGTTGCCATTCGACTGGTGGTATCCGCGACCGGGTTTTGTTCTGCGCCAAGCCGACAGAGCGGATGCTTCGGCAATCCAAGCAGCGGGCATTCTCCACTGAGGCGTTCCTCCTGTCAAGCGCGCCCTAGCCTTCCTTCCCTCCGACTACTTGCGCATGCCCGAGAGCGGCCACCAGAGCCAATCCTCCGATGACATTGCCCAGCAGGGTCGGCAAGAAGAACTTCACGATGTAGGTTCCCCACGAGATGGATTTCGTGACCACCAAAAACAACATCGTCGTCGAGCCTGCGATGATGTGGTTGAAGCCGCTGATCCCGATCAAGTAAGTGATGATAATAATGATGCTGACTCGCGCCGACTCGGCTCCGGGAAGCAGCCATACCATCAATGCGATCAGCCAACCGGCGAAAATCGCGCGGACCAACACAGTGCCAAATCCCGCCCCCAGGTGGGAAAATCCGATACCCGTCAAACACTGTTGCGTGTGCGCATCGAAGATGGATATTTTCCCCAGGCACAGCGCGAATAAGAATGTTCCTATCAGATTAGCGCTAAGCACGACCACCCACAGCCGAAGCACTCGCAGCAATGTAGACAAGTCCTTGCGCAGCAGGAACGGCAAGACCACGGTGAGCGTGTTTTCGGTGAATAGTTGCTGACGTCCCAGGATGACGATCAGGAATCCGATTGAATATCCAGCGCGCGAGATCAAAGGCCGCCACGGCTGATCAGGCAATCGAGCCATCAGCAGACCTTCGGCAATGAAGGAGAAGCCCATTGACAAGCCGGCAGCCAGCGCCGACCAGAACAACGACGCCGCAGGTCGCGCCAACTCCTCTTCGCCCTCGCGTCGAATAGTCTCGTAAACCACGTGGGCGCCAATGGCGATGCGCTCTTCCACCTGCTTTTTCTCAGCGCGAGTGGTGATGGTTCCCTCTTGCGGAGGCAGGTCATCCTTGGCTTGCTTTTTGTTCATCTTGTCCGTTCTAGCGGGCTGCTGTCGGGCATATTCAGGTGCCGGGTCTGTCAGATTCTGTGAACCATTATTTATAGTGCCGCTGTTTGATGAAGAATAAGGTGAGACCGTTGCTAAAAGATCATCATGCCGAAGGCGGCGTCGGAAAGCGAGCAGCGCATTATACCGCGCGATATATTGGCAGACGCTATGTTCGCTGTTGTACGGACGGGGTTGGCGTAGACTGCATATGATTGCATTTGTACAATCGAACCGATCAAGCTAGGCGAACGCGGGAGAGAACCTTGTGGCAGAGAATGTCACTGCGCAAACCTCGAGAATACAGGATAAATCCCACGACGTACTGCGCTCTGAGACCCGGCCGCTGGATGCGTTGTTCAAGCCCAGAAGTGTGGCCCTCATCGGGGCGACGGAACGTGAAGGCAGTGTCGGGCGCGCGCTGCTTTCCAATCTTCTTATCCCCGCATTTCAGGGGAAGATTTATCCCATCAACCCGCACCACTCAAGCATTCTCGGCTTAACATCCTATCCCGCGATTAGTGACGCCCCGGAGGCAGTAGATCTGGCAGTCATTGCGACTCCAGCTGCTGCAGTTCCTGCAACGGTCGGACAATGTGTGAATGCAGGGGTGAAGTCCGCGATCGTTATCTCTGCAGGATTTCGCGAGCACGGCGCAGAAGGGCAGGCGCTCGAATCGCAAATCGCCCAAGAATTGAAACGCGGACAGATGCGCTTGCTCGGTCCTAACTGTCTGGGAGTAATGAATGCGCGGTTTGGCCTGAACGCAACTTTTGCCCAAACTATTGCGCGTCCGGGCAATGTCGCATTCCTGAGTCAAAGTGGCGCTCTGCAGACGGCGATCCTCGATTGGAGCCTGCGCGAGCAGGTCGGCTTCAGCGCATTCGTATCTACCGGTTCCATGCTCGATATCAGTTGGGGCGACCTGATTGATTACTTCGGCGATGATCCTTACACCCAGAGCATCCTCATTTATATGGAGTCGGTCGGTGACGCGCGCGCCTTCCTATCTGCGGCGCGGGAGGTAACGCTCACCAAGCCGATCATCGTCTTGAAAGCCGGACAGTCGCCAGGCGGATCAAAGGCGGCGGCTTCGCACACCGGCGCACTTACCGGCAGTGATGCCGTTTTGCAGGCTGCTTTCCGCCGGGCGGGTGTGGTGCGTGTCAGCAGCATCTCGGATTTGTTCTATATGGCGGAAGTCTTAAGTAAACAGCCAAGGCCGCGCGGTCCCAAGCTAACGATCTTAACTAACGCGGGCGGTCCGGCCGTGCTGGCCACCGATGCGCTGATTGCCGTTGGCGGCGAACTTACTGCGCTTTCGGCGAAATCGCTGGATGCGCTCAACGACTTTCTGCCTGCGCACTGGAGTCATGGCAATCCAATTGACATCCTGGGCGACGCCGATCCCGAGCGCTATCAGCGGGCCACAGAGATTGCACTCGCAGATCCCAATAGCGACGGCTTGCTCGTCATTCTCGCGCCACAAGGCATGACGAACCCTGCCGAGGTTGCGGAACGCTTAAAATCTCACGCCCATGCGCAGGGGAAACCGCTGCTTGCCAGTTGGATGGGTGGAGCGAGCGTTGCGGCCGGCGAAGCCATACTGAATACCGCGGGAATCCCCACGTTCGCCTATCCGGACACCGCGACACGAATCTTCACCCTGATGTGGCGCTATTCCTACAACCTTCGTGGCATTTATGAAACGCCCGTCCTCGCGGATGGTCCGCAAGAGGAAAGCGAAGCGCGGGAGAAAATACGCAACATAATTGAGCAAGCGCGGAGCCGGGGACGAACATTGCTCACCGAGTACGAATCAAAACAGATTCTTACCCTGTGCGGAATTCCGGCGGTGGAAACGCGGATCGCCCGCGACGAGGAAGAAGCCACAACAGCAGCAACGGCAATTGGTTTTCCGGTAGTGGTGAAATTGCATTCGGAAACTATTACGCACAAAACCGACGTCGGCGGCGTGAAGCTCAATCTTGCCGATGAGGACGCCGTCCGTCAGGCGTACCGCGCCATCGAATCTTCCGTCACTCAGCGCGGAGGCCGCCAGAGCTTTCAAGGTGTCACGGTACAGCCGATGTTGAAAACGGGCGGGTATGAGTTGATTGTGGGCAGCGCCACTGACGATCAGTTCGGTCCAGTCATAGCTTTTGGCTCGGGCGGTGAATTGGTAGAAGTTTATCGTGATCGCGCATTGGCGTTGCCTCCGCTGAACACCACGTTGGCGCATCGACTGCTGGAGCAAACTTTAATTTTTAGAGCCCTATCCGGCGTGCGCGGCCACAAGCCAGTAAACATGGCGGCTCTGGAAGCTTTGTTGGTTCGCTTCAGCCGCCTCATTGTGGAAAATCCAGCCATCAAAGAGGCGGACATTAACCCGCTGGCCGCCTCAGACGACCAGATAATCGCGCTCGATGCGCGCTTCGTTCTGCACGACAAAAATGTAGCTGCCAGCGAACTCCCCAGGCCTGCGATCCGGCCCTATCCGGTGCAATATGTTTTTCCGTGGAAAATGAAGGACGGTACCTCGGTGACCCTGCGGCCCATCCGTCCGGAAGATGAGCCGCTAATGGTGAAGTTTCACGGAGCGCTTTCTGAGCGCAGCGTTTTTCTCCGCTATTTCCAGTGGTCAAAACTCAGCCAGCGAGTCGCACATGATCGGCTGCGACGAATCTGTTTTATTGACTATGATCGCGAGATGGCGCTGGTCGCCGATCAGACTTCAGCGCAAACCGGCGAACACGAAATCCTCGCTGTAGGACGCCTGAGCAAGGTTCATGGCAGAAGCACGGCAGAGATGGCTCTGCTGGTGCGTGATCAGTACCAGCGCCTGGGTTTGGGAATCGAGTTGTTGCGGCGGTTGATCCAGGTAGCGCGCGACGAACATCTGGATTCGATGCAGGCCTACCTGCTCCGGGAAAACGTCGAAATGCGCAGGTTGGTCGAGAAACTGGGTTTCCGCGTTGAGCCGGCAGACGAAACTGGAGTTCATCTGGCTGTGCTTAACCTGAAGAGCGCCTGACTTCAGGCGGACAACATTCAGCGAGGCGAATCGGCAACCACGCTTTGTTTCGCCTTTTCCGCTTCGAGGCGCTGGATTGTTGCCCGCAGCCATGTCCCCAGCGCGTCTTCAATCTCCTGCTGTGTGCCGGTGCGATACAAAGAGTTCAGCGTCTCTCCGTGCAATGACAAAGGAATGTGTGTGCACGGAACTTGTTCTGTGCGCGCATCCTCGGGGACGAATTGCATCAAAAGGCACTCTTCGCAGGGCTCGCGGTCCTTGGAATTAAAGTTCATGCAAGTGGGAGAATCCTCGAAAATAAACCGGGGACGCCACGATTCCCGGGGCAGCCTCCCATAGCCACCTTGCTCGAGAAACTCCAATTCAAACTTCAGCACTTCCAGCAAGTCCCGACCATCCTTTGCCATAGGTTCACCTTCAGAATATAGTTTGCACCACCCGCGAAGGCAATGCCGTGACCGATGTCACAGCCTGCCGTGAGGGCAATCACCTCGCAGATTAGGGCCAGTATGAGCCTGCGTTACATTGAGTTTGAGTGATTTAACCGTCGCCGTCGTCGACAAAAATGGGCGGGAAAGCGCGGTTCGGCGTTCTCCACACATTTCCAGTAACAAGTAACTGTGACCCGGGTCACAGAATCGCACTCAGCAAACAGTTCAAGATTGCAACAGTAGGAGGCAATCTGAGTCCGACGGTGAGCGCATTCGATGGATCACGAGAGCAAGAGCTGTCAAACTGTTGGCAATTGCAACACCATAATTGTTGTGATTCTCAGCCGTCAGGAGACTAACCGCCCCAATGACTTCACGAAACCGTATCCAAGACTGGTTACAGCCGATCTACTTCCTAGGGCAGAATCCCGTCACGTTAACCGGTGCAGTGCTGACCACAAGCACGGCGCTCACCACCATCGCCTTCTGGTTTTATGACGTTTTCTTGCCGGGGCCGCCCCATCCGTACATCGGCATTCTGGTCTTTCTAATCCTGCCCGGCATTTTTATCCTGGGCCTGCTCCTCATTCCCCTCGGCATCTGGCTCAGACGCCGCAGTCTCACGGAAGCCGGCAGGCTGCCCACAATCTTTCCCGCTATCGATCTGAGACTGCCCGTGGTGCGCCGCACGCTCGAGTGGGTGGCGCTCGCGACCGTGCTGAACCTGCTGATTATCGGGACCGCATCGTATCGTGGCGTTGAATATATGGATTCCACCAGTTTTTGCGGGACGACCTGCCACCGCGTAATGATTCCCGAGTACACGGCTTATCAAAATTCCCCACATTCGCGCGTGGCTTGTGTCGAGTGCCATATCGGCCCCGGAGCCGGGTGGTTTGTGCGTTCCAAGCTTTCTGGTTTGCGGCAAGTCTTCGCAGTCACCTTTCATACCTATTCGCGTCCCATTCCTTCGCCGGTAAAGTACCTTCGCCCGGCGCGGGAGACCTGTGAGCAGTGCCATTGGCCACAGCGCTTTACTGGCGACAAATTCCTGGTGAACACCACTTATAAGGACGACGAGAAAAATACCCCTCAGACTGACGTTCTTCTGCTCAAAGTCGGGGGACGCAGCTGGCAGGGTTCGGTCGGCATCCACGGCCACCATCTCGCCGACAACGCCCGCATCCGTTATATTTCAACCGACTTCGAGCGGCAGACCATCCCGGTGGTTTATTACACAGACGATCAAGGGAAGACCACCGAATTCATTTCCACCGATGTCAAGCCAACCCAACAGCAGTTAGACAAGGGAGAACATCGCGTGATGGATTGCGTGGATTGCCACAACCGCCCCACGCACGCGTTCGACTTGCCCGAGAATGCTGTAGACAAACAAATGTCGATCGGGCGCATAAGCCCCGAGCTTCCCTACATCAGGAAGAAGGCAGTCGAAGTTCTCAAGGTCAACTATCCCAGCCGCGAAATCGCTCAGCAGAGCATTCGCGATGAGATCAACAATTTCTATCGCAGCAACTACCCGCAGATCTATCAGACACGGCGTCCCCTGGTGCAACAAGCGGGCGAAGAAGTTTCAGCCATATATCTGCGCAACATCTTTCCAGATATGCGCGTTTCCTGGGGCGTGCACCCGAACAATCTTGGACACAACGATTCGCCGGGATGCTTCCGCTGCCACGATGGCAGTCACACCAGCGCCGATGGACAGACCATTACTAACGACTGTTCCTCATGTCATCAGGTCCTGGCAGCTGGCGAAGAAAATCCCAAAATCTTGACGGACTTGGGAATGAAGTAGGAGTCAGAAGTAGGAGTCAGAAGTAGGAGTCAGAAGTAGGAGAGCAACTTGCCAGGCAGGACGAAAGTCGCAGCAGATGTCCTAAGAGCAAGAAAGATGCCGCTTTCGTTATTTATTGCTTCGTTCTTCTTGTTTTCAATCTGCGCCAGCGCCCAACCCAAGACTCCTCATCCTTTGAAACAGGATGAAAGCTGCCTCGCCTGCCACGGCGAGGCGGGAATGACGTCGTCTACGGGCAAGAGCATCTCCATTGATCCTGCAAAGCATGCCGCCAGCGTTCACGGCACTTTGGGCTGCACTGACTGCCATAGCAAAATCAAGGATTTTCCCCATCCCGCCAAAGTTGCCAAGGTTCAATGTTTAAGTTGCCATTCCGATGAAGCTTCGCATGTCGCCGGCAGCATTCACGCCGCGCTAGGCGAGGAAGCTTGCCAATCCTGCCACGGCAATCCGCATGAAGTGGCTGTGGCTGCGCAAATAGCGCCGGCAAAGTGCGCCGAGTGCCATGCTGATGAGGTCAAGGAATTTCGCAAAAGCATTCACGGACAAGCCGCCGCCGCGGGCGACCCCGATGCCCCGACGTGCATGTCATGTCACGGCGCCGTGCACCAGATTCAGTCCTCGGGCGAAACTACTTCGCTGGTCGCCAAGAAGAATATGCCGGACACTTGCGCGTCGTGCCACAGTAATCCGCAGTTCCTCTCCCGGCACAATATTCCATTTGCCCATCCAGTGGAACTCTACAAACAGAGTGTGCATGGCCGAGCCATCGTGGATGGAGACGGCGCTGCCGCAACCTGTTCCGATTGTCACGGCAGCCACGGAATTCTGCCCGCGAAAGATTCACGCTCCAAAGTTAACCACTGGAATATTCCGGCCACGTGCGGGCAGTGTCACTCAGAAATCAGCAAGACGTACCTCGAAAGCGTGCACGGACAAGCCATGAAAGCTGGAGTCTCCGGCGCTCCCGTGTGCAGCGATTGCCACGGTGAGCATTTGATTCTCTCTCCCAAAGACCAGGGATCGCTGGTCAACGCGGGACGCGTTTCCATGGCCACTTGCGGGCGCTGCCATAGTGACGAGCGCCTGGCGTTACGCTACAACTTGCCTGCGGATCGGGTTCCGTCCTATGCCGACAGTTATCACGGTCTCGCCATGCGCGGCGGTTCACAGAGCGTCGCCAACTGTGCGTCATGCCATGGCGTACACAACATCTTTCGATCGAGTGATGCGCGCTCGACGGTGAACGCAGTCAATCTTCCTAAAACTTGCGGAAGTTGTCATGCCGGCGCGGGGAATCATTTTGTTATCGGTCCAGTGCATGTACAGACCGCCTCGGGACCCGCTCACCCAGTCGTAAAGTGGATCCGCGGCACGTATTGGCTTTTGATCCCCCTAACCCTGGGTTTCATGGTCATCCACAATCTGGCGGACTTTCTCGCCAAGCTTATTCGCCGCCAACCGCGCCACGAAACCGGCGGCGAAGTTTCCCGCATGAACCGAAACTTCCGTATCGCCCATGCGGGCGTGATTCTCAGCTTTCC
>Ga0182015_10001141_pt1 | contig 36181 bp, 32 predicted proteins | sample 712P3MmetaG_FD_120478 | JGI IMG/M metagenome (GOLD analysis project Ga0182015, IMG submission 120478) | Permafrost microbial communities from Stordalen Mire, Sweden - 712P3M metaG | ecosystem: Environmental > Terrestrial > Soil > Wetlands > Permafrost | place: Sweden: Stordalen | collected...
CTTGCGGATTTTATCGGCCTTGATGTGTGCCTGGATATTATGCGGGTGCTGCACGAGGGGCTGGGGGATCCAAAGTACCGGCCGTGTCCGCTGCTGGTGCGGATGGTGGATGCTGGGTGGCTGGGTCGGAAGAGCGGGCGCGGTTTTTACACGTACTGACTGGTGTTCCGTCGGGTACCTGCCGGCAGTGAATGCGCCGCTCGTTCCACACGCATCGGGCGTATTCTCGGGGTATGGTGCGGATGACGGTGCTGGCCAGTGGGTCGAAGGGCAACAGCACTATTGTCGCCAGCACGACGACGCGGATTCTGGTGGATGCGGGACTGAGCTGCCGCGAGCTGATGAAGCGGATGAAGGCGGTGGGCGAGGAGCCGTCGGCGCTCGACGCCATTCTGATCACCCACGAACATCAGGACCACGTGCAGGGCATGGCGGTAACGGCGCGGAAGCTGGGAATTCCGGTGTATCTGACGGAGCCGACGCATCGTGCCTGGGTTCGGTGGATGACCCCGCAGAAACGGATCACTTACGCACAGTGGCTGGAGCAGCGCAGAGCGCAGGCAGACAGCGTTCAGCGGTCAGCGGTCAGCGATCAGACAAAACAGGGCACCGGGCTCAGGGCACCGGGCTCAGAAGACAGCGATCAGAAGACGGGCAGCGTTCGCTGCTCGGCCGACGTAGTCACTGAGCCGGATGAGGAAGAGAAAGCGGCGGCGGAAGAGGTGATCACTGAGGCTGCGCGCGAGCCGGAGAAGGACCCGACTTCCCTTCCCGCTGTGGAATATTTCCGGTCGGGGAGCGGGTTCAGGATCGGGGACATTGCGGTGACACCATTTACAACCCCGCACGATGCTGTTGATCCGGTGGGATTTGTGTTCGAAGCGGAGGGAGTGCGCATCGCCATTGCGACGGATCTGGGCTACATGCCATCTAACGTTCATGCGCACCTGCGGCGGGCGGACGTGCTGATGCTGGAGTCGAACCACGACGTGGATATGCTGCGGGACGGACCGTATCCGTGGTCAGTGAAGCAGCGGGTGATGTCACGGGTTGGTCACCTGTCGAACGACGCGGCTGCGGAGTTTCTGGCCAGGAGCTACGATGGCGGGGCTGCTTATGTGGTGCTCGCGCATCTTTCAGAAAATAACAACCTTCCGGAACTTGCACGAATTTCCGCGGAGCGGGCTCTGCGGGACAGGATGAGCTTGCTGGCCAACCACTTACTGCTGGCCGAACAGGACCGGCCGATGGAAGCTATTGTCCTGTAAGCCAACAGGGCTATAATTATCTGGAGCCGCCCCTTCCTTGGAATCTCACCTCAGGGCTGTCGGCCGGGCGTTGGCGAGGTGAGTGGAAAATGAGGACCTGAAACGATGAGCACTTGCACCGATTCGGTCGTCGGGGACATATTATCGAGCTGGCGTTATGACATTTCGGGGATTTCGCCCGAGATGCGCACTGATTACGAGGAACATCTGGCGACGTGTGCGTTTTGCCGGTCACGGCAGAGGCTGCACCGGACCATCGACGTTGCGCTGATCAGCCTCAGCACCTTGTGCATCGCGGCGTTTTTGCTGGCGCTGGCAGTGATCCACCACGTGGAGCCGCTGCGAACAGCGGCCAAAGTCATTCACCTGGAGCACACGGCGGTGGTGTTCACGCTGCAAGCGGCAGCGATTCTGGGGCTGCTGGCGTCGCTGGCCGCGTGGATTCTGGTGGCGATCGCGACTCCGGCGCCGGGGTACCTGACGGGCGTAGCAATGGAGCAGGCACGGGTGCTGCAGGATCGGATTCCTGAGGAACTGCGCAGCCGGTTGCGGGCGTAGCGCGCGTCAGTCGAGTCAGCGCGGCGAAGCTTCCCTTTAGAAACCAGTGAGACCGGGTTGTGCCTGGGCCAGGACATTCCCGTGCGGCAGGAAATCGCTGCCAGTCGTGCGAGTAGCTCCCAGGGCGCCGTCCGGCGTGCAGGGTGATCGATGTCACATGCAGAATGGGGCCGGCTCTGCGACCATTTTTCCATTGACCCTGGAATTGGGCGGGCGGATAGGAGCTGACCATGTTGATCTCCATCGATGTGATCCGTTATGGCGCGGGATACGATGCGGCGGGCCACTGGCACGAGGCGAGAGCCGATTATGTGTCGCCTCAGGAACGGGAAAAGGAGCGAGCCATAATGGCTCCGGCCCGCGGCGCGATTTGGGGACTGACGCTGAGCGGGGTGCTGTGGGTTGGGTTGGTGGCGGCGGTGCGGGGCGTGTTGATGCTGATCCGCTAAGTTCGGTTGGGGCTGGAGGGGCGCCGTCGTCACGGCGCCCTTTTTGCATTGGGCTCGAATCGGGAAGCGGATGGAACTAGCGACGGCCCTCTTCGCCAGTCGGCGGAGTGGTGAGCGGCTGCTCGTCCTTCGCCTCCACGATGGAGTCGTCGGTGGTGGGACGGCCGTTGCAGTCGCTCTTCGCGCCGAGGGAGTTTTTGCTGCCAGCGGGGGCGTTGCGGTCGGTGGTGGTGGAGCACGGGTCGGGTGCGGAGGTTGCGGGTTTGGGTGTTTCGGTGCGGGTTGGGGTCATGGGATTCTCTCCTGCTAACGACAGAGGGTAGGATGCGAGGATTCTGTTCGGGGCAGTGTTTAAGAGTGGTCGGCGACTTCGGAGGTAAAGAGCCTTTGTTATACTTGCTGAGGTCGCTGGGTGAGCGCAGCGGTTGTGGGTGGTGCTCCCAGGACGACTCCTCTCCTTGCTGGAACCCTCCGGCGGCCAGGTAGCTCAGTGGTAGAGCGCGGCCCTGAAAAGGCCGGCGTCGGCGGTTCGATCCCGTCCCTGGCCACCATTCCTGTGACTTTGAGATGGGCACGCGCCAGAGTTGCGCCGCTCGTGGAGATGCGGTCGATCTGGCGAAGGGTGTGTCGCGAAGGTCGTCGGTGGGCAGGGAATTCTAAGGCTCCGTGATTTGCTGCGAGTCGGCCCAGGTGCCGATCCAGAGCTGGTCTTTGGCGCTGGCCTGGCCTGGGCTGGCACGCCGGGAAGAAATGCGGCGAGAAGGAGGGCTATGGGCGCGAGGATTTTTGCTGAGTTACGTTTGGGATGAACTAGTATGGGTGCCGAACTAAATCCATTTTACTGCGGGGCAAGAATAGCACCATGGCGATTTCAACGCGTGTGCTGCGGATGCTGATGGGGCTCTCGATGATTGCGATGTTGGCTGTGATGGCGCGGGCGCAGAACTCCTCGCCGCCGCCTCCGGTGACGTTCACGGCGGATCAGGATCACCAGAACATGATGGACCAGCTTGGGATCAAGGCGCTGCGGCCGGGGCCCGCTGGGGACGAAAAAGCGCCGAACCACGCGAACTACGATGAGTCGAAGGCGAACCCGTTTCCCAATGTGCCTGACGCGCTGACGCTGAACAACGGCACGAAGGTGACGTCGGCGGAAATGTGGTGGAAACAGCGGCGGCCGGAGATTGTGGAGGGGCTGGAGGAGTATGTGTACGGGCGGATGCCGCGGGACGTGCCGAAGGTGACATGGTCGGTGACGGCCAGCGAACGGGAGATGGTCGGATTCCATCCTGTGATCGCGAAGGAGCTGGTGGGGCAGGTGGACAACTCCTCGTATCCGGCGATCAGCGTGAATCTGCGGATGACGCTGGTGACGCCGGCGGATGCGAAGGGGCCGGTGCCGGTGCTGATCATGTTCGGGCCGAGCGGATTTCCGTCGCCGGTACAGCCTTCGCCGTCGGAGCTGGAGCGTCTGAACACGGCGATGAAGGCGTTGCTAGTGCAGCAGGACCCGTCGCTGAAAGATGTGATCGAAAAGCATCCGGGGTGGGATCCGATACGAGCCGTGCCGTTTCAGTTTCCGCAGATGAATGCGGATGGGGATCCGCCGAACGAGTGGGAGCTGATTGCGGCGGGGTGGGGATTTGCGAAGCTCGATCCTGCGAGCGCGCAGGCCGATGATGGTGCGGGGATGACGCGAGGGATTATCGGGCTGGTGAACAAAGGGCAGCCGCGCAAACAGGATGACTGGGGTGCGCTGCGGGCCTGGGGATGGGCGGCGGGACGGGGACTCGATTATCTCGAAACGGATCCGGCGGTTGATGCGAAGCATGTGGGGATCGAGGGCGTATCGCGGTATGGCAAGGCGGCGCTGGTGACGATGGCGTTCGATCAGCGATTTGCGATGGTGCTGGTGGGATCGTCAGGCAAGGGCGGCGCGACGCTGTTGCGGCGTAACTACGGCGAGGCCGTCGAGAGCCTGACGGGCGGTGAGTATTACTGGCTGGCCGGGAACTTTATCAAGTATGGCGCGTCGCAGGCGAGCTTCGGCAGCATGAACCCTGGGGACATTCCGGTGGATTCGAACGAGTTGATCGCGCTATGCGCGCCGCGGCTGACGTTTATCAGCTATGGGATTCCGGAAAAGGGCGACGCGCACTGGCTTGATCACCAGGGCAGCTGGATGGCGACCGTGGCAGCGAGCCCGGTTTGGACTTTGTTGGGCGCTCCGGGACTGAGCACGGCGGATTTGGATTACCACACGGCGAAGATGCCTGCGGTGAACGACGGGCTGCTCGGCGGCAAGCTGGCGTGGCGGCAGGATGACGGCGGGCATACCGATGCGCCGAACATGAAATATTTCATTCAGTGGGTGGATCAGAACATCGGCTACCCGCGAACAGGGGCCCAGTAACGGGGTGACTCACAAGGGATTCCTTCGCGCCGCGTGGCTCGTTCGGCGGTGCAGGAAAGCAGGGCAACATAATTACGGCAGACATTGACGGCTTACGGCAGACATTGACGGCGGGTATTCGCACGAGAAAGACGCGATACACTTGTGCCACAGTTGACCCTTCCCTTTCGAGGAAATTGAAAACGTCCATGCCATTGACTCGCCGTGCGTGTGTTGTTTCTCCTGCGCTGGCTGCCTGCGTTCTCTTCTCGTGCTGCTTTCGACTAACGGCTCAGGCCACTGCTCCGGCTTCGCCCAGTGAGGCGCGGGCGGCGCGAGCGTTTGAGGAAGCGAGGAAAGAGGGTCCGGCGGCGCTGCGGGTATTTTTGTTCAGGATGCCGAAGGGCGGCGATCTGCATAACCATCTGGGCGGGGCGGTGTATGCGGAGACGTTCATCCGCGAGGCGGGCGAAGACGGGATCTGCGTGGACGCGGTGCGGCTGAAGATGGATGCCGAGCATCACGCTCCGGATTGCCCGGCCGGCGAGCCCGCGGCGAGGGATGTTCCCTCGAATCAGCATCTCTATGACGAACTGATCGACGCGTTTTCGATGCGGACGTTTGTGCCGGTGACGGGCGAGTCGGGACACGATCACTTCTTCGATGCGTTCGGGCGTTTTGGCGACGATAAGCGATTCACCGGGGAGTGGATCGACGAAGTGGCATCGCGGGCGGCGGCGCAGAACGAGCAGTACCTGGAGCTGATGCAGACACCTGGATTCAGACCTGCCGCCACGGCGGGACTGCGCATCGGCTGGAACGGCGACGCCGCTCGGCTGAAAGAGGCGCTGCTGGCCGATGAGGGATTTCGCGGCAATGTGGGCAGCGCGCGCGAGGAATACAGCGAGGCGCTGCGGAAGGGGAACGAGATCGAGCATTGCGGGAAAGCGGACGCGCGGACTGGGTGCAAGGTGAAGGTGCGTTTCTTGTTTCAGGTACTGCGCGGATTTCCGCCGGAGCAGGTGTTTGCGCAAACCCTGTTGGGGTTCGAGGTTGCTTCTGCTGATCCCGATGTAGTGGGAATTAATTTTGTAATGCCCGAGGACGGGTATATTTCGATGCGGGATTATGCGCTGCAGATGAGGATGCTGGACTATCTCCACGGACAGTATCCGAAAGTGCATATCACGTTGCATGCCGGTGAGCTGAACGCGGATATGGTGCCTCCGGACGGGCTGAAGTTTCATATTCGGATGGCGGTGGAAGAGGGGCACGCGGAGCGGATCGGGCACGGCGTGGACGTCATGTATGAGGACCAGCCCGGGGAGCTGATGAAGGAGATGGCGGACCGGCACGTAATGGTCGAGGTAAACCTGACCAGTAACGACGTGATTTTGAATGTGAAGGGAAACGATCACCCATTCATGCTGTACCGGAAGGCTGGGGTGCCGGTGGCGCTGTCGACGGATGATGAGGGCGTCTCGCGGATCGATCTGACGCATGAATATGTGCGTGCGGCGGATACGTATCCGCTGAGGTATCACGATTTGAAGCTGATGGTGCGTACATCGATTGAGCACAGTTTTTTGCCCGGCGACAGTCTTTTTGAGCGCGTGACGCCAGAGAAGCTGGAAACGCCGGTTGCGGCATGCAGAAGGCAGCTAGGTGCGGAGACGCCCGCAGGAGTATGCGCGACGCTGGTGCAAGGCAGCGAAAAGGCGCAGCAGGAGTGGGAACTGGAGCACAGGTTCCACGTTTTCGAGGCAAGCTTCTGAGCGAGACAGCGACCAACGCGCGATGAGAATCGTTTTTTCGACCTATGGCACGTTTGGCGATGTGAATCCTCTGATCGCCCTGTCGCTGGAACTGAAGCGGCGCGGGCACTATCCGGTGCTGGCGGTGCCGGAGATGTTTCGCCCGAAGATCGAGCCGCTGGGGATCGGGTTCGCGCCGGTGCGGCCGGAGCAGGACCCGAACGACACGCGGCTGATCGCGATGATCTACGACATCAAGCATGGGACGGAAACGGGGCTGCGGAAATTTCTCTTCCCTGCCCTGCGCGAAAGCTATGCGGATTTGCTGGCGGCGGTGGAGGCCGAGGGCGGCGCGGACCTGCTCGTGACGGGCGAGCTGGCATACGCTGGGCCGATCGTCGCGGAGAAGACGGGCGTACCGTGGGCATCGTATGTGCTGGCGCCATTTTCGTTTTTCTCGGGATACGATCCGCCGGTGCTGCCACCGTATCCGACGCTGGGAAAGATGCAGGAGGCGGTGCCTGCGCTGGGACACGTTGTGGCGCGCTTCGCGAGGTTCGTGACGCGGAAATGGCCGGAGCCGGTGTATGCGCTGCGGCGCGAGCTGGGGCTGGCGCGGGGGAAGGATCCTATCTTTGACGCGAAGCACTCGGAGATCCTGGTACTGGCGCTCTACTCTTCGGTGATGGGCGCGCCACAGCCGGACTGGCCAACGTCAGCGAAGATCACGGGCTTCGCGTTTTATGACGGGACAGGTGACGAGGGGCGATTGCCGCCGGAACTGGCGGCGTTTCTGGATTCTGGACCGGCACCGCTGGTGTTCACGCTGGGCTCGGCGGCAGTGATGCACGCTGGCGATTTTTACGAGCAGAGTGCGCAGGCGGCGGAAAGTCTCGGGCAGCGAGCGGTGCTGCTGATTGGGGCGGACGATCGGAATCTGCCCAAGCGCAAGCTGCCGGAGACTATTTGTGTGGCACGCTACGCGCCATATTCCCAGATTTTTCCGCGGGCGTCGGTGATCATCCACCAGGCAGGAATTGGAACCACGGCGCAGGCTCTGCGCGCGGGGCGGCCGATGCTGGTGATGCCGTACAGCCACGATCAGCCCGACAACGCGCGGAGGGTGCGGCGGCTCGGCGTGGCCGAGGTGCTGGGACGGAAGCGATACAAGGCGAAGCCGGCCGCGCGGCTGATCCAGCAACTGCTCTCGGACAGCGCTTATGTGTCGTGCGCGAGCGCGGTGGCGGCGAAGATCGCCGCGGAGAATGGGGCGATTACAGCATGCGATTCCCTGGAGGCCATGCCCCGGCGGCCTTAGCGTGCGGCCGGCTGGGCCGCCCAGACGGCAGCGTGAACGTTTTTCCCGTCGAGGTAAAACGTGGAGAGGCCGAGCATATCGGTGCGGAATGTGCGGACGTGCGCAGCCTGGAGCTGCTCGAGGACCTCGTGGCGGGGATGGCCGTAGAAATTGCGACGGCCGACGGAAATCGCGGCCCAGGACGGCGAAACAGCGGCCAGGAACTCGGGGGTGGTCGAGGTTCGGCTGCCATGGTGGCCGACTTTGAGGAAATCGGAGTGGAGATCGCCTTCGGTGAGCATGCGGTCTTCGCTGGGCGACTCCGCGTCGCCTTCGAGCAGCGCTGTAGTGCTTCCGTAGCGCATTTGTAACACCAGCGAGTCGTTATTGCCCGGCATGGCGGCAGGATGGTAACCGGGCTCGGGAGCAAGGACGCGGATGCGGACGCCGTCGAAGGTGAAAATGTCACCGGCGGCGTGACGAATGATGCCTGTGCCGGTGGTGTGGGCTTCCGCGAGGACCGCGTCGTAGAGTGCGGAGTGGGGATTGATGCCGATCCACAATTCGCGCGGGCGAAAGTTGGCCAGGACTGCTGACATGCCACCGATGTGGTCGGCGTGGGCGTGCGTGATGGCGACCGCGTCGAGACGGCGAATGCCGCGCGACCAGAGAACGGGCGAGACGACGTCCTCGCCCACATCGAAATTGGAGGAATGGGCGCCGGGGTCGATGGCGTTGGGACCGCTGGCGCCGACAATGCCGCCTGCATCGATGAGGAGGGTTTTGCCATGGGGGGTGACGACGAGGATTGAGTCCCCCTGGCCGACGTCAATCGTGGAAACTTCCAGAGTTGCGGCGCGGTGCAGAATCGGCCGCGGAAAGACTGTAACAGCGGTTGCGACAAGAAAAGCGGCGGCAGCGGCTGTCAGCGCGAAGCGTTTCAGGCGAACGAGCAGCAGGGCAGCCGTACTGAGAGCAATGACGGCGGCAATGGCATTGGGTTGCGGCGCGGGAATGCGAAGATCACCGAGACGCATGGCTCCGAAGGCGACGACGAGCGCGTGGACTCCGTGGAGGAGGAGCGCCACGGCCGTGGCGGGAATGAGGGCGAGCTTTGGAAGAGTCAGGACCAGCAATAGCGTAAGAAGGGCGAGAGGCAGCAGGATTCCGAGCAGAGGAACAATGAAGATATTGACCGGCAGAGCGACGGCCGTAACGCGGTGGAAGTAGATGGCCATGGGGAGGACAAGGAACAGCTCGATAGCGAGGGAGGTGGTGACGAGCTCGGCGATGAGGAGAGCCAGACGGACGGTGCGTGGGAAGAGGCCGAGTGCAAGTCGGGCGCCCAGCAGAGGACGCACGGCGGTCGCGAACATGCGAATGGTCACGCGGAATTGCGCGATGCGCGGTGGGAGCGAAGGGTCAAGGGGAAGCAGCCAGAAGTCTCGGGTGGCGTGAAGAAACGGGCCGAAAGTCTTCTCAGCAACTGGGACGGCAATGCCGGCGACAGCGAGGACGGAGAGCAGCGTCATCTGGAAGCCGGCGTCGAGGATTGCAGCGGGATTGACGGCGAGCATGACGAGGGCGGCGAATCCGATGGCGTTCAGCCGATGACGTTCTCGCCAGAGCATGCGGCCGCAGAGGTAGAGCGTGACCATCCAGAAAGCGCGCTGGACGGGCTGACCGAAACCGGTGAAGAGCGCGTAAGAGAGGGAGAGGGCGATGGTCGCAAGGGATGCCGCGATGCGCGGCAAGCGGACGCGGCGGGTGATCCAGAAGACCAGACCGGCAAAGATGGCGAGGTGCATGCCGGAGACGACGAGCAGGTGGAAGGAACCGGTGCGCTCGAAGCCGACGCGGAGGCGGTGACCGAGGAGGGTGCGGTCGCCGGTAAGCATGGCGGTGAGCATCGCGGCGTCGTCGTGAGAAAGGCGGAGAACCCTGGGGATTCGCGAGGGGATGGGTTGGTCGGCGAGGCCAACGAGGCGTTCGCTGGCGACTTGCTGGATGGCATGCAGGCGGCATGAGAGGTTGGGGCCGGCATTCGTCACAACGACGGTTACATTGTCTGCGTGCGCGCTGCCGAGGGCGGCGATCCCCTGCTGGCGGAGCCAGGCGGACGCGTCCCAGACGCCGGGGTCGAGGAAGCGCTCTTCGGTGTGCATAGCGACGGGCCCGTGTAGAGCCTGGCCACAGGCGAGGTTTGGGAACGCAAACTCGGCTGGCGCGTAGAGAGTGAGGCGAAGACCTTCTGGCGACGGGAGCTCTTTGTTGTCGACGGCGGTGACACGCAGGTCGATTTGCTGGCTGTGCTCGTGGCGGACGACGTCGGAATAGGGCGCAAAGGTATCGATAAGGCGAAGCGGGACACTCCGCACGATGCTGCCATCGACGATGTGGGTGGTCTCGATGCCAAGGTGACGTATTGAGGGAGTCGAAGTCGGCGTTGCGAAGGCGATTCGCTCGAGGGGAGTTGTGGTGGGAGAACGGGGCTGAACTTCGGCGCAGAAGAACCCGAGGAGCACGCAGAGGGCTGCGGCGGCGAGCGGGGCCGCACGGGTAGCGCGGGAGGCGGCAATCTTAGCGACGATGAAGAGCAAAGCCAGAGCAACAAGGAGATGGGCAGGCTGGAGCCAAAGGCGTTGCGCGACTACGTCCCCGCAGACGAAACAGGCGGCCATGAAGAGTCCTGGGGCGGTGAGCGTGGGGAGGGTTTTGGCATTTGCGTGCGCGGCTTTCGCCGGCGCAGACGTGACGATGCTTTCCGGAATGGCGAGGGAGGTGGCCATCGCAGGGGCTCGCCTCCGGTCAGTTCAGTCCAACGACAGATGGGTCACGGACTCGATGTGATAGGTCTGCGGGAACAGGTCCAGCAGATGCATCTTTCTGAGGCGATAGCCGGATTCTAGCAACGCAGCGAGGTCGCGGCTGAGCGTAGCGGGATCGCAGGAAACGTAAGTAATCTTGCGCGGGCGGATTTTTCCGAGAGCGGTGGTGACGTCGCGGAGGAGGCCGGCACGAGGTGGGTCGACGACGACGAGGTCGGGAGCGGACTGACGGTGGTGGCGGGCCTGACGCAGGAAGGCAGCCGTGTCAGAGGCGACGACACGGTGTTTGGCTCCGCGAAGGTTTTCGCGGAGATCGCGGACAGCGGAGGGAGACGACTCCACGGCGGTGATTGCGGAGAAAGTCTCGGCCAGAGGGAGCGAGAAGAGGCCGACGCCGGCATAGAGATCCCACGCCGCGCCGCCAGATTCGCCGGCGGTGACGAGCTGGACGAGCGGGTCGATGAGGAAGCGATTGACCTGAAAGAAAGATGCGAGGCTGACGCGGTAGCAGTGCGTGCCGGAGAAGTATATGAGCGACTCTGCACCGGAATGGGCGAGGAGCCGGGTGGTGGTGCGGGCTTTTTCCATGGCAAAAATGCCGAGTCCCTGGATTTCGGGGAGGAGTTGTCGCAGTTGCGGCGACATTTTGTCCAGAAATGAGTTTGCCTCGGAGGCTGGATAGTCGGTCCAGAGGGAAACGATAAGGACGGCTTCGTCAGGAGCGGCAAACAGCTCAATTTCGGTTACAAATGCGGCGAGTCCGAGGGCTTCCCCTTCCTGGCTGAGGGTTTCGATAGCGCGTTGCAGCACCGGACCGGCAATGGGGCAGGTGGTAACAGGCAGGTTGGTGTGCGACTTACGCAATTTGTAACAGAGAGAGAACGGATTTGCCTGGACATGGAGGCGGATCCGATTGCGGTAGCCGAGGGGCTCAGCAGCCACGGCCTCAATGTCCGGGATTTCGCGGATGCGAGCGCGCTCGAGGGTTTCGCGGAGGATGGCGCGCTTCATTTCGACTTGAGCAGCGTAGCTCGCATGCTGATAGTGGCAACCGCCGCATTGGCCAAAGTACGCACATGGAGGCACGGTGCGCGCTGGGCTGGGATCGAGGACCGATTGAAGCTCTGCGGTGGAAAAGCCGCCTTTGTCGGCGACGATTTCCGCTTCGACGGTTTCACCGGGGAGGGTGAAGGGGACGAAGATGGCTTTGCCATCGGCGCGGGCAAGACCGGCTCCGCCATAGACGGCTTGGTCGATGAGCAGATTCAATCCTGCCTCATGTAAAAGAGGCTCAGGCGCGGGAGATTGTGCTTCTCAAGCAGACGCTTGTGAAGGAATTGCTGCTCGATCTGGCGAATCTGGACCGCCTGCATGCGGCGGCGATACGGGGCGAGTTCCTGGGCGCTCTGCTCGCGGAGGGCGGTGAGTTCGGCTTCAGAAGTTGTTACGATGAGGGCGTTGAGGAGTTTCTCCTCGAGGACGGTGAGGTTGCGCTCGAGGTCCTCGAGGTTGGGTGCGGATTCAGGGGGTGTCGCGAGTACGGTGAGACGGTCGGCGATTTCCGCCGCGGTTTGCGCTGCGAGACCGGTGAGGTTCGCGGATTTGAGTGCGGCCGCAGCCTGGGTTAGGTGAGCAGCGATGCGATCCCATTCGAGGCCTGCGCTGGCGGCGTCGGATTGCGGCTTTGCGATGCCGAGCGAGGCCTCGCGCATGTCTTCGGCGGCGGTCATCACTTCCTGGGCGCACCATACGAGGCCGTTGATGCGGCGCACGGTGCGGTGTTTGCGCGCGTCGTAGCGATCGAAGGCGGTATCGATGCCGCGGAGGACGGCTTCCAGTGGGATGCCCGCCTCGCGCCAGGTTTCGATGAGCGCCCAGTCGAGCGTGGAGAGGAGAAGTATGGAACCGCGGCGGCGCTGGAAGTGCTCCTCGATTTCAGTGAAGTAGTTGAAGTAGTTTTCCACGGCGTTACGCGCCGGAGGTGCGGGCTGGCTGCGGCTCGGAGTGCGCCGAGTTGCGAGCGGCGCGATTGCGGTCGTAGATGAGGCGCAGGCCTTCGAGGGTAAGTCGGTCGTTGACCTCGGAGATGTATTTCGATTCGCGCGCGATGAGGTGGGCGAGGCCGCCGGTGGCCACGCATTTGGTTTCGGGTCCGAGCTCGGCCATCATGCGCTCGAGGATCGAGTCGACCAATCCGATGTGGCCCCAGAAGAGGCCGATCTGGAGATTGTCGACAGTGTTGGTGCCGATGATCTTGGCGGGGCGGCGAATTTCGACACGCGGGAGGCGCGCGGCGCGGGCAAAGAGGGCTTCGGCCGAGATGTTGAGGCCGGGAGCGATGGCGCCGCCGAGAAATTCGCCCTTCTTCGAGACAACGTCGAAGTTGGTGGCGGTGCCGAAGTCCACGACGATGGTGGGGCCTCCATATTTGTGGAACGCGCCGACGCAGTTGGCGACGCGATCGGCGCCGACTTCGCCAGGATTGTCGGTGAGGATGGGCAGACCAGTTTTGACGCCGGGCTCAATGAAGAGCGGCTTCTGGGCGAAGGTGCGCTCGCAGAACTGGCGAAGGATCCAATCGATGGGAGGAACGACGGAAGCGATGACCACTCCGCGAATGGCGCTGGTCTCGACCTTTTCGTGCTGAAGAAGGCTGCGAATGAGGATGCCGTACTCGTCGGCGGTCTGACCCTGGCGCGTACTGATGCGCCATGTGGCGCGCAGATCGCCGGTACGGCCGTCGGGGGCGAACGCGTAGAGCGCGATCACGGTGTTGGTGTTGTTGACGTTGAGCACCAGGAGCATGGTTTTGATTTTATGCGCTCGCTGTGCTGGGTTCGAAATTATGGTGGGCCGGATTCGCGGACGCCGCCGGAAAACACGGTGCGCAGGCCCTGAGGCGTGCGGACCAGGAGAAAGCCGCGGGGGTCGAGACCTTCGGTGATGCCGGTGAATCCGTCGCTTTCGTCGATTCGGACGCGCTTGCCGCGAATCCAGGTGGAGCTCCGTTCGAGACGGTTGCGGATGCTTTGCGCGGCGGCCTGGAGGTCAGCGGGTGCGGTGAGGGCGGCGAGTTCGGCGTCGAGCGATTGCAGCAAGGCGAGGAGCAGGTCCTGGCGAGGCCAGTTGCGGCCGGTCTCAAGGAAGAGCGAAGTAGCGAGGGGGCGGAGATCTTCGGGGAACTGCTGCTGGTGAACATTGATGCCGATGCCGATGACCGCATGGCGGACGCGGTTGACTTCCGCGTTGAGCTCAGTGAGGATGCCGCAAAATTTGCGTGGGCCGAGGAGGAGGTCGTTGGGCCAGCGAAGATCGGGCTGGAGCGAGGTGACGGTGCGGATGGCATTGTGCACGGCGAGGCCGGCGGCGAGCGAAAGCCAGAGGATGTCGGCGGGCGGGATGAGGGGACGAAGAAGGATGCTGACGTAAAGTCCGGAACCGGGCGGCGAGGTCCAGGCGTGGGTGCCGCGGCCGCGGCCTTGCGTCTGCTCGTCGGCGAAGAAAACGCTGCCGTCGGGAGCGCGGGATTCGGCCTGTTGCATGGCTTGGGTGTTGGTCGAGTGAATCGACGGGAAGAAGTGGAGCTTGCCGGCGAAGCGCGAGCCTGTGAGAGCAGCGTCGAGGCTTGGGATGTCGAAGGGATCAGCGGGGCAAGGGTCGGAAGTCGGGGCGGGCACCGCTTTAGTAGATCTCCGCAGTGATGCGCATGGAGAGATCGACGGCGGGAGCGGAGTGAGTGAGAGCGCCGACCGAGATGTAGTCGGGGCCGGCGAGGGCGTATTTGTGGATGTTCTCGAGGGTGATGCCGCCGGAAGCTTCGATGGGAATTTCGAAGCCGCGCTCGCGGACGATGTCGACGGATTTCTTGACCTCCGTGGGGGTCATGTTGTCGAGCAGGAGGGACTCCGCACCGTGGTCGAGGGCAAGCGTGAGCTCGGCGATGTTGCGAACTTCGATGTCGATGGTCTGGCCGAGCTTGCGGCGCTCTTTGGCGCGGGCAAGAACTTTCTCGATGCCGCCGCCGAGGGCGATGTGGTTGTTCTTGATGAGAATGCCATCGGAGAGATCGAGGCGATGGTTTTCGCCGCCGCCACAGCGGACAGCGTATTTGTCGAGGATGCGCAAACCGGGGACGGTCTTGCGGGTGTCGAGGATTTTGGCGCCGGTGTCGCGGATTTCGTCAACGTAGCGGCGAGTGAGCGTGGCGATGCCGCTCATGCGCTGCATGAGGTTGAGGATGACGCGCTCGCACGCCAAAATGACACGGGCATTGTGACGAATCACGGCAGCGGCCTGACCTTTGCGCATGCGGACGCCGTCGAAGATCTCGGGGTGGCTGACCACTTCGTAGCGCCCGCTGGAGCGGCCATCGAGGCGCGCAAATATATCGAGAAAGCGGGGGATGCAGCCGAGACCGGCGAGAACGCACTCTTCTTTGGCGAGGACGGTAGCGGCCGCGCGGAGGCCAGGCTCAACGGTGAGCGATGTGGTGATGTCGCTGGTGGCCTTATCTTCGACGAGCGCCTGTTCGAGAATGGCCTCGATGCGGCGGCTTTTCCATTCCATGATCTATCCGCGGCCCTCCTGTGTGAGGTCGTCGAGGGCCTTGCGGGTTTTTTCGATGAGCAGGCGCGTATCCGCTTCCATTTTTCTCAGGCCTTCGATGACGTGCGTCGGAGCTTTGTCGAGAAAGGCGGGATTGCTGAGCTGGCGTTCGGCGGAGGCGAGGGCTTTCTCGAGTTTGGTGAGTTCTTTGGTCAGGCGTTCGCGCTCGGCGGGGATGTCGATGGTCTTTTCGTAGACCACCTGGACGTCAAAGTTCGGTGTGCTACGAATTGACCCAAAGTCGCCCGCCGCATCGAAAACTACGTCCTGTTCCAGAAAATTCTCTACGAAGGCTACTCGACTAACCTTTGCGAGCCGCTGAATAATATCGAGGTTGTTCCCGAAGGGGAGCCCATCATTCAGAGGTCGGACTCGGATAGGCACCATCGCCTTCTCTTCTACGCCAAGATCTTTACGAGCCGCTCGCACCGAGGCTATTAGTTCTTGCAATAGAGGGAAGTCGATTTCGGCAACGTCGTCACTGTGGGCTGCACCGAGTGGATAGAGGGTGAGAGCGATGGATTTCGCGGGCGGTTGGTCGTCGTAGAGCGCGTGCCAAAGCTCCTCGGTGAGGAAGGGCATGAAGGGTGAGAGCAAGCGCAGGGCGGCTTCGAAGGTCTGGAGGAGCGTGGTGAGCGCGGACCTGGTTGCCGCCTTATTGGCCGGATCGGCGAAATCGAGACGAAGCTTGACGATTTCGAGATACCAGTCGCAGAAGTCGCCCCAGAAGTACTGATAGACGAGGTTGGCGGCTTCATCGAATCGATAAGCGGCGAGCGCAGCGCTGACTTCCGCAGCGACGGAGTTGAGGCGGGCGCCGATCCAGCGGGCTTCGAGAGGGGCACTGCCGGGGACGGTCGGCGCTTGGCCGAGCAGCGACGGATCGATTTCGATGCCGGCTTCGCGGGCGCGCTCGACGTTCATAAAAATGAAGCGGGCCGCGTTCCAGATCTTGTTGGCAAAGGCGCGGTAACCTTCGGTGCGGGATTCGCTGAAGGCGATGTCAGTGCCGGGCGAGGCCATGGAGGCCAGCGTGAACCTGACCGCATCGGTTCCGTACTTTTCGACGATCATCACAGGGTCGACGACGTTGCCTTTGGTCTTGGACATCTTCTGGCGGTCGGCATCGCGGACGAGGGCGTGGATGTAGACCTCGCGGAAGGGGACCGATTCCCTGAGAGGCGGCCTGGAGCCGTTGGGCATGAGGATGTCCTGGCTGAAATAGCAGCCGAGCATGATCATGCGCGCGACCCAGAAGAAGAGGATGTCGAAGCCGGTGACGAGGAGCGAGGTTGGGTAGAAGGCGTCGAGATCCGGCGTGGACTCACCCGGCGGCGGCGGCCATCCGAATACCGTGACGGGGAGCAGGCCGGAGGAGAACCAGGTGTCGAGGACGTCGGTTTCCTGGACGATCTGATCGAAGCCGCAATGGGCGCAGTGGGTGGGATCCTGGCGGGCGACGGTGATCTCTTTGCAGTTGCCGCAGTGCCAGGCGGGAATGCGATGGCCCCACCAGAGCTGGCGCGAGATACACCAGTCGTAGATGTTGTTCATCCACTCGAGGTAGATTCTCTCGTAATTTTCCGGCGTAAAGCGCAGAGGTTTGCTCTTCGGGTCGCCGGCGCGGGTCTCCTGGACGACTTTCCGGGCCATTTCCGCCATCGAATCGCCGCCCTTGTTGGGCGTCTTGTTGACGGCGACGAACCACTGCGTGGAGAGGCGGGGCTCGACGACGGTCTGGCACCGGGCGCACTTGCCGATGGCGTTGATGTGATCGCGGACGGCGCCGAGGAGACCCTGGGTGTCGAGGTCTTCAAGGACTTTTTTGCGGGCGTCGTAGCGGTCGAGCCCGGAGTAGTGGCCGGCGGCGGCGCTCATGTGCGCGGTCTCGTCCATGACTGAAATGGCGGAGAGACTGTGACGCTGGCCGATGGCAAAGTCGTTTTGGTCGTGCGCCGGCGTGATCTTGACGGCTCCGGTGCCGAAGTCGGACTTGACCCAGTCGTCGACGATGACGGGGATTTCGCGGCCGGTGAGGGGAAGCTCGAGGGTTTTTCCGTGGAGATGAGTGTAGCGCTCGTCAAGGGGGTTCACGGCGACAGCGACATCGCCGAGCATGGTTTCGGGCCGGGTGGTGGCGACAGTGAGGAATTCGCCGGGCGAACCGATGATGGGGTAGCGAATTTCCCAGAGCTTACCCTGCTGTTCTTCGTGCGTGACTTCGAGATCGCTGATGGCGGTCTGACAGCGGGGGCACCAGTTGACGATGTAGGCGCCGCGATAGATGAGGCCGTCTTCGTAAAGGCGGACGAAGGCTTCGCGCACGGCGACGGAGAGGTTCTCGTCCATGGTGTAGTACTCGCGCGACCAGTCGACGGTGTCGCCGATGCGCTTCATGGAGGCGAGGATGGCGCCGCCGTAGTGGCGGCGCCACTCGCGGACGCGCTCAACGAAGACTTCGCGGCCGAGGGCCTGCCGGGATGTGCCTTCGCTGACGAGCAGGCGCTCGACGAGCATCTGCGTGGCGATGCCGGCGTGATCGGTGCCGGGAAGCCAGAGGGTGGTTTCGCCGAGCATGCGATGCCAGCGGACGAGGATATCCGACTCCGTGTGCTCGAACATGTGCCCCATATGGAGATTGCCGGTGACGTTGGGCGGGGGCAGAAGGACGGTGAAGGCGCGATCGTGCGAGCCGACAGGCTGCGTTTTGACTTCGAAGAGGCGCTGCTCGACCCAATAGGCGGCCCACCGCTCTTCGATGGCGGCGGGATCGTACGCTTTGGGGAGCTCGCGGCGCGGCCTCATTGCGCCGTCGCTTTCGAGGGTGGTTTTGGCTTGCTGGGGCATTCCCTTTTCACGATATAACGTTTGAATTTTCGATGCAGGGCGGAGGTAGCCGGTGGCAGATGGCTGGCAAAGGCGCCAGCACTCAGAAACCAGCAGAAAGGCCGCCCCGCAGGACGGCCCTTCTGAAATTGCGGGTGGAATTTTCTAGAATGGATTCACTTTGTCGAGGCCGGTCTTCTTCTTGTGCTTGCTCGACGATTCGTCCTTCTTGTCGTAGGGCGCCTTCTTTTTCTTGTTGCCTGGCTTGCCGCTGGCATTCGCGCCGGTCTGAACCTGCGCAGGCGTACCGCCCTGCACCTGATTGATCTGCTGCGGAGTCTCGGCAGGCTTATCGATTCCGGGCAGCGGCTGGGCAACGGGTGTGCCCACGGGTTTCACCAGGGGTTCGGCGTTGCTGGGGAGCGCCGCACCGGCGGGAGCGCCTTCACCCGGTGCCGGGGCGCTCGCTGCTCCAGGCGATCCGCCTGCAGCCGGGGTGTTGTCAGAGGGAACCTCGACGGTGACGGTACGGCCCGGAGTTCCGGTGGCATCGGGCACCTCCTGGAAGGCCGCCTTTTGCGCGGGTTGCTCGGTGGTAGGCGGCGCGGTGCCGTTCTCGATCGCGGCATTGGCTGCGGTCGCAGCCTCGGGAGCGGCCACTCCCGTAATGGGCTTACCGGCCAGGGCCTGGGCCCACGTTATTGAACTCTCTTTCACCACGTCCGGCGCGAGAACCGGCGGCGGACTGTTCAGCGAAGGTTCGCCGACGCGCGCGGCTTTGACGGTGTTGGGACCACGGCCCAGCAGCTGGAGGGTCCGCGAGCCGAGCTTGACGTTGACCCGGCTGTCTTCCTCAGCCTGGCTTTCCGCAAGGGCCTGGGGACTGGGATCGGGAACGGGCTTGCCCATGGCGATCAGCCGATCCTTGGCATCCTCGACGTGCGGGGCAAGGGGATATCGGGTGACGACGCGGGACCAGGACGCCGTAGCGCGGTCATCGAAATAGCGGATCAGCTCGGCTTTGGCCTTGGGCGGAATTTTGGCGCGCGACATGACCTGGGCTTCGTTGGCGTAGGCATCGCCGATGGTGATGAGCGCCTGATCGCTGTGACTGAAAAGCGGATAGCTGTCGGTAATGGTCTCAAGGCGGGCAACGGAAGCGGCCCATTGTTCGCGCGAGGCATAGAATTCGCCGATTTCGAACTGGCGCTGGGCGAGAACTTCCTGCACTTCGCGGAGACGCTGCTTGGCGCGCGGGATGAGCGGCGAGTCGGGGAACTGCTCAAGCATGGCGCGGTATTCCTGCTCGGCATGGACGGCATTCTGCGGATCGCGGTCCGGCTTTTCCATCTGCTGGAAATAGATGTCGCCGACCTTCATCTGCGCCTCGGCGGCCTCAGGCGTATTGGGGAAGAAGGTGATGAAGTCCTTGTATTCGGATTCGGCCTGGGTAAGCGCGGCGGAGCCACCCTCCTTGAACCAGGTATCGCCGACGAGCAGCTTGGAGCGCATGGCGAACTCGGAGTCAGGGTAGGTGTTGAGCAGGGTCTGGAGGTCGAGGCGAGCCACATCGTACTTGCCATGCTTCATGGCGTTGTAGGCCTTGTCGAAGAGCTCCTTATCGGGCTGCTTGGAGTTGACGTTCACCAGGGGGTTCGCGGTGAGGTCGACCTCTTTCTTCTTCTTTTGGTGCTTTTTGGCGAAAGCGTTGGGGGATGAAAATGCGATCGCCATGCCCAGACAAACCGCCGATATACGAAGGACCAACCGATTCATAACACCTCGTGATGGCAGACACCCCCCGTTGAACGATCGCCCGGAGCGGGATGGTCTGCGATGACCCCGTGCCGGGTAAGAGAATTCTATGCGGCGGCTGACCGGTCTGCCCGCTGCGCCGCTTCGAGCAGGCTGCGCGCATCCCGTTCCGCATGGCCCTGGCCGAAAACCGCGTGGCCGGCGACCAGCAACTCGGCTCCCGCTTCGACGACGCTCGCGACCGTGTCGTGAGCAATACCGCCGTCTACTTCAATCCTATAACTGAGGCCCAGTTCCCGTCGAAGTTCTTTCAGGCGGCGAATCTTGCTGAGGGAGTAAGGGATGAACTGCTGGCCGCCGAAGCCGGGATTGACGCTCATGACCAGGACATGGTGCACCATGCCGAGGATGGGGATGAGCAGGTCGACTTCGGTGTGGGGGTTGATGACGACGGCCGGCTGCATTTTGTGCTGGGCGATGAACTCGAGGGTGCGGTGCAGATGGCGGCAGGCCTCGTAGTGGACGCTGACCCAGTTGGCGCCCGCGTCGGCAAAGGCGGGGATGAATTCGTCAGGGTTCTCGATCATCAGGTGGCAGTCGAGGGGCAGTTTGGTGTGCTTGCGCAGCGACTGGACGATGGGGGGGCCGACGGTGATGTTGGGGACAAAATGGCCGTCCATGACGTCGACGTGGATGACGGCGCCGCCGCCACGTTCAGCCGCGGCGATTTCGTCGGCCAAGCGGGCAAAATCCGCGGAAAGTATGGATGGTACGAGCTCGACCACGATGGACAAAGTGTACCAAGGCAGGGGCGTGGGTGCGGGGTAGAGAGCGGAGAGCCTGTTTCAGGTCACGATGACTTCGGGTTCCGCGTGGCCGGACGTGGTGAGCACGAAGGCGGCGGCGATGATGAGCGCTCCGCCGACCCAAGTTCCGGGACCGAGGCGTTCGCCGAGAACGGCGACGCCGAGGATGGAGCCCAGGGCGGGTTCGATGTTGAGGAAGACTCCGGCGCGGGAGGCGGGGACGCGATGGATGCCCCAGTTCCAGAGCAGGGTGGAAGCGGCGGTGCAGAGCAGGCCGCTGGCGGCGACGGCGAACCAGACGTGCCAGCCGAGGCCGCGGACCGGCGGGAGTCCGTCGCGGACCAGGACCCAGGGGAAGAGCATGGCCGAGCCGGTGAGGAGGGTCCAGGCAGTGACGGCCATGGGGGAGCGGCCGAGCACCATGAGGCGCTGATTGATGAGGACCCAGCCCAGAGCGATGACCAGCGACGCAACGACGAGAAGATCGCCCCAGAGGTTGCCGCCGCCGATGGCGCCGTGACTGGCGCTGAAAACGATGAGGACAATGCCCGCAGTCGAGCCCAGGAGGGCGAGCCAGCCCTTGAGGTCGAGGCGTTCGTGGGAAAAAATGGTAGCGCCCACGGCGAGGATGACGGGCATAGTGCCGACCATGAGCGCGGCGTGGCTGACGGTGGTGAGTTTGAGCCCCTGGAACTGGACGAGGAATTGCACAGGGATGCCCAGGAAGGCTCCAATCAGGAGGAGCGTCCATTCGCGGCGCGAGAACCGCGGGGTTTCGACGATGGGGAGCATGCCGATACAGGCAAAGATGAAGCGATACAGAACGTAATGACCGACGCCAAGGTGGCTGAAGGCAATCTTGCCAAAGAAGAACCCGGTTCCCCAGCAGCATCCGGCGAGAGCGCAGGCGACGTAGCCGAAGCGGCGCCCGAGGATGCGGGCGTGCTCGACGGAGGACCCATGCGGCAGGCGCTGGGCATGCTCTTCTTTCAGCGAGGAGGACATTTCGTCATTGGATGATGGTTCAGGACGATAGTCGCACGATTGGGGGCGGGACTTCGAGGAGAGTGCGCCACGCGTCACCGATGAAGAGGCGGATGGCGGCGATGCCGACGGCCCCGGCCTGGAGGCAGGCCGGGGCGTTCTTCTCAGTGACGCCGCCGAGGGCGAGGATGGGGACGGGATTGGCCAGGTCGACGGCCGCCCGCAGGGCAACGAGTCCCTGACCGCGCGTGGTTCCCTGCTCCGTCACTTTCTCGAAGATGGGAGAGAAGAGGAGCATGGACGCACCGGCAGCCTGGCGAATTTCTTCGGGGGAGTGGCAGGCGGCGCTGATGACGGGCTGTCGGCCCAGGCGCGCATAGGCCTGCTGCGCGGCTTGAACGGCGGCGGGTCCCGCGTTGGCGTGGAGATGGACTCCGTCGGCACCGGCATCGAGGGCTACCTGCGCGGGACCGTTGACGAGGACCCGCGTGGGTTTGCCCGTAGCGCGGACGGCTTCGACGATGCGCGCGGCTAGCGGCTGAAGCTCAGTGAGGGGGAGATCCTTTTCGCGGACCTGGATGGTGTCGACGCCGCCGCGCGCCCATTCGTCGGAGAGAGAAACCAGGCGATCGTGCTTCGCCGCTTCGTCGCCGTCGAGCAGGTGGCGGTTGGTAATGGCGTAAAGAAGCATCTGGGTTAGTGTAAGAGTGTATTCACACAGCCTGTCATCACTGGATTGTAAGATGGGCAGGCGCCCGCACAGACTGGATGGCTGGCGCAGGTTTCTTCTACGCATGGCGAAATACGATTTGCTGGTCATCGGTTCGGGCCCTTCTGGACAGCGCGCTGCGGTATCTGCGGTGAAGAGGGGCAAGCACGTGGCGCTCGTCGAGATGCGGAGCGTGGTCGGCGGCGTGTGCATCAACACGGGAACCATCCCCAGCAAGACGATGCGCGAGGCGGTCCTGCATCTCTCCGGTTACAACTATCGGTCCATTTACGGGATGAATTATCGCGTGAAGGAAAAGATCACGATGGCCGATCTGGCCTTCCGTGTGCAGCACGTGGTGAAGACCGAGATCGATGTGACCGAGGCGCAGCTGTCGCGCAACGGCGTGGAGATCCTGAACGGAGTGGCGAGTTTTGTCGACGATCATCACGTGAAGGTGAATGGCCCGCGCGGATCGAATACCTACGAGGCCGACAACATCATCATCGCTGTGGGAACGCGGCCAGCTGCGTCGCCGAAGGTGCCGGTGAACGGCAGGACGATCGTCAACAGCGATCAGGTCCTGGACATGGTCGATCTGCCGAAGAGCCTGATTGTGGTGGGCGGCGGAGTGATCGGCGTCGAATACACGTGCATGTTCGCGGCGCTGGGGGTTCGCGTGACGCTGATTGAGAAGCGGCCGCGGCTGCTGGAGTTCGCGGATCAGGAGATTATCGAGGCGCTGAGTTATCACCTGCGCGACAGCAGGGTAACGATGCGGCTGGGCGAAGAAGTGGAGAGCGTAGAGGAGATCGCCGATGGGGCGGTCGTGGCGAATCTGGAAAGCAAGAAGAAGATGTCAGGGGACACGCTGCTGTATGCAGTGGGGCGGCAGGGCAACATCGACGATCTAAACCTGGCGGCGGCGGGCGTCGAGGCGGACAATCGCGGGCGCATTCCCGTGGACAAGGATTTCAGGACGAAGGTGCCGCATATCTTCGCGGTTGGGGATGTAATCGGGTTTCCGGCGCTGGCATCGGTTTCCATGGAGCAGGGGCGGATCGCCGCAGCCCGCGCGTTTGGCGACGATCACGTCGTTTCGAATCCGAGCTTTTATCCCTATGGCATCTACACCATTCCGGAGATTTCGTTTATCGGCAAGACGGAGGAGCAGCTGACCGAAGAGGACGTGCCGTACGAAGTGGGCGTGGCGTACTATCGGGAAATTGCGCGCGGGCAGATACGCGGCGACACGACGGGGCGGCTGAAGCTGATCTTCAACCGCGAGACGCGCCAGGTACTGGGCGTGCACATCATCGGCGAAGGCGCGGCGGAACTGGTGCACATCGGCCAGGCGGTGATGGTGCTGAACGGCACGGTCGACTACTTCATCGATACGGTGTTCAACTATCCCACCCTGGCCGAGTGCTACAAGGCCGCCGCGTTTAACGGCATCAACCGGCTGGCCCGTTTTGAGGGATAGAGAACCGGGGCTGCGGCGGAGGGTCCTATGTCGAAGACAGTGGGCGCGGTGCTGACGACGGGGGTGGTCGCGGGATTCATCGAAGACCACCAGCTGCGCGGCGAGCTGAGGGAGTTTCCGGAGAACATCGACGAGACGAATGGGCTGATTGAAGTCCCGGCCGAAAGCCTCTGCGAAATGATCTGCGATGCGATTGCCGGTTTGATTCCCCAGGGAGCAAAGATTGACGCCGCGGGCGTTGCTTTGCCGGGATACGTGCACCAGGGAGTGATGCTGGACGCGCCGAATCTGCCGCAGCTGAAGGGCGCACCGGTTTGCAATTCGATCAGCGCGGGGCTGAAGAAACGCGGCGTCGATGTGAAGCTGGCGGTCTTCAACGATGCGGACGCGGTGGCGGCCGGGATCGCTGCGACACGGGGACAGATGGATCGCCAGGTGCGGGTGTGGACGATCGGGAATGGGATTGGGTTCGGGCGGTATCCCTGGACCGAAGGGCCGTGGGAGGGTGGACACACGGTGGTGACGCTCGACGCAAAGGAGAACTACTGCGGCTGCGGAGGACGTGGACACCTGGAAGGGATCATGGGCCACCGGGCCATGCGGCTGCGGTTCCTGGATATGGAGCCGGACGAGGTGTTCGCCGCGGCGAAGAAAGGCGACCGGCGCTGTGCGGAGTTTGTTGAGCTGTGGCATCGCGCGCTGGCGGCGGCGACGGCGTCGATGATTCATCTGGAGGGCGCGGGGCGCTTTTACTACACAGGGCGCGATATCCAGCGACTGGAGTTGCCGCGGTTGAAGCAGTATTTGTGGGAGACGATCAAGATGAGTCCGCTGCAGAACTACACGGTGGCGGTGCTGCCGGAGGATCCGTCGCTGGCGGTGATCGGCGCAGGGGTCGCGGCGCTGGTCGAGAGCAAGTGCTGAAGAGGGCTGCTGGAAAGTGGCATCCGCTTTGGGCGCGGTTGGGTCTGATTGCGCAGGCTTTTTTCTATGCCGCCAGCGGGATCAACCATTTCTGGCATGAACATTTTTATCTGCACATCATGCCGGATCACTATACGCATCCGCTGGCGCTGGTGAGGCTGAGTGGCGTGGCGGAGATTCTGGGCGGGCTGGGACTGCTGGTACAGGCGACGCGGCGTTTCTCCGCGATTGGGATCGCGGTGATGCTGGTGGTCTTCTTCGATGTTCATTTCTTCATGCTGCGTCATCCGGCACGGTTTCCTGAGGTGCCCCTATTGGTTCTGTGGGTGCGGATTCCGCTGCAGTTTGTGCTGACCGCATGGGCGCTCTATTATGCGCGGCGCGACGCTTCGTCGCTTTAGACCTCGGTTGGCTGGATCGCCGGCTCTTCATTCCCCGAAGTTCAGTCTCAGGCCTACGCGCGCGATGCGGGGCGTTCCCAGGGTGAGGAGCGGCGTCTTCCCCACTTCGATAGAGCGGTCGAAGAGGTTTTCTCCGGAGGCGAAGGCGATGATGTGCCTGCCAAAGTTGTGCTCGGCGGAGGCGTCGAGGCGGAAATAGCTGTGCAACAGGTAGGCGTTGGCGTCATCGTCGAACTGGCAGCCGGTGAGCTGACCCTGAACGCTCAGGACTCCGATGCGAGCGCGGGTGAGGCGGATCTGCGACGTTGCCATGTTGCGGGCGACCTGGGGGATCCAGTTGCCGATGAGCTGCGGCTCGGGGGCGAATTTTGTCACAGTGGCGTTGGCAAATTGATAGCCGCCTTCAATGCCGATCCATGATACCGGCTGCATGGCGTAGTCGAGAGAGAGGCCGCGGCTTTCGATCTGGCCGAGGTTTTCACGCTGGAGGAGTTCGGACGTGGGAGTCACGCTGAGGGTGAGCGCAGTGATGGGGCGGTTGATCTGCGTCCAGAAATAGCTTGCGCGGAGGCTGGAGCCATAGCGGCGAATGTCAGCCTGGAAACCGGTCTCCCAGCCCGTGGCGCGTTCGGAGCGCAGGTTTGGATTCGGTTCTGTGACCTGCTGGCCGACCTGGCCGGTGCGGTAGAGCTCGTTTTCGGTGGGTGCGCGAAAAGCGCGGAAGCCGGAAGCGTTCCAGGCGAGCGAGGACGTGAGCCGCCGCACCAGGCCGAGGCGCGGATCGAAGACGGTCTCGCTGAAATCCGGGAGCTGGACCGGCGGGCCCGAGCTTGAGAACTGCTGCGCGTTGAAGTTAGAGAAATGGTCGACGCGGGCGGAGCCGCTGATGGTCCATAGAGCGGGTGTGAGCAGAGCTTCGCCCCAGACGCCGGTCTGGCGCTGGCGCGCGGAGGTGTCGAGAAAACCGCCAGCCCCGGTGAAGAGCTGCTCGTTGTCTTCGGCGCGAACATCGTGGGTGTCGGCGCCGCCGAGAACGAGCGCGTGGGCGCCGATGGCCCGATGCCAGCGGAGGGCAGCGCCCAGCTCGCCGGCGGGATCGAAGGCAAAGCGCGTCAGCTTCTCGGAGGCGCGATCGGCGGCGATGCTGGAGAAGGTCTGGCGATAGTGCTCGTCATCGCCGTAGAGGCGCAGAGCGAAGTCGCGCCAGTCAGCCCCCGCTGCGCCGCGCCACAGCCGCGTGGAATTCCATTGCGCGGGCGTGCCATTGTGGCGGATTTCGTTCAGGACGTTGCTGCGCATGAAAACACGGCCATCGCCAGGCAGAGTGCGGTCGACTTCGGCGAGGCCGTTCTGCGCGTGGACGTTGGAGGGCTGATCTATGGGGCCGCGGAGATCAGGCGCGATGAGCGTGTAGCCGTCGGTGGCAATGAGGCCGCCGCTGGCGAGCGCAGACCATGGGCCTTGCTTCATGGTCGCGAGGGCGCCGTCGTCGAGGGTGCTCTCGGAGTCCCCGCTCGTGAGGATCTGGAGGCCGGAAGCCTGTGTCCGCGCGGGAATGACACTGATAACGCCGCCGATGGCGCTCGATCCGTAGAGATCGGACGCGCCGCCGCGAACGACCTCGATGGAATGGATGGAGAGCTCCGGTAGTTCTTCCCAGTGAATCCAGCCACCGTAAGAATCGTTGATGGGGATGTCATCGAGGACCACCAGTGATCGGCTGGCGGCGGTGGAACCGAGGCCGCGCAGGGATACGCCTTCCGTGGTGGGATTGGCAACGAGGGAGCTGGAACGGCGAAAAAGCGTGAATCCGGGCATTTCGCGCAGTTTTCCGTCGAGCGAAGGAGATGCTGCTTGCTGGAGCTGCTGCGTGTCGAGGACGCGCGTGCTGGCCGGGCTGTCGGAGCTGCCGAGGGCGGAGCGGTAGGCGGTGACGACGACGGTTTCGAGTGGCTGGCGGAGAACGATGTTCAGGGATTGACCGGGGGTAATGGTCACAACGACGGTTACGTAATGCGGGGCGGTGACTTCGATTTGGCGCGGAGGATGGGGCAGAACGAAAGTGCCGTCGGATCCTGAAACCGCGAGCGTGTTCCCGGCCATATCGGCGACCGTGGCAGAAGGGATTGGGTCTCCATGCGCATTGCGCACGACGCCTCGCGTCTGGGCGCACGCGACCGCAGCTGCGGCAAGGGCAAGCGCGGCGAGAACACAAATCCGGCTGGGGAAAAACCGCATGAGCCTTTGATTTTAGTGTTGCGTCTGCAGAGACGGTAGCTTTTGCACGGCGGCCGCCCGGTTCGGGCCTTCATCGGGTAGCGCGGCCAGAAGTTCCGCCATGGATTTACCGAGGATCGGGTGGCGAAGGTTGGGCGCAATCTCGCACAGAGGCGCGAGGACGAATCGGCGTTCGGCCAGCGCGGGATGTGGAAGGGTAAGCCGGGGAGAAATCACCACGAGATCGCCCAGGATGAGCAGGTCCAGGTCGAGGGTACGCGGACCGTTGGGAGTGCCGCTCGCGCGGTCGCGACCGTATCGCCGCTCGATGGCCAGCAGGACATCGAGGAGCGCTTCGGGATCGAGATCGGCCACTAATGTAACAGCGGCGTTTACAAATGGGGGCTGGTGTGCGACGCCGACCGGCTCGGTGCGGTAAAAAGAAGAGCGGGCGACGATGGTCCCGGCAGCCGCGAGGTCGTCCATGACCGCCGGCAGCGTTTGCTCCGGCGGCCCGGCGGGCGATGGGAGATTCGCGCCGAGCGCGATGGCGGCAAGATAGCTCACCAGCCCACACTACCGGAATTCCCGGGGCAATGCCGGTGACGCGCTATGCTCAGAAACAATGAGGATTGGGTTGTTTGGCGGCAGCTTCGATCCGCCGCATCGCGGGCACATCGCGCTGGCGCGTCTGGCAGCGGAGCGCATGGGTCTCGGTCGTGTCCTGTTCGCGCCGGTGGGGGTGCAGCCGCTCAAGCGCGATCGGCCGCAGGCGAGCTTCCCGGATCGCGTCGCGATGACGCGGCTGGCGCTTGCGGGCGAGAAGGGGATGGAGTTGTCGCTGATCGACGCGCCCCGCGCGGACGGGCGGCCGAATTACACCATTGACGCGGTGCGCACGCTGACAGCCGGGCTGGCAGCCGGCGACGAGCTGTTCTGCCTGATGGGCGCCGATTCTTTTCTCAGCATCAGCAAGTGGTATCGGTCGAGCGACCTGCTGGTAGCGTGCGATTTCGTAGTGGCCTCCCGGCCAGGATTCGACCTGAGCCGCGTGGCTGCTGCGCTGCCACCGAATATTTCCGTGGCGTCTAAGGATACGCAGGAGGGCGACAATCTGGTGCTGTGCCTGCGGAACGCCGGGCGCCGCGAGTCTCGGCTGTACCTGCTGCCGGATCTCAGAGAATCCGCCTCGGCCAGCGGCATCCGCGAGTCGCTGCAACAGAGCGACGATGCGAGAGGGGAAGTCAACCCCGCAGTGGCCACGTACATCCGCGAGCACGGGTTGTACAAGGAAGGCAGAGAGCTTTGAAGCATCCACGAGAGCAACTCCTCAACCACAGTGAATTGCCGTACCATCGAAACCAGAGCGCTGAACCCACGCATGACATTAACGGAAACCCGCAAGTTGGTGCTGGCCGCGGTTGCGGCCTGCGATGAGAAAAAGGGCGAGGAGACCCGGGTATTGCAGCTGGATCCCGCGGACTCCGCCTTCACGGATTTCTTCCTGATCACCAGCACGGCCAACGAACGGCAGTCGCAGGCGATTGCCGATGAGATTGAGCTGCGCCTGAAACGCGACTTCGGGACGTATCCGAACTCGGTGGAGGGGCGGCGGCTGGGCGAGTGGATTTTGATGGACTACGTGGATTTTGTGGTCCACATCTTCCTGCGCGATCGGCGGGCGTTTTACGACCTCGAGCGGCTGCGCAAGTCGGCGCGGCATGTGGATGTTGAGGAACTGACCGCCGCGCTGAAGGAGAAAACCCTGGCGGCGCGGAAGAAGGCGCCGGTGAAGCGGGTGGCGAAGAAGGCCGCGACGAAGAAGGTGCCGGCGAAGAAGGCGGCCACGAAGAAACCAGTGAAAAAGGCGAAGAAATCCTCCGCAAAACGCGGAGAATAGGTTTGTGCCGAAGGCTGCGTTCAGCTTTGTTGATCTTTTCGCCGGAATCGGCGGTATGCGCATGGGGTTCGAGGCGGCCGGCGGGCGTTGCGTCTTCACAAGCGAGTGGAATGCGTTTGCGCAGAAAACGTATGCCGCGAATTTCGGCGAGCGCGAGCTAATTGCCGGGGATATTCGCCAGCTGGGCGACGCCCAGATTCCGGACCATGACGTTTTGCTGGCCGGCTTTCCGTGCCAGCCGTTCTCGATCGCCGGCGTGAGCAAGAAAAATGCGCTGGGGCGGCCGCATGGATTCGCGTGCGCGACGCAGGGAACGCTGTTTTTCGACGTCGCGCGCATTCTCGCGGCGAAGCGGCCACGGGCGTTCCTGCTGGAAAACGTCAAGAACCTCCTCAGCCACGATCACGGGCGCACGTTTCGCCTCATTCGACAGACGCTGGAAGAGGAACTGGGATACCACGTCTCCTGGCGCGTGATCGACGCCGGGCATTTCCTGCCGCAGCATCGGGAACGGATTTTAGTGGCGGGGTTTCGCGAGAACACCGGATTTTCTCTGGATGATGTGCCGTTGCCAGGAGCGGGCCCGAAGCTGCGAGCGGTATTGCATCCGGAGGACGGGAGCGAAGCGGCGGAGGAGCCATATACGCTGGCGCCGCGGGGAGCGGTGAATCCCAAATACACGCTGACGAGGAAGCTGTGGGAGTATCTGCAGGCGTATGCGGCGAAGCATCGCGCGGCGGGAAATGGATTTGGGTTTGGACTGGTGGGCCGCGACGATATTGCTCGGACACTGTCCGCGCGGTACTACAAGGATGGGTCGGAGATCCTCGTCAGCCGGGGAGCGCGGGAGAATCCGCGGCGGCTGACGCCCCGGGAATGCGCGCGGCTGATGGGATTTCCAGACAGCTTCCGCATTCCGGTTTCCGATACGCAGGCATACAAGCAGTTCGGGAACAGCGTGGCCGTGCCGGTGGTGGCGAGGGTGGCGCGGGCGATGCGGCCTTATCTGGTGCGCCCAGCGAATGCGCCCCGAGTTGTCCCGAGGACTGCCCCGGTTCAGCGAGTGCTTCCTTTTGAACGGGCTTCGTTACGCTCATGACAGACGTTCACACACGCGAGCAGCGGAGCCGCAACATGGCGGCGATCCGGTCGCGGAATACGAAGCCGGAAGTGCGGGTGCGGCGCGTGCTGCACGCGATGGGATTCCGTTTCCGGCTGCATCGGAAGGATCTGCCAGGACGGCCGGACATCGTTTTGCCGAAGTACCGGACGGCGATTTTCGTCCACGGGTGCTTCTGGCACTCTCACCGTTGCAAATATGGGTCGGTGGTTCCCGCGACGCGGGCGGAGTTCTGGGCGGCGAAGCGAGGCGGAAATGTGGCTCGGGATCGCAGGCATGCCGCGGCGCTCCGCAGACTGGGATGGAGAGTCGCGGTGTTGTGGGAGTGCGAAGTGCGGACGGACGATGCGGCGCGGGCAGCTGTCCGGAAGCTGCGCCTAGGCCGCTGAGGTAGCATCATCTCGAATGAATGAGCTGGGAAATCTTCCCACAGAGGCGCGCAACCCCGCGTCGGAGCGGATCGACGAGGTGTCGACGCTCGAGATGCTGCGGATGATGCACGCGGCAGACGAGGAAGCGGTGGCGGCTGTGGAGCGGGAGCTGCCGCGAATTGCTGCGGCTGTGGATGCGATTGCGGCGCGGATCGAAACAGGGGGGCGGCTGTTCTATCTGGGAGCGGGGACGTCGGGACGGCTGGGGGTGCTGGATGCTTCGGAGTGTCCGCCGAGCTACAACACGCCGCCGGAATTGGTTCAGGGGATCATCGCGGGCGGGGACGCGGCGCTGCGGCGGTCGATCGAGCAGGCGGAGGATAATCCGTCGCTGGGCGCGCGGGACCTCGAAGAGCACGATTTCGGCGCGGGCGACGTGCTGGTGGGGATTGCGGCGAGCGGTCGGACTCCGTATGTGCTGGGCGGCATGGAGCACGCGCGGAAGCTCGGCGCGCTGACGATTGGGCTGACGTGCGTGCCGGGGTCGGAGGTGGCGGCGGCGGCGGAGATCGCGATTGTGCCGGCAACGGGGCCTGAGGTGGTGACGGGCTCGACGCGAATGAAGGCGGGCACGGCGACCAAGCTGGTGCTGAACATGCTCTCGACCGGAGCGCTGGTGCGGCTCGGGTATGTCTACGGGAACCTGATGGTGAACCTGCAGCCCACGAACACTAAGCTCGCGGATCGCGCGGCGCGGATTATCGCGACGATCACGGGACTGGGATATGGAGAGGCCGCGCAGTTGCTGGCCAGGTCGGAGTCAGTGAAGACAGCGGTGGTGATGAACAAGCTGGGGCTGAGCCGGCGCGATGCGGAAGCGCGCCTGGACGCGGCCCATGGACGGCTGCAGGAAGCGCTGCGATGATGAGCGCGCTGCACGAGAAAGAGACTGCATGAGAGCTACTCAGTTTGAATTTCGCTTCCGGCTCCTCATCATTCTCCTGATTTACGCGCTGGGTTTCTGGGCGCCGTGGACGTGGACACAGGGCCGGTTCGGGCCACCGGCGACGACCGCATGGCTGGCGCTTGCGACGATGCTGGCGCGGTGGGGCTGGCTGCATCTGGACCAGGCGACGCTGCTGGTGACGGGGCTGGCTATTCTTTTTGGCTTTGTGGGCGCGGTTCTGCGTGTTTGGGGGACGGCATTTCTCGGAGCGTCCATCGTGCACGCGGGGCCGATGCTCGCGGGGAGCGTGATGGCGGCGGGACCGTACCGGTATGTGCGGAATCCGCTCTATTTGGGGTCGTGGTTTCTCGGGTTGAGCATTGCCTTCCTGATGCCGCCCTCGGGCGCGCTGGTCTTTGTCGTGGTGCTGGGGTTGTTCTACTTCCGGCTCATCCTGGGCGAAGAGGATTTTCTCACCGGGCAGATCGGCGGGGCGTATGTGGAGTACCGCAGGCAGGTGCCGCGTCTTGTGCCGAGCTTGCTGCCCAGGATTGCGGCGTCCAAGGCGCGGCCTCAGTGGCTGATGAGCCTGATAGCAGAGTTTTTGCCTGTGAGCTATCCCCTCTGCCTGGCGGTGCTGGCGTGGCGATACGAGCCGCTGCTGCTGATCCGGTGCCTGGTAATCTGCTTCGGGCTGTCGCTGGTGATGCGAGCGTTTCTTCCGAAGAAGGTGGCCGCATAAGTGAGGGCTGTGTGACCTCAGCGAGCAGATAGGGGCGGGTAATTTTTTTGTCCCCGTGTGAATGAGGAAACCTTTTGTCTGGGGGCCGCGTCTGACGTGGTCAATCAAGCACGCATGGATCGGAGAGAACCCCGATGAAGACCCCTTCCGTTTGGCTCGCCCTGGCTTTGTTCTCTGCCTTCACCTCAGCTCCGGCGCTTGCGCAGGATGACGGACTCGGAGTGGGTCCGCGGGGCACCAGCGTTTTCGCTGAATTCTCGGCCGCCCGAGCGGGACAGGGGGCGGGGATGCTGTGGGGTGGGAGCGGCGGCGGGTATATCCAGGGACATGTTCTGGGATTCGTCGCCCGCACGACGGCGCTGCCGGGCAACGCCAACCTGCGCGCCTACGACGCCGTGATTGGACCGCGGCTGGCGGTCACTCTTCCGTTCGTGCGGCTCTTTGTGGAAGCCGGCGGCGGAATGGGCCGGAGCGACTCTTACAACTCCGCAGGCGCATTCGGCTCCTCGTGGGGGGCGGCGTGGCAGGTGGACGCGGGCGTATCGCATGGCATCGCGCCTCGCCTGGACTGGCGCATTCTTGAGTTGGGATACGGGCATATCTACGCGGGGCAGGGCATCTCCCCGGTCATTGCGAGCACAGGGCTTACGCTGCACCTCTGGTAGGCCGCTTCCCTTCCCTTCCCTTCTTCTCCGACCTCTTCAGATCAGGACTCCGCGGCGATCATGGCTCGAAGGCCCGTCGGGCCGCGTCGACAGTGTGGCGGATGTCGGCGTCGGTGTGCGCGGTGCTGAGGAAGGCCGCCTCGAACTGGGAAGGCGGGAGCCAGACTCCAGCCTGGAGCATGGCGCGATGGAAGGCGGCGAATCGGGTGGTGTCGGAACGAGCAGCAGTTGTGAAGTCGGTGACGGGATCGGAAGTGAAAAACCAGGTGAACATAGAGCCGACACGGTTGGTGGTGAGGGGGATTCCGGCGCTGGCCGCGGCGGCAGACACGCCGTCGGCAACGGCTGCGCTGAGTCTTTCCAATTTTGGATAGACGTCTTTGCGGTGGGCGCGCAGGTACCCCACGGTGGCGATGCCGGCAGCCATAGCCAGGGGATTGCCGCTGAGCGTGCCGGCCTGGTAAACGGGACCGAGGGGGGCGAGCTGGTCCATGATGCCGGCGGGGCCGCCAAATGCGCCGACGGGCAGGCCGCCGCCGAGGATCTTGCCCAGGGTGGTGAGGTCGGGGCGGATCCCGTAGAGTTCCTGAGCGCCGCCAAAGGCGACGCGGAAGCCGGTCATGACTTCATCGAAAATGAGCAGCGCTCCGTGGTTCGCGGTCAGGGTGCGGAGGGCTTCGAGGTAGCCGGGCGCGGGAGGGATGCAGCCCGCATTGCCCACGATGGGCTCGACGATGACGGCGGCAATTTCGCCGGTATGGGCGGCGAAGGCGGCTTCGACCGCGGCAGCGTCGTTGAAGGGCAGCGCGAGGGTGAAGTGGGCGATTTCTTCGGGGACGCCCGCGGAGCCAGGGATGCCGAAGGTGGCAACGCCAGAGCCGGCTTTGACGAGGAGGCCGTCGGCGTGGCCGTGGTAGCAGCCTTCGAACTTGACGATGTATTTGCGGCCGGTGAAGGCGCGAGCGAGGCGGATGGCGGACATGGTGCCTTCGGTGCCGGAGCTGACGAAGCGCATTTTTTCGACGGAGGGGTAGGCGGCACGCACCAGCTCGGCGAGGTCGCCTTCGGCCTGCGTGGATGCGCCGAAGCTGGCGCTGCGCGCAGCGGCCTCCTGGATGGCTTCGACCACGGGTGTGAAAGCGTGGCCGAGAATCATGGGGCCCCAGGAGCCGAAATAGTCGATGAAGCGGTTGCCGTCGGCGTCCCAGAGGTAAGCGCCTTCGCCGCGCTCGATAAAGGGCGGCTCGCCACCGACGGCGCGAAAAGCGCGGACCGGGGAGTTGACTCCGCCGGGAAAGAGCTTTTCCGCGCGTTTCCGAAGCGCATCGGATCGGGTAAGAACGAGGGACATGGTTCCAAGTATAGGTGGGGGCGGGATGACGGAATCCGAACGGATAGCGGATACTGAAATTCAATGAAGAGGAAATCCGCCGCAGTTCTCCTGACCTGTTTTGGACTGATGACAACCACCCCAGCAATGAATCCCCAGGCTGCCGATGCCGGTGCGAGATTCCGCGCGCTGGCTGATCAGTACTTCTCCGACGTGGTGTTTCACTTCGGGCCGACGGGCGCTACGCTGTCCGGATTTCACCAGTACGACACGAAGCTGGAGGACTACAGTCGCGCGGGCGTTGAGGCGGAAATCGTCGCGCTGCAGGGATACGAGGGGAAATTCGATGCATTCCCAGCAGACGGCCTCGACGAGAGCACCCAGGGCGACCTGGCGATTGTCCGCGACAACATTCGTGGGAACCTGCTCGAGCTGGAGACGATTCGGGCGTGGGAGAAGAATCCCGACAACTACTCAAGCGGGATCACGAACAGCGCATTCGTGCTGATGGAGCGCGACTTTGCGCCGGTGGATGAGCGGCTGCGGTCGCTGATTGCGCGCGAGAAGCAGATGCCGGCGGTGTTCACGGCGGCACGGCAAAATTTGAAGAATCCGCCGCGGATTTATACGGAGATTGCGCTGGAGCAGCTGCCGGACCTGATCAGTTTTTTCCAGAACGATGTGCCGAACACCTTTAAGGGCGCGAAGGATCAGGCGACGATTGCGGAATTCAGGAAAACCAACGCGGCGGTGATTGCGGCTCTCGAGAGCTACCAGGGCTGGCTGAAGAACGATCTGCTGCCGAAGTCCAATGGAGATTTTCGCATTGGCGCGGATACGTTCGGCAGGAAGCTGCTCTACGACGAGATGGTGGATACGCCGCTGGACCGGTTGTCGCAGATTGGGTATGACGATCTGCACAGGAACCAGGCGGAGTTTACCCGCGTCGCGAAGGAAGTGGATCCCGGGAAAACGCCGAAGGAAGTGCTGGCGGAACTTGCCGGTATTCATCCGCCTCCGGATCAGCTGCTCCAGACCTTTCACAACACGTTTAACAGCCTGATCGCGTTTATTCAGGCGAAGAAGATCATCACCATCCCGTCAACCGTGGAGCCGACGCTGGAAGAGACGCCGCCCTTTATGCGTGCGACGACGCAGGCGTCGATGGATACACCGGGGCCGTACGAGAGGCATTCCTCGACGGCGTTCTTCAACGTGACCCTCCCGGAAAAAGACTGGCCGGCGGCGAAGGTCGCCGACTACATGGCGGCTTTCAATGTGGGCACCGTGATCAGCACCTCCGTACATGAAGCGTATCCGGGCCACTACGTGCAGTTCCTGTGGGTGAATCACACGCCGATGAGCGCGGTGCGGAAGTTGACTGGATCGGCAACGAATATCGAGGGCTGGGCGCACTACTGCGAGCAGATGATGCTGGACGAGGGCTACAACAAGCCGGGGGTGGGCGCGAAGGACGAGCGGGAGTCGCGGCTGATCCGGCTGGGGCAGTTGCAGGATGCCCTGCTGCGGGACGCCCGCTTTGTGGTCGGGATCCGCATGCACACGCAGGGGATGACGCTGGAGCAGGCGGAAGATTTCTTCGTCAACGAGGGCTACCAGTCTCGGGCGATCGCGGAAGTGGAGACGAAGCGGGGGACGGCGGACCCGACGTACCTCTACTACACGCTGGGCAAGTTACAGATCATGAAGCTGAGGTCGGACCTCCAGAAAAAAGAGGGAGCCAGCTTCTCGCTGGAGAAGTTTCACGACGACTTTATGCACCAGGGCGGCGCGCCCATCAAGGTTGTGCGGAAGGCGCTGCTGGGGGACGACTCGCCAACGTTGTAGGAA
>Ga0182015_10001143_pt1 | contig 36158 bp, 26 predicted proteins | sample 712P3MmetaG_FD_120478 | JGI IMG/M metagenome (GOLD analysis project Ga0182015, IMG submission 120478) | Permafrost microbial communities from Stordalen Mire, Sweden - 712P3M metaG | ecosystem: Environmental > Terrestrial > Soil > Wetlands > Permafrost | place: Sweden: Stordalen | collected...
CGACTACTCTCACGTAGCCGCCACGCATCCGAATGATTTCGGCCGCGGAAGGCGCGAGCGAGGACGGAACGACGGCGCAATCCTGTTCCCCTATTTTGGCGGTGGGTATTTCTTGCCGACCGACCCAGGCGTGGTCGCGGACAGCGGAGAGGGTCAACCCGTTGGGGAGGACGCTGAAGATCAGGGTAATTTTGGACCTAGCGATCGCCCTCCACGCACCCTGAGCGTTGACCGCGCTCCACAGTTGCCCCCAGCGCCGCAGCCTGATGTACCCGAATATGTATTTGTACGACGCGATGGGACCGTGTTTTTCGCCGTCGCATATTCCTGGGACCAGGGCTCGCTGCGCTATGTCTCCAGCGAAGGACTGCGCCGGACGGTATCGCGAGAAGCGCTGGATTTGGACGCCACCCAGCAATTCAATGAACAGCGCGGCATGACTTTCCGCGCCCCAGCATAAAACTCCGCGAAGTTGGTTATTGCTGCTTAGGCGGTCTCTACTTTTTCATTGGTTCGGGCATGACGTACCCCGATTGCGCCGGCAATCCTGCGCGCTCAAGCTGCACGGTGGTGTGACCGATGCCGAACTCCTCTGCTACTTTCCCTTGAATATCACTGAGGATGCGTTCGCACTCGTCTAGATGCATGTCCGGGACGCGCGCATGCAGGCTCAGCGCATTGTGCGCATCGCCCAGCGACCAGATGTGCACGTCATGTACTTCCTGCACACCGGAGACGGTCAGAATTGCGCGGGCCACATCTTCCACGCTCATACCTTGAGGGCGGCCCTCCAGCAAAATGTGTGACGATTGCCTCAAGATGCCGATGCTGGACCACAGCACCAGCAAACCGATCGCGATGCCGAGCAGCGGGTCTATCCATCGGAAATGCGTCATGTGGATGATCACCGCACCCACGATAATGGCGATGTTGGACAGCGCATCTCCGAAGTTATGCACCAGAATGCTGCGCAGGTTCAGATCGCGGTGGCCGCGCACAAGCGCCAGAGTGATTCCGCCGTTTACGGCCAGTGCCGCCAGCGACGTCCAGATCATCCAGCTTTCCACCACCAGCACCGGCGAACGGAAGCGTTCGAAGGCCTCGTAACCCAGCCACAGAGACAAAATCACGAGGACCAGCGCGTTGGTGAAAGCGGCGAGAATTCCGGCGCGGTGATAGCCGTAGGTTTTCTCATTGTCGGCTGGGCGCTGCGCCCAGCGCATTGCAAGATAGGAAATGCCGAGCGCGGGAACGTCGGAAAGATTGTGGACCGCGTCATTTAGCAACGCGACGCTGCGGCCCAACACACCGCCGAACACTTCCGCAACGACCAACCCAAGTGTGGCCACCATGGCCCAACCCAGAACGGATGGTTCCAGCGGTGGATGCACGTGTCCATGCCCCCCGTGGCTCCCGTGACCATGATCTCCATGCGGGTGGGGATGCGCGTGTCCATGGGTGTGCCCTGCTTCATGCACATGTTCGTGACGGTTATTCATAGCCTGGTCTTGGCCGCCGTCGTCCTGAGAAGGTGAAGCCATTGCTCCTATTCTACTCAGGTCGTGCTGCCAAGGGCAGCAATGGGGCGGTTCGTTCGAAGCCCATTGTATTGGGCAGTTTGACACGTGCGGTCTGCGAATTGATTGACGGTGCGCCCAGCGACTGCCACGATGGAATGAGCTTCAGAATGCCTGAATAGTTACGTCGTGTTGGCGTTTCGGGGGAAGTGGAGCGCCTGTTACCGGGGCTTCACCGCTTATACAAATGACTGCGCCCGTTGCTAAATTAAGCTTTTGGGGTGTGCGGGGGTCGACGCCTACCGTGGACCCAGGCACGTGGCGATATGGTGGCAACACGCCCTGTATGGAGTTGCTGACCCCCGACGGCATACAGCTCATTTTTGATTGTGGCACCGGGGTGCGCATGTTGGGCAGCCACCTGGCCGCGCCCAATGGGGTCATCCCCGCGGAAACGCACATCCTGGTGACGCATTATCACTGGGATCACATACAGGGGATTCCGTTCTTCTCGCCTTTGTACGAGGAAAAAAATCATTTTCAGTTTTATAGCTTTCGCTCGAGATTTCTGGGGCGTGACAGCCTTAAACAGGTCTTCGAGACGCAGATGGCCGTGCCCTATTTTCCCGTGAACATCTCCGCTATGAACGCCAAGCGGAAGTTTCAGGAAGTCGCCGGCGGTGATACTTTCCGCATCGGGAAAAACAAAATCATCACGCGCTGGCTGAATCATCCGCAGGGCTGCCTGGGTTTCCGCATCGAAACCGACGCGGGAACGGTGGTTTATGCCACGGACAACGAGCCGGGCGATCCAAAGCTGGACAAGAATTTAAAGGAATTGGCGGCCGGGGCGGACATCTTTATTAATGACGCTCAATTTACCCCGGAGCAATTGGCCGGCCCGCGAAAGGGTTGGGGGCACTCCACATGGCAAGCCGGCGTTAAAACAGCCCGTGAGGCAAATGCGAGCACGCTAGTCCTATTCCATCACGATCCCGACTCCACCGATCGGGGGGTGGACACGATTTTGCGACAGGCGCGAGAAGAGTTTGACTCCGTGTTTGCCGCCAGTGAAGGCATGGTGATCACTGTTGGCGGTGCGGGCGATGGCGTACAGGCACTGATGCCTGGAACACGAACAGCATTGCGGCGAGAAGCCGGGTTTCGCGCGCGCATCTGCGGCATGACCGAAGGCGGAAAACATTTTGAAGAAGATACACTGGTGCGCGATCTATCTCTGCAAGGCGCGCTGATTTCACTGCAGCACCTGCCGCGACTTCAATCGGAATTGCAAGTATTAATGGAAACACCGGGCCCTGATGGTCTGCAAACCATGCGGCTGCGCGGGTACGTAGTGCGAATTGATGCCGGCAAGGAAAAGGGGCAGAGCGCGGTGGGAGTCGTGTTTACCGACTAGCCGGACGAATCCCAATATTGAGCAGCATCCAAGGGGCGTGGCGCAACTGCCGCGCCTTTGCTATGTTGCTGCACTACCCTTTGTGGCGTCGGCAAAGGCGCTGCTGTAGGCTAAGTGCAGTCCTGTATGAACGCTGCTGCCAACAAGACGCCTGCTAATTTTGTGCCGGTAACCGCACTGGACAAAAGGCCGACGACGAAGCGCGACCTTTTGCGCGGGTTAGTGCGGCAAGCGCCGTTCGTAGCCAAAAACTTTCAACTGTATTTCCAGAATGCCTGGCGCACCAAAATCCTGCGCACTAACGTGGTAGCTACGTACGCCGTCACGTTTTACGTAACTCACAAATGCAACCTGGATTGTAGTTATTGCACGCAGAAAGAACCGGATGTTTTTAGCGACGAACTCTCTACTGCGGATACAAAAAACTTGTTGCGGCGTATTCGCAAGGAGACGGACTCCATCGTCATAACCGGTGGTGAGCCGACACTGCGGCCGGACATCGAGGAACTGGTCGAGTTCGCGCGATTCGAATGCAAATTCAGATCGTTGCTACTGATTACTAACGGAACATTATTGGATCGCAAGCCGCGAATTTTACGAGCGGTTACCGGCCTGGTCGTCAGTCTGGATGCCTTATCTCCGGATCCCACTAACCCGCTCTCAAAACCCGCGGCGCTTCCCAAAGTTATGGAGAATTTACAGCTTGCCAAAGAAAAACTGGGAAGTCCGCGGCGCATCACCATCAGCACCGTAATTGAGGAATGGAATATCGGACAAGTATCCAACCTGCTGGACTGGTGCGGCGAACAGGGATTCGTTTTTGCGGCGCAATCGGCTCAAATGGAGAAAATGCCAAATCTGGCGCTGCTGAAAAACGCGAACTACCAGGCTCTGGTCGATAAAATCATCGAGCGCCGTCGCGCCGGCACGCAGCCCATCAACGGCACGCCCCGGACCATCGAGACGTTGCTTCGTTTCAAGGAATTTCAATGCTTCCCGACGATGTTTCCACGGGTCTATCCCAACGGAGACGTTTTCTATCCGTGCGAGCCGCTGCGAAAGGTTGCTGGAAATCTGTTGCGAGATGGATCGCTGCGCAAGATTTTCGCGCGCGGTAAGAAATTGCATGGCGATATCCCACCGTGCCAAGGCGTCTGTTACTTATTTGGGAATGTGTTGTCGCATTATTACGTGAACGATTTTTGGGGGCTGGCGGGCGATTTCATCCGGTGAGCGGAAAGTCTGAGCTGCGGCCTCAGCTGGCTAACTGACTTCGGTGATTTTCTTGTCGAGGTGGGCCAGGGCTGCTTCCAGCGACTTGCGGTGCTGCGGGTGCGTGGCGCTTTCCAGGTCGTTGACGATTCTCACGCGCGAAAGCTGTAAGTCCTTTCGCTCCTGATCGCGTCGCAGTTGCTCGGCGGATTTAGCCGCCGAAGTAGATTTCTCTTTCTTGGCTTCCAGCAGGTCTACCTGTGATTCTACGTCTTTGCTTTCCCATCCTCGGGCCATAACGATATTTTGACACAATTTGTGTCGTCGGAAGGGTCTTTTTTCCAGAAAATAGTGCGCGATTTTACCTGCCCGGTCCTTCAGGGCGAAGCCATCAAAATATAGAAAATGTTGCGTTTGCCAATTCTATCCGGAAGCTTCTTATGCGCTGGCGGCCCGCCTTTGAGGGAGCACCGGCAGCGACGGACGCATGACGCTCAGCACAGTGCTTTCCGCTACGCGCGCCAAATGGTCCGCGAACATGCCGGAGTACGCGAAGATAGCACTGTGATCCGCCCAACGGACACGCAGGATCCAGCCATTGTGAACTTCTTCGGCGCGGGCGGAGCGAATCTCCGGGACCGAAATCACAACTTGGGGTACAAGGTCATCGTTCAGCGCCCAGATATTCTCAGCGCCCACGAACAGTTGCACGGAACACACCGGCGCTATGCCCGACTGTAAAAGGCCGCCGTTGACCACCACCAGGGCCCCCAACTCGCGAGCTCTGTCGTCCGTTCCAGAAGTCACCTTGGCCGGCGGCAGCAGGATGGCGGCCGTAAAAATACCCAGCCCGATGACCGCAAGAAAATAGCTGCTGTAAAAGCCGATAGGAAGAATCACCAGCGCAGCGCCAAACACCCCCAGTACAGTGCGAAAAACCGCCCAGGAATGTTCGTTGCGACGCAGGTTAAGCACCTTCGGGACAATCAAAACCATCGCAAAGCCCGCGCCAATGACGGTCTTGCGAAATTTGGACCCGAAGCTGTCGCTGAGCGCCGTTTCGGTCGTGGTTGCCGTACTCATGTGGTGTCTTCCGGGACCAGCTTGTGCGGTGTGCTGGCGAGCCTGTCCGTAAGGACAGGTCCAAGATCATACGTGATTCGCGGTCGGGTTTACAGGCCCTTGTTCGGGCCCATGTGTCTACTCGGAGACGCCACCTGTCGGAGCAGGCTCCGGCTTGTGCGCGTTGTGTTCGTCGCGGCGTTCGTCACGTTTTGTGGACGGTTCAAGTGTCACCACGCGGCCGGGTTTGGCGCCGGTAGCCTTGCCGCCGTCCCACACCAGGGTGCCATTTACAAAAACTTTTTCGACTCCGGTTGCGATCTCAAACGGTTTGGCAAACGTGGCCCGATCACTGATGGTTGCCGGGTTAAAGAGCACCAGGTCAGCGAAGGCGCCTTCACGCAGCGTGCCGCGATCTTTCCAGCCTAGCCGCTGCGCCGGCAGTCCGGTCATTTTGTGAATGGCTTCCGGCATGGTGATCCAGTGTTTTTCGCGGACATATAGCCCAAGCACGCGGGGAAACGTGCCGGCACCCCGGGGATGCTGCGAGCCGATACCACCATCGCTGGCGACCATCACCCATGGCTGCTGGTAAAAAGCCTGAATGTCCCGTTCGATCATGGATTTGCCAATGATGCTGGCTTCGGTGTCGGCGGCGTCGCCCTCGCGAATAATCTGGATATACATTTCCGTGGGCGAAACCTTCCGCTCGGCGGCAAGCTCCGCGATGGTATGTCCTTCATATTCAGGATGGGGCTTGAATTCCGTTATGGTCACGGTGTCCGGGCCGCCCGTGTCGGTCAGCGCTTTCTCCACGCTTTGCGGATTTGTGTATTGTTTGTCGGGCATGAGCACTTTGATATTCGAATGCCACGCGTCGTAGGGATAGCAATCGGCCAGAAGATCGAGGCCCCGTTTCCGCGCCGCTTCGATCACGTTGATGTACTCCGCCGCCTTGCCCCATACAGCCACGGTGCTGATCTTGATGTGTGAATGCTCGACGGGGATGTGGGCGCGCTGTCCGATGGCGATTTCCTCATCGAGTGCGGAAAAGCTTTTGTTGCCCTCGTCGCGAATATGCGTTTCGTAAAAGCCACCGTGCTTGGCAGCCACCTCAGCCATGGCCACGACTTCTTCCGTGGTGCTGTAGCTGGCCACGTCATATTCCAGCCCGCTGGATAGCCCCAGGGCGCCTTCGTTCATGGCATCTTCGCTGAGCGCCACCATTTTCTGAATTTCTTCGGGCGTGGCCGCGCGGCGAAAGTCTTTGCCCATGACCAGCGCACGGACTGTGGCATGTCCGAACAGGGTGGCCACGTTCAGAGACGCGGTGTTTTTACGCCGCGTATCGAGCCAGGCGCCGATGGGCCAAGGCGAATCGCCATCGGGGCCAAGAATCACCGTGGTAATGCCCTGAGAAATTTGCGTCTCCGCCAGTGGATCCTTGTCGAGCCCTTCCGTGGAGTGATTGTGGATGTCGATAAAACCGGGCGCGAGGATCAGCCCGGTGGCGTCGATCACTTGCTCGCCTGGCGCCGGTTTAAATACGCCCACTCTTGTTATGTGATCGCCGGCCACGCGCACGCTGACTTTTCGTAACGGCGCATCGCTGCCGTCAGATACCTGCGCGTTCAAAATAACGAATGGAGGGGGCGGATCTTGCGCTCGGATCAGGGCGTTCGTGAGTGCTCCACCGAAAATCAGAACTGCAGCAACTTTCAGAAGCAGTGATTTCATAGGTAGCCTCGATGGAATACAGGTATGACAGACAATCGCAAATTTGCAGGATACGATCGGTAACGCGATGAACTTTAGCTGATATACCTCGATATCGGAAAGTCAAAACCTCGTCGCCATGAGGCCGGGCATTCTGGCATCCAGCTTTAAACTGTGGCTGGCGTCTGCGTTGACTCACCTGGGTTCACGACTTAAGATTTAGCGGCGAATGCTGGATTCCTCCCCATCCCTGATCGGGCAGACTATTTCGCACTACCACATCCTGGAAAAGCTGGGCGGCGGGGGCATGGGCGTGGTTTACAAGGCGCAAGATACACGCCTGGATCGCTTTGTAGCGCTGAAGTTTTTGCCAGATGACGTGGCCAAAGACGCGCAGGCGCTGGGCCGTTTTCGGCGCGAGGCTAAAGCCGCGTCGGCCTTGAATCATCCCAATATTTGTACCATTTACGACATCGGCGAAGAAAACGAGCGAGCGTTCATCGCTATGGAGTACCTGGAAGGAACCACTCTTCGGCATCACATCAGTGGGCGTCCTGTCGACCTGGATACTTTACTGGCGCTGAGCCTCGAAATTACCGATGCTCTCGACGCCGCCCATGCCAAGGGCATCGTCCATCGAGACATCAAGCCTGCGAACATTTTCGTCACTGAGCGCGGGCACGCAAAGATCCTCGACTTCGGACTGGCGAAACAAACCTCGTTCGCCGAAGGCATTTCCAAACTTCCTACCGCGGTGTCGGAAGAAATGCTGACCACACCAGGCAGCGCCATGGGCACTGTCGCGTACATGTCGCCTGAGCAGGTGCGCGGTAAAGAATTGGACGCCCGAACGGATCTGTTCTCCTTTGGCGTGGTGCTCTATGAAATGGCGACGGGGAATCTGCCTTTCCGCGGAGATACTTCTGGCACCATTTTTGACGGCATTCTGAACCATCAGCCGGTTCCTCCAGTGCGTTTGAATCCGGATTTGCCCGCTAAGCTCGAAGAAATTGTTAATCGCTCTCTGGAGAAAGAGCGAAACCTCCGTTACCAGCATGCCTCCGACCTGCACTCCGAGTTGCAAAGGCTGAAACGCGACAGCAGCTCGGGCCGTGTGACGGCCGCAACCGCGAGAAACGCGCCTACCGTGGCGGTTGAGATGCAGCCTCCAATCGGAGAGCCGCGAAAAACCTTCCCACGCTCTTTGTACTTTGCCACGGCCAGCCTAGCCATTCTCATTTTGGCTGTAGGAGGATTTTTTGCGTATCGCGCGTCGCAAGTGGGACCGACGGTCGGCAAAGAATGGGAACAACTCACTTTTTTCCCCGATTCCGCCGTGTACCCAGAATTATCTCCCGACGGCCGCATGCTTTCTTTCATCCGCGGAAACGAATCCTTCTTTGGCTTGGGCCAGATATACGTGAAACTTCTGCCGGACGGCCAACCCGTGGAGCTCACGCATGACACAACCCAAAAATTGAGCCCGGCGTTCTCGCCGGACGGCTCGCGCATCGCCTATGGAACGTTTGGGCCTGTCAATGTCTGGGAGGTGCCGGTACTCGGCGGCCAACCGCACATGCTGCTACCTAACGCTTCCTCGTTGACTTGGATCGAAGGCGGAAAACGCCTGCTCTATTCTGAAATCAAAGAAGGATTACACATGGTGGTGGTAACCTCGGACGAAAGTCGGGGCAATAGCCGCGACGTGTATGTGCCTCCCGGGCAGCGCAGCATGGCCCATCATGCCTATCTTTCACCGGATGGACGATGGGTGTTGATCGTGCAGATGGATGCGCGCGGTAGCATTCTTCCGTGTCGCGTGGTTCCGTTTCAGGGGCCCACCGAAGCCCGCGTTGTTGGTCCTCCGAATAGTCCGTGCTTTTCGGGTGCGTGGTCCAGTGATGGCAAATGGATTTACCTTACCGTACTCACTGACAAGTCACACATCTGGCGCCAGCGTTTTCCGGGCGGAACACCGGAGCAAATTACCTACGGACCGACGTCTCAGGAAGGCATCGGGATGGCGCCCGATGGTAAATCGTTGGTCACTTCGGTCGGTTCGCAAGACAGCTCAGTGTGGATGCATGACCAGGACGGTGATCGTCAGGTGTCATCGGAAGGATATGCGGGACAACCTTCCTTCTCTTCCGACGGCAACTCTCTTTATTTTTTAATGGCCAACAACCAGTCACACCTTGCTGAGCTGTGGGTTAAAAATCTGCGCGATGAGAAGGTTGAAGGCGTTTTGCCGGGCTATGCGATGGAGAGCTATTCGATTTCGCGGGATGGAAAGCAAGTCGCGTTTACGGCAAACGACGGCGAAGGTCACGTCAGTGTGTGGCTCGCGCCCCTCAACCGGCGCTCCTCTCCCAGGCGCATTTCGTCCACCGACGTGGAAGATTCCCCACGTTTCTTGCCGGATGGCGATCTCCTTTTTCGCGTTGTAGAGAATGGCTCGAATTTTATTTATCGTATGAAGGCCGATGGAAGCGACCGTCACAAATTGACTTCCGAGCGTATTTTGGACCTTCACTCTGTCTCAGCGGACGGGCGCTGGGTTATTGCCAGCGCGCCGAATGCCGGCGAGGAGGCGCCAGCGGCTACCAAGGCATTCAACATCGACGGCAAAGAAGCGCCGCACACCATATGTCTCAGCTATTGCGGATTGCATTGGGACCAGGATGGCAAGTTCGTTTACATGACCTTTCTGGCGGCATCCAATAACACCTACCTATTTCCTGTTGCCCAAGGTTCTGGGCTTCCGAATCTGCCGGCACGCGGCTTCATGAATTCTGAAGATTTCACCACCGCGAAACCCAGTGTCGCAATTTCAAACCTCAACGTGGAGGCGGCCATCAGCCCAACCGTCTACGCTTACGTGCGCCAAAACACGCGGCGCAATCTGTTTCGAATTCAGTTGCAATAGTTAGAAAAAAGTCTTGGTTGCAGCCGCACAAATTGGCGCGCGTCAGTCGAAAAAGTCAAAAGCCCCATCCCAGGCAAGAAGTGGCCAAGGATGCGGCTTCTGCGCAACGCCGCCCTGGAATTAATCCTTTATTTCGCGGGAATGAAGTCGAATTTTTCGGAGCTGTCCATATAGAACAGCGCTCCTTCTTTTTTGTCCCCGCCGCTCCAGTGTTTATGTCCGCCGGGTACGCGGATATAGTCCCCTGGACCGACACGCTTTTCGCCATCTTCGTCTTTGTAGAGGTAGGCCCCCTTGATCACGATGATGCGCGTGTCGGCGGTGTGCGAATGCATGCCAGCGTCATAGCCAGGTGCGAACTTGGTCAGTACCGAGTGCGGCCCTTTATCCGGGTCGCCCCAGAGCACGGCAGTGGTAACTTTCCCGCCGCCGCCTTCCATTGGTGCGAATGTGGCTTTGCCGGCGGCCACGTAGGTGGCGTGCTCGTTGCTCGAATCCTTCTGAGCCCGTGCAATACCCAGAGATGCAAAGAGAATGAATGCTGCGATTCCCGAAACGATTACAAACTTCTTCACAATATCCTCCGTCATTTCTAAATTGGATTTTTTGAATGGAACCCTGGTTGGGGAACGTTATACACCAGTGGAGGCTAGGATCGGCGACATATTCATGAGCTGCGCCAGATTCGGATGAGGCGTTCTCGCTTCAGCTAAATTTCCTGGGTGTTGAGGACTTTTTCGGCGAACTCTTTCGCCCCTGGTTTGCCCGCCAGGATCATCTCTGCCCACTCGGTGCCGCCCTGCGAAAGACGGACGGCTTCACTGGTGAGCGATTCGGGACCGCCCGAGTCGTTGTTGCTGAAAAAGATTCGGTCCATGGGGTGCGCGGCGGTTAAGCGATTTTTGGTGTACTGGCCAGGCGTGGCCATAAACATGGGATGGCCGCGGCGATAGATGCGAACTTCCACGGGATCGACGTTGAACTCCGGCAGTAATTTCTGAAAATCGGCGAGCACCCGCGACGCCAGCGTTTTGCAATTGTCTTCCTCGAGCAGCGTGGAGCGTTGCGCTTCTCGGAGCGGAGTGTAGAAGCTCAGAATATTGTGCTTCTGGTGATAGCCCGGCGTGTTGCGAATGGTCCAGTCAGCTACGATGAAATCAGTAAACGAATTTCCCGGGCACCAGGTGTCGTAGCCGCGATTGTAGACGGGCTTGTCGAAAATAACGTTGACCACCGGGTAAGGGGCGTAGCGCGTTCGGCGCATGGCAGTTTTTTGATCGTAGGGAATGCCCAGCACCAGTCGCGAGGTGATGTACTTCGCCGTGCACATGATGACCGTTTTTGCAGAGACGGTCGTCAACTGGCCCGCATGGAAATATGTTACGCGCACATTGTCGTCACCGGGCACGACGGACACAACGGTAGCTTCGCCGAGCATGCGTTCTCTATATTTTGGCTGTAGCACTTCGACAAGTTTGTGAGTGATGCATCCTAGGCCACCAGGCAGAATCACCCGCTTGCTGTCTTCCCCGGTGACCATGCCCTCCAACGCGAGCAGACCCACGAACGCCGATGTGTCCTCCGTGGTAGCCCCCCAGTTGGATGGCCCGTAGCCGTCCCACCACTGCTGAATTTCCGGTGCGTATTTCCCGGTGTAATCGGTCAGTGGTTGCGCATCGAGCTCGTCTACATGCTTGAGAACTTCAATTTTCATCATGTCGTCGCGAAATTTCTTGAAGCTGGCGCGCACTTCCTGTGAATAAGGAAGATGATCGATTCCGGCGTTCCAGGTGTCGGCGACAAACGTTTTGTTGACGATGGTGGGATCGGGGTTATTTACAGGGAGCAACTTGACGCCCAGCTCGGCGGCGAGTTGGTCGCCGTGATCGCCTTGGAAAGCGAACGCGGAACCGGTGGCAAAAGCCGCGCCATCGTATTCCTCCTGGTAGGCGTTCCCGCCAAAGTGATCCTCTTTTTCAAGTAGCAGCCAATCTTTGCCGCGCAGGAAATAGGCCGCGGAAAGGCCGGCAACGCCGCCTCCCACGACTACCACATCAACTTTTCTTGTGACCTCCGGCCGAGCGAACTGGTGGCCGTCGCGCACCTGATGGCAAATTTCAAAATGTTCGCCTTCGACGCGAGGAGTGGAGGATTTTTCGTCGGGTAAGGCCAGGAGGCTGGCGTCGATCGGGCAACCGGCGGCCACGGAGCCCACTACCACGTACTTGATGAAGTTGCGGCGTGACTGTGACATCGCGGCTCCTCGATTTAAATTGCTTTACGTTCCGCGCGGGTGCGCAAGTGAAACCAGATCACGATCAAAATCACGGAAACGGCAAAAATTAGGGTCGAGATGGCGTTAATCTCTGGGGTCATGCCGCGGCGCAGGCGGCCCCAGATTTCAAGCGGCAGGGTATTGTCGCGGCCAATCAGGAAGAAAGTGACCGCGATTTCGTCCATGGACAGCGTGAAGATCAGCAAACCCGCGGCGATTAAGGACAATTTCAGGTTGGGCAATGTGATGCGCAAGAAAGTCTGAAGCGGTGTGGCGCCGAGATCGAGCGAGGCTTCTTCCTGGGCGCGGTCCATTTTTTGCAGTCCGGCGAAAAGCTCCGTGGTGGCCACGGAGATCAGCGCGGTGCCGTGGCCCAGAAAAACGGTAAACAGGCTCAGGTGCGCGCCCACCGACACCGCGAACATTAACAAGGACAGCCCGGTGATGATGCCGGGGAGGATCAGCGGAAGCAAAACCAGACGCCGAAAGAGAGATTTTCCGGGAAAACTGGCGCGATCAAGCGCGAGCGCCGCAAGCAAACCGAGTGTCAGCGAAAGGGCCACGCTGCACGCGGCCACGATCAAGCTGTTCAGCACTGACGTCCAGATGGCGTCGTCAAGGAAAAGCTGGCGATACCAATCGAGCGTTAGGTGTCGCGGCGGAAAGCCGCCCACACCGTCTCGATTGAAGGAATACACAACGAGCACGACAATCGGCAGATAAATGAAGGCGAACACCATTGCCGAGTAGGCAGCAAGGAGCGGTGCGCGACACGTTGTTGTGGCAGCGCTCATCGGAAAGACCAGCGTTTCTCGAGGCGCTCGGTCAAAAACAAGAGCGACACAGTAATCAACAGGATGCACATGGAAATGGCTGCGCCGAGCGGCCAGTCATACGCTGCTCCGAAAAGACTTTGCACAATGTTGGCGATCATGGTCCCCGACGCGCCCCCAACCAGGAGCGGAGCGAGAAAGTCGCCGAGAGAAAGAACGAACGCGAAGGTGGCCCCGGCGAGCAAGCCAGGTAGCGAAAGAGGAAGTATGACCCGCCAGAAAGTTTTCAGTGGGCCGGCACCGAGGTCCTGCGACGCTTCCACCAGCGGACGCGGAATGTGTTCGAGGGCGGCGTAAATGGGCAGAAAAACAAAAGGAGTGTAGATGTGCGTGAGCATGAGGATCACTGCGAAAGGGCTGTACAGCAAAAAGCCGACTGGCGCGCTGGTGACATGCAAATACTGCAAAAAGCCGTTCAGCACGCCATCGCTGCCGAGAATTGTTTTCCAGGCGTAGCCGCGAACCAAATAGCTGACCCACAGCGGTACGATGACCAATTGGTAGAGAATTTCTTTCCGTGCCCCGGCATGAAAAGAAAGATAGTAAGCCAACGGATAACCGAGCAGCAGAGCGCAAAGTGTGACGCTTGCGGCGATACGCATGCTGCGCAGAAGCACTTGGACATAAACGGGATTTGTAACCAGGGTGCGGTAGTTATGCAGCGTCCACTGATGGACAAGGAAGCCGTCGCGCACGATCCAGAAGCTGTGTGCCAGCATGAGCGCGTAGGGGAACAGCAGAAACAAGCCAACCCATAGCAGCGGCGGCACCGACACAATCGATTTGTAAGCACGCGAATACATTTGCGGAACTTCGCAAAACGCTAACGTGAATCGTTACTCCGACACCCTTACTACGTCCGTGGCCGAAAAGACAAAATCCTGCATTCCGGATAGTGGTCCTCGCGCCGGGATCTTCACGCGAAGCAGTTGGCTTCCGCAATCCAGCTCTAGAAGTTCGCTGCCACCGCCATATAGTTGCTGTTTAATGACCGCACTGAAACGTATGTCGTCTACTGAATTTTCGACGTCGCGGGATTCGCGGCCGTTCCTGTCAACCTGCCCGTTTAAGCGAATCGCCTCCGGCCGAAGTGAGAACAACGCCGCACCCTCAGGCCCCGCCGCAGGCCATCGCAACGCTCCGCATGTTGCGGAGCCTACGTGGACCAGGGCATGGAGCAAGTTCGTCTGGCCGATGAACTGCGCCGCGTAGGCCGTTGCCGGGTGCGAATAAATTTCTCGCGGTGTAGCAATTTGTTCCAGCGCGCCATTGCGAAGCAAGGCGATACGATCGGAAAGCCCCATGGCTTCTTCCTGGTCATGCGTCACAAACAAAAAAGTAATGCCAACTTCGCGTTGCAGTGATTTGAGCTCGCTTTGCATTTGTTTTCGCAAATTGGCATCTAGCGCGGAAAGCGGCTCGTCCAGCAGTAACAGGAGTGGACGGTTGACCAGCGCACGCGCTAGCGCGACACGCTGTTGCTGGCCACCGCTCAACGTGGCCGGTCGAGCTGTAGCAAAAGCATCCATCTTGACCATGCGCAGCGCATCGTTGACTCGCCCGCCCACTTCGCCGCCGGGCGCATTAGTCACACGTAATCCGTAGGCCACGTTGTCGCGCACGTTCAAATGTGGAAACAGCGCGTACTGCTGAAAGACAGTATTCACGCGCCGTTTGTAGGGCGGCAAGGTGTCGAGGCGTGAGCCGTTCATCCAGATTTCGCCGCTGCTAGGCTGTTCAAACCCGGCGATTAACCGCAGCATGGTCGTTTTGCCTGAGCCGCTTTCGCCGAGCAGCGTGATGAACTCGCCAGAAGCAATATCGAGAGAAATTGCCTTCAAAACTTCGTGCGCGCCAAAGCGCTTGGCCAGCGAGCGAATTTGCAGCAAGGGCGCAGCAGCCTCGGCGCTGTGCGACGGCGGAATAGCGTATGCCAGGCTCATTGCGCGGCTTTCACCTCATTCCAGATTTCGTTGTACTTGGGACGGCGCGGCACATCCTGCCAGAAATAAATGCGTTGCATATAGGCGTCCGGGTCGTCCAGGTGCAAAAGTTTCTTTGCGTCCGCACTGAGATATTGTGCTGTGCCGGGATTGGCAGGCGTGTAATGCGTGACATCGCTGACTTCCTTCTGCGTTTGCGCTTCCACCATATACACGAGAAATTCCTGCGCTAAATCTTTGTTGGAACTGGCGGCGGTAATCATCAGATGATCGATCCATCCGGTAGTATTCTCGCGTGGAATAGTTTCGCCGATTGGGAAATTTAACTTGCGCAGATCATTGGTCATCAGCGGCCAGCCCATGGAGATTACGACCTCATGATTCTGAAAGAGGTTGGTGAGCTCACCACCGGTAGTCCACATTTTGCGAATGTTGGGCTTGAGTTCGATCAATTTTTTCTTTACCGCCTCAAGTTGAGCGTCGCTCAAATTGTAAATCTGGCTCGGATCAGGTTTGTCATAGCCAAGAACCTGCGCGGTCATATAAACAGTGGAGAGTTCGTCCCACACAGAAACTTTGCCGCGATATTTCGGATCCCACAGAATCGACCAGGAGTCCGGCGGCTGAGCGAACGCAGTGGTGTCGTATAGCAGTGGGTTCGGTCCCCACACGAAAGGCACGCCGTATACCTGATTGTTGAGCTTAACGATATTCGAATCACGCAGCTTGGCGGAGAGTTGCGAGTATGCAGGAATTTTCGACAGGTCGAGCGGCGCCGCTAGTCCGGCGCGTACGATGGACGCCGCTACGTCGCTGGAAGGCGAGATGACGTCGTAGTTGGACGCGCTGCCGCCGCGTAGCTTGGCAACCAGCTCATCGCTGGTGCCCATGTAGGACGCCACTACCTTGCAATGATGGCGCTCTTCGAACGGGGCAATGAAGGAAGGATCGGCGTAGCCTTCCCATACCAATAATGTCAGCGTCGGTTGTTTTGGCTTGCACGCCACGCAAAACAACGCGAAGAGAAGCAGCGTTAGAGCCGTGTACCCTGCAACAGGTGCGGCTCTGTACGCCGAGTAACGCAAAATAAAATTACGAACCTTTCGGTGCCCTAAATTCCCAGAATATTGGTGCGGATTATTTGCCATCGGATTGATAAACCACCTGGCCGCCCACGATGGTGGTGCGGACTTTGGTTTCAGAAATCTTGTGTGGTTCGATCTCAAAAATATTCTGCGAAACGATAATCAGGTCGGCCAGCTTGCCCTTTTCCAGCGAGCCCTCGGTCTTTTCGCGGCGGCCAGCGTAGGCCGCATCCATCGTGTAGCCCTCCACCGCTTTGGCGACGCTTAACCGCTGCGAGGGTACGAAGCCGGCTTCAGGTGTTCCTTCTCTCGTCCTGCGCGTCACTGCGGTTTGCAAGCCGTCCCACGGATTCAATGTAACTACCGGCCAATCGCTGCCAAAACAGTAGCGCCCTCCCGCATCAGCAATGCTTTTCCACGACCAGGCCCGCGAAGCACGGTCGGGCCCAGCGTTTCGCGCCCAAACGTCCAAGGTGTCCGCATCGGGATACGAGTGCAATGGTTGCATGCTGGCGATCACGCCGAGTTTGCCGAAGCGTGGAATATCGGCGGTTGTGACCGTTTCAATGTGTTCGATGCGCGGCCGCCGATCGCTCGTATGATTCACTGCCTCTGCGTGCTGGTAGGCATCCAGCGCAGTGCGTACTCCTAAATCGCCGATGGCGTGAGTGAAAAGCTGCAGATCCCGCTTGTCGAGCTCCGCTATCGCCATTTGATACTTTGCCGGGTCCCAGAAGAGTTTGCCTTTCAACGAAGGGTCGTCGCTATAAGGTTCGATCATTGCCGCGGTATGTGATTCGATCACACCGTCAACCATGAATTTTACAGCGTCCGTGTCTATCCACGCGTCGTGATATTTCTTTCGCGCGTCTTCGATGGCTTCCACATCCTGCGGTCGCATTTCCGGGGGATCCATGAAGTACGCGATGTACAAGCGCAGCGTCAAATCCCCATGGCGCCGCAGCTCGTCGTAGAGTTCAAGCTCGGGAAAATCGCCGCCCGCGCTGTGTACGCGGGTCAACCCATTTTCGTTGGCCCACTTGATGCCGGAGCGAAGGGCAGCGAGTTTTTCTGCGCGGGTCGGTGTCGGCACGAATTTGCCGACCAGTTCGTGTGCCGCTTCTTTAAGTGCCCCAGTAGCCTCGTGGGTCGCGGGGTCGCGAGCGATAATGCCGTTTGGAGGATCAGGGGTGTCGCGAGTGATTCCAGCAATGGCCAGCGCCTTGCTATTCGCCCAGTAAGTATGGCCGTCATAGCCTTCCAGGAAAACGGGTCTATCGGGGAAAAGTTCGTCCAGATATTTTTTGTCTGGCAAGGCCGCCGGGCCAAACATCGCGTAATCCCATCCGCGACCAAGCAGCCAGTCCGTACCGGGATGTTTTGCAGCGTAGTCACGGAGACGTTGCTGAATCTCGGCAACATCTTTGGCGCCTTCAAGATTTACACGGCCCAGGCTGAGAGATCCGTCTATAAAATGGATGTGGCAATCGACGAAGCCGGGTAGCACCAGTTGGCCGCCGGCATCAATGACTTTCGTGCCGGCGCTGCGGAATTTTGTGATGGCCGCGTCATCACCCACGGCGACAATTCTGTCCGCGCGAATCGCCAGCGCCTGGGCCCAGGGTTGCTTCGCGTTCAACGTGTAGATACGCCCGTGCAGCACGATGGTGTCCGCACCGTTCTTTGCGTCTTTAGGAACCTGCGCGCGACTTACCGTAACCGCGAATAAGAGCACGACGATTATCGTTTCGATATGGGTTCGACGCGAGGTCATCAGCGATAGAGTCTCCTGAAGAATCAAAATGTTGGCGGCGTATTGATCCATAGCAGCCAGGTTTCACTGCGGCCCGGATTTTTCCAGCGGTGCGGCGTGGAGCTTTCGAAATAAAGACTATCGCCAGGTCTCAGCCGGTAGTGTTCACCGCTGTTCAACCAGATTTCAAAATCGCCGCGCAGCACATGCAGAAACTCTTCGCCTTCGTGAGCGTAGGATTCGCCGCTGCCGCCGCCGGGGCGCACGCGAAACAGATGTGGCTCCATCGCGGTGTGCCCCCAGGCCAGCAGTTCCATGCGCACACCGGGGATAGTCTCCAGAACTTTGCGTTGCGCGGGACGCACCAGACGCGGATTTTCTTCCGCAGCCTCAAACAAGGAAGGAATATTCGTGCGATAGAAGCGTGCGATGCGACGGAGCGTGGCGATCGAAGAACGCATCTGGCCCCGCTCGAGCGCGCTGAGAAATCCCACCGAGACGCCGGTGGCACGCGCCACCTGCGCGAGCGACAGTCGACGCCGCGTACGCAACCTTCGAAAGCGTTGGCCCGGCACGCGGGCGTTATCCGGCGGAGCGGCTACCGCGAGGCCCTGGCGCTTCAACACATGCACGATCGCAGCGGGGTTCAGGCCCCGCGCACGCCGCAAAAAGATCGCGCGTCGCAACATGCGAACGTCGGACTCGCTGTATTCGCGATACCGGCTTTGCGTCCGGCGTGGGGCCACCAGTCCCAGCGCTTCCCAGGCGCGCAAGGCAGAGGAAGAAATGCCTACGCGATGCGCAACTTCCCCGATTAGCAGCGGACGCCCCGTCGCTTGTTTCCGCGATTTGCTGGATGAATTATTTCTGCTTGACACTGGTCCCGACCTTCTCTAAGTTTGCGGGATTATAGTAAGGTTTCAGAAGCGCAGCAACCTCGAAGAACCGGCAAACAATCAGAAAGTTTTTGGGCCTGAATAAAAAGGGTCGAAAAGGGGTGAGTCGAATGAGGTCATATCGTTCCGATCTGGCGCACCATTTATTGGCTCGCTGCGGCATGCCCGCTCTCTTATTGTTCCTGGTGGCCGGCTGTTTTGCGCCGTTCGCTGGCGCGCAAAGCACCGGCGGGCGTATTCGCGGAACGGTCACGGATTCGAGCGGGGGTGTTGTTGCCGGCGCCACATTGACGCTGATCGACGAGTCGACGAACGTCAGCCGAAATACCGTCAGCGGCTCTAGCGGAGAATATATTTTTCTGGAGATACCTGTCGGGAAGTACGATCTGGAAGTAGCGCAGCAAGGGTTCAAAAAATACAGCCGCAGAGTCCTCGGGGTAGATTTGAACGAAGTGGTGAGCCTGGACATCCCGCTGCAAATCGGAGGTGCCACCGAGACCGTCGAGGTAACCGGATCGGGCCCGGTGGTGGACACCACTTCCACCCAACTCGGCGCCGTGGTCAATGAGCGCGACGCAACTCAACTGCCCTTGAACCAGCGCGACGTTTATCAATTGCTCCAACTGCAGCCCGGTGTTCAATCGCAACTCGGAAATGATCTTTTTTATGGGTCGGATAAAGCTGGGGTGGTGACGGTGAACGGCGGCCGCGGTCGTTCCAACAATTACTCCGTGAACGGCGGAGACGGCAACGACTTGTTCGCCAACTTGCCCGCGGTTCAACCGTCTCCCGATAGCATCTCTGAATTTCGCGTGATCACCAATTCTTTTGACGCGGAATATGGCCGCAATTCAGGTTCGGTCGTCAACGTGGTTACCAAGTCGGGAACCAACGAGTTGCACGGAAGTGTGTTTGAATTTTTCAGAAACAAAGTTTTGAACGCCAAGGGCTTTTACGATCCGGTCAAACCCGATTTTCAACAGAACCAGTTTGGCGGGACCATGGGCGGGCCGATAAAGAAGGATAAAACATTTATCTTTGGCTCTTATGAAGGCCGACGCATCAAGCAGGGCATCTCTTCCAACCCTGTGCCGTTGCCCACGGACGCCGAGCTTGCCGGGAATTTTTCAGGCCAAGCGCCTTTTGCGGGCACCTTGACTACGCCCACGGTGGCAAATGTGTTGCAGAACCGCTGCGGAACCTCGCTCAGCCCGGCTGCGAATGCGGAATTGGCCAACGTCGTGGCGGGCGGAACTCCGACACCGCAAAATTATCAGATTTTATTTCCCAATAACATGATTCCGACGCAGTGCTTCGATCCCCTTTCCACCGCGCTGCTCAGTTACGTGCACCCTACGTCGGACGGCCTTTTCCAGGCGGCACCCGATGAACGAGACCGTGGCGACCAATTCAGCATTAAGGTCGATCATGACCTCAGCAAAAACCAGAAGCTTTCCGGCTACTATTATTTTGACGACGACAACACTCTCGATCCCTTTGCAAAGTTTCAGGCGGCGGGCGGAAATCTCGGGAATTTCCCGGGAGACTTTGCGACGCGCACGCAACAAATAAACATTTCGCATACCTGGACGCTGGGATCCACGGCGGTCAACGAGGCGCGCTTCTCCTTTTTCCGTGAGGGTCAGGGCAAGTTCAACACCCCCACGGTTACCAGCCTGGTGCAGAATTCGTGCGGAAGCGCGGCAGCGGCTGTTTGTTTCACGGGCACTACCGACACTCCGCTTATCGATGGCAGTGGAGCCCCTATAGCTCCTAACCCGAATTACGGCATTCACCCTGGTCTCGGCGCCAGTAAAGAAGGACTGCCATATATCTCCGTAGATGGTGGATTTTCCTTGGGCAACAACTCCGAAGGACAGTTACCGCAGGTCGGAAACACTTTTCAGTGGTCTGACAATTTCAGCAAGATCATCGGCAATCACAGTCTTAAATTCGGCACAGACATCCGTTACCAGAAGTTTGACCAGACCCTGTATTACAACGTAAACGGTCTTTATACTTTTGGTCCTGGCGGTGTGAATGATGTGGCTGGCAGCGACAACTACCCGGACTATTTGTTGGGCTTGCCGAATAGTTACAGCCAGGGTTCGGCGCAATCGGAACTGGTCCGTAGCACCTCCGTGTACCTCTTCGCACAGGATAGCTGGAAAATTAAATCCAACTTGACGCTGAATTACGGTGTCCGATGGGAACTGAATACTCCGCTGACCGATATCGGGCACAAGGTGCAGACCTTCCGCCCCGGCCAGGATTCCACGATTTATCCCTGCACAATTACTCAAGACGATCCGTTGTATGCCACCTACGGCGGCGGTGCCGCAGGTTGCGCCGCTGCGGGCGTGACGCCTACCGGTTTGGTTTTTCCGGGAGATAAGAACGTGCCGTTGTCATTGACGCAAACGTACTACAAGGCATTTGCGCCGCGCTTGGGCTTGAACTGGAGTCCCGGCGGCCAGGATGGCTGGATTCGTAAGCTGACCGGCGGCCCCGGTAAAACCAGCGTGAGTATGGGATACGGAATGTTTTACAACCCGATTGAACAGTTAGTCTTGGAACAATTCAGCGCGGAACCGCCGTTCGGCGGCAGCAACTACATTACTGATCCGCTGTTTCAAGCGCCTTTCCTGGATCAAACCGGTAGCGCCTACCCCAATCCTTTCAATGGCATCCTGAATCCGCCTCGCGGCTCCGCAATCGATTGGGCGAGTTTTCGTCCAATTTTGTTGTACGGCGAATTCCCGCAGGTTTTGCGCCCGCAATATTCGGATCAATACAACTTAACCATCAAACGGGAATTGCCCGGCGACATCCTTTTCCAGATTGGCTACGTGGGAACCCAGGGTCACCGCTTGCTGGCCTCGTACGACATCAATCACGGTAACCCCACGACCTGTAACGACCTGGCATTGATCCCGCAGACCCTTGACGGCCCCGGCGGCAATCCGACTACGTGTGGCCCGTATTCCGCGGACAATTCTTATTTCATTCCTCCGGGCACAGTCATTCCGTCAGGTCTGCCGGGCGGTGGGTTGGTTTTGCCCTACAACGCGGGGTCCGGAGGTTTGGTGGTGCCCAGCGGAACGACCGTCGGCCCGTCAGGGATCACGCTGGTCGGCTTGCGTCAATATTCTTCTCCGAATTGTCAGCCGCTCACTGGCGTCGGTTGTCCTGCGGACTTGCTGCCGGTCTTCTCCAATATTTTCACCGAAAATACCGTGGCTCATTCGAACTACAACTCTTTGCAGGTATTGCTGGAAAAGCGCTTTTCGCACGGACTGCAATTCCAGGGCGCCTATACCTACAGCAAATCCCTGGATAATGCCTCCAGCTTTGAGAGCGCTTTGAACCCGGTGGACTTCAACTCCACTTATGGGCCGTCGCTTTACGACGCACGGCACCGCTTTGTTTTCAGTTATGTTTGGATGTTGCCCATACCTAAATTTGAAGGGTTGATGGGGAAGTTTTTGGATGGATGGCAGTGGTCGGGCATTCTGACTTTCCAAAGCGGCTTTCCCATTCGAATCACCTCGTCGGATGACATCGAAGAATTCAGCAGCGTGTTCTTTGAGGCCCCCGGCGAACCGAACGAAACCGCCCCCTTTCATACCTGGGACGTCCGCCAGCACAATGGCTACGTATTCGATCCGACCTTGTTTACGAATACGACCGTTGCTCCCGGCACCATCGGCAACGCTCCGCGGTCAATCTGCTGCCAGCCAGGCATAAACAATTTCGATATAGGCCTGGTGAAAGACACTCCTATCAACGAAAGGCTGCGTATGGAATTCCGCGCGGAAATTTATAACATTGCCAACCATGCGCAGTTTTACGACGTAGATGGAAATATTTCGGATGGCACGAACTTTGGATTCGCGCAAAAGGTTCGCGACCCGCGACTGGTTCAGTTCGCGCTGAAGTTCGAATTCTAGGTGTAGCGCTTTCTATTCATTTGCATGGCGAAAAACTGACCACAGGGAAGAGACCTGTTGGCGGCTCGGAAGGCCGTCAGTACGGAGCAGGCAATGTCTGAAAAATTACACGAAGGATTACAGAAAGAAATCGCTGCGTACGAAAAACGCACGCCGAAGTCGGCGGAAGCATACAAGCGGGCATTGCAACGCATTCCGTTAGGAGTAGCGAGCAATTACCGCGCCTACGATCCGTATCCGCTGTTTGTGAAAGAAGGCAAGGGCGGCAGGTTGTGGGACATCGACGGAAATGAATATGTCGACCACAACTTATGTTTCGGCGCGTTGATGGCCGGCCACTGTCATCCTGCCGTGGTGAAAGCGATTGAGGGCGCCTTGCGCATCGGGACTACCTTCGGCATGCCCCACGACATGGAATGGGAGTTGGCAGAGGAGATTTGCAAACGCTATCCGGTGGAGATGGTGCGTTTCGGCTCCAGCGGAACGGAAGTAACCATGCATGCTTGCCGCATGGCGCGTGCCGCTACCAAGCGCGACAAAATCTTAAAATTTGAAGGTGCTTACCACGGCTTGCACGATACCGCGCTGGTCAGCGTGAAGCCTAAGAAGGAAGACTTCGGTGATCCCGATGCACCGACCTCCGTGCCCGGTGGGATGGGTGTGCCGCAAGGATCGATCGACAACGTGGTCATCGCCAGCTTCAACAACCTAGGAAGCGTCGAGAATAGGTTCAAACAGTTTCCGGGACAGATAGCCGCAATCATTCTTGAGCCCATTTTGATGAACGTTGGGCTATGCATGCCGCAACTCGGATTTCTGGAAGGCTTGCGCGAAATTGCCTCCAAAAACGGCGCGCTGCTGATTTTTGATGAAGTCAAAACCGGTGCGAAGCTGGCTTGGGGCGGAGCATCAGAATTTTTTGGCGTCAAACCGGACATGATTTGCCTGGCGAAATCAATTGGCGGAGGCGCGCCCCTGGGTGCGTTTGGGGCCAGCCGCGCGGTGATGGACCTGATCTCCCAACACAAGGTTTTTCACGGCGGGACCTACAACACCAATCGTATTTCCATGGCGGCGGGCCTGGCGACTTTTCGTGAAGTACTCACCCGCGAGAATTACGAACACGTCGGCAAGCTCAGCGAAAAACTGACCGAAGGCTATCGCAAGACAGTCGCCAAAGTAGGCCTGCAAGCGTACGTCGTCAGCGCCGGCGTGAATGGCGCGTTGATGCTTTATCCCCAGGAAATTCGCAATTACCGCGATTGGACGGCCATCGACGTCGATTTGTGGCGTCACTACTGGTTCGCCATGGTGAACCGCGGTGTGCTTCCGCAACCGTATTGGTGGGATGAGCAATGGACTATCTCCGTGCAGCACACCGAAGCGGACATCGACAAGCACCTGGCTGTATTTGAAGAGGTCGCGCCGGCACTGTCGCACGCGCAGCAGGAGCGTGGCGCGGCATTTGTGGGCGCGGCCGGACATTGAATCGTTCAGCCGTAGTAGCGCGCAGTCCGTTTTGATTTTGCATATCGGGAAATCAACGAGCGACCCGCAGGCGCGCCGCTGGCTGTTCACGTCACGCACCGGGGAAAACATGTCGACCGAAGTCAGCGTGCCGCTTGCGACCGCCTCGAACGCCGACGGGCCACAGCTGCGGCGCGCTCTTGGACGCTGGGATCTGGTGTTGCTGTTCGTTGTGGCGGTTTTCAACCTCAACGTGGTTCCGTCCATTGCCGCCAACGGAGGAGTCACCGTATGGCTTTGGCTGATTTCGCTGGTGCTCTTTTTCTGGCCGCAGGGCATCGCTGTAATCGAGTTGGCCCATCGCTTTCCGGGTGAAGGTGGCGTGTACTTGTGGGCCAAGGAAGTGTTCGGCGATTTTCATGGTTTTCTCTCCGGCTGGTGCTACTGGACCAACAACATGATGTACGTGCCTACCGTTATGCTTTATTTCGTGGGCGTGTCGGTTTACGCGTTGGGCGCGAGCCACGAATCGTTGGCCGACAATAAAACATTTGCGCTGACCTCTTCGCTGGCGCTCCTCATCATCCTGGTAGTGATGAACATCCTCGGACTCGGCGTGGGGAAGTGGATCAACAATCTCGGCGCCATCGGGACGGGCATCGCGGCGGCCGTGCTGATCGGACTGGGCGTAGTGGTTTGGCTGCGCTTTGGCACCACCGTAACCTCAGCGGATTTCGCTATTCCTGCCAATCCGCGCTTCGTGCTGAATTCCTTTGGCGTGATTTGTTTTGGCCTCGTCGGTCTCGAACTCGCCTCCGTGATGGGCGATGAGATTGAAGCCCCGGAGAAAACTTTGCCGGGAGCGGTGGCCTGGGGCGGCGTGCTCTCCGGTCTTCTATATATAGGCGCAACACTGACGTTGCTGATCGCCGTAAGCAAAGACAATATCAGCGTCCTGCAAGGTATCGTGCAAGCCGTACGCCACATGGCGGTCCGCGTCAGAGTGCCGTGGATTGTCGCTCCGTTCGCGTTTCTTTTGAGTTTGTCAATCGCCGGAATCGGATCAGCGTGGCTGGGTGGTTCGGCAAGAATTCCGTTCGTGGCTGGGTTGGATTCCTATATGCCGGCCTGGTTGGGAAAAATTCATCCGAAATACGGCACGCCCTACGCCGCGTTGATCGTGCATGCCGCAGTATCGATGATCTTGGTCATATTGAATTTTAGTTTCACTAGCGCTGGCGTGCAGGAGACGTTTCAGAAACTATTGTCCTTGGCCGTGGTTTTGCAGCTCGTGCCTTTTATCTACATGTTTGGTGCACTGCTTAAGATGGCGTTTCATACGCCTTTTGTGCGTGGACGTTATAGCCGCACCACTTTGATTTTGGCGGGAGCCAGCGGGTTGATAACCACCATTCTCGGCATCGCCTTGGCTTTTTTCCCGGCGCAGCAGATTACTTCGCTGCGTTCTTACGAACTCTGGATGGGCGGTGGCACGCTGTTTTTCATCGGACTGGCGGCATTTTTCTTTTTTGTGTATGGACGTCGAAAGACCGCCAGGTTGGCTGCGGCGGCCACCGGAATTTGATTCGTTCCGGTTACTGGCGATTGAGCGCGGGCAATTTTTTTCGTCCGATGATTTGTGTGTGGCGCAGCTTGAGGATTTGGAGGCAGTCATGCCAGGCACGGTAAAGGCAGAGGTTCGAACCTATCAGAATTATGTGAATGGAGAATGGGTAGCAAGCGCCTCGGGCGAAACATTTCCTGTTTACGATCCTTCCACTGAAGAAGTAATCGCGCAGGTGGCCTCTTCCAACGCTGCCGATGTGGATCGCGCTGTGCAGGCGGCGCGTGCGGCGTTTGATTCGGGCCCTTGGGGGCAGACCAACGCTGCGGAGCGGGGCCGCATTTTATTCAAGCTGGCGGAAAAAATTCGCCAAAACTCCGGCCTGTTGGCGGAATTGGAATCGCGTAACTCCGGCAAGCCTATCGTCGAAGCAGAATTCGACATCGCCGACGTGGCGACGTGCTTTGAATATTACGGCGGTCTGGCCAATAAAATTTTGGGTCACGTAAACCCTGTGCCAGCCAATGCGCTCAGTTTTACCCTGCGCGAGCCGGTTGGCGTAGCTGGCCAGATCATCCCGTGGAATTTCCCGTTACTGATGGCGGCGTGGAAGCTGGCCCCGGCGCTGGCCGCTGGCTGCTGCTGCATTTTGAAACCCGCCGAGCAGACGCCGCTGACGGTGCTGGAGTTTGCAAATTGGTTTGAAGAAGTCGGACTGCCTCCCGGCGTGGTGAATATCATTAATGGTTTTGGCGAAACGTGCGGCGCAGCGTTGGTCGCGCACCCAGGCGTGGACAAAATCGCTTTCACCGGCAGCGCCGCTGTAGGCAAATTGATTGTGAAGAGCGCAGCAGACACCTTGAAGCGCGTCACCCTGGAGCTGGGCGGCAAGTCGCCCAACATTTTCTTTGAAGGCGCGGATTGGGAAGCCGCAGTCGATGGCGCCCTCTTTGGCGTGTTCATTAATCAGGGCGAAGTCTGCTCAGCGGGTAGCCGCATTCTGGTGGAGAAGAAAATTTATTCCAAGTTTGTGGAAGCCATGACGGAAAAGGCCAAGCGCATCCAATTGGGCGCGCCGTTGGAACGCGCCACAAAAATGGGTCCGCTGGTCAGCAAGGAACAGTATGATCGCGTAAATTCCTATCTGGAGATCGGCAAAAAGGAAGCCAAAGTAGCCATCGGCGGCGGCCGCCCCAAGGCTTTCGGCAAGGGCTTCTACGTCGAGCCAACCATTTTTTACGACGTGGATAATAACGCGCGCATTTCACGTGAGGAGATTTTTGGACCGGTGGCCTCGGTGATTCCTTTCGACGACGAAGCTGGGGCCATTCGCATCGCCAACGACACCCCCTATGGTTTGGCCGCGGCAGTTTGGACCCGCGATATCTACAAAGCCTTTCGCGTGGTTAAGGCCGTGCGCGCGGGGATCATCTGGGTCAATCACATGCAGCCCACCTACGTCGAAGCCCCCTGGGGTGGCTATAAGCAATCCGGGTTTGGCCGCGAATTGGGTCCATGGGGACTGGAAGAATATCTTGAAACAAAACAGGTGTTCGTCAATCTCGATGAAACGCCGATCGCCTGGTATTAATTTTCAAAGGACATGAATATGAGCTCCATTCAAATTCAAACGGAAATTCCCGGCCCACACTCGCGCGCTCTGATGGCACGCCGCGAAGCTGCTATTCCGCGCGGACCGTATCACTGCACTCCGATTTTTGCCGCCAAAGCCGAAGGCGCATTGTTGGAAGACGTGGACGGCAATCGCTTCATCGACTTCGCGGGCGGCATCGGCTGCGCCAATATGGGGCATCGCAGTGCTCCGGTGTTGGCGGCGGTCCGCGACCAGCTCGAAAAGTATTTGCACTTGTGCTTCAGCGTGACGCCTTATGAGCCCTATGTGGCGGTGGCGGAAAAATTAAACGCGCTGGCTCCCGGGAAATTCTCCAAAAAAACTTTTATCGTCAACACCGGCGCCGAAGCCGTTGAAAATTCCATTAAGATCGCGCGCGCGTACACCAAGCGTCCAGCGGTAATTTGTTTTAACGATGCATTTCACGGGCGCACGCTGCTGGCCATGTCCCTCACCAGCAAGACCAATCCCTACAAGGCCGGCTTCGCGCCCTTCGTGAACGACATTTACCGCATCCCGTACTCCTATTGCTATCGCTGCTCGTACAACTTGACGTATCCGTCCTGCAAAATGACCTGCGCTCACGCCCTGGAGGATGCCTTCAAGCGATTGGTGCCGGCCGACGCAGTCGCGGCCGTAATCGTCGAGCCGATTCTGGGCGAGGGTGGATTCGTGACGCCGCCACCCGAATTCTTCGGCATCATCCACGACATTTGCCGCAAGCACGGAATCGTGTTTATCGCTGACGAAGTGCAGACCGGCATCGGACGCACCGGAAAATTCTTTGCCATCGAACACTACGGAGTGGATCCCGATGTTCTCGTGACCGCCAAATCTCTGGGCGGCGGCTTTCCGATAGGCGCCGTGACCGGACGCACGGAAATTATGGATGCTCCCGATGTCGGTGGTCTGGGCAGCACCTTTGCGGGAAACCCCGCTTCTTGCGCGGCGGCGCTTGCAGCTATCGAAATGATGGAGCACGGCGGAATGCTGCAGCGCTCCACGGCAATCGGGAAAACATTTGAAGATCGAGCACGTATATGGCAAAAAAAGTGGCCGTTGGTTGGCGAAGTACGAGGACTAGGCGGGATGTGCGCCATTGAATTGGTGCGCAATCACGAGACGCGTGAACCGGCCGACGCCGAAACGAAAGAGATCGCGCACTATTGTTACGAACATGGGTTAATTACCATCACCGCTGGAACCTACAACAACGTGGTACGTATCCTGGTGCCGTTCGCCATCACCGATGATCAGTTAAACGAAGGCCTCGACGTAATGGAAGCAGCGCTCGGCGTGGTGGCGGAGCGTACTCCTGCGGCGATGTCACACGCGTAGCGTCAGCTTTAAGCCAAGGAACCAAGTCAAGAAGCAAACCGCACCCTCGGAATCAAAAGCGAGGGTGCGGCACCCAGCACCCGTACTGCCTAGTTGTTGATATCTTCTTTCGCTTCCAGGCGCTTCAGCATTCCTTCGATGGGGGGTTTTTGGTTCTCCGGCGCTGTGGCCAAGGACAGCTTCGCTTCCTTTACGGCCTCATCGAAATTCCCTGAGGCCGAGGCTACGCGCGCCAAACCAAAACGAGCGATCCAGTGATCGGGATAGCGCTTGGCGTCTTCGCGGTATAGCTCGAAAGCCTTGTCTTGCTGTTTTTGCCGTTGTAGCCCGCGCGCGTACACATATAGTTGGATGGCATCGGCCTTGGCGAGAGCCTTCGTCAGAGTTGCGGCGGCTTCCTCCTTCTTTCCCATCGCGTCGAGGATCCGGGACTTCGTTTCCAGGTTCTCGAAACGCTCTTCGTTTTGGATCGAAGTATCCTCCCACTTCAGCGCCTCTTCCAATTTGTAGTTGTTGTCTAGGTTCCAGTTGGCAGCTTCATCGTAGCCCGCCCAGGTAAATCCTCCCGTGTTCCGCAGTTGGTTGCGGATACTGCGTTCGACCAGCGCGTTGGTGTCCACGGAAATACGAACAGGTACGGCAACCTTGGCCCAACGCAATGTCACCAGCGTCGAATCGGGTTTCATGTCATCGAAGGTGTATGCCAGCGCATCACGATTCTCGGCCGCCGTGGCCTTAACGTTCACACGCAAAGCATCTTCTTTTTCGTCGTAACTGAAGCTGCCCCACGAGGTCGAGTTTTTAGATAAAATAATGGTCCACTGGTCTGCGTTAGGAATCATATGCAGGCCATAAGTCCCGGACGGCAGCGGATGGCCTTCGACACTCACATCGTCGGTGAAAGAAATTGTTGTGTTTTCATTTGCGCCAGCGCGCCACACTTTGCCGTATGGCACAACCTTGCCGAACAGATCGCGTCCGCCAGCCAGGGGCGCGTGATACACGATCGTAATGTCGGTGAGCCCAATGCGTTGAATCACTTCCGCGCGCTGGCTTAGCGTCGGAAGTTGTAACTCCGTCGCCTGACTGCCGTTCTTGAATTGGGCGCGCGAGGTGTTCGTTCCTGCCGTCAAAACCAGCAATAAACCAACAGCCAGTCCGCAAAATTTGCGCATAAGTGTCTATCCTTTCCGTTTCCAACACACAACAGCGCCGCAGCGAAGCGCGCGGCAAATAGGGGTGAAAGAGACGCGCAGATGGCGCGACTCCTTTTGTTGGCATAGACGCTCCTACTCTGAAAGCGTGAGCATAATGTCGCGGATTCGAATGCGCTAATATTAGGAGTTCAGCCCTTTGTCAGGTTGCGGCTGTGCGAATATCGTCATCGGTCTCGAGGAAACATGCATAGGGCCCAGCAAATTAAAGACAAATTTCGATCTATATTTCATACCGATGCCACTTTGTATCGTGCGCCAGGCCGCGTAAACCTGATCGGCGAGCACACCGATTACAACGATGGCTTTGTTATGCCCGCTGCCATCGGATTCTCCTGCTGGACGGCCATGGCTCCGCGCGACGACCGCAAGCTAGTCATACATTCCGAAAACTTCGGCGACCGGGTGGAAGCCGATCTCGACGCCCTGCACCCGTTGCCAGACAGCGAATGGGCCAATTATCCGCTAGGCGTGGCGTGGTCTCTCGAGCGCGGCGGCCAGCAACTGCGCGGCGCGAATATATACATTTCCGGAGACGTGCCCTTGGGATCAGGGCTCAGCTCTTCTGCAGCGATTGAGGTGTCTACAGGCTATGGGCTCCTCGACATCGCGGGCCGCCCCGTTGAACGCACAGCCTTAGCCTTGCTGTGCCAGCGTGCCGAAAACGAATTCGTCGGCGCCCGTTGCGGCATAATGGATCAATTCATTTCCTGCCACGGCCGCGCCGGTCACGCAATGCTGCTGGATTGTCGCTCGCTGGAAATTCGCATGCTGCCGGTTCCGTCCGCTGTGGCCCTGATAATTTGCAACACCATGGTCAAACATGAGTTGGGAGCCAGCGAATACAACGCGCGGCGCGCCGAATGCGAAGAGTCTGTGCGCGAGCTCGGTAAAGTGCTTCCCGGCATTCGCGCCTTGCGTGATGTCACCGCGGCCCAACTCGAGGAACATCGCGCGCTGCTTCCTGAAGTTACGTACAAGCGCGCTCGCCATGTCGTTACGGAAAACGGCCGAGTGTTGCGAGCAGCCGAGGCTTTCCAAAGCGGCCAGATCGAAAAGCTCGGGCCGTTGATGGCCGACTCCCATCGCAGTCTTCGTGAAGATTACCAGGTCAGTTGCTCGGAGCTCGATACCATGGTGGAGATCGCCGCGAGACAGCGCGGAGTGTTGGGGGCGCGCATGACCGGTGGGGGGTTTGGCGGCTGCACCATCAATCTTGTGGAAGCCCAGCGGGCGCCGGAGTTTCAGCAAAAAGTATCTGCCGCGTACACCAGCGCTACCGGATTGCATCCTGATATTTACGTCTGCAAGGCGTCCCAGGGCGCGGAAGCCGTGGGGCAAATCGGCGCGGAAGTGGCGGACCAGGCGGGTGCAGCGCACTCGGCGTGAGAAAAATCTTGAGCGATCCAAGCGCCCCATTGTCTTTGCTGCAAGGCACACCGCACCGTCGATTTAATCCTTTGCTCCGCGAATGGGTGCTGGTTTCTCCGCATCGCACCCAACGCCCTTGGCTTGGCAAAGTAGAAAAGATCGCTGAACCCAGCGGCCTGCAATACGCTCCCGATTGCTACTTGTGCCCGGGAAATGAGCGCGCCGGCGGCGCGCGAAATCCGAAATACACAAACACGTTTGTTTTCGAAAATGATTATCCGGCGCTCCTGGCGGATGCTCCCAGCACAAAAATCAATCAAGACAATCTCATCATCGCGGAAAGTGAGGCAGGGAATTGCCGAGTCGGCTGTTTTTCTCCGCGCCACGATTTGACCATTTCACAAATGTCGCCCGTTGAATTGCGCGCGGTCGTCGACATGTGGAAGGACCAGTTTGTGGTCTTAGAAAAGTGGAAGTGGGTTCGCCATGTACAGATTTTTGAAAATCGTGGTGCATTGATGGGCGCCAGCAATCCGCATCCACATTGCCAGATATGGGCTAACGCTACGGTGCCTAACTTTCCCGCGCGTGAATTGAATTCATTTCAGGACTTCACCAACCAGACCCAATCGTGTCTCCTCTGCGATTATTTGCAGCTCGAATTGCAGCGTAAGGAACGGGTTGTTTGCCAGAACGACGCTTTCGTTGTTCTCGTCCCATTCTGGGCGGTGTGGCCTTTCGAGACGTTAGTCCTGAGCAAGCGGCACTTCGCCGCTATCAGCGACCTCTCCGACTCCGAAAGCGACTTGCTTGGCGACATCCTGCGAAGAATCACGACACGTTATGACGATTTGTTTCAAACGTCGTTTCCGTATTCCATGGGTTTTCATCAACGTCCCACCGATGAAAACCCGCACGCGGAATGGCATTTCCATGCGCACTATTTTCCGCCTCTGCTGCGCTCTGCCACGGTGCAAAAATTCATGGTGGGTTATGAGATGCTGGGTTCGCCGCAGCGCGATATCACTCCCGAGACCGCGGCGCAGCGTCTCGTGGAGCTCGCGGAAACCGGCTCCTAGAGAAGTTCGCTAGCGAATCCACACCGTTTTGATGTTTGTGAACTCGCGGATACCATTCACGCTCAACTCGCGTCCGTGACCGGAGCGCTTCACTCCGCCGAACGGCACGCGCGGATCGGAAGCCACCATCTGATTTATGAATACCATTCCCGCCTGCAGCTCATTGATAAAAAGATTGCGTTCCCGCGCATCGTTCGTCCACGCGCTGGCTCCCAGGCCATAGCGGTGGTCGTTGGCAACGCGTACGGCTTCTTCGGCAGTCGCTACGCGAAACATGGACGCCACCGGCCCAAATAATTCGTCGCACGCTGCTGGCGAATTCTTGGGCACGTTGGTTAACACCGTCGGCGGATAGTAAAACCCGGGCCCACCGTTAGGTTTCCCTCCGGTTAAAACACGTGCACCCGCATCGATGGACTTTTGCACATCGGCTTGCAGCGATTCCACCGCGCCCGCCGTAGCCAGCGGCCCCACGTCGGTCTTTTCGTCGAACGGATCACCTACTTTTAACGATTCCATTTTGCTGACGAACGCGCGCTCGAACTTGTCGCCAATTTCTTCCGCAATGATAAAACGCTTCGCCGCGATGCAAGACTGGCCGTTATTTCCGACGCGCGCCTTCACCGCGGTCGCCACGGCATCATCAAGATTTGCGCTCGGCATCACGATGAATGGATCGCTGCCACCAAGCTCCAGCACTACTTTCTTGATTCTTTTGGCGGCCGACACGCCCACCTGCACGCCGGCCTCTTCACTGCCCGTCAGCGTCGCCGCCTGAATGCGCGAATCGTTTAAAATTCCATCGACGTCCTTCACGCCGATCAGCAGCGTTTGAAAAGCGCCTTCCGGGAAGCCCGCACGGTGTACGATTTCTTCTATCTTCAATGCGCATTGCGGCACGTTGGACGCGTGCTTGAGGACGCCGACATTTCCGGCCATAAGTCCCGGCGCGATAAAGCGAAACACCTGCCAGAAGGGGTAGTTCCACGGCATAACCACCAAAACCGGCCCCACAGGTTGATAATGCACATAGCTGCAGCTTGCAGTTGTCTCGATAACTTCGTCGGCCATAAATCGCTCGGCGTTTTCAGCGTAGTACCTGCAGCCCCATGCGGATTTCACCGCTTCGTCCACCGCCGAGCGAAAGGTCTTGCCCATTTCGAGCGTCATTAACTTGGCCAGCGATTCCTTTTCGCTTTCCAAAATGTCGGCGGCCTTGTTCATCATGCGGGCGCGTTCCGCAAAGCTCGTTTTTCGGAACGTTTCAAATGTGTCCGCGGCCAGTTGCAGCTTGGCTTCGATCTGCGCAGCAGTAAGCGGCTCAAACGTTTTCAATAATTCTCCCGTTGCAGGGTTAATTGACGCGATTGCCATGTAGCCTGGCCTCCAGAAGTTCCGCAGTTACCACTTTTGTTCGTCTCAAGTAGACGTTAATTATATGTTTTCTGAGAGAAAAATGTCGGCGACCGGCCGGGCCACGGTCCTCCTGCCGTTTTGAACGCAGAGAAGGATTTAACGAAGCTCGCGGGTGACCATAACTGTGTGGGCCCGGTTCGCGTATGTACTGGATTGAAACGCCGCTCGAGTGCACGGGAAATATATGTGCAAAACGGTTATCCTTCTCTTGCCCTCCCGTTTAGTCCAGGAGTCGAGCACAAGTTCGTGCCGCAATGCGAAAGGCAAAGTAATGAAATTCGTGGACAAGTTTGTTAGACGACTCGAGGTTTCACTTCATAAACAGCCCACAACAGCAGCCGGCTACGATGGTGAATTTATTAGACAACGGACTCCGCCTGACGAGCGGGAAGCAGAGCGTGATGAGGCCAACGACTGCAACGAACCTGTGATAGAACAGGGCGACGCTGTCAACGGGGAACGTCAGCCTGGAATTAATATCAAGGCTCGTGCCAAGAAGGCCGGCAAGTCCTGATTCACTAGCGCAACCGCGATACAAGCGCTCCAGTGAACCCTCGCCTCAGAACCACGTTCAGATAATGGTTACTTCGAATGTTCGTCGCGGATAGTCTCAAACGTGTGAAGGATTAAATAAGCAATTTCCGCCTGGATGTGTTGGTCGAGATTCACACTCTGGACGTAATGCAAACTCTCATTGACTTGCGGCTGCTGCAGCGTGCCAAGCGTTTGTCCGCAGTACCAGGCTCTGTAGACGCGCGAGCTCCAGATAAATCCGGCCTCCTGGCTCTTGAAGACTTTTGCGCCATTCACATACAGGACCAGGTCATACGGCGCTTTATCCACCACACGAACATCGGTGACCGCATTTAAGTATTTGGTGTAGGCCGCAACGATGGGCTGCGGCGTGTCTTTTTCCGGCCAGATATAGATGCGAATCTTGTCGCTGGTTGGGCCCAGATTCACGCACGGCTGGTATCCCGTTGAGGACAAATTTAGCGCGGAAGCCGAGAGCGCTGCGGCCGGAGTCTGCGATGAAGGCGGGTTCCCGCTAGCACCCGTACCGCCGCCATCCGCATTTCCTGGCAAGTTGCCGCCACTTGACCCGCCCGCGTTATATGCCGCGTTATCAAGTTGTGCGCCATTCCCCGCCGCGTTTTGCGGTTGCCCCGATTTCGAAATGTTGATCGATTCGGGATTTCGCGCCGGTGAGCGGTAAGCGACTACGCCAAATGCAAGCAGGGCCATCACGCCTACCGCGGCTCCGACTGCAAGCCATCTGCGAAATCCCCAACCTGAAGAAACATCTTGCTGCGTTGCAAATATGTTGTCGCCCGGTGAGGTAAATTTATCGTAATTGGATTTTTTCTCGGGCTTGCCGAAGGAATCCACCAGCGCCCGCACAAGTAGATCGCCTTGCAGGTCGCTTGCCGACTCGGGGCTGCGCGCGCCCGCGTTAATAGCGGGCTCGAACCAGGTTTTGGCTTTTGACTCATCAGCAGGCGCACTCCGACCTGCTTCGTCGCTTCGGTTTGACGATGCAGTTGCCGGCATGTGGGGCGCCTGCAAAGGAGTCGAATCCCTGCAATCCGAATGCAGGGGCGGAACGTCCCTGTCCGGCCTCATCGGCAACTTGGCAGCGGATGTGCCCTCCAGCGGTGGCGTCCCTCCAGATGGCTGGCCATTGGGCGATGGAGTCTCGCTTAATCGGTGTTCTCGTGAAGACTCTTCACGGTCAGCGTCCCGCAATATCGCTGACTGCGTCGGCTCCGCAGCCGCCATTTTAAGCGACAGCCACTTCTTCAGCTGATTGCGGGACGCTTCCGGCATGTCCACAAAGTGGACGCCCACTTTATTCAACGCCTCATCGCGCCACTTGATACGCGCTTTCGCTTCAAAGTGTTGGCCGATTTCCAACATTTCAAAATCGACGATGACGTCTTCGCCCGCGAGTTGCGAACCCACAATATCCAACGCGGCACCGCCTTCGCTCACGTCATTAAGAATGCCGTCGCTGTTTGCTCCATCCAGGATCACGTAAAGACGCGGCGCGATGGCCCACCGTTCATGAACGCGACGGTCCCCTGCTTTAGCCACCGGAGGTTCTTTACCGTTGGTAGATGAAAAGTTCACTATCGTGATGTTACGTGATGGTTAATCCGCAGGCAACGTGCCGCCCCGTGGAAGGCAGGGGCAAACTGACTGGACCGGAATTTGAGCAATCGCAAATCGACCGCGAACGTTCCACCTTACATGGAATCATCAAAAACTGCTAAACCCTGATTCTGACTCGGCGACCGCTGACCCAATTGCACCAGCCCAGTCTTGCGGAAAAAGCGAACCGTAAGTTGGCCGATCGCGCAACTCTATTTGACCCCACTCTTCTACATTTTCGAATGTTCGAGATAATTCCGCGGAACCGATATAAAATCACGACCATGCAGTTAGAAACCGGGCCTGTAGCTCAGCGGTTAGAGCAGCGGACTCATAATCC
>Ga0182015_10001145_pt1 | contig 36133 bp, 26 predicted proteins | sample 712P3MmetaG_FD_120478 | JGI IMG/M metagenome (GOLD analysis project Ga0182015, IMG submission 120478) | Permafrost microbial communities from Stordalen Mire, Sweden - 712P3M metaG | ecosystem: Environmental > Terrestrial > Soil > Wetlands > Permafrost | place: Sweden: Stordalen | collected...
AGAACGTGCCGAACAGCGTCTGGCCAGCGGCGATCCTAACGTCGACGTGGAGCGGTCTCTGGATGCGCTCGCCAAGGCCGAGACACGGTTGGAAGTGGCAGGAAGTAAGAAATAGAAATCGAGTTCTGGAAGAAGCTAGCGGCCGCGTCGGCTTTTCACTCTCACGGCACATTCACCGACTCCCGATCCTCCGACGCCACACGCTTCACCGCCGCAGTGCGCTCTAACTTGTCCCACGCAAATCTCCTGCCTTCGAGCGCACGCTTCAGGGTCTTGAACAATACCACCGAAAACAACTGGCGGTAGGCGAAGCGCTGCAACCACACCTGGCTCAGCAACCAGATGTCTTCCTTGTCATCGGGACGGCGTCGTTCCAGCGCAAACGCCAGCGCCGACGCCAGGAAGTCAACCACCAGGAACACGAAGAAGAATGCCACCAGCTTGTGGAAGCTGGCCGGGTCCGTGGAATCGGGATGGAAGTATTTCTGGATGAAATACCAGATGGCTCCGAAGGCAAACATAATGTCGATGAGCGGCGAAACCAGCGGCAGCAGAATCTGGAAAATCACAATGTTCGGTAGCGCCACAAACCCCAGCGCTCCCTTGCGCGCGAATACTCCGCTGTGCTTGTAGACGGCCTGCAGAATTCCAAATGACCACCGAAAACGCTGGCGCATCAACCCATTCGCGTTGGTGGGCGCCTCGGTGTAGGCCAGAGCCATGTCTTCGTATTCCACCCGGTAGCCGCGGCGCAACAGGGCCATGGTGAGATCGGCGTCTTCGGCGACGGTGTCCAGGTGGTAGCCGCCCGCCTCGCGTACCGCCGACACGCGCCATGCCCCGATCGCGCCCGGCACCACGCTGACCGCCCCGAAAACATCCAGTGCGCGCCGCTCGAAGTTCTGGCTGGTGATGTATTCGAGGGCCTGCCAGCGCGTCCAAAGATTCACCCGGTTTCCCACCTTGGCGTTGCCGGCGATGGCGCCGACTCTGGGATTGATGAAGTGCGGCACCAGGCGAGATATGGCGTCACCGGCGATGATCGTGTCGGCGTCGATGCCAACGAAAAGCTCCGCATCGTTGATGTGTTCGATGCCATAGTTGAGGGCTTCGGCCTTGCCCGAGTTCGCTTTCGTAAGGATAAGAACCCGTCCCGCAGCCTCTTCCCTGGCGAAGCGGGCGCGGGCCACTTCGAGCGTGCGGTCCTTGGAGCCGTCATCGATCACGATCACCCGCAGGTTCGGGTAGTCAGAGTTGAGTGCGGCGCGTACCGTTCGCTCAATCACTTTTTCTTCGTTGTAGGCAGGAATAAGTACCGCGACCTTCGGCCGATACGATGCGACTTCTGCCGGCTTGCCGAAGATTTTTTCCTGCAGGCGGTCATAGACCGCCGCCGCACCGATAAATAACAAGCGCCCGGTCATCAGCAGGTCGCCGAGGAAGAATATCCATGTGATCCCGATGATGCCCGCATCAAACAGCCAGAAGCCCAACCCGTCAAGCCGCGCCGCCCAACGTTCTCCGGTACTCAACGGTGCCATCACATCGGCTCTGGTTTTCCCAAACAACTCGTAAACCGGCGCAATCTCGAGCCCGCGGGCACGAATGCCCTCGATAATCATGGGCAGTGCCCGAACCGTCTCAGCACGATTGCCGCCGCCGTCATGCAGAAGCACGATGTTGCCGCAGCGCAGGTCACTGGCCCCGCAGGGCGGCAAGTGCGCCAGAACGTAGTTCGATATCTCCTCGGCAGTGTGTCGCCGGGGCTTGTCGCCGTTTCCCGTCCGCACGCTGTCGCTCCAATCGTTAGGGTCAATCCGGTTGCCAACCGTGATGTAACCCATGTCTTGTGCGAACGCGAGCGGACGCACCTGGTCGGCGGTGTCCGGTTCCTCGTCAATCGCGTAAGGCGGACGCAACAGCGTGACTCGAACTCCGATCAGACTGGCGAAAAGCCGCTCGGTCAGGTTCAACTCCACCTTCATGTAAGTCGAAGAAATGTTGCTCACGTCAGGATGGGTAAACGTGTGGTTGCCGATGCTATGACCTTCGTTATAAATGCGTTTTGCCAGGCCCGAGAACTTGTCGGTCTGAATGCCGATGAGGAAAAATGTTGCGGGAGCGTGCTCATGCTTGAGCACATCGAGGATCTGCGGCGTCCACTCCGGATCGGGGCCGTCGTCAAAAGTGAGCGCGACCAGGTTGCGACTGTAACCGTAACGCGCCACGCGATACGGTTCGGGCAGGTTCTGAAAATTTTCGTCGGTGATCACCTTGGTGTTCGCATCGATGGTGAGGTCGCGAGTGCCGGGGGTGGGACGATCCTCGATGCGCAGAATCTCCCCCTGGCCCTCCATGTCCACGTCCTGGCCGGGAGGCACGCTGCGCAGTTTGTCGGCGGCGCCGGCATCCCCCGGAATATCCCATACGCGCCACAACGACCGGTCCTCGCCGCCCAGTCGCCAAAGAGCAAAAGTCTGGATGCCCAGCGCCTGCGCGGCCCGCATGTGGTTCAGAGCCGTCACCGCATCGAGAAACCAGATGTCATGGCGAATGCTGCGCTCATCCAGATAACTGAAATGGGGGTTCAGCGCGTCATCGTCGAAAACCACATCTTCATCGGAATCGCGCGCTGCCAACCATGCTTCCTGCACGGTGACCGAACTGTCATGTGCGCCGGGAGGCAGTTTGCCCTTCTTCGGCTTGAGCACCCAGTCATAGCCATAGTTGGCGATGGCGCAGATTAGTTTTTCCTTGGGGATGACGTTTACCGCGAACTTGAGATTGTCGACGAACCAATCCTGCGACGCCACCGGCCCAGCCGCCGCCCCAGGGTAGTGCTCGTCATAGTTCATGATGACCACGCCGTCAGCGGGTGCGGCGATCCCCGCATAGTCGAACCCCTTGCTGTGTGGGGGCACGCTCACATACAGCTTCATCCCGCGGGCGTGCAAGTCCGAAGAAAGCTCGTTCAACAGTGCAACATAGCCCGGTTGTCCGGAATCGGGGAAAGCTTCAAAGTCCACCATCAGTCCATGAAAACGATCCGAAGAAAGAAACATCCCCACCTGCTTGCGAAAAAGCGCGCGCGCGGCAGGATCGTTCAAGAAGCCTGTGATGTTTCCTATCCAGTTCGCCCCGTCAAAGTTGTTGACCATGGGGAAGACTTCCATGCTGTTGTCTTCCGCTTTCAGAAAAGGCATCACCCGGTCGTCAACGGAACGCACGTGATTGTTTTGCACCACGTCAAAAACTTTATTGGTCTGGTCGTCCACCGATTGCAGACGGCCGTCGGGGGTAAGCACGTGCAGCCAGTCGGGATAAAGCAGATCGATCTGGCGGGCAAAATCGCGCAGAGAAGAGAAGCTGGCGGCGTCCCAGGGAACGTAGAACGCCGCGCGGATGCCTTCTTCCTGGTTTAGTTTCACCTCCGAAGCGGGCAGCTTCGACTTGCGGTGAGAGCGGCTGGCCAGTTTTTTCTGGCGATCGCGGGCCTTTTCCTTCTCATTCTCCTTCAGCGCCTTGAAGGCGCGCTTCTGCGGTGAGAACAACAACTCGGGCAGGCGCTCGTCCCGCAGTGCGGTGTACACAAAGAAAATGATGAGCGCCGATAACACCGCGACCAGAGCGTCGACCAAACGTCTCAAGCGCTTCCAGCGGGCACGTTGCGGATCGTAAAAGACAGGTTCGGACATGGAGGGCTAATCGTTTATCGTATGCCGCACGCGCCAGACGGTCAATTCTCGGCAGGACTGAAGGTAGGATCTTAGTTTGCGGAGATGCTCATGTGGGGACAGCCGCCCTCGGCTGTCCCGTCGAGCGAAGCTCGACAGCCTCTTCGTCAATGCCGCAAACTGTTATACCACCCAGGACAACCCCGAGACAGGGTAGAGTTGACAGTTCACCCCGGATGCACTTTCTCAACCCGAGGTTGATCGCAAACGCGCTATAGTCTCAGCGTGCTGCAACTGCTGCGTAAGGATGCTCGATTCTTTCTTGCGGCCAGCTTGGCGGCGCTGGCGCTGCTGCTGCTCTTTGTTCTTCATTTTCCCGGCATTGTGGACGATTCGCGGCTCTATGCCGATATCGCCATGAACTGGCTGCAGTATGGCGTCTACGGCATCAACGATTCCGGCCGCGTCGTTCCCACTCTCTCTCGCCTGCCCGGATACCCGGCGTTTCTGGCGGTGATTTTCACCATCTTCGGCTGGAGCAATTTCCGCGCAGTTCTGCTGATCCAACTTTTGTTCGACCTGGGCACATGCTTCCTTATCGCAGATCTCGCACGCCGTATGCTTTCCGAGCGCGCAGCGAAAGCCGCGTTCCTGCTCGCCGCACTTTGTCCTTTCCTGGCCAATTACGCCGCCGCAGCTCTCACCGAGACGCTGGAAATCTTCTTCACGGCATTGGCGCTGGATCTAGCCGTTTGCGGACTCGCAACTCTTCGTGAATCCGCTTCTGGAGCAAAGCACGCGTCCGTGGTTTGGTTCGGATCCGGCCTCTCCATCGGCGCCTGCATCCTGCTGCGGCCGGACGGCGGAATCCTGCTCGCCGCCATAGCAGCATACTTGCTCCTGCTCTCTCTGCGGGGCCTTGTTGGAAAAAGACCAACCGCACATTCCGCGCTCCCGCTGCTTACCATTCTCCGCGCAGGATTCATCCTCGCCATCGCCGCGCTTGCTCCCTTAGCTCCGTGGACGCTGCGCAACCTGCACACCATGCACCGCCTGCAACCGCTCGCACCTCGCTATGCCAATGATTCCGATGAACCAGTGATGGCTGGCTTCAATCGCTGGACCAAGACCTGGCTCGCGGAATACACCTCCGTAGAGGAGGTCTACTGGAACGTCCCCGGCTCCCCTATCGACGTCGCGCGCCTGCCGCGCCGCGCGTTCGATTCCGACGAGCAACGGCAACAGACAGCTCAACTCTTCGCCGACTACAACCAGGACCACGATGTAACTCCGGAACTCGATGCGCGTTTTGCCGCGCTGGCTGCGGTGCGCATTCAGGCTGCACCCCTGCGCTACTACGTTTGGCTTCCGGCCATGCGCATCGCCGACATGTGGCTGCGTCCGCGAACTGAGCTGCTGCCGTCCGACCCGCGCTGGTGGGAGCTCAATGACGACCGCCCGTGGCTCGCCGTGAGCATCGCCTTCGGCTTGATGAATCTAGCCTATGTCGGAGCAGCCGCCGCCGGCGTCGTGCGCTGTCGCGCACTACCCGGCATCGGACTTCTCGTTCTATTTGTGGCGCTGCGCTCGCTGTTTCTAGGCACCCTGGAGAATCCCGAGCCGCGCTACACGCTGGAATGCTATCCCGTGGTCATAGTCCTCGCCGCAGCGCTATTTCGCATCGCATCCATCGAAAACCCGCATGAATAGGCTCCCAAATGTGGAACCCCGTATGTGAAAAGCTGTATTCAAACGTTTTACGTTGCCCAACGCATTGAAGATTATGCTTGCCGATGGTGGCCGCTCAGTTGCACAATAACGCTCCAACAGGTCCCCAGGGTCGCGCGCTCGTCTCTAAATTTCCTGGGCAACACAATCGAATGTAACGCCCTCGTGGGTGAAGGAGCTCGCCATGCGTTCTGGCTCACGTGTAGTTACTCTGTTGCTTGCATCTCTGCTCGCTTTCCAAACCTTGAGCTTCGCCCAATCGGCGACTTCGTCGCTGCGCGGCACCATCACTGACGCTAAAGGCTTGGTAGTTACCGGCGCTCGCATTACTTTGAGCAATGCGTCCACGGGATTTTCGCGCAGCACAAACACCGACGACCAGGGCGTCTACCAGTTCCTTGAGATTCCTCCCGCCACCTATGTGCTTACTGTGGACGCCGCCGGCTTCGCCAAGGTGAAACGTGAAAACGTGGTGCTGCAGGTCAGCAGCCCGGCTACGCTGAACCTGCCCTTACAGGTCAGGGGAGGCACGGTCGTGATCGACGTCACCGGCGAAGCTCCCATGGTCAACACTACGGATGCCACGCTGGGTAACAACTTCAACTCGCGCCAGTTAACTGACCTGCCTTCCGAGGGCCGCGATCCCGCGGCAATTCTGAGTCTGCAGCCGGGTGTCGTCTACATCGGCAAAACCACGGATGAGCAGCAAGACAACGATAGCCGGGGCGGAGCTGTGAACGGTGCGCGCAGCGATCAAACCAACATCACCCTCGACGGTTTGGACGACAACGATCAGCTCAAAGGCTATGCCTTCGAGGGCGCAATGCGGCCTACACTGGATTCGTTGGAGGAATTTCGCGTCACCACCAGCAACTACGACGCGGCCTCAGGGCGCTCCTCGGGCGCGCAAATAAATCTGGTCACCAAGACCGGAACCAATTTCATCCACGGCTCGGTCTACGAGTATTACCGGCCGTCGTTCGACGTGGCCAATGATTGGTTCAACAAGCAATCGGAGTTGGAGAACCAGCAGCCCAATGTGCCGGGGTTTATCCTGCGCAATACCTTTGGCGGCACCATCGGCGGGCCTATCAAGAAAGATCGACTATTCGCCTTCGCGGCTTTTGAAGGCCAGCGTACCGCCGACCAGGTGCAGACCACAAGGATCGTGCCCACGGCGAGTTTGAGAGCCGGCTTTATCAGGTATTTGTGCAATCCATCGTCGGATTCCAATTGCACTCTAGGCTCGCCCAATGCCATGGGCGTCACCGTACAGGATATTTCCGGATTTGACCCAGACTACGTCGCCACGTTGACGCCGGCACAGATTTCATCGCTTGACACGAATTGCGCCAATCCACCACAGGGGCAGCCCGTCACGTGCCCACCGACACCCGGGAACCCTGCTGGAGGAGGCCCCAGCGGGCTGCTCGCCAATATCGGTGGCGCCAACCCCAACGCACTATTCATGCGCTATCCTCTCCCGAACTGCAGCGCTTGCGGCAACGCCGTCAACGGCAGCGGAGACGGCCTGAACTCTGCAGGCTTCACCTTCCCGGGCAATGATCCGACAACTCACGATACTTACATCATCAAGCTGGACTACAAGATTACCGCTGATGGCAACCAGTTGCTATTCGTTCGCGGCAATCTGCAGAATGATCGCGAATCGAAGCCGCCTCAGTTTCCCAGCCTTCCGCCGGATGACTTCGTCACCAATAACAGCAAGGGCATCGCCGCCGGCTACACGTACATCATTCGCAACAACCTGATCAACAACTTCCGGTATGCATTTGTCCGGCAAGGAGTGGGGATGGGTGGGCTGAACAACCAGGATTACAATACTCTTCGCGGTCTTGACGATACCCAGGGGCTTAGCTCCACCGATACTCCTACCATCCTTACCAACGTTCCTGTGCACAATTTCATTGATGACGTCTCATGGACCAAAGGCAAACATACCATTCAGTTCGGCACGAACTGGCGCTTGATTCACAATAACCGCCAGTCGAACGCCGAGAACCTTTCGTTTGGTTACGCGAATCTGTATTGGATGAGCCCGTCGTTCATCTCAAATGAAGGAGTGAGTCTCGATCCCGCCCTCAACGCGAACTTTCCGTTGGTTGATTCATCCTTCGGAGGGTCTTATGATTTCGCGGCCGTGCAGGTTGCGGGCCTGATGAGCCAGGTATACAGCGTTACGAATCAAGACAAGAATGCTAACCAAATTCCCAACGGCGCTCTCGTTCCCCGCCACTTTCATAATTTTGAAGGTGAGATGTACCTCCAGGATAAATGGAGTGCGACTCCAAATTTGACGATCACGTACGGCCTGCGCTATTCGCTCCTGCAACCTCCATACGAGGCCGACGGCAACCAGGTCTCGCCCACCATCGATATGCACCAGTGGTTTGAGAATCGCATCACTAATATGTACCAGGGTATGGTTGACCAGCCGTTGCTCAACTTTGATCTTTCCGGGCAAGCCAACGGCAAAAAGCCTTACTGGAATTGGAATTACAATGACGTTGCTCCCCGGTTCGCCATCGCCTATGCGCCGCACGCGGATGGCGGCTTCTGGCACAGCATTTTGGGCGATAAGGGGAAGAGTTCCATTCGAGCCGGTTACGGCCTCTACTACGACCACTTCGGCGAGGGGGTCGTCAATACATTCGATCGCCAGGGCTCTTGGGGGCTGACCACCACGATCAGCAATCCGGCTGGCGTTCTTGGCGTAGATACCACGCCACGCTACACCGGCTTGTTGGGTCCGGCCAATCTTCCTCCAAGTTCTGGGGTGCCAAGTCCACACGGATTTCCCTACCAGCCCTCAACCGATCAAAATACCTACGGTCTGGCTATCGCGTGGGGCATTGATGACAACCTGAAGACTCCATACTCGCACGTGGTGGACTTTTCCCTGACTCGCGAACTGCCTCACAGCTTTGTGCTGGAAGCCACTTATACGGGACGTTTCGCCCGCCACCTGCTGCAGGAAATCGATTTATCGGAACCGCTCGATCTCGTCGATCCGTCTAGCCACATGGACTATTTCACCGCGGCGCAGATGTTATCGAAGAATGCGTATGCCGGAACCTCCGAAAGTGCGATCGCCAAGATTCCTTACTGGGAAAATATGTTTCCGCAGGCGGCAGGGGCAGCCAATATCATCGGCTCTGCTCCTAACGCTCCGGCTAATCCCACAGCCACGCAGAACATCTATGACCTCTATTATTCCAACTTGGGCAATGAAACCCTCTCGCTGGAAGACCTGGATGCGTTCTGCTTTCCTGCCTGCGCCGGAACCGGTTCCAATTCGATTGGCGGCTTCGTTGGAGCCAACGGCACCCCATTTTCGTATTACCAGCCTCAATTCTCCTCGCTCTACGGTTGGCAATCTAGGGGCAACAGCAATTACAACGGCCTTCAGATCTCCCTGCGGCACGCCATGGCTGCAGGCCTCCAATTCGACTTTAACTATGTGTACTCGAAGTCGATCGACGTCGGGTCAAACGCCGAGCGCGTGAACGGATTCGAATCCAACGGATTGGCCTTTAACAGCCAGGTCATCAACGCATTTTCTCCCAATCTGTGGCGCGCACCTTCCGACTTCGACACGACTCATCAGTTGAATGCGAATTGGGTGTGGGATCTGCCCTACGGGCGTAGCCGCCATTGGGGCAGTGGCGCCAAAGGTTTGATGAATGGAATCTTTGGGGGATGGGGCTTCAACGGCTTATATCGCTGGACGAGCGGCTTTCCCTTCTCCGTCGAAGCCGGCAATGGATGGTCTACCGATTTCGAACTCGAAGGGTCTTCTATCTTGACGGGACCAAAGCCGAAAACCGGTGTATTTATGGAGGCCAACGGCAGTCCTACGGTCTTCCAAAATCCTCAACAGACCATCACCTGCTCCTGCGCACCGGCCACCGCCGTGGGAGTGAACACCTTCCGCCCAACCTACGCCGGTGAAGCCGGGCAGCGCAACAACTTCCGTGGCCCGGGTTACTTCGGAGTCGATACTGGCCTCTCCAAAATGTGGAACATGGGCGAACAGAAGTCGGTGAGATTCTCGTGGGAAGTATTCAACGTGACCAATTCTGTACGCTTCGATGCCGCAGGCTCTCTGATAGGCCAGGATCTCGTGAATATCACCGGCTTCGGCATATTCAACACGGAGTTAACCTCGCCGCGTGTGATGCAATACTCGCTCCGCTTCGCGTTCTAGATTCTCAGCAACGACCCACAAAGGGACGGCATCCGGCGTCCCTTTTTCACTGGAAGCATTTCTCTTGTGGAACAGATTGCTTACGATAGCGGCGAATCGCTCATACGAAACCGCGTGCGCACATGCTCGGAGATGAGTTGAATTGCGGGTCGGTTGGAGACCGGGTCGCTCTGTGCCAGATACCTCATAGCCTCTACCAGCAGGCGCTGTCCGTCGACATATCGAGGGTCGGACGTGCGCTCTCTTTTTGTGGCGCGACCCAGCTTGGGAGGAACAGGAATGGTGAAGACCTTGGCCATGAATGAACTCGTAAGCAAATCCTAGGGCAGTATAGCGCCCGCCGTTCATTTTTCAGTACACATTCTTATCCCTTAGATTCAATCACTTACCCGCGGGGCGACACAAATTTTGTCTTGCCCGTGGTTTTCAGCCGAAATACATCGTTGTTGATCTTGGCCGGCACCTTGATCGCAGAGTATGTGGCCAGGCGGTAATCGCCCTGAGTTTGCACCAGCTTTTGTTGCATCGAGATGCCGCGATCCAGATCGATCCACAAAATGATCTGCGGTAAGTTGCTCCGCACTTTCTCGCTTTTTGGAATCAGAAGCAACTGCCCCGTCCGAACGTTCTCAATCGTCTCTTCGCCCTGGTAAGTGACGTCAAAAGATTTTTTCAGATCCTGCCCGCTGCCTCCGAAGCCCAGAACCAGAAGGCTGTCGAACTCTTGGTGGCTCGCGCCCACCGCATACTCTAGGACTTGCTCAATTTTCGGCTGGTACACCTGCAGCTTGCCATCCTTATAGAGCACAAACTTCGGGTCGGGTCCCTTGAAGTCGGCCATCATCTCGATTTGTTGTCCCGCCCGCCGGTAGTAAACGGTTCCCTTCTGCGTGTCGAATTCATCCACCACTTTCTGATATTGCTTAAACACGAAATCGGCCTGCGCAGTTTGGAAGTTGGCCGCGGCCTTATCCATTGTCCGCAGAACGCTATCGAGAGTGGGAGCTTGCTGCTGTTGCAAAAGCAGACTCAAGGCGAGAAACAAAAGGTGGATCGAGATCATCATGGCCTGCTGCACAACCGTTCGTCACATACGATTTGGTAGTGGTGCAGAGTTTGATTTGTCATTCCGAACAAGCGTTCTCTGCGCCGTGAGAGCCTGGCCTGAGCGAAGCCGAAGGCAATCTGGGCGAGCCGCGCGAAGTGTCGCAGCCTGGCCTGAGCAAGCGAAGCGCGCCGAAGGGTTCTTTGCGACACATTAATCGCGCGTTTGGCTCGCTTCCTTCCCATACTGCACCACTACCGAAACTCCGCGGCACTATTCTCTTCTAACCCAGACCCGGTAGCTCTGTATCTTCCCCTTACGGTCCAACATTCCTTCATACTTCACTATCGACACTTCACCCGAAATCGGCTGGATGATGCGCAGCAACTGATCCTGCACCGAACCATCGTCTCCCGGTGCAATCGCGCTGGCCGAAATCTGGTAAAGCAGGCGGCCTTCCGCATCGGCTGTGACCACGACATCAGTGGGATGCGGATTGGCCGAAACAGGTTTGTCGTTGTAGTTGATCCAATAGGGCGTGGCGAAGACAAAAATCAGGATCAGCGTGACCATGATGTCGTAGTGCAGCGTGCCCCGCTCGTGCTGCCAAAGAACGTAGCTGCGAATTGTGCGCCACACTGCGTTCATCGGGAGAGAAGCCGCGTCCGGCACGGTCGTGCTGATGTCCACACTTTGCAAGTCTAGTGACCCCTTCCTTTCTTGGCAATGGCGAAGCTTCTAGCTCGCGGAATCCCTCTCACGATCGTTCGGGAAAGCGCACTCCGATCCTCCCGCAAATCATTCGGGAAACCGCACTCCGATCTTCCCGCGAATCGTTCGGGTAGGGCACGGCTTCAGCCGTGCCGTAAAAGCCATCAAAACTTCCGGGCTTTAGCCCCTGCGTGAGAACTAGAATCTCCGCTGGGCGTGGACTAGAACCCCGGACTTCAGCCGCGAAGCGGCGTAAGAATGCAGCCCACGGCGCAAGCCGTGGGTAGTAAGTGGAACAACAACAAGCCCCGAAGGGGCGAAAGAGCAGTTCTCACGCACTCTCTTTGGCCCCTGAGGATCTCGCCGCGCTCGGTTCATTAGGAACCTCCAGCTTGGAAGATTCCAACCAGAAGCCAGCAGCTAAAAGCTCTTCGCCGTAATTCTCTCCGCCCCAATATACGGCCGCAGCACCTCGGGAACGACCACGCTCCCATCGGCCTGCTGGTAGTTTTCCACAATCGCCACCCAGGTCCGCCCCACCGCCAGCCCGCTTCCGTTCAGCGTGTGTACGAACTCGGTCTTTTTCCCGCCTTCCGGACGATAACGGATGTTCGCCCGCCGCGCCTGGTACGACTCAAAATTCGAGCACGAAGAAATCTCGCGAAATAACTGCTGCCCCGGCAACCAGACTTCAATGTCATACGTCTTCGCCGAAGACGGCCCCATGTCCCCGGTGCACAGCGCCACGGTGCGATAGTGCAAGCCCAGCTTTTGCAGAATCGTCTCGGCGTTCCGCGTCAGTTTCTCATGCTCTTCATACGAATCCTCCGGCCGCGAAAACTTCACCAGCTCCACCTTCTGAAACTGATGCTGCCGGATGATTCCCCGCACGTCTTTTCCATACGATCCCGCCTCGCTGCGGAAGCACGGTGTGTACGCCGTCAGCGAGATCGGCAGCCGCGCCGCATCGAGAATCTCGTCACGGTAAAGATTCGTGACCGGCACCTCGGCCGTCGGAATCAGCCAAAGATCGTTTTCTCCCTGCGGCACGCGAAATGAATCGGCGGCGAACTTAGGCAGTTGTCCCGTGCCATACATCGACTCGGAATTCACCAGGTAGGGCGGCAAAACCTCTGTGTATCCATGCTCGCGCGTATGCAGATCGAGCATGAAGTTGGCCAGCGCCCGTTCCAGCTTCGCGCCCATATCCCAATAAACGGCGAAGCGCGCCCCCGTGAGCTTCACCGCGCGTTGCAGATCGAGGATGCCCAACTCCGCGCCCAGATCCCAGTGCGGCTTGGGAGTGAAGTTGAATTGCGGCGCCTGGCCCCAGCGGCGAACTTCCACATTATTTTCTGCGCTGTGGCCGACGGGCACGCTGGCATGCGGCATGTTGGGAATGCCCGAGAGAATATCCTGCAGGCGCGCATCAAGGTCGGCGGCAATTTTCTCCCGCGCCTGGATCTGTTCGCGCAGTTCTTTCGTCTCGGCGATGGCCGCAGTCGCGTCTTCGCCGTTTTTCTTCAGTTTGGCGATATCTTCCGAAGCTTTATTCCGCCGTGCCTTGAGGGTCTCGGCCTCGGTAATGGCCTGCCGGCGCTGCCTGTCCACGTCGCCGAAATCTTTGAGCACGGCAGCCGGATCCGCGCCGCGCTGGCGCAGCATTTCTTCCACCCGTGGCAAATTGTCACGAACAAAGTTCAGATCAAGCATGGGAATCAACTACTCTATCGGAAAACAGGCAGGGATTGCACGTTGCGTGGCGTGTCTCAGTTCCCGGAGATGCTCATGTGGGGACAGCCGCCCTCGGCTGTCCCGTCGAGCAAAGCTCGACGGCTCCTTCGCCAAAGGTCGGCAAACTGAGACACTCCCTGGCCGCATGTAGCTCCACGAATCACTGCCGCCCCAGGTACCGGATGCGCGCGTCGAAGGCGCGTCCGTTGCCGTCGATGAAAGTCGGAACCGGGTGGGCTGAATCAATGACGCTGTTGGCCAAATTGACGTTGGCGTGGTTGGTGACGTTGTCGAAGCCTCCCCGCACCGCCCAATAACGTCCGAACAGATGAATGCGCTTCTCGAATTGCAGATTCACGGAATAGTACGTGGGCAGCCGAAACGTCGTCGGCGGAGATGCAATCTCTCCCTGATCGGTAGTCCCGAGAAAGGGCGTACCAGTGCGCGCTTCGGCGGAATAGACCAGGTCGAATTTGTGGATGATGGGCAGCGTGAAAAACGGCAAAATGCCCCAACCCACAAAGCGGTTGGGCGTGTCCCATGAATAAGGACCGGGCAACTGCGAGCTCAACAGCGGAATATCCAAACTGAAGTCGAACATCTGGTTGGTGCGCGAACTGGAGCGCGTGTAGGCGCCGAAGATTTCGTAGTGCTGTCGAAAGCGATGTCGCAAGCTGACCGTGAAGGCGTCATAGCGGTCGTCACGCTCATTTTCGAGAAGATAGATGCCATCCACCGCCCCATTCAGCGTGTTGTAGGCGAAACCGTGCACGCCGCGTTTCTCCAGGAGCTCAAGCTTCAGAAAGACGGCCGCCGGCAACTTCTTCTCCAGGCCAATACTCCAGTTCAAGTACCGCGGCGCGTCCAGCGCGTTCCGGTTCTCGGTAAATGTGGTCGGCACGGGTATTGGCGCGGGCAGGGGCGCTGGCGGAACGCAATTAACAGTGTTGCCGTTCGCGTCCTGCGGGCACCCGTTCGGGTCAAAAAAGTAATCGATCCTTTGCCCCTCGAAGGGTTGATGGATCAATCCCAAGTTCGTTGTGTCGTAGATAATTCCAATTCCCGCCGAAAGCTTGGTATTGCTTTCATTGTCGAAAATGTAAGTCCCGGCGAGGCGCGGCGAAAACAGCGGCGTCCGAATGATTTCATCCCAGTCAAGCCGCGCGCCCGGCTCGATGAGCAGACGATTCGTGATCAACCAACGATCCTCGGCGTAGGCGCTCGCCTCGGCATTGTTAATTGTCGAGTAATTGCCTCCGGAGAACACCGCATAGCGAGCGCAAATGGACGGCACCACGGGAGCGCCATTCGCATCTGTAGCACACGGCTGCGGCAGTTGGCCTTCCGGCGGTTCGTTCGGTTGTAGAAACGAAATCGGCTGCCGCGCGAACTGTGCGCTATAGTTCAAACGATCCAGGTCGAGACCGGTTTTAATGTCGTGGCGTCCATGCCACTGATGAGGTGGAAGGTAGAGGTTGGCCACGCTCTGCACTCTGCGGGCCACGGTATTCTCCTCCTCATAGTAGTTACCCGTGGCTCCCTGGGTCATCACGATATAAGGACTATCTCCATGGGGCGTAAGGGCCACATTGTACTGGGCCACGCCGAATCCAATTTCGAGCAGCGCCCCGCCGCGAAAATAATATTGGTCTTTGAGCGAGCCAAAATAGGCGGTTTCGGCGTCGGTGAGCGTGCTCGGCTGAGGCTGGAGAACCGACAACCCGTCGTTTGGATCGTGATAGTAGTTCGACAGGAAACTGACGGTCAAGATATTGCGAGTGGTCAGGTTGGATTGCAGCTTGGCCAGGTTGTCAACCCGCCACACGTGGTCCCTATCCGAACCGGCCGGCAACTGCTTGACCACATTGTTGTCGAACTCACCGTCGAGCGTGTCGATAAACCACACCTTACCTTTCCGAATCGGTCCGGACATCGTGTAAATGGGTGTCCAAGTGCCGAGAGATATCCCTTTGATGTCCTGCGGCCCTGGAATGAAGTCGGTCGCGAGGAAGTGGAGGTGATCGTCGCCCATGCGCGTGTTCAACGCGAGCACGCCACCGGAGCCTTTGCCAAACTCCGCCGGCTCGCGGCTCGGGGTCACCGCGATGGAGCGGAATGAGTCGATGTTGGTCTGTACCACCAGCTGGCCGTTCGTCGGCTGGGTCACGTTGAAACCATCCAGCAGCAAAAGCGTCTGATAGCCCTCGGCGCCCGCCACGTGCGGCTGGCCAAAGGCATCCGGCGTAATTCCAGGGATGAAGGTCAGAGCGTTGCGGTAGTCGTGCGGCCCCGGATAAGGAATATCGGCAATCTCGGCGCCGCTGAGTTCTTCCTTGGCGGAGATCTGCGCCGGATCGATCGCCGGTGGAGATTCCACCACATTCACCACTTCCCGCGCCTCTTGCTGATGGCGGAGCGTCACGTCCACATTGGCAGTGACGCCAGCTTGCACGTCGGGCTGAATTACAGCATAGAAGCCTGTCTTTTCCACCCGCAGCTCGTAGCTTCCGGAAGACAACCTCGTGAATTCGCAGTGCCCGGCGAAATCGGTTTCGCAACGCAGTACAAGCGACGGCGGAGCCGCCTGCAACTGCACGCGCGCGGACCCAACGGCCACTCCGTTTTCGTCCGTCACCGTGACCACAAGCTTCTGCCCTGCGGCACCGGGCTCAGTAAAAGTACCCGCGGAAGCCGCACGCTGCGCAGAAGACGAAGAAGAAGACGGCGAAGGCGTCTGTCCCAGAGACGGCATCACCCACAACGCGCCCAGCGCCAACCAGAGCGCCCATTTCACAGCTGCGCTCGCTCGTGCATGGCTCGAGTATACGGAATCATTCGGGGCAAGGAGTCCACAAAGCAGCTCCTCCCTTCTCATCGCCTCAGATGCATCTCTTTCTTCCGGCGTTTTCCCTGGCGCCTCAAGGGCCGATTTCAGACCGCCCACACTGGCGCCATTGCAAGAATGCTGACAAAAAACTAAACAATCCCGGTCCTCCGGTGTTACTATTTCGGACTGTTTCAAGGTCCAAACGCCGGATTGCAAATGACAAGAGCCTCCCGATCTGTGGCGTCGCCGCGAGTTGTTTGCATCGAGGACTTCCGCCCCATCGCTCGCCAAAGGGTGCCGCAATCCGTATTTGACTACCTCGATGGCGGCGCCGAAGGCGAGGTCACTCTCCGCGAAAATTGCCGCGTATTCAACGACGTCACCTTTCGACCGCGGCATGCGGTCGCGGTCGCGAGCTGCAATTTGTGCACGCGCGTTCTGGGCTTCGATCTTTCTCTTCCATTCTTGCTCGCCCCGGTCGGCTACAGCCGCCTTATGCACCCTGGCGGGGAAGTTGCTGCCGCGCGCGCCGCCGGCAGGGCCGGTACTGCCTATATTCTCTCGACCATCTCCGGACACAAGCTGGAAGATGTCAAAGCCGGTTCCACTGGGCCGGTTTTTTATCAAGTCTATTTAATGGGGGGCCGTGGCGCAGCCGAGGCAGCCATTGAAAGAGCGCGCACTGCCGGATTCTCCGCCCTGGTAGTCACCATCGATACTCCCGTGTCTGGAATCCGCGAGCGCGACTTCCGCAACGGAATGAAAGAACTCATCAGCGGCGGTCCGCTGGAAAAAATTCCCTACCTTCCCCAGATTCTCTCGCGTCCCGGATGGCTCATCAGTTTCTTGCTCGATGGCGGAGTCCCTGCGCTCCCAAATGTGGTTGTCCCAGGCAAGGGCCCCATGCCGCTCATCGATGTCGCCGCCGCCCTCGCGGAATCCACGGTGACTTGGGCGGACCTGCGCTGGATTCGTGAACTGTGGAAGGGGCCGATCGTAGTCAAAGGCGTGTTGACCGGCGACGACGCCCGGCACGCCATGGATGAAGGAGCCGCCGCGATTTCGGTTTCCAATCATGGCGGACGCCAGCTCGATGGCGTTCCAGCCTCTTTGCGCGCCCTCCCCGAAGTGGTGGAAGCCGTAAAGGGCCGCATCGAGGTATGGATGGATGGAGGCATTCGCCGCGGCACCGACATCGCGAAGGCCCTCTGCATGGGAGCGCGCGCCGTGCTCTGCGGACGCGCCTACGCCTATGGCCTGGCAGCCGGCGGCGAAGCCGGCGTCGACCGCGCTATCGAGATTCTGCGAACTGACTTGGATCGCACTCTCCGGCTCCTCGGCTGCCCGTCGGTCACAGAGTTGGATCGCTCCTACGTGAATGTTCCCAAGAGCTGGGAAGCCGACTGACTTGCAGTCAGGCGTGCTAAAGCAGTTACATCACCAGAGCGCGTTTCGTAAATGGTTTCCATGTAGGCTTTAGGAAGGACACTGCTTGCGGAAAAGCCCGGGAATGCAGGCAGTAACGTGGAAGAGCGGCGCTTCAGCGCCGCGTAAAGCGTCCAGAATCATTGTGGGCTTCAGCCCCTGACGGAGCATGCTTTTGATTATTTGATCTCCGTTACGCAGCACACTCCGTTCGTCAGGAGGCAGTTATGCAGTGGACCCAGATCTACGATCCATTTGGTCATTGGTGGCTCTCCACGCTGGTTGCGTCTCTTCCCATCATCGTCCTCTTCAGCCTGTTGGCCGGTCTCAAAGTAAAGCCCCACTGGTGCGCCATCGCCGGTGCTTCCACGGCCGTATTAGTAGCAATCATCTTTTTTAAGATGCCTCCCTCGCTGGCCGCCATGAGCTTTGGCTATGGCGTTGCCTACGGAGTACTCAAGATCGCCTGGATCGTTTTAGCCGCGGTCTACCTCTACGACATTTCCGTTGAGACCGGGCAATTTGAAATCATGAAAGAATCGGTCGCCGGAATCACCGCCGATCGCCGCCTGCAAGTGCTGCTGGTCGCTTTTTGTTTTGGCGCATTCATCGAAGGAGCGGCGGGCTTCGGTGCACCCGTTGCGATTGCCGGAGCCTTCATGATCGGCCTCGGCTTCAAGCCCTTCCACGCCGCTGCCTTAAATCTCATCGCCAACACCGCGCCCGTGGCCTGGGGCGCAATCGGCACGCCGGTTCACGCGCTCGCCGCGGTATCGGGTCTTCCGGAATCCGATCTCAACGCCATGATCGGCCGCATTCTTCCTTTCACCGCCGTCATCGTTCCCTTCTGGCTGGTCAGAACCATGGTCAGTTGGCGGGAGACCTTCGAAGTATTTCCGGCCATCGCCGTGGTCGGAATTTCTTTCGCCCTGACCCAGTTCTTCTGGTCGAATTATGTGGACAGCAATCTGGTTGACATCATGGGAGGCGTGGTCTCGATTGTCGCTGTTCTCATCTTTCTGCGATTCTGGAAACCGAAAAAGATTTGGCGCTTCGATTATGACGATAAGGCGCCCGCGCTTCCTCCACCAACGGGGAAGATCACTGATGACGTTGGCGGCGAATGGCCAGCGGAGAAATTCGATGGATTTGCCCAAGTGCCGGGCAAAGTGCGGACCTACACCGCTGGACAGATCTTCAGAGCCTGGACACCTTTCGCCATCCTCTCACTTGTCGTCCTCCTCTGGGGCCTGCCGAAGATAAAACTAGCCATGAACCAGGCCACCACGCCAGCTTTTAAGGTCGTGCTCGCCAATGGCAAGGTCCGCCCCGGTCCGCCGGGATGGGATGTGCCTTACTTGCACAATGCCATCTCTCGCGCCGCTCCCATTGTCACCAAGCCCACTCCCGAAGCCGCGCGCTACGATTTCAACTGGCTCTCCGCCACCGGAACCGGCTGTTTTCTGGCCGCAATCATCTCCGGACTATTGCTCGGACAGGGTCCGCTGCAATTGCTGAAAATATTCTGGAGAACCCTGGTGCGAATGCGTCTTGCCATGGTCGCCATCTCATTCATGCTGGGTCTGGGCTTTGTGACCCGCTACTCGGGCCTGGACGCCGTGCTGGGCCTGGCGTTCACGCGCACTGGATGGCTGTATCCATTCTTCGGCACATTCCTGGGCTGGCTGGGTGTCGCGCTCACCGGCAGTGACACGTCGTCAAATGCGCTATTTGGCAGTCTGCAGAGAATTACTTCTCAACAACTCGGCATCGACCCGGTCCTGATGTGCGCCGCCAACAGCGCCGGAGGCGTGATGGGCAAAATGGTCGATGCCCAATCCATCACCATTGCCACCGCTGCCACCGAGCAAGTCGGTAACGAAGGCATCATTTTCCGCTTCGTCGCCTGGCATTCCGTAGCGCTGTGTTCCATCGTCGGAATCATCGTCCTGCTCTATGCCTATGTTTTCCGATGGGCCGTCCCGCACGGTCTGACGTTCGTGAAATAACAACGCGGCGCCGCGCTTCAGCGCTGCGACTACCGAATTCAGCTTGGTGCCGGGAGGGGGAGTCGAACCCCCAAGACCCGAAGGTCGGCGGATTTTGAGTCCGCTGCGTCTGCCAGTTCCGCCATCCCGGCCGAGGGCATCAACGTGAAGAGAACACTAGCTTAATCGACCCTAGTGAGCCTTTGCAACCGTCACTTCCTCCCGCTCAGTTCGCCATGCCGGAAGCATTGCATCTTGTGATCATTCACCACTCCCACCGCCTGCATAAACGCGTAGCAGATTGTCGATCCCACAAAATTGAATCCGCGTTTCTTCAAATCCTTGCTCATCGCATCCGACTCGGCAGTGCGCGCCGGCACTCGCTTGTGCGACTTCCACACATTCACTCGCGGCCTGCCATTCACAAACTGCCACACGTAGCGGTCGAAGCTGCCGAATTCTTCCCGCACCCGCAGTAACGCACGCGCATTCCGCACCGCCGATGCAACCTTCAACCGGTTGCGCACGATGCCCGGATTCGCCAGCAACTGCGCAATTTTCCGCCCGTCGTAGCGCGCCACCCGCTGCACCTCGAACCCATCAAACGCGGCCCGGTAGTTCTCCCGTTTGTTGAGGATCGTCTCCCAGCTCAGTCCGGCCTGCGCCCCTTCCAAAACGAGAAACTCAAAAAGCTTGCCGTCGTCGTGTACCGGCACGCCCCATTCTTCATCGTGATAGCGAATCATCAATTCGCTGCGCGCCCATTCACATCGCACCGGCTGGAGTTTTTCTCGCGCCTCTCGCTTCATAAATGACCAGATCTGCTCTCCAGCTCACGCAAACTACTCCAGCGACTTCGGATCCGACATATTCTTCGGCGACTTCGTATCCAGCAGCGACACTAACTCTTTCGCGCAAGCGGGAATCGCAACTTTGTGCTCCACAATAATTTCCTTCGCGTCCAGCTTCCTTCCGTACAACTTTTCATTCGCGCTCCCATCGGAGCGCAAGGTTGATCCTTCCAGCGATATTCCTGCAAACAGCCCCTTGTTGCGCGAGTAGGAAAGAATCTCCGCATTCATCACAATGTCGGTGGCGCCCTCAGCGGTCCGTCCCTTTGGACCAGCCGCCGCCGATGCGTCCGCTCCCAGCTTCACTTTGCTCGATAGCAGCGAGCGCGCTCCCTTGGGGTTCATCACCAGCAAAACAAAATCCGTGGCTTGCCCACCCAACTGGAACCCGATGCTCACCCCTTCCAGCGCATACAGAGCCGGAGCTCCCCACGGCCCGGTATAGTGCTCGCCGCCGCGGCAAATCATCACACCACGGCCGTAGCTGCCTCCCACGCCGAACGCTCCCTTCAACACCGAAGGCAGAATCACCACGCACTCCGCCTTATCCAGCAGATCCTGTGGTATGTCATCGGGAATGTTCAGGATCTCTTTGATGACCACGCCGGCATCTCTCACCCGGTCCTCTTCCTTCGCGTCATTAGCCGCGAATGCGGTGGGTGCGAACAAGCAAAAAGTCAGAAACCATGCTGCCATCTTCTTTATCTTCATCGCTGTCAGATCCTCCGCGGGCTCATTCCGCCCATTTCACTGCAAACCCCCATCATCTTAACCTGTCCTCTGCCATTGGAATCCAAGTTACAGAATCAAGTTGTGGAAATTCGCCTCCTTCCCCGGGGGCCGAACCCCTGCCCCTTACGGCTTTTCGGCCATGACCTAACGAGTGCTCCTTTTGTAACTTGGCACTCTGCTCCGACCCCTTCTACAGTCAAATTAAGAGCACGTCGGAAGCCCGCTCGCCTTTCGGCAATCAGCGTGCATCTAATCACTTGGAAGTGCCCTCTGGGCCTGGGTTGGAGTGAAAATTTTGGACCTTTCAGGCACGAAGTACACGAAGTCGGCCGGGCGGCTTCTGCCGCTAGTCGCGGCTTTCGCACTAGCCTGCACTTTGTCTTTATCATCTCTGCCGGCGCTGGCCCAGTCGGATGCTTACGCCACGGGCGCGCCCACTCTGAGTGCCTACAGCAGCCCTTCCGCTGCCACCGCTGAGGACGATCCTCAAGGCTCCTTGCTCACCATCCGCAAGCGCGTCGATGAGGTCAACGTCCTGTTCATCGCGACCGACAAGCACGGCAAGTTTGTCCGCGACCTTAATCAGACCGATTTCGCCATTCTCGACGATCACAAGCCGCCTCAGTCCATTCTCAACTTCCGCCGCGAAACCGATCTGCCACTGCATCTCGGTTTGCTTATCGATGTGAGCGGCTCGGTGCACGGCCGCTTCGATTTCGAGCAGAATGCCGCTATCAGCTTCCTGCAGCACTCCGTCCGCGTCGGCTTCGATAAAGCTTTTGTCGTCGGCTTCAACACCCAAAGCCAGATGTCGCAGGACTTCACCGACAATGTCGAGCTGCTCTCCGCGGGCGTACACAAACTGCAGGATGGCGGAGGCACCGCGCTCTATGACGCCATTTACCGCGCCTGCAAAGAAAAGTTCCTCAAAGACCGTCCCGAGCATCCCGCGCGCAAAGCCATCGTCGTCGTGAGCGACGGCGAAGACAATCAAAGCGAATACTCGCGCGCCCAGGCCATCGAAATGGCGCAGCGCGCCGAGGTCATCATCTACGCCATCTCCACCGACGATAGCGGTCTGGTCCTGCGCGGCGACAAAGTTCTCGAACAACTCTCCGAAGCCACGGGTGGCCGCGCATTCTTTCCCTTCAAGATGAAGGACATCACCCGCTCGTTCGCCGCCATCGAAGACGAACTCCGCAGCCAGTACGTGGTCTCCTACAAGCCCGCCGACTTCGACGCCGACGGCCGCTACCGCTCCATCGAGATCTCCGCCCTCAAAAAAGATCTTCAGGTGCGAGCGCGCAAAGGCTACTTCGCCCCCCAGCAGTAAGGGATTTCGAGTTGCTGAAGCCCCTCTCAGAGCCTCTGTCGAACGTCGATCTGCTTAAAAACGGGAAATACATTCTGCGAAAGTGGGCCTTTGGGTGGCGCACGCTTCCAGCGCTGCGGTAGGGTAGCCATGAAAGAACGGCTTTAGCCGCCGAGGTACCTCAGCGGCTGAAGCCGGAGGATTTAATTGCCTGATTCGCAGCGCTGAAAGCGCTGCGCCACCCAAAAGCTTCCCCCGGCGGAGAGTCTTTCTGGAAGCGGTCTGTCTTTTACCCTTAGAACACACCCCAGAACATTTTTCGGACCGCGGATGTCCGGATCGCTTCTCTCGGACTCTGCGCTGCATCGGCCTCTTCACAGCAGGCGCGAATCTCGAGCGGGCCACCGCCGCGACGCTGGGTGGCATTTAGGAGCAGGCACCAGGCTTCCTGATACTTGCCGTATTTTTGGCGGTTGCTGTCAGGCGTGAAGTGCAGAGTGGCGTATCTCTTTCCTAATGACCTTATAGGGCATGATGTACCAGTCATCCGTGGGAATTATGTACAGGGCGAAGAAATCGACCGTTCCCCTTGGGTAGCCGCGGTACCTCGGGCCCCTGATGTTCAAGCTGTAGCCGCCCTTGGGGTGCTTGCACATCGTGCACTTCACCTGCACGCGCAGAATCGGCCCGGTATCTTCCACGCCTACGTCGTAGCTGGCGAAGCCACCGTAAGGGCTCGACACTTTCAGTCCCTGGCTCGCCGCCAGCGCCATGAAGTACAGCTCAGCCCAAGCTCCACGCTCTTTGGGATCTTTGATCCGACATCCCAGGTTCTTCCGGTTTTTCATTCTCGCCTCACCCCTTATTCGCCCAAATAAAAATCGCGGCCCAATAAGGCCGCGATGTTTACACATGTAAATTGTCATCCTGAGCGAAGTAAATGCTTCGCGAACGCGAAGCCTTTATGCAGTCGAAAGCCTGCCCTGAGCGAAGCCGAAGGGGATCCCTATCCGTCTACGCAAAGGTAGCCCCGCAAAGGCACTTCTGCCATTGCCGCCCCCGCTCTAAATTTTCACTGAATACCACCATTATATCATATTGCATAGGGTAAATGTGACATGTTTGCTGACTTTATATTTCCTTTCCCTTCAAGGACCTAACTCAATTTCCTGACTTTTACCCCCTTGACAAGCATTTTGAGCCATTTTGTATGACTGGAAGCTAATTTATTGAGAGTCGCTGAGCGAAACACCTATTGGGGGATTGCACCTTCCTCAGTTGTGAGTGTTATCGCCCTGTTAACGACAGTTACTCCAGGATTGCCCCGTCACTCGACCCCGCTGCGCTGTGCTGCTCCTTCCATCGTTGAACGTTCACGCCCATCACTAGGAGCCACAGAAATACCAATGCTTCAGCGAGGAAGGCGGAGCCTAGATTGTAGGGAGACAGATGGTTTGCGAGCGGATTTGAGAGATAGGTCAGCCAACCCAAACCGGCCAACGCCATCAGCGCGCCTAGAATTCGAGGCAGGAAGGCCGACCTGAAAATGAGGCAGCCGATCAGGAGGCAATAGAATCCGGCAAATACGATGGCGATGTTCACGCCCTGAGGCTGCCATCGAAAAGCCTCAAAGCTGAGTCCCACGAGGCTGAAGAACGCCGCGAGCAGAGAGAGGGCCCTGCTCACCGGCTTAAAGATGTCATATAAAAGCAACGTCACAACGCCCATGACCGCGACCGCTATGAGGCCCCCTACGATATTTAACCTGCCGCGAACGAAGAGCTCGGTGAATGCTGCCGTCAGTACGCTGAGCAAATACAGGATACCGGCAATTCGCGCCTTGAAACGCGGTGACACTTCTGAAATCCGTTCCATCATTACTGCTGCGCTCATATTCGTTCCTCCCTCCTTAGATGCGAGTGATACGGCGATCAGGACCCAGCCACCCTTACCTTTGCTGGCGCGAGCGCGATCAGCACTAGACCGACGATAACAAGCGGAAGTACGGCGCCCAGCAGATCGCCGCGTGGAATCACATTACGGAATGCCTGCACCGCCATAATGGCGGCGTGAATGAGGCTTGACCACGCGGTGAAGGCGATCAGGCTGCGATTCTCTGACGGGTTACGTAACGCGAGCAGTAGGAAAACTCCCAGTGTGGCATAGACGCCGCCGAGCATCTGCTCTTCCGGCTGAATCGGTTGCGTGAACGCGTAAACACCAGCTAAGAAGAGCAACCCCACTATCACCAACACGACCTTTAGCGCTCGCTCTCGAATCATGGTGTCCTCCTGTTGAAAGCCAAAATAAGCCTCCGCACCGCTGCGTCGACAGGCGGCGGCTTTCATGCTGCGTTGGCCTGCTCCTTCCATCGTTGAACGTTCACGCCCATCACCAGGAGCCAGAGCATCAGCGATAGTTCCGCGAGGAAGCCAAGGACCAGATTGTAGGGAGACAGATGGTTTGCGAGCGGCGGTGACAGAAAGGTCAGCCAACCCAAACCGGCCAACGCCATCCCCACACCCAGAATTCGAGGCAAGAAGACCGACCTAAAAATGAGGTACCCGAGCAGGAGGCAATAGACTCCGAAAAATACGACGCAGATGTTGTTGGCCTGAGTGTTCAGTTCGAGAAACATCAGCGCCAGCGCCCGCAACTGTTCCTCCTTAAATACGCTCAAGTACTGGCTGCCTCCCAAGACGACCAAAGGGGCGAGTTGAAAGAGGCTAGCGAAAGCCAGAATGGCGCATCCCACGAGGCTGAAGAACGCCGCGAGCAAAGAGAGACTCCTGCTCACCGGCTTAAACAAGTCATAGAAGAGAGCCGTCACCGCGATATAGCACGCGGTCGCGATGAGGCCGGTTGCGAAACCCAACCGAAATAAAGGCTGGTGCGCCAGGATGTTGTTCGCTGTAGCCGCGGCGTCGCCATCTACAACAAGCCCTCTAAGGAAGAACTCGCCGATTACTGCCGTAAGGAAGTAAAGCAAATAAACGACACCGGTAATCCTGGCCCTGGGACCCGGCCACCCTTGATTCATAGCCTTCGATGATCGGCCAATTTGAAGAAGAAGGATGGTCAATTCTGCACAGTGAACTCGGATGGTTGGCGAAATATTGCGATTACACTCAATGACCGGCGGCAATTGTAAAGCAGTTAAGACGTTCAGCTTTGGAGAGGTTGGCCTCAGCACTGGCTCGACCAACGTAGAGATCGCAGGATTGGATGGGGAGTCTTGCTTCTTTGATGCTTACCCTGAGTTTGCCGATAGCGGCTTCGGAAGGGAGCTGTAAACCAGGCAGACAGCGAATGGCGCGAGCAACCTCAATGCGAACCAACCCCCTAGTGCTTCGGATTGAGAGGCATTATAAGCGTAGCTGTTGCGAAATCGCCATCTCACTCATTGACCGGGGTTCGTGAGTGCTAACGCCTGTCGTTGGGTGGCACGAGAAGGCGGATGTAACTCCTTCTCCTCGTGCCCAACCAACGCAGAGTTTACGCGGTCACGAGTTGGTGCTGCTGGATGGTCGAGGTAACAACGTCAAAGGTGTGAACCTGGGGCGCTCCCTCGATAAACCTTGCCAGCGTCTTCAACACTTGCGGATAGGTATTGGTGTTGTAGTTGTCGGCATCTTTCTTATTTTCCCACATGCTGATCGCGGTCACATCAACTCCGCCGGGACCGGCGAAGGTGATTTCGTCCTTAAAGCCATTCTGCTTACGAAGCAAAGGCAGGACGTCTTTTTCAAAAGTTCGCGTGTAATCGGACAACATATTCGACTTCAGATGGAAAGAGACATTGCGTGAAAACATATAGGCAACCTCCTAAAAGGGTTGTGGTGGCTAAGAGGAAAGAACTTCAGATGGGCTGACTTAGTTTCAGGGAACCTGAAAGAGGAGAAGCGTGCTCACTCAGCTTAACCTGGTGCATTTGAGTGGCCCTCTCCCTCGACGCGCAACTTGTTGTTTGCAGGGCAGATCCGATGCGAGGGAGTCTGGTCCGCCGTGTACCTTTGGCGGAAAGCAAGCAAAAACGGCGAGTTCTGTTGCCCTCGGACAACCGAACGATGGCGTAACTGTTGCAAGATCGCCATAGCACTCACAATGCCAGACTCGGCTCGTCACTGGGCGGTTGGTCGGCACTCGGAGGCCCTCGCTCGTAACGCCGGCCTGCGGGAACGGACCCACTATCGCTGCCCCGGGTTCGTTTGCGCCCGCGCCCTCCCTGTGCTAACGTCCCATTGATTCCGAGATCAAGCCTTCGCTAAGGAAGCGAGCCAGACGCGCGATTGTTGCGTCGCGAAAAGCGCGACGCTTCGCGCGGCTCGCCCAGATTCCTCACTGCGCAAAGAACGCTTGTTCGGAATGACAAGAGGAGCCACCCATGTTCGGCATCGTCTTTCTCGTAATCCTGGTCGTCATCGCCGTCATTCTCGCCGGCATGTACAACAGCCTGGTGCAGTTGCGGGTGCGCTGCGACTCCGCCTGGTCCGATATTGACGTGCAGCTCAAGCGCCGCCACGACCTCATCCCCAACCTGGTTGAGACCGTCAAAGGCTACGCCGCGCATGAAAAAGGAACGTTCGAAAACATTGCCAAGTTCCGCTCTCAGGCCATGCAGGCCACCACGCCCGAAGGCAAGGCCGTGGCCGAGAATCAGCTTACTGGAGCGCTGAAGAGCCTGTTCGCGGTGGCCGAAAATTATCCGGAGTTGAAGGCTTCGGAACAATTCACCCAACTACAGGGAGCTCTCAGCCAGACGGAAGATTCAATCCAGAATGCCCGCCGCTACTACAACGCCGTGGTGCGCGACCTGAACACGAAGATTCAGGTGTTCCCCACGAACATTCTCGCCGGCATGTTCAACTTCACGCCCCGCCAGTTCTTCGAAACCGCCGAGGCCGACCGCGAGCCGGTTGCCGTGAAGTTCTGATCTTATGAATGAGGCTATCGCGAACCGACCACCAGGGCTAAAGCCCGCATCGACTCTGAATGCCTTACGCGGCGCTGAAGCGCCGCTCTTCCACGGTGCTGCTTGCAGCTACGGCTCTGCTTGCATTCACGATGCTGCAAGCATCTACGATGCTGCACGCGTTCACGATGCTGCGCGTGGTCGCCGTGCCGCACGCGTTCACGATGCTGCGCGTATTCACGATGCTGCGCGCGGTCGCGTTACTGCCCCCGTTCCCGGTCGTCTGCTTGGGATGTTACTTGTTCTCGCCACCGTCCTCTCCCTTGCCGCTCCACTCGCCGCAAAATCCTGGCGCATCTCCAACTTTCAAGACACTATCACCGTCAAGCCCGACGGCAGCGCGCTGGTCAACGAGACCATCACTCTCACATTCGACGGAGAGTTTCACGGCATTCGCCGCACCCTCCCCATCGAATATCCCGGACCCGACGGCATCAACTACCAGCTCTTCATCGACATCACCAGCATCACCGACGAAAGCGGCGCCAAGCTCAAATATGATTCCTCCACTTCCGGCGCCTACCGCGATCTGAAAATCTACCTTCCCAATGCCGTCGATGCCACGCGCACGGTTGAGATCGCCTACCGCGTGCGCAACGGCACCCGCTTTTTCGATGACCACGACGAGTTCTACTGGAACGTTACCGGCAACGATTGGCCTGTGCCCATCGATCACGCTTCAGCCAGTGTCCACTTCCCGGATGCGGCCAGCGGATCGCTGCGCGCGCAAGCCTTCACCGGCGTCTACGGCTCGACCGAGCGTGATGCGACCGCGAAGGTTGAAGGATCGAGGGTGGAGTTTGAAACCATCAACGCACTGCCCATGCGCGGCGGCATGACCATCGATGTGTATATCCCCAAAGGCATTCTGAAAGCGCCGAGCTGGATCACCAAAATATTCTGGTTCCTCGGCGGTAATCCCGCCGCTTTCCTGCCGCTGGTCACACTCGCGGTGATGCTGGTGCTGTGGTGGTATAAGGGCCGCGATCCCGATCCCGGCATGTCGGTCGCTCCCATGTACGAGCCGCCGCCTGGAATTTCTCCCGCGGAGGCCGGAACGTTGCTTGACGATCGGATTCACCCTCGCGACATTACATCGACCATCGTCGATCTTGCCGTGCGCGGCTACCTTAAGATCGAAGAGACTGACGAGAAAGGTCTTCTCTTCCACAACAAGGATTACATTTTTCACCTGCTCCAGAAACGCCAGGACTGGCGCGGTCTCGCTCCTCACGAGTGTGTCATGCTGGAAAATATTTTCGCGGGCGACGTTCCCGATACTCGCTTGTCCAGCCTGAAGAACCGCTTCTACACCGCCGTGCCGGTAATCCGCACCGATATTATGTCGGCGCTGAAGCTGAAGGGCATCTACACGCTCGATCCGGAATCCGCCAACGCCTACAGTGCCGGGGCTGCCGTCTGCATCCTCATTCCTTTCGCCATCTTTCAGTTCATGGGGTGGGCCGATTTCTTCAGTTCGATTCCGGTGGCCGTAGTGTGCGTGCTGATTGCAGCCGTGATCTGGTGGCTTTTTGCCCGCGTCATGACGGCGAAGACACTCAAAGGATCGCGCACTCACATCGCCGTCCTGGGCTTTCAGGAATTCATGAACCGGGTAGATGCCGAGCGCCTCAAGACGATGCCGCCCACGACCTTCGAAAAATTTCTGCCCTACGCGATGGCGCTCGGCGTGGAACACCACTGGGCGCAAGCCTTCGCCGGCATCATTAAAGATCCTCCAAGCTGGTACGCCGCCCCCGCCGGCTATGGCTACGGCATGGTCTTCAATCCGATTTTATTTTCGTCGTCGATGCATGGCATGGCGACGGATATGCATCAGGTGTTTGTGTCCGCGCCGCGGGCCAGTTCCGGGGGATCGGGATTTGGCGGTGGTGGAGGGTTTGGCGGTGGAGGGGGATTTTCCGGCGGCGGATTCGGTGGCGGTGGCGGAGGGGCGTTCTAGCAGGCCGTCTGCAACGCCGCGGCACCTCAGCGGCTGAAGCCTTAGTCAGGGATAGACGCTTATCGCAGCGCTGGAAGCGCTGCGCCATCCAAAACCTAATAGTTTCAGAGGCTGGCAGGTGCGTTGTTTGGTGAAGTCTGGTGCGCCCGGAGAGACTCGAACTCCCAACCCTCTGCTCCGAAGGCAGATGCTCTATCCAGTTGAGCTACGGGCGCACGGGGATATTCTACGGCAATTAATTCCCTGATGGTTAGCGCTGGAAACGGAGTAGTGACTCAGTTTGAAAAAGGCGACTGTGGGCCCACGGGAGATCCCCTTCGGCTTCGCTCAGGGCAGGCCCTCGTCCCGCTGGTGAAAACGCGGGACTTCGGGATGACGCCTGAGGTGTGCAATCGTTGAATAGTTTCAGACTGAGCCAATACCGCAACAGGGAGCGTGAACGCGCAGGTTACGACCTTTTCTTGCCGTTCGTAGGGGATAGCCTGTATTGATGTCTTCTTAAGTCGACTGCTACGGTTAGAGTATCTAACTCCTCCAACTTCACGTTTGTTGAGGGAGATGTTTGGTTTGCGGAGGTTCCTATGAAGAGAAGCGTCATTTTACTGTCGGCCGTGATGATGCTGTTGAGCGCGGGATTTGCGCAGGACAATTCCGCTGCGCCGCCACTCTATCCAACCTCTCCTCACCCCAGCCCAGTTCCGCCGTCGAATCAGGATGCTGCGCCGCAGCAGATGAACCAGAATACGGGGCAGAACGATTCCTTGCCGGTGTTCCGGGTGGATGTGTATGCGCGCACCACGAAAGCGGTGAATTACCGGCACCGGGGCGGGTCTACCTCGGTCGATTTTCGCGGCACGGAACTCATGCCAGGGATCGGTGGCCACGCCAAGGTCGAAGGAAAAAACGGGCGTCTGGCTATCAGTGCAGAATTCACAAATGTTGGGCTCCCGGGCAGCTTTGGAGGGCAATTCCTCACTTATGTGCTGTGGGCGATTACGCCGGAGGGACGCGCGGTAAATTTGGGCGAAGTTCTTCCCGGGGACAATGGCAAAGACAAGATTGACGTGACTACGGACCTGCAGGCGTTCGGAATGATTGTAACGTCCGAACCCTATTATTCGGTAACGCACCCCAGCAATAAAGTGGTGGCGGAAAATATCCTGCGGCAAGACACGAAGGGATTTGAGGAACCGATTGATGCCAAGTTTGACACGCTGGAGGGTGCGCAGTACACCATCGACATTCCGGCCAACCAGCTTCCTTCGAGCCAGGCTAGTGTGAAGGTTCCTTTGGATCTGCTGGAAGCGCGCAATGCGGTGGTGATTGCGAAGGCGGCGGGAGCGCAGCAGTACGCACCCGATAGTCTGGCGAAAGCGGAAGATATGCTGCAGCGCGCCGAAGACTACTACCAGCGTAAACAGGGGCGTACGCCGATCGGCACCGCAGCACGCGGGGCCACGCAGATGGCGGAAGATGCGCGCGTGTTGACGTTGCGGCGCAAAGAGCAGGCGAGAATCGAGGCGGAACGGCGAGCGCAGGAGGAAGCCAAGGAGAAAGCCGAGGCCGATGCCCAACTCGCGCAGCAGCAAGCCGCGCAATCTCAGGCGCAAGCCGACGAAGACGCCCGCCGCCGCGCGGAAGCGGAGCAGGCGGCAGCTGCGGCTCAGCAGCAGCAGGCGGCCGCGCTGGCAGCGCAACAACAGGCTCAAGCAGAATCGCAAGCCGCGCAGCAAGCTGCTGCCCTAGCGGAACAGCAACGTCAGGAAGCGGTTCGCCAAAAAGAAGCGATGCGCGCCCGTCTTCTGGCGCAACTGAATCAGGTGCTGCAAACGCGAGACACGGCGCGGGGCTTGATCGTCAGCATGCCTGACGTGTTGTTTGATTTCAACAAGTACACTTTGAAGCCGGAAGCGCGCGAGCGGCTGGCCAGAATATCGGGCATTGTGCTTGCGTATCCTGACCTCAAACTTCAGATCGAGGGCTACACCGACGCTATCGGCAGCGACGAGTACAACCAGACTCTCTCCGACAAGCGTGCGGAAGCGGTACGCGATTACATTGTGACCTCGGGAGTTTCGATGAATAACGTGGCGGCGCGGGGCATGGGCAAAACGGATCCTATCGCGGACAACAGCACGGCGGCTGGGCGGAAGTTGAATCGGCGAGTCGAGATGATCGTTTCAGGCGACGTGATCGGAAATCTGTCGGGGCCGGGAACTTCGGGCGATCAGGTTCAGGCGCAGGCACCTGCGAATCCGCGGTAGGCAAGATACGACATCAGCCGCGCCGTTCCCATGTTTTCGCAAAGTAGGCGAAAGGGTGGGCCGCCCGGCGGACCGTGTCGCTCCATGCGAAAAGCCAGTCGAACTTCGCTCGACTGGACAGCCGGAGGCGGCTGTCCCCACATCGACTGTGCCGCATCACATCTTGTTGTCATCCCTACTCCATTTCAAAACTCAAGTAGCTCAGGCCGTCGCTGCGTTCGACTTGCAGGACGACAGCATCGCCGGTCTTCAGGCTGAGCACGGCGGCGCGCAGGGTATCTATGGAAGTGATGGGCGTGGTGTTGAGGGCGTGGATGACGTCGCCGGTTTGGAGGCCGGTGTCGGGCATGATGAGGTTGGCAGCACGGCCGAGCACGATTACGCCTGAGGCGATGCGCAGCGGGCCGACTTGATTGCGCAGCTCGTTGGTGAGATCGATAGCAAGAATGCCCAGACGAGGGATGAGATTTTTCTCGGGATCGGCAGCGTCGAAGAGTTGATCCATCTGGTCGCGATGCTCGATGGCGGGGATGTAGAGAGTTTTCTTCTGATCGCCACGCAGTATTTCGAGCTTGAGCACCTCGTCGAGGCGGTGAAGATACAGGGCCGAAGAAAGCGCGGGAAGAGTTTCGATGCGGCGGTCGTCGGCGGTAAGGACGATGTCCTGAACCTGCAGGCCGGCGGCGGCGGCGGGGCCATCGGGCTTGACGTCGGCCACGATCACTCCCCAGTGCTGCGCAAGATGGAGGCCGTCGGCCAGGGTGGGCGTAATTTCCTGGGCTACGGCGCCGATCTCGACGCGATGAACGTGGCCGTACTTGCGCAGGCTATGGTAGACGAAATCCACGATGCGGGCCGGGATGGCGAAGCCCAGGCCTTCGCTGCCACCACCGGTGGAAAGAATGAAGGTGTTGATGCCCACGACCGAACCATTCATATCGACCAGCGGTCCGCCACTGTTGCCGGGGTTGATGGGGGCATCGGTCTGGATGTAGGTGAGCGGCTTATCGGGATCGGCCTGGCGGGCGACGGCGCTGACCACTCCCATGGTGACGGAGTTTTGCAGACCCTCGGGACTGCCGATGGCGAAGACCAGTTGACCTACGCGAGGACGGCGCGTGAGCAGCGGAAGCGTGGGAAGATCCTGTTCCTCGATCTTGAGCAGGGCGAGATCGGTTTCTTTATGCACTCCGACGAGGCGCGCTTCGAGGATGCGGCGTTTCCCCACAGGCACAGCGGAGGCTGAATCGCCGGGCAGCGGCAGAGCCACGCGAATGCGCTGCGCGCCTTCCACGACGTGGGCGTTGGTGATGATGTAGCCAGCGGGGTCGACGATCACTCCCGAACCGACGGCCTGCTGGCGCACGATGAGGGCGGTCTGGGTCCGGTTTTCCTGGTGCAGAGGGCCGTAGCCAGTGACCAGAATCTGAACCACCGCGGGAGACACCTTGGCGGCGAGATTTTCCAGAGCGTTGTTGAATTGCGACAAGGTCTGGAAGGATGCGGAGGCATCTGACTTCGGCTCCGATTTCTCTGCCGTGATCTTCGGGGCCGGAACCGGGCTGGTGGGTTGCTGCGCCGACAGACAGGTTGAGGCCAGAACAAGCGCAGCAATGTGACGGATGAAATGGTGCGACCGATGTCGCGCATGCGCGCGGAAGAAGAATGAACCGAGCATGAGTGGGTCTCCTGAAAAAGACTCTTATCAGACGGTACCATGCGAGATTCGGTTGCAAGGTAAAGGCGGGTCAGGGGATCGGTTCTGATAGGACACTGTGGATTCCTGTTCGAGAGTATTTTCGGCCGTCTGCCGGGACAACAGGCATTTCGCCGCTTGTACCGCCGTCGAGCTTCGCTCGACCGGACAGCCGAGGGCGTCTGTCCCCACACATGAACATCTCCGCGAACTGGCGGCCACTCTGCCGGTTGTGCGATACACATAAATGTGAGATGCTTACACATTGGGGATTATGCTTGCGTACAAACATCGACATTGATGACCGCTTGATGCGGCAAGCCATGCGGCGCAGTGGAGCTCCGACTAAGAGAGCCGCCGTGGAAGCGGGGTTGCGGTTGCTGACGGAGACGCACGCTCAAGGCTCGATCCGCCGGCTGCGGGGAAAAGTAGTCTGGGAGGGCGATCTTCATCAGGCGCGCCTGACGCGGGTTCGGGAGTAGGCTGTGCGATGGTGATCATCGACACGACCGTGTGGATCGATTATCTGCGCGGCACCGATAACCCGGAAACACGCTGGCTGGAGCGGGAACTGCAACGGCAGCGGCTCGGTCTGACCGATCTTATTCTTTGCGAGGTATTGCAAGGGATTCGGGAGCAAAGCGCGTTCGCGCGGGTGCGAGCCGACCTGTTGAAGTTCCAGGTTTTTCAGACAGGCGGTAGCGGCCTGGCCGTTGTCGCCGCTCAGAATTATCGAGAGTTGCGCCAGCGCGGCTACACCGTTCACAAGACGATCGATTGTCTCATTGCCAGTTTTTGTCTGCAGGCCAAACACGAACTGTTGCACCGGGACCACGATTTTGATTGCTTTGAGAAGGTGCTCGGGCTGCAGGTGGTTCATGCGGCGGCGTGAACGCATCCGGTGCTCCTTAACGTCCGCGCACTCCGGCGCGTGAAGAGGTCCCTTCGAGAAGCTCAGGGCAGACTCTTCGGCCCGCAAAGAACACAGGTCTCAGAATGACGCAAAGTTAGTATGAAACTCATCTTTTTGAAACCGCTCCATAGGTGCGGGGAAATGGTCCGGTGAGGGGGGAATCTAGGTACTACCCTTAACTAACTGGGAATCAGGCTTTTATAGCGGTAGCATCCGTGATATAACCGGCCCTGAGCAACAAAAAGTGGGTGATCCGCCTGCCAGGAGCGTATTCTGATGGCATTGGGTTCATTTGCCGATAGTGAGAGTCAGGGGTCAACACTAACCAGGACCAAGCACGAACGAGGAGGGACTGTGTCCGAAGCACGGACCGGAAAAAGGTTTCCGCTGGAATTGCCGATCAAGATTCACAAGGAGAGCGCCAGCGGCGACGCCAAGGGAACGACAGGAAATCTGAGTGCGGCGGGAGTTTACATCCGCGCCGACGCGTCGCTGGAGGTTGGTTCGCCGGTGGAGTTTGAGATCACGCTTCCGCCCGACGTTACCGGGGGGCAGGAAAACGTGGTGATTCAGTGCAAGGGGCGCGTGGTGCGCACCGATCCCACCGGGGCCAGCGAAGATGGCAAGGGTGTGGCCTGCGTGATCGACTCGTATGAATTCGTGAGGAACTCTTAATATTTAAGGAAGCGAGCCAAACGCGTGATTATTTGCATCGCAAAAAGCGCGATGCTTCGCGCGGCTCGCCGAGATCCTTCGGCAGGCAAAAGCGTCCGCTTCAGGATGACAATGGAATTTTGGGAGCGCCGATAACATGCTCAAACTGATACTTGCCGACAACCAGGCAATCTTCCGCGCCGGTATCGCCAAAGTGCTGGCGGTGGAAGACGAGATGCGCATCGTTGCGCAAGCTCAAACGCCGGAACAGATGTTCATGGCTCTGGATAAATTCCGCGCCGCGGTTCTGGTGGTGGCCGCGGGCTTTCACAACGATTTTGCCGGGATCATCCAGGCGGCGAACAAGGCGAAGACCCGCGTGGTGGTGCTGGCCGATACGGGAGAAAGCGCGCAGCGCCACATGGCGAACGGCGCGCATGGCGTGGTCTACCGCAACGTGACCAGCGCGGCCCTGGTGGACTGTGTGCGCAAGGTGGCGCGCGGGGAGACTTGGGTGCAGGATGTTGCGGTGCCCAGCGAGCTGACAGAAAACGATATGGTCGGGTTGCGGGTGCGCGATCGCCTGACGGCGAAAGAGCTGCGCATTGTGGCGCTGATTGTGCAAGGTTACAAGAATAAAGAAATTGCCACGCAACTCGGGACGACGGAGCAGGTGATCAAGAATTATCTGCGCAACGTGTATGACAAGATCGGCGTCTCAGACCGGCTGGAGCTGGCGCTGTTCACCATCCATCACCGGATTCTGAACGAAGCCGCAGCGGCGACCACGGCGGGGCCGATGCCGCAACCGCCGGCGGGAGTGATGCCGTAACAGCGTTTGTGCGAACGAGGCCGCCCTGCGGGGCGGCCTTTGTGTTGCTTATTCTTAGCAATCGTGTCTTCGCGAGGATGGCGTAGAGCAGCCTTGCTGTATAGCGGCCAACTTGTCATCCTGAGGAAGGGGAGTCGCTCGCGAAGCGAGAGAATCCCGACGAAGGACCTCGTAATCTGCGGGCACCACCGGCGCAGCCAGCGAGTCCATAGGTCCTTCGGCCCGCAAAAAGCGCGGGCCTCAGGATGACAAACCGTAAGACGACGTTGGATCACCATCTTCCTTGCCTTTGAAATACAAGCACCCAGTGCACAAAACGCCCTCGTCCACTAAGCGCATCGTTCTCTTGGCGTGCGGCATCTACTGCTCATGGAATTTCGAACGCTGGGACGCTCTGGTTTGAAGGTGCCTGTGTTGAGTTATGGCACGGGAACGTTTGGGGGTGGAAACGAGTTCTTTCGCGCGTGGGGCGCGAGCGATGTGGCCGAGGCAACTCGGCTGGTGGATATCTGCCTGGAGGCAGGCGTCAACCTTTTCGATACGGCCGACGTTTACTCGGACGGGCTCTCCGAAACAATTCTGGG
>Ga0182015_10001146_pt1 | contig 36130 bp, 27 predicted proteins | sample 712P3MmetaG_FD_120478 | JGI IMG/M metagenome (GOLD analysis project Ga0182015, IMG submission 120478) | Permafrost microbial communities from Stordalen Mire, Sweden - 712P3M metaG | ecosystem: Environmental > Terrestrial > Soil > Wetlands > Permafrost | place: Sweden: Stordalen | collected...
AGTTGGTGATGGAAGATAAAAATCCCGACCCCACATTTCAGTTGGCGCGATTCAAGACGACCGCGAATTCAAGCAGACCACGGATTGATCAGCGGGACTGAAATGTCGTCGAAGTGTGCCGTGTTGCGGGTAGCGAGCGTAGCATGTTGGACGAGCACAATGCCGGCGATCATCATGTCCCTAAGATCGCCGGGAAGGCCCTTCTTGTGGCGGGATGCCATCAGTTCACTTGCCTGTTGCGCCGCCGCCGCGTCGAAAGCAATTACTCGCTGCCCCATTTTATCGAGGACCTGCTCGAAGGCCTGCATGAGCGCGGACCGCCGCCTTCCACTTGCCATGATTTGCAGCCCAAAACCAACTTCAAGAATAGTAATGGCGGTAGTCCAAATGGAAGTTCGAGGCTGCCGGTCAAGCCAGGCGACGACATTGCGCTCGGGCGTTACGTGCATCAGCGCCGAAAGTACGTTCGTATCCAGAATAATCATGCTTCAAAATCGTGCGGGCTCGATTTCATGGCCTCGCAGCTCCGGAATGTCGAAGTCCAGACCAGCTTTAGCAAATAGACCGGAAATTTCCGCGCCTAGTCCTCCAGTCGGCACATCCTCGTTCTTTACAGCGTTTCGCAGAATGTCCCGTGCTTCTTCTTCCATGCTCCTGCCGTTCCGTCGGGCGCGGCGTTGCAGGCGCTGTTTGACAGCATCCTCGATCTTGCGCACGACAAGTTGTGCCACGGTTTTTCTCCCTCCAAGGATGATATCACGATATCATATCTGCGGCGGGCGTGTCAAAAGGTGCTAGCGGCGGTTGGTCTTTTACCAGATCGAGTCGTTACTGGATCTGAATTACGCTGTCGCCGGCGCTCGCCTTGATCTCGCTCACACGCGCGATTACATTGCGTGCGAATTCGAAGAGCGATTTAGCATGAGAAGAATTCTCGCCTTCGAGGACGGTGGGCTTTCCGCTATCCCCTGATTTGCGGATATCCGGATCGAGTTGCACGTTTCCCAGGAAGGAAACGCCGAACTGTTTCGCAGTCTTCTCGGCGCCGCCGCGGGAAAAAATATCGATCTCATGATTGCAATGCGGGCAGACAAAGTAGCTCATGTTCTCTACCATCCCCACGAGGTCTACTTTCATCTGGCGAAACATTTCGATGGCTTTGCGCGCGTCCTGCAGGGAAACATCTGACGGAGTGGAAACTACGATTGCCCCGGTCAGCGGAACGGTCTGAATCAAAGATAGGGAAACGTCTCCCGTGCCGGGCGGCAGGTCCACCACCAGATAATCGAGTTGTCCCCACACGACGGAGCCCAAGAATTGTTTGATGATCGAGTGCAGCATTGGCCCGCGCCAGATCAGCGGTTTGTCTCCCGGATTTAACAGGCCGACCGAGATGACTTTGAGACCATGCGCGTCGATAGGCTCGATGCGATTATCGCCGAGAACTTTAGGTTGCGAGTTGATGCCGAGCATCAGCGGCACGTTGGGGCCGTATACGTCAGCATCGAGCAGGCCGACCTTATGGCCGAGTTTGGCCAGCGCGAGCGCCAAATTCACCGCCAGAGTGGTTTTTCCGACTCCGCCTTTGCCGGACCCGACCGCGATAATCGTATCCACGCCAGGTAGAGGCTGCGGACCTTGCGGTTGACCGGGGCGAGGCGCCATGGGTGTGTTCAAGAAATCACCTTCCAATACTGGTGGGATGAAGCCTACGTTTCGATTATACAGTCGGGAGCGAGTCGCGAGCCTTCGCTCCCTACCGTGCTTTAATAATTTCGCTTAGCACGTCCGGCTTGGATTCATCCCGCACCAGGTGCGCATATTTTTCTCCGCCGTGGTAGTCAATCTTGAAGATCTTAAAGTATTCCGTGTTCTCGATCAGCAACTCGATCGCCTCGGAGCTGTTCTTCGCGGCTCGCAATGCGTCGGACAACACATCGGACGTGTATCGCCGTCCATTGACTGCCGCGAGTTTCATCCCTGGCCCAATACCCGCTTTCGCGGCTGGCATTCCTTCCACCGTGTCGATAATGTTTCCGTTTTCGTCGAGCAACAATCCAATCGAGTATTCGGCATCGACCTCTTTGAGTTCGCGCCTGCGCACCTTCGTGAGCTCCGAGGGATTTTCGTCGTACACCAATTTCCAACCGCTGCGCTCGATGCCTGTCAGGGGTGCGCCAGGTCCGTGGTTGGTAAGCCGCTCCGTCCAGAAGCCGCGCCAGTCATAGGGCGCAACCTGATTCAAAGTGTTGACGACGTCATCGAAGGTGTAGGTTTTCACTTCGGGTGGGCCGCTTTGGCCACCGAGGAAAAGCTTGCAGAAATCGTCCATTGATTTCTGTCCGTGAGTTTGCTCGCGAATGATGGTGTCGACCCACAGCCAGTTCAAAACATCTTCGTCGTAGTAATCGACCGTTCTGCGCCACGATTCCCATTGGGGTGGGGCGCCCTGCATCCAGGGAACGCCGTCCGAAGTGTCTTGCAGGTTGCGCCAGGTGCGGCCGGGCACGTGATCGAGCCGTGCCGCCATCGCGGCCAGATTTTCGCGGTACTGATCAGGGTTTCGAATCCCGCTGCGCGCGCTCAGAAGATCTCCCAAGTACGACGTCAGTCCTTCGTAAACCCAAAGCAGGTCGTCCTGCATGGGCTTTTCATAATCTGGCGTGGTCAAGTCTGCCGGCCGCCGATACTTTCCGTTCCAGGAGTGAACATATTCGTGCGAAAGCAGGCCTAACTCCAGAAGCCGTGGATCCGAGTCAACCAGAGAACGCTCCGAACTGCGGCTGTCATTCGATTCGTGATGCTCCAATCCGAAGTGCGCGACGTGGTCGCTGAGGCTATAGAGGAAGTGATAGTCGCGGAAATGCTGCGCTCCGAAAAGTTTCACCGCTTGATCGGTTAGAGATTTGTACGGGTCGAGCACTTCTGGCGGTGCATCGAGATCGCCGGGATTATCGGCCGCTATATCCATTTCTTGGCGCGGGTTTTCGCTTAGCGGGACTACGCGCAGGTATTGTCCAGCGATAACCGGAGAATCTACCAGCATGTTCAGGGGCACGGGATTGAATTTGAGTTCGGTTCCAGATTGTGAAGCAACGGGTAGCGGAGTGCCAAACTTCCAACCTTCGGGCAAGCGCAAGCTGGCCTGGTAAGTGAGTTCGTGGGAGGTCCATCCCGCCGGATAGAGGAGGACGGTATTCCAACTGAGCACGGTCATCTTATCGGTCGCCGAGGCTCCGCCAGTGAACATGCCTTCTTCGCCCGTGGGTGAAACGTAGTCGAGCGATGCATTTACAGCGGACACTCCCGCGGGCACTTCAATGTGGAAAGTCCAGCCGTCAAGAAGGTCGCGGCGCCATCTCAAAATTTGTCCGTTAGCGGTGAACTTCAGTCCAGTCAACTCCTGGATTGGACCAGTCGGGCCATGTTCGCCGGGAATCCATTTGGGATAGTAAAGCGTCAGCGTGCCGGGGCTGGCCGGAATCGTCAGTTGCGCATGAAAGATTTTGCGAGGAGCATCGCTGGCATCGACAGAAATGGCGATGGTGGGTGCTGAAGGTTTCGCGGAGGGTTTGTTTTTTTGTGCCGCCACGGGAACGGCTATTGCGCAAAGTAAAATCACCCGCAACCGGAAACCAGGAGAGAATGAGGTCATGGAACTCCTTGATCAAGAAGGATTGATAATTGCGAAAAAGAACCAATGAATATATCAGGAACGCCGTCCCACGGGCGATGTAGAGCCTGGTTGTTCTTTTTGCAGGAATTCGGAATTGTGACTTGCCGCTAAGTCCAAGCACGCTTTTGCTATGATCTTTGCGTGCCCTCCCACATTCAGCGCGGGAAATTCATTACCTTTGAGGGACTCGACGGGTGCGGCAAAAGTACTCAACTGAAGAAGCTCGCCGCCAGTTTGAGCGCTGAGGCCATGCCTGTGGTGGTGACGCGCGAACCAGGCGGCACGCCTACTGGCGAAAAAATTCGTCAGCTTCTGCTCGACACCAGTACATCCTCACTGGCTCCCATGGCCGAACTGGCCTTGATGTTTGCGGCGCGAACCCAGCACATCGCGGAAGTTATCGAGCCTGCGCTGGCCGGAGGTCAAGTTGTGCTCTGCGATCGCTTTACTGATTCCACTGAGGCCTACCAGGGTGGAGGGCGCAAGCTGGGCAGTGAAATTGTGCTGGCGCTGCATCGAAAGTTATGTGGCAGTTTGCAGCCCGACCTTACCATCCTCATGGATTCGGATGTGGCCGCGAGCGTGGATCGGGCGCGCCGGCGGAACCGGGCCCAAGCCGGCAAGGATGATGGCGCGACTGGGAATGAGAACCGTTTCGAGCAGGAGAGCCGTGCTTTCTTTGGACGAGTGCGGAACACGTATTTAGCCATTGCGGCGCGCGAGCCGCAGCGCGTTGTTGTAGTCGATGCTCGCGGCACACCCGGCGAAACGCACAAACGCATCGTCGACATCTTGCGTCGAAAGCTAAGGCTGGCTAAGAGCGCGTAAGATCACCGCAGAGTTCACAGAGTCACAGAGAAAGTTTAAAACTTGTAGACTGAAATTCTGCGGAAGGCCACCATAAGATCGAGTTGTTAATGTTTGATTTCCCTGTGACTCGGCGATGAAAAAGGTTTATGGGTTTTTCTGATTTTTATGGGAACTCGGAAGCGGTGCGCCCACTGCGCGACATGCTGGCGCGCAACCGCTTTCCGCAAGCCGTGATTCTGGCTGGACACGCCGGTTCGGGCAAATACACTTTGGCGCTGATGCTCGCCAAGGCTATGAATTGCCTGGCGCCCCTTACCACGGATGGCCAGCCTGATTTTTGCGGCAAGTGTTCAAATTGCGTTCGCATTGCGCAGGCGGAAGATCTCGAAGCTCGCTTTGCCGAGGCGGTTGAGGCGCGTGACGCTCTCCGTGAAACCGACAAAAAAGATACGCGACTTTTTGTGCAAACCCATCCCGATGTGCTGGTGATTCCGCCCGATCCACCGCAGATGATGATCAAGGTCGATCAAGTGCGGCGAGTGATTGAGACCATTCACTACCGGCCCGGCGAAGCCAAAGAGCGAGTTTATATTTTCACCGACTCAGCATTTATGAAAGAGGCGGCGAACTCTTTGCTGAAGGTGCTCGAAGAACCGCCCGACTTTGCCACGATCTTTCTGCTCACAGAAAATGTGGGCGAACTGTTGCCGACGATTCGCTCGCGATCGATGGTGGTAACGCTTAACGCGCTGGCCACCGGGGATGTGGAGCGATACCTGGCGTCGAACCGTCCCGAATGGAATGCAAAGCAGCGCGCCCTGCTGGCGCGGCTTTCACAGGGCGCTATAGGACGAGCTCGCAGCTTTGATCTTCCGGCTTACACAGCGGCGCGCGCCCATGCGCTCGCCATTCTCACCGCGGGGTTACGTGGCAGCGATCACAGCGAATTATTCAAGATCACGGAAACCTATCGCGCTGGAGCGGAAGGTCGCGGCAAAACCGAAAAACTGCTGCGCGCGATTTATTCTCTACTGCAGGATTTGATGTTCATAATTTCTGGGAGTCCAGAGCTGATTTGCAATGCTGACATCCAATCAGAACTAAACACCCTTGCCGCGTCGGTTGACTTCGCATGGATTTCGCAGGCTTCCGACAGCCTGGCCGAAGTTGAGCGCGGCATGCGCCGCAATCTTTTGCGTTCGCTCTCACTCGACGCCTTCGCCGCCCAACTGGAACGCTGAAGCCAGCGCGTTTAAGTGAAAATATTTGCGCACCCACTACCCACGCGATAAATTTTTCGTCAATCCCCACGTTTCTTATTGCCGTGTTGCGGTGCGACTGTGCTAGCATTGCGGTCCTGCGCTTCGTCTCCCAGCGCCGTACTCACTGCTATTTAGCACCCAGGAAAGGGATATATGGGATATACGTCTAAGAAGCTAGCTGTAGTTCTGACCATACTTCTGTCTGTGCTCGGCGGAGTTTCGCAAGCACAGAAATTGACTCCGCTCGTGCGTCCCGCGCCAGACGGCGCAATCGTCGAATACTTGCTGACTGACGGCTCGGTCGTAGTCCAAGGCAATACCTGCTCAGATTTTTGGAAGCTCACGCCTGACAACAAGGGAAGTTACATTAATGGAAGCTGGAAACAGATCGCCAGCTTGCCCTCTGGATACGCGCCCTACGCGAACACTGCCGCCGTGCTGGCAGACGGTCGCTTGCTGATTAGCGGCGGCGAATACAGCGACTGCGGCAGCGAATTCACGCTCACCAATCAGAGCGCGATTTACGATCCGAAGACTGACAAATGGACGATGGTAGCGCCGCCAAAGGGTTGGTACGACATTGGAGACTCACCGTCAACAGTATTGCCGAATGGCCTATTCCTGCTGGGACGCAAAACCAATAAAGACATGGCGGTGCTCGATCCCACGACCCTTAAATGGACGGAAGTAGGATCAGCCGGCAAGAGTGACTTCGATGCCGAGGAGGGATGGACGCTTATGCCAGGCGGTACTGTCCTGACATGGGATGTAAAGAACGCTCCTAACTCGGAAATTTACGATCCTTCGAAGCAAGCGTGGACCAGCCTGGGGAGCACGGTGGCGAATTTGATGGGGCCACCGGAAGAGGGTTGCTTGCATTATGGAAACCACGACCAGCATATCTATTGCCCTCCCGGAGAAACCGGGCCGGGCATTCTGCGTCCAGATGGCACGGTTTTCGCCACTGGCGCCTTACACGAGGGAGATTCGACCGGCCATACAGCAATCTATAATCCGACGGCCGAAGGCTCGGATAATTGGACTGCGGGCCCTGACTTTCCCAACGGCGACGCTGCCGGCGACTCATTTGCCGCGCTCTTGACGAACGGAAATGTACTGGTTCTGGGTAACTCCGGAATGATGTACGAATTCAACGGGACTACCTTCAAAGCTACAACTCAGGGCTACGGGAGCTTAATTGTAATGCCCAGCGGCCAGGTGCTGGTGGCGGGCTCCTACTCTTATAGTTCCACCGGAACCTACAAAAGTTCGTGGGCGCCGAAAATTACGTCGGCTCCATCGACCGTCACGCGCGGTTCCACTTACAAAATCTCCGGCCAGCAGTTTAACGGCTTATCGCAAGCGGCCGCATTTGGAGACGAGTTCGAAACCGCGACGAATTATCCCTTGGTGCGCATCACCAATAACAGCAGCCATCACGTGTTCTATGCTAAGACGCACGATCACAGCAGCATGGGAGTAGCCACCGGCAAAGCAACGGTTTCAACTAACTTCGATGTGCCCACGGATATTGAAACGGGGGATAGTTCGCTGGTAGTGGTGGCGAACGGGATTCCGTCCAAGGCGGTCAGCGTTAGTGTTCAATAGCGAAACTGTCATCGATCCTGACAGTGAAGGAATCGCAGCAATGTTCTGCATCGCCGAGGTTAGCGTCAATAACGACGCTAACCTCGGCGGACTGAAACCTCCTGTGGAAAAAGCGAGCTGTTATCAATTCTGACAGCAGTCATTTCAAACCCAGAAATCCCTAATCGTGCCTTTACGATAGGGATTTTTTGATTCTCACTAGATGAACGTGGTCAGTGCAGATGCGGTTCGATCAGTTCGGGTTGTTTAGTCTGCATTTTCTATTGCCTTTCGCGACACTCTATCTTCCACGCAAAACGGGCAACCCGCTTGACTTTGCGCCCATCCAAGACACGCAACATGATGGAAAGAGTGTGCCGCTTTATGTCATCCCTGAAGTTTCGACTCCTAGCTTTCTCTCTTGCTTCTCTGGCCCTGATTTTTCTTAACGCTTGCGGAGGAGGAGGAAGCAGTTCCAGCTTCCCGAGCAGTTCATTTCAGCTTACGGTCCAAACTTCCAGCGGTGGAACCGTTGCCAGCAATCCTAGTGGTATTAGCTGTAGCCCGACCTGCACTGCGAGCTTTTCCAGTGGTACTCAGGTCACGCTGACCGCGACGGCAGCCGCGAATGAAAGTTTCACCAGTTGGGGCGGAGCGTGCAGCGGAACCAAATCGACTTGCACGGTGACGCTCAGCTCCAACCAGAGCGTAACTGCTACGTTTACGGCGGTACAAGCCCCACCCACGCTGACCGTCACTAATGCAGGCAGCGGCACAGGTATGGTGACAAGTGCTCCCACCGGAATCAACTGCCCAGGAACTTGCAGTTCCAGCTTTCCGCCCGGAACTCAGGTAACACTTACGGCGACGGCTGCCTTGGGCTCGTCTTTTGGTGGTTGGAGTGTGTCAAGTTGCGGGATGACTTCTACCTGTACAGTCACTCTCACTGCGAATCAGTCGGTAACCGCGACTTTTAACGGCGCAGTCCAGAACCTGCCTACGTTAACGGTGAGCCTGGCGGGAACCGGAGTGACTGGCAGTACGGTCACAAGCCTTCCTGCGGGCATTAATTGCCCGACTACCTGTACGTTCGGGTTTGCCGCTGGAACTCAAGTAATCCTGACTGCGAATCCGTCGACGACAAATCCATTGACGGCATCAAATTTCACCCAATGGACTGGCGCTCCGGGCTGCACCACTCTTCTCTACTGCACGGTCACAATCGGGGCCACCAACCCGACAGTAGCTGCGACCTTTACTTTGCCCGTGTTAGGCGTGACCATCGTGGGGCCTCCTAATTCGAATCCCGGCCTCGTTACCAGCACCAGTACACCGTCAACTTCTCCGGAGATTAGTTGTCCGGGAACTTGCGCCGCGAGTTTCGGAATCGGTACTCAAGTGTTGCTTTCTGAGACACCCGCTGCAGGCTTTACTTTTGTGAATTGGTCAGCTAGCGGCTGTGGCAGCAACCCTACCTGCGCCATGACGATTAATACGAGCCCAACTCAGGCAGTGACCGCGAACTTTACCAATTCCACCGTGCTGAGCGTGACCCTTGCCGGAAGTGGAACCGGGACAGTGACCAGTAATCCGACGGGAATCAATTGCGGGGCGACGTGCAGCGCCGGCTTTGCGTCCGGGAGTCAGGTTACTCTTACGGAAACTCCGGCGGCGAACAATACTTTCACCGGTTGGAGCGGAGCCTGCACCGGCACCAATTCCACTTGTACAGTCACGATGAATGGCGCTCAAGCGGCCACGGCCACATTTACCGGACCGCAGAACCTCAACGCTATCAACCACATTATTTTCCTGGCCCAGGAAAATCGCTCGTTCGATCACTATTTCGGCGCAATGCGGGAATACTGGGCTCAGAATGGCATTGCCGACCAGTCGTTCGACGGTTTGCCCCAATTCAATCCGACGTCTGGGCCACCGCCGTTATATGGGCCGCCGCCGACCAATCCCGGTTGCAATCCCGCCGATCCTCCGCCGTCGGGATGCGTCTTTGACCCAGCAAACCCGGTGACTTCGTATCATTTGATTACGCAGTGCATCGAAAATCCAAGTCCTTCCTGGGATGAAGCACACGTCGACTGGAACGTTGACGACGAAACCGGAAAATACAACGATCCGTTAATGGACGGTTTCGTGAAAACCGCGGGCGGCGATGCCAGAGTGGACGGGTTCTACGACGTCAGTGGTATCCGGGCCATGGGCTATTACGATGGCACGGACCTCAACTACTACTACTTTATGGCTACGAACTTCGCCACCTCGGACCGATGGTTCCATCCGGTGTTGGCTCGCACTCAGCCAAATCGCGAGTACCTTGTGGCAGCCACTTCGCAGGGAGACGCATATCCGGTTGGCACAGACGGTGGCGACTCTCATTTGCTAACGTCCACCACCATCTTCCAGGAGCTTCAGGCCGCGGGCATCAGTTGGAGGATCTATGTGGATCCGACGAACAGCAGTTGCACCGGACCGCCGTACGATCCGAACTGCCTGATTAATTTGAGCTATATACAATTTTTCGAGTGGGGGCATACGATCGCGGCTAACTATCCCACGAGCATCGCTCCTATCTCTCAGTACTACACTGACCTGGCCAATGGAACTTTGCCACAGGTGGCTCAGATCGAGCCGGCAACGGACGCCGGTTTTGATGAGCATCCGTCGGTTTCTGATTCGGAGCCGAATAACATTCAGAGGGGACAAAACTACGTGTCCACGCTCATCAATGGATTGATGAGCAGTAGTTCCTGGAAAGATTCGGCGTTCATTCTTACCTGGGATGAAAATGGAGGTCTTTATGACCACGTCGCGCCAGCCGCGACCGTGAACCCGGATGGCATTGCGCCAGTTGATTTGCTTCCCGGTGACGTGTGCAATGAGTCAGGCGACACTGCATACCTGCTTTGCGACTTCAAAGTGACCGGCTACCGCATACCTCTGATCGTGGTTTCGCCTTTCACCAACCAGAACTACGTATCGCATACGCCGGCGGATTCGACTGCGATCCTGAAAATGATCGAAACTCGATTCAACTTAGCCCCACTCACGCAGCGGGATGCGGGGCAAATCGACATGACTGAGTTTTTTGATTTCACGAACCCGCCATGGTTGACTCCTCCGGATCCGCCCAAACCGAACACGGGCGGAGCGTGCTACTTGAATAAGTTGCCTTAGTAGAAAGGTCGCGTTGGATACGGCTATTAAGCACGACGAGACACGCAATACATTCCGGCGATGGCGCGGCAGCGCGACCGTCGCCGGAGTTTGCTTGTTGCTGGCAACGCTGACTGTTTACGCCCAAACTCCTTCCGCAATTCCCGCTCCCCCGGGCGCGACTGGAGTGGCGCACCCGGCTACTCCCGCTCCTCCCACTCAGAGCAGTGGGTCAGGGACACTGCCAGTTGCGCAACCGCAGGATCAGACGCCTGTCGACGACAGCAGCATTTTCGTATTCAAGAAAGAAGTGCAAGAAGTAATGCTGCACGCGACGGTCGTGGACGAGCAGCGACGGCTGGTTACTAATCTTCCGAAGTCGGCGTTCACTGTGTACGAAGATGGAGTGGCGCAAGTTACCACTTCATTCCATCGAGACGACGTGCCGGTGGCCATGGGCATCGTAATCGACAACTCAGGCTCTATGCGCGAGAAGCGGGACAAAGTGAATCAGGCTGTGCTCAATCTGATTCGCGCCAGCAATCCCAACGATGAAATCTTTGTTGTTAACTTCAGCCAGGATCCGTATCTGGACCAGGATTTCACGTCCAATGTCGACCTGCTGGAACAGGCTTTGCACAAGCTTTCCTCGGCAGGCAGCACGGCACTCTATGACGCGATTATCGCCTCTGCGGTGCATTTGAAAAACAACAACCGCATCGACCGTAAAGTTCTGCTGGTGATTACCGATGGCCGCGACAATGCCAGTCAGGAAACGCTGCAGCAGGCTACGCGCCGCTTGCAGCAGGAGAATGGTCCCACGCTCTACGCTATCGGGCTGCTGAGCGACGAGATGCAGCAATCGGGAGTCAACGCGCTGCAGAGTTTCGCCGACAGCACCGGAGGCGTAGCTTTTTTCCCCAGAAGCCTGGATGAAGTCGACGACATTACCAAGACGGTGGCGCGAGACATTCGCAGCCAGTACACGATCGGTTACAAACCCAGCAACCCCCGGCAAAATTCAAACTACCGCGCAATTCGCGTGACGGCGCAGGCGCCAAGCTATCGCCGGCTTACCGTGCGCACTCGCAGTGGGTACTATCCCGGCGAGCTGGTCCACTAACCTAGCCGAGGTGTTCAGCGGGCACTTGGAGCCTTCCCACCACAGCACTAAAACAGCCGTATATACAACCTGCAAGCCATGGCGGGCATCCGACGCTGCGTTCGAGAGTGCAGTTTAGGAGCAAAGTATGTCGCGTCACGTAAAATTCGTCTTGTGGCTGATGGTTGCGCTATGCACATCAGCAGTATTCGCTCTGGCCGCTTCCGCACCAACTGATTCAGCAATTCAAAACTTCAATACCACCTCGTCCGTCGCGTATGTCTACATTGCCTCTAGCAACCAGTACATTAAGGCTTTTGGTACAGCGCCCGACGGGAAGCTCACTCCCGTCCCGGGATCCCCTTTTCGAGTTGGCTTGGTTGCCGGCATGGCGGTGAATGCAAAATACCTCTTTCTTACAGACGGGGTTTACATCTACTCGTTCTCTATCGCGCCAGACGGCTCGATTAAGCAGGTCGCTTCCATCAACGCGCAACAATTCAATAGCGGTGGGTGTGGTGGTCCGGAGCCCCTATTTATCGACCGCACCGGCACAACTTTGTACGACGTAGACTTCAACCAAAATTGCACCGGGGATGACGACGCCTTTCAATTCTTCAGTATTGATGCCTCGACAGGCGAACTAAGTTACCTCGGCGTTACCGCTGCCACCTGGTCATATTGGGAACCGCTTAGCTTCATTGGCAACAATGAATACGCCTACGGCTCTGAATGCAGCGAGTATTCGGATATCTATGGGTTCCAGCGGAACGACGACGGAACGCTGAGCGCACTGAACATCAATCCCTCGGTACCGACCGCGCCGAAAGGTTATTCCTACTGTCCCAACCAGATGGTCGCCGATTCCGCGAACCATATCGCGATGGCCCTCACGCCTGAGGACGGATACAAATCGTCGCAGTCGGCTCCTCCGCCCCAGCTTGCGACCTATACAGCCGATAGCTCAGGAAACATCACCACCAAGAGCACGCGTTTCAATATGCCGCAGACCGCGATTCCGACGATCACAGATATCGCGATGTCTCCCTCGGGCAAACTTCTGGCTGTGGCTGGACTGAATGGATTGCAGGTGTTCCATTTCAATGGAAGTCGGCCGCTCACGCACTATACAGGTTTGCTAACCAAGGATCAGGTCGATCAAGTCTATTGGGACAACGACAATCACCTGTATGCCATCAGCCAGCCCTCGGGGAAGCTATTCGTGTATACGGTCACGCCGACCAGCGTAAGTCAGGCTCCCGGCTCTCCGCACAAAATAGCCCAACCACAAAATATTGTTGTTTTATCCAAGTAGCTGGGTAAGAGGAGCGCTAACTGCGCTCTGCTTTATGGGACCCCAAGGTGTACGTATCCGGATATCAGGAGATTACTCAACGCAAAGCAATAGACTTTCTTTTGGACGGCGAGCGATGCTCGCCATATTTTCTGTGACCCTGTTCACCGCCAGCTCTTGGGCGGTCACTGAGCAAGTTCTGCATAGCTTCAACAGCAATGGCAAGGACTGAAGCAGTCCCTACGGCGGCCTGATTCTTGATAAGTCCGGCAATCTCTACGGTACGACACTGCTGGGCGGCACGCACGATTACGGCACCGTCTTCGAGTTGACGCCCAAAAGCGGCGGAGGTTGGACCGAGAAAATTCTCCACGACTTCGAGGGCGCCGATGGCTACTATCCCCAGGCTGGCGTGATCATGGACGGCAAAGGCAATTTATTTGGCACGACCTACCAGGGTGGCACTTACGGTTATGGCACGGTGTTCGAAGTCACACCCTGAGGGGCAAATAGGGGTCGGCCTACCAGATTCCCTTGTCGCTACCGGTGATCTTCATACCGACCGCCGCAGCGGTCGCGAGATATGGCAGGAGGCTAAGGCGGGCGCTGCTTTCGAACTCCCGGTTGCGCAGCATGGTTGTGAGCTGCGAGGCGTAGAGCGCGGCCGACTCGGGCAGAATCGGGACGCGTAGAAATTCTTTTCGATAATGCAGCTTGTCGCCGCCGAACTGAGCGGAGGATCTCACGAATGGCGGGAGATCCAATCCTCTGCCACGGTAATCTTGCACATAATCCGAGACAATTACGAGGTAGGTGGCAACGCCTTCCCAGATGCCGGCAGCAGTCGCGGACTTGCGCAGATCATCGTAATCGATGGCGCCGTTGTCAGCGAGGCTGGCGCTGTCGATGATGTCGCATAGCCTGAAATAAAAATGGCGGTACATTCGTTGCAGCGTGGAAATCATCAGGCGGTCGGAGACCGAGGCTACGTGGAACGATTGGTTTGCAACTTGAATCGCCCGCGCGCGCCTGGGTAATGAACTGGCGATTGAAATCTGCTCACCGGTTTGGCCGAGGCGCCGCATATGAATTTCAACTGCCTCGGGTAATCCGGGGATATTGAAGTTCCATTTGTTGGCCAGCCGGTCGCCCCAACTGCGCGGCGCGAGTTCTGCCTGGAATCGTTGCTGCATCAGTCGGATCACGTCATCGGGGTCGGTATTGGTATAGAGATCCAGGTCGCTGCCCAAGTCGGGCCAGTGGTCGAGCGATTTAATCACGGTTACGTCGTAGCCTGCCGCTTCGAAGCCGTCGCAGATCTTCCGCAAGAAGGAAATCGCGTTCTCGATTCGCGCCGCCTCGGTTGCGAGCGCGGTCTCCGCCCACTCTGCAGGTGTGGAATCACCAGAGTTCCGAGCGATCTCCGCGAAGACCTTCATGGCCCGCATAATGACGTGATTGGAGTTGGCCAGGGCTACCAGATCGTCAAATTCTTCTCTAGTGATTTCCACGATTCCGAAATCAGCAACGTTAGCAGGAACCGGGGCGGTGCCGCTTTCCGGCCGCAACAGCAGCCGCGAAAGCAGGCTCATGGATTGATTCGAACCGAAGGCGGAAGTGGCGTTAGCAATCATAATCTTGTCAAAATTCGTCGAAGTTATTGCGGCGCCTGCGAAGCCGGTGCTTGCGTCGCTGGCGCGGGAGCAGGTGTAGACTCCGGCGGCGGCTCGATCACCGGCGTATTATCACGGTGTTTCAGTTCCACCGGACCGGGATGCTGGCGCCTCGCCGCGTTTTCCGCTGTAATCTTATCGTCAACTTTCTGATCGCTGTCGCCCGCGACCGCAGAAATCCGCATACCCTCTGCCGATTGCCGGGTCGCGAGTCCAACTTTGGCTCTTGCGTCCTGCGCCTGGCGAGCTCTTTCATAGAAGAACTCGGCGGTTTCAAGATCGCCATCTCTCTCCGCGAGATATCCGATATTGTTCAAAGAAAACGCGCTATTGGGATTCAGCGAATACGCCTTCCTAAAATCTTCACGCGCGGTAGGCCAATCATTGTGATTGGTTGCCGACACGCCTTGCACGGTAAGCAATGCAGCCTGCGCCTGGGCCGTGGCCGCATTCTGCATGCGTTCGCTCAGCTTTTTTGCGCTATTCGCGGCCATTTCGCTGATCGGCTTGCCTCGCCAGGCGCGGTCCAGCGTAACAATCACCGGCTCGGTAGAATGCGAATTAGCCGCCGCCATGTAATACTTCATGGCCTCGTCGTAATCTCCGCGAGCTTCGTTAGCGACGCCGAGATTGTTTAATGTGTAAGTATTTTGCGGGTCTATGGTCAGCGCTTTCTGCAAAACCAGCAACGCTTCTTGAGCCCGGCCCTGAGATATGAGCCGAATCGCCTCCACGTTCATGCGGTTGACCTGCATAGGCACGTCTTTCAGGGTGCCAAATGCATCCCGCATCGACTTGCCCTCCAACTGCCGGGCGCTGGTACGGTCGATCACGGCGTCGGTGGCCTGTTCTGAGGCTAATCCGTAGAGCTTCTGCGCCCGCTCCAATTGACCTTTCAGTTCTGAAACGTACCCCAGGTTATAGAGGGTGAACGGGTCTGCGGGATCAAAAAGATAGGCTTGATAAAACAGCGTTTCAGCCTTCTCATAGTTATGCTTCTCGACGGCATCAACGCCTTCCCGGTTAAGCCTCTGCACCGGAGTCAACTGACTGCGTTTCGGAAGGGTGACTTTTATGTCCTTAGCCCGAGCGGTCTGGGGCAGCGAGCCAATGGCCATGACAGTCACGATTGCCAGCGCGCCCATTCGATTAGCAAACATCATTTAGCCTATAACTTCCTTGCAATTCTGGAGAGCACCTTGGTTAAGACTGAGTTTGGATGCGACAGCTCCCACCGCGTTGCCCGCCAAACGATAGATTCTGTTGGAAATCGCTTCAGACCACCGTTTCGCCGTTTCTGCCATCCAAAGACAGGCGGAAATCCAACTCTGGGAAGGGTGTTCTGATGCGTAGTCTCTTGATCGTGACCATTTTAGGGGGCGTGGCTTTTGCCCAACAGCCGTCTGCCATACAGCCGAATACTACGCATGAAGCGGGCGCTCAGATCGCGTCCAATATGGAAACCCCTGTGGTATTTCTGCCCGATCTGCCAGCCATGCCGCATGGCAGGAGCACGGTCATTGGCGGCTCGATTCGCAGTGTCGACGGCGTACGTGACCAACTGACCCTGAATATCTTCGGTGGTCGGTCGATGAAAGTTCTCTTCGACGAGCGTACCCAGTTTTATCGCGATGGACAGAAAGTTGCGCTACGCGATTTGCGCACCGGCGAACACGTTTCCGTGGAAACCATGCTCGACGGAACGACGGTGTTTGCCCGCAGTATTCACATGCTTTCGCAAATGCCCGAGGGCGAAGCCCAAGGTCAAGTAGTGAGCTACGACCGCAGTAACGGCGAACTCGAAGTGCGGGATTCGCTGTCGCCCCAACCTATCAAGTTGCACATTTCTCCATCCACGCAAATTGTCCGCCAGGGGCAGGAATCCACCAGCGGCGATCTGGTCGCCGGAACATTGATCTCCATTCATTTCCAGGCTGACAACAGCGGCAAAAACGTGGCCAGTAAAATCGCGGTGCTCGCCACCCCGGGAAGCGCATTTGTGTTTAGCGGTCAAGTTGTCTTTCTCGACTTGCACACCGGATTGCTGGCGCTGGTTGATCCGCGAGACGACAAGCGCTATGAGATCTCCTTTGACCCCGGCCGCTTCCCCATCAGCCGCGATGTTCATGAGGGCAGCACGGTCAGTGTCACGGCGAACTTTGACGGCGTCCGCTATGCGGCCAGCGCGTTGACGGTTAATTCCCCGGCCAAGTAACTTTCTCATTCAGAGAGATGTAGCGAGCTGCTTTGCTACACAAAGAACGAACTTCCTCTGTGTAACTTCGTGTGCTCCGTGGTTAATGGGTTTGAAATGCTAAAACCACAAAGGACACGAAGGTACACAGAGGAAGATTGCTTGCGACTTACCAGTGGGACCGACTGAAAGCTGAAACGTAGGTTTGCGGCCGGATCGGATTACGGGAGCTTATTCAAGTAACACGGTCCAGTGGTTGGCTGCGTAGGCGGCGCAGGCGGTGTGGCCCACGGGACATTTACGAAATCGAAGAACTCTGTCATATCCATTTGAGCCGCATCCCGCTTGGTGAGGCTGGGAAGGTTGAAGCGAGTTTCTACCAGCTTTAGCCACGCCGTGTAATCCGCGACCGTGTGGGAGACGTAATTCTTCTTCGAGAACGGCGAAATCACTATCAGAGGAATCCGATACCCGGTATAGACGAAGTCGCAAGTCGGCCCCGTACCTTTTGTGCAGATGTCACCGGGCATCAAATCCATCGGCTTGATGCCATCAGGGCTGACCGCCGACTGCGGCGGCACATGGTCATAAAATCCGCCGAACTCGTCCCAAGTGAGGATGAATACCGAATCCTGCCAGGAAGAACTCTGCATCAGAGCATTCACCAGGGTGGAAACGTACTGTGCTCCCAGTTGTACGCTGCCTCCAGGTTCGCCGTCGTCCAATCCGGGATGCTCGTCAAGGCCGCTGCTGAAACCTGGGTCAATGAATGATACCGACGGCAGGGTCCCGTTCTGCACATCGGTCAGAAATTGCGATACTGGGACGATGTTACTCGGATATTTGCTGGCTGCCGCAAACATGTTGAGGGTACTGTCTTGAACGGGAGGGGTGGCATGAGTTAGATCGGTGACGTAGACCTTCCACGAAACGGTCGCGGTCTGGAGCAAATCGAAGATAGTCTGATTAGTCAGGGTGGCGGTAGGCGGATACACATGTCCGGCTGAGGTCGCAGCTAACATATATAAGCGATTGGGCTGAGTACGCGACATTACCGGCGAAAACCAACGGTCCGACGTGGCGAAGTTCGACGCCATGAAGTAGTAATACGGCAGGTCGGTTCCGGTGTAATGACCTATCGCCCGGATCCCATCCACATCAGTGAACGGCGGCACATTCGTCCGGGCGTCATGTGCGGCTGTATAGACGAACCCGTCGAGAGTAGCCGTAGATGAGATTGGGTCATGGAAATTCCAATCGACATGGTCCTCATTCCAGGACGGGCTGGGATTTTCCACGCACATCGAAACCATAGGAAATGACTGGACTTGTGGGCTACTACTGTCGACCGTACAGTCGTTCGGCGGGAAAGGAAACGCAGGGTCACAGCCGGGGTTGGTGGGCGCTGGACCCGGAGTCGGATTGAATTGTGGCAGGCCGTCAAATGGTTGATCCGCAATGCCATTAGCCGCCCAATACTGATGCATGGCGCCGAAATAATGGTCGAAGCCCCGGTTTTCCTGCGCCATAAAGATGATGTGGTTGACACTCTGCAGGGTCCCGGATTGGCTGCCTGCACCATTCACTAAACCCCGGCATCCACTCAAGAAAATCGCTAGTCCCACGATCACGAACAACCAACTTGACGGGAATCTCGCTTGGCGCTCGCGCCGCCGCGCTATTTTCTTTGGCAGGACCATGGTGAAGGAGTTGAGATGTTCTCTGCATGGGAAGCGTTGGCTGCCGGCAGCCGGGATCACTTTTACCCTTGGAAGCACTGCATGTACCTCCGAGTAGATTTCGGAGCTTTGCGGGTTGACCCTGCGAGAAATCTTGTAATGCTGTCTCACCAACATCGCTCGGATCTCCGGATCAGAACGTGCCTCGAATTCTTTTGGACCTCAGTCGGATGGCAACCTGGGCGCGGCCAGCGCTACTCCGCGTCGGGAACCTCTACCACGGTTCGGATCACAACTAATTAGTACTCTCTGAATTGGCGGGTACCCGTTGCGGTGAAATGGAGAACCGCTGTAAGTCTCCGGGCGAGAATTTGTTTAGTAGTTCTCCCAGAACGCGCTGCGAGGCTTCTGCAACCGGCAGGGGTGGGATCACCGTCATCTGCCGACCCATCTTGCTGAGGAGCAAATATGCCGCGCGATTCTGATGCAGGAATTCGACCGGATATTCAGGTTTTCGCTTTCGCGCTTGTTCCGGGTCGGCGTCCAAGAGATAGGCGATATCCGGTTGCGGAATGATCGCAAGCAAAAAGCGAGCATAAGCGCGGCTTATTCCACTCTGCAGGTTTAGGTTTGCCAATTCGTCGTGGAGGTATCGATCGAAGATGATCACGTCCGCGTCGCTATGGCGCTGTTTTGCTACCACGACGCAAAGCGAGAGAGCATCGAGAAAATAGAGAAAGAAACGCACGGCTGTCATGTACCACGACCGCACATTCTTGTCGCGGCGATTAACTGGCTTGTCGGGAGCTCCCACGCCCTTTTCACCTTTAAACAGGGTGTGGCCACTGAATTCGCGGACTCCGGTCAACATCGACACATCATCCCAAAAAGCAAGCATGGAGACGCGGAAGCCCGCGTCAAGCACACGCTCCCGCAACGCTTCGATCTGCGTACTCTTGCCGGCGCCATCAATGCCTGAAAAGCTCACAAATCGGGCGCGGCGGTTTTGAGGATTCGCATCAGTCATAGTGCGTGTCTTATCTACAGATATTTAGTGAGCACCGGGTGGCCGGCTAGGACTGGCATTGGACAGCGCAACCACGGTTCCGACCGCAATACTCGCACCCACAATAGCGCTTACTTTAATCAGGAAAGACCTGGTCCGTCGCTGCTTTGCCGGTGCTATGGCCGCTCCGGCTGGTTTTGAAGCTGTCACTCCTGTGGTTTCCACTCCCCCTGCAGCTGCGGTTCCGACAGGTTCCTGATCTTGCTGTGGAGTGGCGAGAGATTGCTGTCCGCCGAAGGGCGAGGAATTTTCCGCCACCTGTGAGCGCATCGATCTCGGGCTATCAGGTACACTTTCTACCTGAGATCGTGCCGAAGTGGAATTTTGGGCAGGCCCTTGCGTGCTAACTGCAGTGCCGCTTTGATCTTGCAGGGGCGACGCCGACGCAGAAACCAACGGCACCAACAGCGACACTGCAAGCCAGCAGGCTATGTGGGGTAAAAACGTCCCACCAGATGTTCTCATTGTTCCAACGCTCGCGAGGCGGCCCCGACGAGGGGCGAGTTTACGCCACCCTCTCGGATGCAGGAGTTGGATAACTGGGTTGTAACGGGGCTGGAAATGCCTGTACGGGAAATTGATAGAAACTGTTAACCGCCTCAGCGGGCGTGTCGAAAAACTCAAAAAGGGTATCGACCTTGGTAAGCTCAAGGATCTCCGCGGCGGGTCGAGGAACAGCCGCCAGTTTCACGTCGCCGTTGCGCTTCATTGCCTCTTCCAGGCAAAGGAGGAGCGCCTGAACTCCAGCGCTATCCAGACGTCGAACTTGGGAACAGTCAAGTACCAGACGTGGGCGGTCTGCTTTTAACGAGGAGTCGACTTCAAGCAATAAATTGCGAGCTTGTTCTATGCTGAACTTTTCGGGCAGTCGTTTCACTACGACAGGTCTTCCGCTATTCATTGGGCTCTTCCGGGGCTCTAAAGATCCCATCTTTCAACCCCCCACCGGGACTGAAACAATGGTTCCTACACTGTCCTCAATCTATCGTCAGTCACCCTAACGGTCTATCCAGTGCTGCCTGTAGAACGGTCTAGGGTTTGCATTAGCACGAAAGTTTAATCTCCCTGCCCTCAAGGACTTTGCAATAGGCGCTCAAGTTCAGCTTCGGGGTCGTGAACCAGGTTCGTAAGCCGGTTTGCGCCGTACCGGCAGAGAGTGGAGAAATTAGTCTCGTACCAGCAGCACTCCGTCATTCTGGGTGAAAGTCCGCAAAGGAAACGAAGCTTCTGCATGGCCTCCGGCGAGCTCGTTGATGCCGCCACCAAGCGATGGTTCCCGTCAAGAATGGTGAAGGGCTCGCTCTCAGTGAGACCAATGAGCAGGACGGCTCCCTCGGCATTGTCCTGCCGCAGCCATTCTTGCAAAGAGGCAATCTTCGCGATAAATGTCTTTACTGCAAGGTCGCGTCCACGATATGCACGAATGCGTTCGATCACGGTGGTGAGGGTAAAATTGCCGCGAGCGAATTTACGCCAGAGCGCCCGCGGGAATACCCTGATCTGATCGAGATCCTCCCGCTTTATTTCCACTTCATACCATTCCGTCCCCTTGGGTAGTTCTCTCCACAGGGGAAAATGCCGGATGAATAACAAGGCCCTGCGCTTGGCATTTTCTGCGGGATCTTCAAAGCGCGGTTTGGTTACCAGTTCGCGCAATGAGTCCTGATAGTCCTCGAAGACGGCACTTTCGAAATCGCTCTTGAGAAATTCCGCAATGACTTCGTCCTCGGAGACGCGGCGAAGGATTCTTATTCCACGCGCCGCCGTTGCCGCCGGGATTGCCACATTCTCAGCACTCATCAGCGTCTTCCACAGGAATGGCACGGCGAGCACAAAGAGCAGCGCCGACATCAGCACCAGTTGTATCCAGATGACTTGCTGCAGTGACGAATGGAACCGGCAAATACCTGCGAACACAACGGCGCTGAAGGCCAATTGCAGCCAGCTCGTGTTGGCAATCTTGTAAGACATTTCGTAAGCAATAATCACCACGCTGAGGCAATAGATGACCGTGGTGGCTGCATACAAAGCCAGCAAGTAAGGAAGCCCGTACTTGCCGGCGATAGAAAACTGAGATCCGAAAAGGGCAGTCCAAAGCGCAGCAGGAGCCAGCCGGAGCCCGACCGCGATTATTGAACCGATGCCTAACACGAGCAGTAGCGAAATCACGAGGACGCTGTGGCCCTTTCTCTGCTCGCTGCGACTCCCTGCCATAAGTGGAAACATGGTATTTATCACCGCCGAGGAGAATGCAAAAACTACCCGACCCACCAACGCCACCGCGGCATACAAGCCCGCTGCGGTGGGTGGAAAGAAATGCTTTACCAGCACAATGTCACAATTGTTAATGAGAACTTGACCGGTGAAAAAGACAATGGCCTGCAGCGCTTCGCGGAACGCATCTGGCAGGTGTAATTCGTTGGGAATCGACGGTGCGAGCTTGGGTGCTGCGGCGAAATAAGCTACTGCCACCGCCGCAGCATTCGCGGCGATCACTCCGCGAACCCCAAAGCCCAGTTTGATCAACAGGAGAGACCCGCCTAGTCTTACCAGACCCTCCAAAACCAGGTTGGCAGCCAGTCGCTGGAAGCCATAGGCGCCCTGGATGTAGCCCCGGCGCGCTCCCAGCGGGACATAAAACGCTACCCCAATGCTGAGCAAAACAATCAGCATGGGTGTGGGCAGATTCAGGTAGCTTGAAACAGCTTTCTGGAACACCAGCAAAATCAGCGCAACGAAGATGCCGCACTCCCACGCGCCTTTGTGAAATCCCCGGTAGGCTGTGCTTTTTCCTTCCAGCGTGGGTTGCTGCGCGACTACCTTGGCGGAGACAATCTGGAAAGACAGCGTAACGCAGGAAATCAGAATAAGAAGCGTGTAAACCGCAGTGGCATGCCCGAAAGCAGTAGGACCCAGAAAACGCGCGACCGCGATGTTGTAGGCGAAATTGATCGCGGTGACTAGCCCCGAACCCGTGAGCAGCACGAAACTGCCCGAAAGGACACGGGCCTGCAAAGTTTTTACTTCAGGGTTCGGATCGGTCAACACCTTTTGGGGCTCCAACTAACCTAAGTGGCTGGTATCAGGCGCTTGACCAGGAGATTTTTGTCTCGCTGGCGAACTTCTGATGCGAAAAACAATCGTTGAGATGCTCGCCGGATTGAGGCCTAGCGGCTTTAATTTGCGTAGCTTGCCTGCAACCCGAATTGCTCCAGCGGCCTCTAATAACGACGCATCAGATGATGAAGAAGATGGATCGTTACCAGGTGATCTCTGCCTTGGCGCTTGTCCTGCTGCTGCAGGGCTGTACCCACCCCGGCCTGCGTCAGACGCTGCGCCAAGGAGTTCCCGCCCCAGGGGCTTCGCCGCGCCTGCTGGCGGTGTACGAACCATGGTTTGGACATCCGCGGCATATTTCGGTTGGGTACTCGTCGCAAGATCCGGCGGTGTTACGGAAACAGATCGATCAGGCTAAGACCATGGGAATTTCCGGCTTCGTCATCGACTGGTACGGCGACCGCGAACCGCTGCTCGATCATGCCTACTCCCTGATGCAAACAATTGCAGCCGAGAAGAACTTTCACGTGGCCATGATGTACGACGAGACGGACTACGAGAGCGCGCAGGCAACCGACGACGCGCTTATGTCTTTCAATGAATTCCATGAGAAATATCTCTCGCCCAACTCCCCCGGGGTACAGGCTTATCTAACCTACGAAGATCGGCCCGTAATTTTCATCTTTCCCAAGGGGGGGCACACTGACTGGAAGCGGGTTCGGGAGGCAACGGACAAATGGAATCCAGCGCCTTTGCTGATCTATGAAAATCGCGCTACGTCGTATGCGACAGATTTTGATGGTTTCTACGCCTGGGTAAACCCTGGCAAAAAAGGGTGGGCTGCAGATGGCAGTAACTGGGGTGAAGATTATCTGCGTGATTTTTATCGCAAAATGCGGTCCACATACCCTGACAAGATTGCCATCGGCGCTGCATGGGCCGGCTTCGATGACACCAAAGCCTCGTGGAGCCTCAATCGGCACATATCTCAGCGCTGCGGAGAAACCTTTACTGACACTATGAACATCTGGCGTCAGTATTATCCTCCGGACCAGCCTTTACCCTTTATGCTGATTGCCACCTGGAACGATTACGAAGAGGGCACGGCAATCGAGCGGGGACTGGCGAAGTGCAACTCAGACTCGCAATCGCAGGTAGGGCAATAACCTTTGAGCAATTCCTATTAAGCGCAAGGTAAAGCGGGGAGAATTTGTGCCCTTCGTGGTTTTTGCCATTAACCACATAAGGACATAAAGTAGCTGGGCAAGCAAGACTCTACGCGACTCGGTAGATTCTTTCCTGATCGCTGTCCTGCCGCACGATTCCCACCGGAATAGAGTTCATCTGCCCAGCGTAATAAACCTTGTTGATAATCGAAAGCGGCCGGCTGCGTACTTCGTCATATACGCGGCCCATGTACTCGCCCAGGACGCCCATGCACAGGAGCATAAGCGCTCCCACCAGGAAGATCGCAGCACTCACACCATAAGCCAAAGAATTGGTCGGGTTATGCGATCCAAAGGTCGAGACGCCGAGAATGAGTGCCAGAAAGGTTGAGAAGCCCGCTAGCGCAAAACTCATCCGCAGGGGCTTGTAACTGAAACTGGTAATCGCATCCATCGCGTACTTGATCCGGCTCATGAAGGAAAGTTTGCCTTCGCCGCCTGCGCGATCTTGCCGATCGTAGTAGACGATGCCAGTTTTGTAACCCACCCAGGCGCGCAATCCGGGCAAATATCGATTGCCTTCGCGCAACGAATTAATCGAGTCCACCGCCTGCCGATCCAGCAGGCCGAAAATTCCCGCATTCAGCGGAATGGGATAGTCGGAAAGCGCTCCGAGCACTCGATAAAAGAGCGGGAATAGTGCCGCTAAAATCTTGCGGCTTTCCTGCCGGCTTCGCCGCACAGCAGTCACAACCTGCGCGCCGCCCCGCCAAGCCGCTACCAACTCAGGCAACACTTCCGGCGGGTCCTGGAAATCGCCATCCATCAATACCACAGCGTCGCCGCGCGCGGTCTGCAGGCCTGCCGTGATTGCGCCCATGTGTCCCCAATTGCGCGAGAGGTCCACCACCACCACATGCTCATCTTCCGCCTGTAGTTCCTTCAACAGTTGCAAGGATGAGTCTCTGGAGCCATCGTTCACATAAACCACTTCCCACGGTTCGCCGATGTCGCTCATCGAGTCGGCAATTGCGGAATGAAACGTTTTTACGATTTCTTCTTCGTTATAAATCGGTACCACAATGGAGATCATAAGAGGCTCCTGAACTTCATTAAAACTGGCGCTCGCTGCTCACCCGCTATGTCGACTCTCGTGTAACCGAGAGTTCGAAACAGGCCCGTCATTCGGGCTCTGCCTGGAAGACGCGCACCTTCCACTGCACTTCAGTCGGAGTCAACACCGCAACGTAGCGCGCGCGTACATGCTGCGTTATCTGAGGCTTTTCGTGGTCTATGAGTTGTACGTCGTAATCAACTGTGTCCACTAATTGGATGGATAATCCTTCGGGCGAGTAGAACACCAGTTGCACGTCGTGTGCCTTGTCTACATAACGCGTCTGGATTCCCAGCTTCGTCTGCTCCTGAATTGTGTCTGACAGCTTCTCTTTCGCAGTGCCGACAAAATCCGTGTTGACCAAATCTGTTCGATTTTGCTCGAGGGCGGCACTGAGGCTGTGCCATGCTTGCAGATAATCGCGAACCACGGCAGTTTCTGTCTGTTTTTCCAGAGTTCGCGGGCCAACCGAATCGGTGGGCTCGACTCGCACTGTAGGCTGGCCAGAAGCCCCCACAAACAGAGCAGCCATAACGGAGCAGGCGATGAGGATAGGCTTCTGTATCCGGCGAGTCATCATTCTTTCCCCCAACGGATTTCATTCCCCATTACGACTCCCGTGGCGACGGAAATGGTGGCGCCTTTGTGAGCCGGCATTTCTGTCTTGGCTATGTCACGTTTGAGAGGCACATCCACAGTGCTTTGACCACCGTCGTAGATTTCCGTAAAGGTGACAATCGTCCCATCCGGAACCGCGTTGCCACTGCAATCACGCACCGGCTCAGTTTCCAGCTGCAGTTGCTGTCCGTCAGGCCGAACGTCCATCTTTAATTTGCACGGATCACCCGGAACCTGCTGGATGATTCGTTTGTCTGTCACATTTCCTGCCCGCGCCTCGAACTGCGCCGCGCCTTCCTTGGATGCAGAATCCAGCTTGGTCCAAGCCACGCCATTTTTCGAAGTCACGGTCCGGGTCTGCGGGGCTCCAGCGACCCCCGAGAGTTGGAATGAAACCGGCGTAGGCTGTAAGACCAGATTGTGGAAAGTGTCAAAGACGTAGACGACGCCGCTGATGCCATCGTGCAAATCAACCGGCAGACGGGAAGGCTTGGCGATAAAACTCAAAGTGGTTGCCTGATGAACGGCGGTCACATCGAACGCGCCATTCTCAGTGGACGAGCCGCCCGTAAGCACTACCAGATAGTGGCCGGCATTGTGCATATCCCCGGGCGCGAAAGAAAGGGTCTCACCCAATTGCACATCGCGTCGCAGGATTTGTCCCGGCCCAACGATGTAGAGCACGCCTTTTCCGCTTCCGGTCGTGTGAATCGAAAATGCAGCGCCAGCTTCGACAGTTTTCGGCAATCCCAAGCTGCCATTCTGAGCCAAAGCCAACTGTCCAGCCGCAAGTAAAATCAGCCCGGCGAAAAATGTAAGTCCTGATCTCATTGGAATCGGTTGGAACTATATGTCGTGGTAACTGCCCGTTCGGTTTTAACTTTGCTGGCGATGTCCGGAGGAACCGACATAGCAAATGTTTCTGGCGTCCCTGGCAGCAATGCGCGTTCCGCATATCCGTCGGAGACCCAGATCAACTGCCCGGTGTTGTCATAAAACGTCCCCAGAACATGCGCTACGTTAACCACCTGTCCGCTTTGGTTCAGGAGTTTTCCGCTCAACGAAGCCTGCGATCCCGGATTCAAATGCTGATCTTCAATTTCGACCACCGGATCGGCCGACGCCGCTACCAGAGTGGACGATGGCTGCATATGGACGCTGTCAACCTGGGATAGCGCGACGTTGTGAAACTCAATAAGGAACGGCGTTACTTGCCGAGGCAGCAGAACGTGAGAGATCTTGTCGAAGCTGTCTTCGGTCGCCAGCGCCGAACCATCCTTCGCCAACAGAGTTGCCTTAACATTGACGAACGCCGGGACAACGTCTTCGTTGAGAAGTTCGCCCATTATGACTACCCCGCCGCCGCGATCCACGGGATGCATATCCACAATGCGCACGTGCGGAGACTCGACATCCTGAGCTCCCCAATCATCTTCTGCGCCCCGATAAATCACATCCCAGCGCAGGTAATTCACCGCAATGACTTGCGGCGGGACGTGGGGCTCTTTCACTAGGGGCCAGACCACGCTCCAACGGTCTCCCGTCTTGACCACCCGCAACATGCGGGTATCGAGGAATGTGCCCACCACGGTTGACCAACGCAAGTTAAGCTTTACCTGAGCGTCGTCTGCGGACGCATGTTGCGGACGCACGTCGAAACTGTCGAGGCTGGCGTGGCTGCGAAGGCTGGGATAACTCCCTGCCAGATCGCGCACGAAGTCTGTTTCTTCAAATTCGTTTTTGTCGGCTAGGCTGGAATACGCCTTCTCCCAATCGCGACGACCAATTTGCGTCGCCAGATTCTCCACCGCTGCCTGCGGCGACGACGAAGGGCGCAACATATCTGCGCCCGAATCAACTCCAGCAGTGACCAGTGCCGATTGAAATGGCCAAACCGTGCCAACGACAATTAGTGCTACGGTTACGAGCGTGACGATGAAAGCCAGGATGCGACCGGTCATGAAGTAATCCTCCCGAGCACCAGATTCTCGTGCGTCGAGGAAGGCTCGACCACCCGCTGCTTATCCCAGTGTTTTTCCGGAATCATTATCAACAGCATGGCGAGAATGCTGCTCCCTATCGGCAGAATGCCCCACATCAGGCCTTGCCAATGAGGAGGAATTTGCGGCGCATTCACAGGCGTCGCTGGTGGCACGTCTTCTTTGCTCCACACCGTAATCGTCCTGTCTTCGAGGTCATCTACCTTGCGCCAGCCGGCAAAAACCAACAGCGGCTCGTAATACGGATCACGAAGGAATACCCACTTCAGGCCGTAACGATCGGCGTGATGCAAAATCGCGCTCAGCGCCTCAATTCCCGACTTACCAAAATACTTCGAACTGGTAAGCGCGCCGGCGCCGTGCTCAGTGAGTTCCGGCAGCATACGGCCGGAGTTCCATTCACCGTCAACGCTGCTGGCGTCCGTCAAAATTGCCAGTCGCGCGATCTTGTTGCCGAATCCGAGCGTGACGTAGCGATACTTGTCGTGACCGTCACGATTGAGCCACGCGGCGGTTGAGTCGACGTTGAAGTCCACAGCGTCGGCCGGCTTGTATGTGGCCCAAGCTACGGCCAGTGCGCAAGTCAGGGTGGCTGCAATCGTTAAGCCAATAACGGCTCGACCACGATACCGGTCGATTAGCTCGGCTGCCAAAAGTCCTATGAACGGAAGGGCCAGCAGAGTTGCCCAATAGCTGAAACGCTCCATGGTTAGAACTTCAAATGCGCGGCCTAAAAGTATCCGGCCCACTGGAGTTGTGCTGCCCAGGCCAATCAAAAACGCCAGCCAGAAGCCGAAGAACAACGGGCGCAGTCGGACGTTGGAGCAGCCTCGCAAAAAAATGAAAGGCAGCGCGAGAATCAAGGCGCCGTAGGGAACGATGAAGTAATTGAGTCCCCATTGCGGAGTCAAAATGTAGTTGGCCCGGCTGGGATGCGGAATGGGCACCTGAGTAACTGGATAGTGAATAAGCGCAATCAAAAAGGGAAGAAGAACAATCCCGATTGCCGCGCCAACCACTACCATGATGCTAACGGTTCTTACCACTAATGCAGATGTGGTGGCGCGTTCGCCGTCATTGCGGTCCAGGAAAGCCAAGGCCACGACCGGCAGCGCGAAGAAGAAAGATCCGAATAACAGCGTCGCATGATGGGCGGCCGCCGCTGCCGTAAACAGCGCAGCGCCCTTAAGGAATGACCGCCGGTTCCCATGGCGTATCCAGGTGTACAGATAAGGCAGTGCGTTCAAGTAGAGTGGAGCCGCAAACGTGGTGGACAACTGGCCTGCCGAGTAAATCAGAAAACATTCGGAACCAAGAAACACACTAGCCAGGGCGGCGAAGGAGGCAGCACGCCGACTTACCCACAGCAGCGAGAAACGATACACGCCCAATGCCAGCAGCAAAATGGCAACGAACTGCACCAGCATGTATGCCATGTCTAGCCCGGTTATGTGGGACACCAGCGCCAGCCACTGTTGGGGCAATGGAGGATACGTGGTCTGTGAAAAACCTGCGTACCACTTCGAATTCCACGGGTCGAACCAATTGTGCAAATAATGCGACGCAAAAAAAATGTGGAAGTTCGCATCATAAGTTTTCAGCGGCAACTTCATGAGCAATAGCGGCGAGTGAACTGCGAGCGCCGCAAGAAAAATCATGCTCAGTGGAATTGGCTGTGTAGTAGGTGCAACGGATTCAGCTGTGCGCACTGCGCCCTCCCGAGAAGTCTTTGATTCCGGCCTTCTCCCATAGGTTGCTCATCCCAAACGCTTATTCACCTGTTATTAAAACACTTCAGCCAACATTTGGAGCGTTTTGAGAATCGAAGAGCCTTGGAATTGATCGCTTGATTGGGTGGTGTCATTTTGAGTCCTGCGTTGGGACAAATGAAGACTGTGTTCGTGTGTCTGCAGATCGTGGCGCTGGTGTGTGTGCTTGTGCTGGCGTGTGCGGTCCACGCGCAGACGTACAAGGTCGGGGGAGACAGTACTGCACCTAAGCCGGAAAACAAGCCGAGCGATCAAAAGCCCTCCACCAACAAATCACTCGGGTGGGGATCCAATATTCAAAACGCGCGTCTGGCACGCGCGGCCGAACAAGCGTTAAAAAATCGCAACTTCAGCGCTGCGCTTGACTATGCGCAGCGAGCTGCGCAAGCCGCTCCAAATGATCCGCAACTGTGGTTTCTGCTCGGCTACGCGGCGCGCCTCGACGGAAAATTTCAGCTTGCTGTGGACTCCTATAGTCGAGGAATCCGCATCAATCCATCATCGCTTGATGGCACATCCGGACTTGCCCAGACTTACAGCAACATGGGGCGCACGGATGAGGCCATTCGACTGCTGAACCAAGTTCTCTCAAGCGACCCGAAGCGAGTCGGCGACGCTGTAATGCTCGGTGAGTTGATGATGCGATCTGGAGATTACGACGGAGCAATCAGCGTGCTCGGGAGAGCAGAACGCATTGAGCCCGCTACACGTCCGGAATTGCTGCTCGCGCTGTCATTCCAGCATTTGAAGAAGTTCGACGAAGCCAATCATTATCTCGAGATGGCTAAGCAGCGCGATCCGAACAATCCCGAAGTGCAACGATCGCTGGGAGGCTACTATCGCGAGATTGGGAACTATCCCGCTGCCATAGCCGCTCTCAAATCAATCCATAATCCGAAACCTGATGTGAAAGCGGATCTCGCATACACCTATCAGCTCGACGGCAATCAGGACGAAGCCGCGAAACTGTACGCAGAGGCTGCGAATGCGGCTCCTGGCGACTTGAATTTGCAACTTTCTGCGGCGCAGGCGCAAGTGACCGCTGGGGCGATAGATCGTGCCAAGCCGTTTCTCGAGCGAGCTAAATCGATTGATCCCCAACACTATCGTTTGCACGCTGTGCTCGGCGAAATTGCGCGTCTCCAGGAGCACAACGATGAAGCGGTTCGCGAGTACAACGCCGCTTTGGATCATTTGCCGGAGACGCCAGCCGAGGGGCCTCTGTACGGAATTCAGCTGCATATGGATCTGGTGGAGCTATACAGGACTCTGAAGGATGACAATGCAGCTCATCAAAATCTCGAAATTGCGCAGAATCAAATCAACGCGTTGGATGAGCGAGGGCCGACCCGTCCGCAATTTCTCCGCTTGCGCGCCCTGATCAAAATCAACCAAGGCGATTTCGATGGGGCTGGAAACGACATCAAAGAAGCATTGGCGATCAATCCGGACGATCCCAATAGCCTGCAGCTCAGTGGGGATCTGCTGGTAAAAATGGGTCGCCCTGACGACGCAATTGCCGTGTACAAAAAGATTATAGCTATCGAACCGGTAAACCGTTCGGCCCTCATCTCGCTGGGCTATGTTTCCCGCGAGGCAGGGCACGATCAGGATGCGGAGAACTACTTCCAGAAACTCGAGTCGGCTTATCCGACGCTGTACATCCCCTATCTCGCTCTCGGCGACATGTACGCCGCGCGCAAAGATTTCATCAAGGCCGACGCCTCTTACAAAAAGGGTTACGAACTGGCTCCGGGGAACGCCCTTATGGTCGCTGGGGGTATGAACGCGGCCATTGAAGCGCACAACTATCCTCTAGCGGGTGACTGGATGCAGCGCGCTACGCCGGAAATGCAGCGGGAAGCGCGCGTCATGCGAGAGGAAGAGAGATATCTGAGTTTCAAAGGCGATTACGAGAAATCCGCCGCCATAGGTCGCGAAGCGATCAAGCAACTCCCAACAGATCGAGATGTGGTTGTCTACCTTGGCTACGATCTGCTCAATCTCAAACAATATGATGAGCTTCTGCAACTAACTGCTAAATACGATCAGATACTGCCGAAAGAGCCAGACATACCATTGCTGGCAGGTTACGTTCACAAGCAGGCTGGGCAGCTTGAAGAGGCACAAAAGGATTTCAGCGAGGCCGTGGATCGAGATCCCAACCTGGTTACAGGATACGTCAACCGCGGCTACGTCTTGAAGGACCTTCATCAGCCGGCGGCCGCTGCTGCAGACTTTGAGACGGCGCTCAAACTGGATCCGAAGAATGGCGAGGCTCATCTGGGCTTGGCTTATGCGAGTCTCGATTCACATCGCCCGCAGGTCGCGCTGCGCGAGGTGCAATTGGCGGAAGAACAGATGGGCGATTCTCTCCCCATCCATCTCATTCGCGCCACTGCGTACGGGCAGAACGGACTTTTAAACAAGTCGGCGAACGAGTATCGCGTGGCCATAAAAATGTCGCCGAATGATGGCGGCCTTCATCTGGCCCTCGCCGATACGCTATATAGCCTGCGCCAGTACCATCCCGCAATTGATGAACTGCAAATCGCGCGGACGCTTTCCCCCGACGATCCCCTGATTTATGCGCAGCTGGCGCGTTCCTACGCCGAACTACGCGATCGTGACCAGACGTTGCAGAATGTGCAACTGGCCGAGCAGAAGGTCCAATCCACGCCGCCTGTAAAAGATCAGAGGCACAACGAGAGCGCGGTTTTTGTCACGACCGGGCAAGCATTGAGCGCACTTGGAGATGAAAAGGGTGCGATGGAGCGATTCGAAAGAGCGCTCGACGCTCCCAACAGCGACCGCGTAAGCGTGCGCCTCGCCATCGCGAAGCTCATGGCGAATCAGGATCACTCGGCTGACGCGCAGCGGCAGATTGCCTTAGCTCTGATGGAAGCTCGCACCGGCGAGACCCTGCCCCCCACGGGCGAGCAGTTGATGCAGGCTTCAGGCGTTTTCCTTGATTTGCACGAGTACCAGTTAGCTCAAAATTATCTCCAACTCGCGCTGGCTGCGGGTGCGCCTGACACATCGGTGCGAATTGGCTTGGCAAACACTTATCTGGCCCTTGGAGACACCACCAAGGCCAACGTGGAACTCAACGCGGTCGGTAATTCGGCCGATGATGAACCCTCTTATCAATATTTGCTGACCAAAGCTGCCGTGCTGCGCCAGGAACATCAGAACACTCAGGCCCTCACTGCATTTGGCCAGGCGGAAAACGCTGCCGGCGAAGATCAAACCGCGGAGCAGGATATGCTTCAGGCGGCAGCGAACGAGGGACTCAGGTTAAACCGAAACATCAGCGTTCTCTCGGATTTCTCTGTAGCGCCGATTTTCGAGGACACCACCGTTTATCCCCTCGACGCCAAGCTGGCTGTTCCCAACCCCATACCCGGACGGCAAGGACTGCTTCCGCCGCCGCGTTCCTCGCTCGAAACCCAATGGACCGGAGCCTACCATATACACCTCAGCAACTTCCCCGACGCCAGCGGGTTCTTTCAGGTGCGGAACGCCAGAGGCGAAATATCGCTTCCCAGCGCGGACGAGATCGTCAATCGGGATACCACCGATTACACAGCAAACTTCGGTTTGAATCCGAGTTTTCATCTCGGGTCTGCCGTCTTCACCTTTAACACCGGGATCCAGGGAACCATTCGCAGAGATTCCCTATCTCCTGTGGAAATGAACCAGAACTTGTTTCGGCAATTCTTGTACATGACGACAAGCTCATTGTTCAACATCATCTCGGTGAGCGGGTATGCCATCCGCGAAGCGGGACCGTTCACCTTGAGCAACCTGAGTTCGCGGGATCTCGCCGGGGCAGTCGACTTCCGGGTCGGACGACCGTGGAGCAAAACTGCCTTGGTAACCGGCTGGGGCGCTCGCGATGAGCAGTTTTTCCCGGTTACGCGGGAGTTCTATTACACGTCCTCGTATATTGGCATCGAACACAGAGTCTCGCAGCGGCTCAATTTCAGGGTGCTGGCAGAAGATCTGCGAGCCTGGCGAGTTGAACTGAGCAACTATGCAATCGCGCAAGCATTGCGGCCAGCGGGAAGCGTGGAATTCTCTCCCACCCGCAATTGGACCATCCAAGCGTCGGGGGCTTATTCGCGAAACATGGGTTTCCATGTTTATGACGCGGTGCAAACTGGCTTCTCGGCTTCCTACGCGATGCCGATTCGCCACGGCTTCAAAGATCAAAACGGGCAAGTGGAATTGCACTATCCAGTCCGTTTTTCGGCAGGCATGGCGGAAGAAAGTTTCTACAATTTCCCCGGCAGTCAGAGTGAGCAATTTAGACCCTACGTACGGATTGATTTGTTTTGAGATTGGATTACGATGAAAATCTGCTTAGTAGCAACGTTTCCTCCCAGCGGCCGGCAGTTGAACGAGTATGCCTTTTATATCGCGCGTGAACTTCAGCGCGATCCTCGTATCGAACTGACCATTTTGGCTGACGAACTGACCGACTACGAATTCGCCACGGATCAGAACGGGAAGCCCATCAAAGCCAGCGAACAGGCCGAGTTGCCTGGCTTCAACGTGATTCGTTGCTGGAAGTTCAACAGCCTGGGAACCCCAGTGAATCTGTTGAAGACCATTCGCAGACTCAAGCCGGACGTGGTCTGGTTCAACCTCGTCTTCTCCAGTTTCGCGACCCCAGACTATCCGATTGCCGCCTTTGCGGGATTGTGCGTCCCTGCGCTCACCCGAACCCTTGGTTGCTACACTCACATCACTCTGCACCACATCATTGAGCATGTGGATTTCGCCAGCGCTGGAGTCCGTCAGGAAAAGATGTTCCGCATCGGCAGTGACATTGCCACCAGAGCTTTGTTGAAGGCAAATTCGGTTTCTGTATTGCTCTCAGGTTACCGGCGAACCCTGATCGAAAAATATTCCGCTGAAAATGTTTTATTAGGGACGCACGGCACCTTTGCGCCCTGCCCCAGCCCCCCGGATTGGTCGAAACGAGGAAATCCCGATCATCGCGTTCTCGCCATCGGACATTGGGGAACTTACAAACGTCTCGAGACGCTGATGGAAGCGTTCCCGGCGGTTTTGAAGAAAGTGCCCAATGCAAAGCTGATCGTCGCCGGCGCTAATCATCACACTAAACCCGGATATTGGGAATCGATTCGCGATTCCCACAATCTTGGCTCAAGAGTCGAGTTCCGCGGCTACGTTGCGGAAGAAGCTATTCCTGAACTTTACAGCACGACCAGTGTAGTGGTCATGCCATACGACTCCGCTACCGGCTCCAGCGGTCCAGCCCATCAGGCTTGCGAATACGGGGTTCCGATTGTATGCGCCGATATTGCAGATTTTCGCGACATGGCGTCGGATGAAGACATGGCAGTAAGTTTCTACCAGCGGGCAAACGCAGCCGATCTGGCTAATCAGCTTACTGGCATCCTGCAATCTGGGGAACAGCAACGCCAAATGGCGGAGCAGAATTTCTCCGCTGCCATACAGATGACTCTGCCAAGCGTGGTGAAGAATTATCTTCGTTGGTTTGAGCTCAATCGGGCAAAAAAGACTGTCGGATCCTCGCCCTTGTTTCGCAACGAGCGTTCCTTCTGGCAGCGCTGTCTTTCTACGCGGCTGGGGGCGTTTTTGCCCAGTTGGGGTTTTCGTCCCGACCTCGTAGCCGATGGCGATGCAACGTCGAATGGCATGGGCCAAGCAGAACGAATCGCTCCTGCAATCGAACTTACGAATACCGGCGGCTGGCAAAGATCAGAAACAGGCGACTGAGCAGTCGCCTGTTTAGTTCCGTTCTGCACGCAGGGATGAGTCCGAGGCTAAAAACGTCTACGGATGACGTACTTGTGCCGGGCGAGTAGCAATACCAGTTAGAGCGGGGAGGGCCGCAACTGCCAGTTGTTCAGGCAACACTGGATCGCGCTGCAGTTTGCCCGCGACGGCGGAACAGGATTGCTGCAAAACATGACAGCGCCGCAAACAGCAGATACATTGCCGCAGAACCGCCTTCCGGTACCAGCATCATGAACTCCTGACCTGGACACGAACCTGGCCCATTGGTGCAGCCTTGTGGCGTCAGAATCACAAAATTCGAGAATTGACTGGCCGTCAGATTCGACGGAATCAGGCCCAGCCAGTAGTCCACGCCTGCGAGTTGGGTCGAGGTCAAGCCGTTAAGCGCGGCGCTATCAAATAGCGACCAGATCGCGTACGACAAATATCCCACCTGGGTGGCGTTCCCCGGACCGCTGTTTAAGGAAAGCATTTGCAGCGTCAACCAAGCCGCGCCTTCATAATTCTGAGTCTGGTTTCCCCACAACGCATTTCCCAAAGTAGAGAAGGTGTTCGGAGTGTAATTCCACGAGCTGCCAATATAAGATTCGTCCGCGAAGTCATCGCAAATGACGGTGGTATTCGCCGCGCCATTCACAGTCGCATAGTAAGGACCGACGTATACGCCGTCCATCACATTGTTTCCCGCGCCGGTCATAGTCAGACTACTGCCGGCAAAAGCGCAGGGCGCCATGCACAAGAGTGCCAGCGCAGCTACGCCCCACCATTTCGGGGTAGAGCCCATCATGTTTTCTCCTTAGCTTGTCAACACTGAAGCAATTACTTTAGGGGGGAATTGTCGGATCGATTTTCAGGAGGGGGCCAGCTCATCGAACCGTAAACTACTAGATGCAATTTAGCCCGTAAGTGGTTGCTGGTCAAGGATGATAATAATTGCAATGGTCGCAATACCTTGCAACCAGGATTAAACACCTACAGGTTAAGCACATACCTGATTTTGTGGCTTTTTCGCGACACAGCTTTCCAGCGGAATCATCCAATCCGACGGCGTGCCTGAGGGTGCGAACTTAGGAATGTGGCTATGTCGACTTCGCAGGGC
>Ga0182015_10001147_pt1 | contig 36091 bp, 34 predicted proteins | sample 712P3MmetaG_FD_120478 | JGI IMG/M metagenome (GOLD analysis project Ga0182015, IMG submission 120478) | Permafrost microbial communities from Stordalen Mire, Sweden - 712P3M metaG | ecosystem: Environmental > Terrestrial > Soil > Wetlands > Permafrost | place: Sweden: Stordalen | collected...
CATAACGCCGCTCTTGGTCACCATGCCGGGAGAAAGTTTCTTGGCGTTCTCCAGCAGCGTGAGCGTCCGCTCGTAACGGGCCCCGGAACGCACCGCGCGATAAAGGCGCGGCACAGTTTCCGTATTGTGATTGAGAACGTCGGGCTGCGCGTTGAGAACGATCTTCAGCGGTTCTTCCAGACCTTGAAAGTCCGGAATCAGCACCTCGATGCGGCAATCCGGAATCAGCTCGCGAATCTCGCGAATCGTCTGGGCAAAAACTCTGGCACCGCCAACGTTGTCATCGTCGCGATTCACGCTGGTCACGACGGCATGTTTCAGGCCCAGGGTCGCTATCGCCTCGGCCACGCGGCGCGGTTCGTCCCAGTCGATGGGCTCCGGCCGGCCTTTCGGCACGGCGCAGAATCCGCATCGGCGGGTGCAGATGTCGCCCAGCAGCATGAAGGTCGCGGTCTTGTGATTCCAGCACTCGCCGATGTTCGGGCACTGGGCCGACTCGCAAACTGTGTGCAACCCCAGCCCACGGGCCAGCTTCTTGAGGTTGTGAAAGTTATCCCCGACCGGGGCTTTGGCCCGCAGCCACTCAGGCTTCGGCACGCGAAGCGGCGGCCCGACCGCGATCTGAATCAGTTGAGAAGTTCCTGCCATCGGTTCGATTCTACCAGTTCACCCCACCTCGACCAGACCGTAGGTATGCTGCCAGCGCGTGCGCACGGCAACGAGGGCCCGGCTGATTTCTACCTCCGTGACGGCAGCATTGGGACCGGCCATCACAGCCGCGGCCTCGCGCTTGGCCAGTTCCAGCAACTGCCGGTCGCGAATCAGGTTGGCCACGCGAAAACTCGGCATCCCAGCCTGCCGCGTGCCGAAAAATTCTCCCGGCCCGCGCAGTTCCAGGTCGAGTTCGGCGATCTGGAAGCCGTCATTGGTACGCACCATGGCGTCCAGACGACGTTCGCCCTCTTCCGTCACTTTGCCGCCGGTCATCAGAATGCAGTAGGACTTCGCCGCCCCACGCCCAATCCGCCCACGCAACTGGTGAAGCTGCGCCAGGCCAAAGCGTTCGGCATGCTCAATCACCATGACGGTCGCGTTCGGCACGTCCACGCCCACTTCGATCACCGTGGTCGCCACCAGAATCTGCAACTCGCCCTTCTGGAACATGCCCATGACCTGATCTTTGACCTCGGAGTCCAGGCGGCCGTGCAGCAGTCCAACCTTCAGATCGGCAAACACCTTCTCGCTCAACTCGCGATACATCTTGATCGCAGCCTTCAGTTCGGTCTCCTCATTTTCTTCGATGACCGGGTAGACCACATACACCTGATGCCCCTTCGCCGCCTGCCTGCGCACAAAGTCCCACACCTCAGGGGAGCGGTCATCCGTGATCCTTCGCGTAACGATGGGCGTGCGCCCCGGAGGGAGCTCGTCGAGCACGCTGAGATCGAGATCGCCATAAAGAGTGAGAGCCAGCGTGCGTGGGATGGGCGTGGCAGTCATAACCAGAACGTCAGGCTCCGCGGGACTACTGAGAGCCTGCCCTGGGCTTGCCGAAGGGTCGCTACCTTCGCCCGACTTCTTCATCAACTTCAAGCGCTGCATAACGCCGAAGCGGTGCTGCTCGTCGACAATCACCAGCCCCGGTTTCGCGAACTCGACTTTTTCTTCCAGCAGCGCATGAGTGCCGATCACGAGCTGCGCGTTTCCCTGTGCGATGTGGCGCCGAATTTCACGCTTGCGGTCAGCCTCGAGAGATCCCGTCAGCAGAACGATCCTGTATCCCGCACCCTCTAGAATCCTCCGCGCAGAAAAATAATGCTGCTGCGCAAGAATCTCGGTAGGCGCCATCAACGCCACCTGGCAACCATTTTCGATGGCGATGATCGCCGCCTGAAAGCCGATGATGGTTTTCCCCGAGCCCACATCTCCCTGCAGCAAACGCCGCATGGGGTACGGCTTTTGCATGTCGCCGGCAATCTCCTTCAAGACCCGCTTCTGCGCCGCCGTGGGATGAAAGGGCAGAATCTTCTTGATCGCCTCTCGCACTCGGTCGTCCAGTCGAAAAGCAATGCCGGTTTGCGCCTTCTGCTGCCGGCGCTTGAGTTCCAGCCCCAATTCGACGAAGAACAGTTCTTCAAAGATCAGGCGGATGTGCGCGGGCGTGCGCGAGGACTGCAAATCCGCGAGGCTCTCCCCGGCCTCCGGCCAATGAACTTTCCACAACGCCTCGCGGGGCGAAACCAGCGCCAGACGCGAGCGTACGGCGGCCGGGATAGTTTCGGCGAGGTCGGGAGTCAGATCGTCCAGAGCCGTGCGGATGACCCGGCGAAACCAGCGCGCGGTCACGCGCCCTTGCCCGGCCGACTCGTAAATCGGCACGATGCGCCCAACTTCGAGCGACGCTGCCGCTTTGTCCTCCGCGCCGTTTCCACCGGCATCGCCCAGCATCTCAAACTGTGGCTGCACAATCTGCAGTTCTCCGCGGCGCGAGTCCTGCTCAACCTTCCCATAGAGTGCGATCAACTGGCCGGGCTTGAACTTATCTTGCAGGTAAGCGCCGTGGAACCACAGGCAACGCAGCTTGGATCGTCCCTGGCCCACGGTGAGCTGGAAGATGGGCATCTTGCGGGTGCGAAACAAGCCTGAGGTGCGGACTTCGCCAATCACCGTAGCCATTTCGCCAGCCCTCAATTCCGCAATCCCGCGCGGATTCAGCCGGTCCTCATAGCGAAAAGGCAGATAATTCAGCAGATCTCCCACCGTGGCAATGCCCTTGGTGGCAAGAATCTCGGCCAGCCGCGGACCAACCCCCTTGACGTACTGCACCGGCGTGGTCAGTTCAAGCATGGCAGAGCTTCCCAGGGAATGTTAGCAGCAAAGCAGCTCGCAGATGCCCTGCCGGGTGTTTCTGGTGCGAAGAGCACGTCGACGAGGACAGTTGAGAAATGTAACATTCGGGTGCTGGGGATCGGGGCGGGAGGTAACGAAACTCAAATCTTCGGTACGAACCGTTCATGGATTAGCAAATGCCTTCTCATCACTGCGCTGATGCCGCTGTTCGCGATCGGGGCACAGTGATGCGGGCAAGACGCGCACCTGACCCCACCCATGCACCATGACTCCGGTGTCTAAACCCTCGGTGCTCATCAATTTGATTCAGTCTCTCTGTGCCATCGTTCTAGGCAATGTGGCGTACTTCTTTTTTGCACCCTCCCTTCCACTGCCTCGCCACCGCCGGTTCCAGCTCGATCTGGGGCTGCTTGTGGACTTCTGGTTCTGCCTGGCTGCCTACGGGCTGATTCGCACTGCGAGAAGGTGGAAGTAGGGCCAACGCGCACTCCTCGCTAAACGCCGATTCCTTAGTTACTTTAGGAACCTCGGCCAACCGCCTCCGCCACGTTACGATACGTCTGGAGCTATGAATAAAATTGCGGTCCTGTACGATGCCGGCCAAGCCGTGCTCTCCACCTTCGATCTGGACGAGGTGCTGCAACGCATCCTGGCCATCGCACGCGACTATTTTCATCTGCGGAACGTTGCGATACTGCTGCTCGACCGGCCGTCGCAGCAGTTGTACGTCCGCTCACAGATCGGTTGGGACGAAGGGCAGGACAAGATTCGGTGGTCTCTGGGCCAGGGAATAAGCGGAGCCGCAGCCCTCAAGAAGCAGCCCGTGTATGCGCCCGACGTCAGCAAAGATGCGCGCTATGTCTGTTCCGCCAAGTCGACGCATTCTGAGCTCGCCATTCCCCTGATGGTTCGGGATGAAGTGGTTGGCGTGCTCGATTGTCAGAGCGACCGCCTGGACCATTTCGACGCGGAGACCATCGATCTGCTCACGCTTTTCTCCACCCAGGCTTCGATCGCTTTGCAGAACGCGCGCCTCTACTCTCTGGAGCAGCAACGCGCCCGGCAACTGCAGGCGATCAATGCCATCGCTCAGCAGACTACCGCTGTTCTTGACCTTGAAGATCTGCTGGGCAGAGTTTGCCAGTTGATCCAGGACGCGTTTCGCGTATCGCACGTCTCGCTCTTCTTACGGGAAGACCATGATCTGGTGCTGCGGGCTCATTACGGGACGCTCACACCTCGCATTCCGCGAGGTGGCCGCTTCCCAGCCGCACCTTGGGCGGACATCCTGGCCAGCAACCGTACGGTGACGGAAACAGATCTCTGCGGCGCACCCACCAGCACAAAGTTCTTCGCGGAATCGGCCTCGCGCATGTGCATTCCCTTGGTTTCGTTCGGGCAGACGCTGGGAATTCTCGCGCTCGACAGCGCCCTGCCCGATGCCTTCCGCGACGGCGACCTGCAGTCGCTGGAATCGGTCGCCGACATCTGCGCCACGGCCATCCAGAACGCCCACTATGTCGAGCGCGTAAAACAGCTTGCCTACCTTGACGGCCTAACCGGCATTTTCAACCGGCGCTTTTTCGAACTGCGCTTCATCGAAGAGATTGAGCGCGCCCGCCGCTACAACACCGCCATGGCCGTCATCATGACTGACATCGATCTGTTCAAGCGGCTGAATGACGAGTTCGGACACGTGCTGGGCGATGAGGTGCTGCGCCAGGTTTCTTCCCTCTTTCACCAGCAATTGCGGAAGATCGATGTGGTGTGCCGTTATGGAGGCGAGGAGTTCGGGATCCTGCTTACTCAAACCGATGCTCACCATGCACTGAATGTGGCGGAGAAACTGCGCAAGCTGGTGGCCAGCTGGCAGTTCCCGGGTGTGGCGCGGACCGTCACGATCAGCGCTGGAGCCGCCGCCTTCCCCGATCACGGAACCACGCGCGACGAGTTGGTGAAGGCCGCCGACGCGGCCCTCTACGCCGCCAAGCAGGCGGGACGGAACAGAGTCTGCCTCGGGACTTTGCCGCGCGCCCACACGGCGGGCTCTTAGCTTCAAATCGCGATTGCAGTCCCTGAGTTATTCTTGCACTCTAGTCAGGGACTGGTTCGGACCGCCCTATATATCCAGCCCGTCTCTCCGGAGCTGGAGACGAATCTCTTCCTTCTGTTGCTCTAGTTTCTTCAGGCTCTTCTGAAGTTCCTCCTGCACCTTGGGCCGGAGTTCCTGGCTTAGCTTCTCGGCTTGCTCTTGCAACTGTTTTCGCTCGTCGCAGAGAGACTTGAGCATTTCCGCCGAGGCCTTGCGGCTTTCTTCTTTGGCCAGGTCCATCTGGGGGCGGAGTTTCGCAATCTCGGTCTGCAACTCACTCAATTCCATCTGCCTGTCCGCATCCAGTTCGGGCTCCTCCAGGCTCTCCTCGTTTATCTCGCCAGAGTCCTTGCGCTCAGGCACGGTAAGGGTAAGAGTCTGTTCCTTCTTGTCGCGGATCACTCCCACACTAACCGATCCCGCGCTCTGCGAACGCAAAGCATGAGTGAAGTCGCTGGTGTCATGAACCGGCTGATCGCCGACGCGAATGATCACATCTCCGGCGTGCAGGCCAGCCTTTTCCGCGCGGCTCCCCTTCTCTACGGACCGCACCAGCACTCCATTCCCGTTCTTCGCGCCAAAAAACTCGCCTAGCTGGGGCGTGAGATTCTCCACCATCAGACCGCTTCTCATCGACGAATGCACATAAACGACCCCCATGTTCGGAACATCGATGTCGGGGAGGCTGATAGGCGGAATCTCGATATGGAAATTCTTGTCCCAATCCCCGTCTTTCATTCCCTTAAGGGCGAATTCGTTGCGCCGGTCGGCCAGTTGCACCTTGATGGTCATCGCTTGTCCATCGCGGCTCAAACCCAGCGTGACCACTCGTCCCGGCGGAGTTTCGTGGATCATCCGCTGCAATTGCGTTTTGCTTTCGATGGCCGTTCCGTTCATGGTCAAAATGACATCGTGCTCCTTGATTCCGGCTTTGCCTGCGGGAGCATCTTGGTCGACCATCGTCACTTCGACCCCCTGCTCTTCCTTCAGCTTCAAAGCCCCCAGCCGGTCGGTGGTAATGTCGGCGATGTCGACGCCGAGATAAGAACTCGTGCCCGAGTCGCCGAAAGGCGAGGAGTCCGACATCCAGATTTGTCCGGCCTGTGACAGATTAAGCAGCAATGGCAACAAGGCAATGGTGGTTAGAATATGTCTTCGCATGGCCAGCCTCCTGAATACTTTTGCACCTCAATTTCACATTGCTTCCATAGACGAGCGAAACCGCTTATTGATTCGCCCGCTTAAAGCAAATATCTCCCGTCGTCGTCCGAACTTTCAGCACCGGACCCCCTCCATTCAACTTCCCCTCCGCGTTCAGCGTCCTCGGACCCCACTGGTTGCCTTCGCTGGCGATGTGAATGTCTGGGAAGTCGGAGGTAATGTGGTGCCCATTGCCCAGGTCGACGCTGGCGCGCACTGAAACGACAACGTCAGGCGCAATATAGACCGTAATATCGCCGGCGGAAGTCTCAAGCCTCGAATCGCTAGGCGGAGCGTCGGTCTTTACGAGCTTCACGACGATGCCGCCGGCGCCCGTGTCGGCCATGGCCGATGGCACTCCATCGAGTTCGATCGCGCCGCCACCGGTGTGGGCCTCGACGTGGCCCTTGGCGGATGCGAGGCGGATACTGCCCCCGCCGGTCTTAATTTCAACCGGACCGGCAATGTCTCCCAGGTCGATGCTGCCGCCGCCGGTGCCCGCTTTCACCTTGCCGGTGCACTGCTTGACCTCAATTCCGCCGCCGCCGGTCTCGACGCTGGCGCCCTGCGTGGCCGAAACAATCTCGATGCTGCCCCCGCCGGTTTCCGCGATGATTTTGCCGTCGGCGTGATGCACATGGATGGAGCCCCCACCGGTATGCAGGCCAATATCGCCATCGATGGTTCCCACATCGATCGCTCCGCCACCCGTATCTGCCTGCGCGCCTCCGCCAATGGCATCCAGGTGCATACTGCCGCCGCCGCTCTCCGCCTCTACGCGGCCCGCGACTCCGGTGGCGTCAATGTTGCCGCCCTCGGTCTCAATCTTCACCAGGCCAAGCTCCCGGGGGACGTTGATGGCGAACTCTCCGGAGAACTTGCGCGGGCGCCGCCCCTGCCAGTCGCCCACAATCCAGGCCGTGTCTCCGCGAACATAAGCGCTGATTTTGAAGGACCCGAACTGGCGGCGCGCGTCTTGCTCGGATGAAGTATAGGAGCGCGTATGAATGACATAGTTAATGCCCTGTTGCTGTCCCCCGTGCACGACCACCGAGCCCACGTCGACTTTGACTCGCAGATTCTTGGCCGCGGCCAGCGTGCCTGTGATTTCCTGACCCCACGCACCTCCCTCACGGGAGACGTGCGTTTCCTGCGCCAACGCGAGCGGCGCAAGCACGGCCAGAATGCAAAGGCCGACGAATTGTGGCGAACGCTTCAAAATGAACCACCTCAGTTTCATAAATCTCGATCAATCAATCTCGGGCAACTGCGCCAGCATGGTGCGAGCCTGTGACTTGATGTATTGGCTTTGATCCTTGGCCGCCAGCGTCATCAACACTCCGCGCACGCTGCCATCCGCTTTTACCGGGTCAATCAAGCGCAACGCCTCGGTGCGCACGCCCGGGTTCGAATCGTTCACCAGAGCTTCCAGCACCACGTCGCGGACCCGCACATCATCCTTCACGAAACCGCCCAGACCATCCAAAGCTTTCAGCCGCACTCCCGGATTCGTGTCGTAGCGCAGCGCATAGACCAGCGCCTCGCGCACCTGCGAAACGTTGGGCTTCTGAGTCAGCAGATCCACGGAATCCATGCGCACGCCCGAATTGTAATTATTTTGGGCGGCAAACAGCAGCAGTTGCTGGATGCGCTGATCGTTCATCGATCCCTGCGTCTCCAGCGTCGAAACCGTGTCGTACTTAATGTCGATCTTATTGGTACCCGGCTCCTGCGTGATGGAACGAATACCGGTGATCGAAGCTTCGTTAGGAGCCGGAGCCGGAATCGTGCCCGAACCGCTCGGCTGATGAACAAATACTCTGTAGGAAGTTCCCACTCCGCCCGCGAACCCGAGAATCAAAATCGCGGACGCCAGCGCGGGCGAGAAGTGCACTTGCCGCAACCAGTTCGCCGGATCGAACGCCAGCCGATGCCAGAATCCGCTCTGCTCGGCCGTCTCCAGCGCTTCCTGCAGTCGCATGCGCGAAGCCGCCAGCAGGTTCGGAGTCGGCTCCGCCACCCGATCCTCGGACAGCAGAGCGTGGAACTCCTGTTCCGCCTTCAGTTCGGCGGCGCAGTCGGCGCAACGCGCCACGTGCTGCTCCAGTTCATGACGCGCGTCATCGGCCAGCTCGCCATAAATATGCAGCGTGATATTTTCTCGTACCCATTCGCATTTCATAATCCACCCCCGTCGAGCCATCCCCGCTGGTGTGGGGCCGGGCACTCTAGCCCGGCCCGGCCTACCTCATATCCCCCAACTGCCCGCGCAACTTCTGCGTGGCCCGAAACAACGTATTTTTCGCGGTCTCTTCCGTGGTATGCAAAATCTCGCCCACAGTGCGCAACTTCAACCCGTGATAATGCCTCAGCTCAAATACCATGCGCTCGCGCGCCGTTAACTTTTCAAGCGCTCCGGAAATTCGTGCCCCTAACTGACGCCGCATCAAATCGCGCTCCGGATTCGCGCCCGCCCGCCCATCGGGCACCTGATCGAGCAGGTCGTACTCCCCGCCGGACGCGTCTTTTGTCACTGGCGCATCTTCCTTGCGCACGTTTTTCTTGCGCAGGTGATCCAGGCAAAGATTGGTCACGATTCGGTAGATCCACGTGTAGAACGAGCACTCGAAGCGAAAGCTTCCGATGTTCTTGTAAGCCTTGAGGAAGGCATCCTGATAAACGTCCTGCGCATCGTGCTCGGTCCCGGTCAGGTGCAGCGCCAGCCGCAAGACTGCCTGATCGTAGTGACGCACCAGTTCCTCGAAGGCGGCGCGGTTCCCGTGCTGCGCCTCGCGGATGAGGATCGTATCGTCGATGCGGCGTTCTTGCCCAGCCATGCGGCCCCGCGTGGGGTCCTGGTTCTGATTAATCAGGTTCTCACGAACCAGGTTCTCAGTAAGTGTGTCCTCACCGACTCCAATACCGCTGACTCCGTCCACTCGCTCCGACTTCGTTTTCGAGTGCGCTCGCTCACCAACCGTAATGGTCAACGCCCAAACATCGGCCGGCATGTTTTGTCGTGTCCTGTACCGCCCGGTGTCGATGCCGTACCCGGGCTTGCATAGGAATAGACGGATAGTCAAGGGAACCGTGAGCAGAAATTATAGGCTGGCGGTGAGGATTTCCGCTTGCAGCTCAACAGCTTGGATCGGCAGGAGAGCCGGCTTGAGGCTATTTCTGGGACGGCCTGACCTCCGAATCACGCCGCAAAGAGTGGGGATATCGCTCGAAAAGGTAAAGCCAGATCTCGTCGAGCGTGGGCGCCTTCGTGAAGGGTAATGCCGTCGAGCTAAACCCTCAGCGCCCAACGAACACGAGTCGCTGCCAGCTCGCGTGCCAGTGCGTATGATTCGGAAGCTAGCATCGCTCGCTCCGGACCCAAGGCCGGCCGGAGGCAAGAAACTGAAAGGTAAAAGGGGCAGTGGCGCGTCCGCATTGGCGACTGGCGGCTATCGTGCGACCTGCGCCTACTCCGCCACTGCTTCCTTCTCAATCACAACCTTCAAATGCGCGGTCACGTCCTTATGCAGCTTCACCGGCACGGTGAACTCGCCCAGAGTCTTCAGCGGCTCGTGGAGCTGGATCTGGCGCCGGTCCAGATTGATTCCCTTTTTCACGATGGCGTCGGCAATGTCGCCCGAAGTAACCGAGCCGAACAACTGATCGTGTTCGCCCGACCGCCGCTCGAACGATGCCGATAGACCCTCGAACTGCTTGGCCAGTTCCTCGGCCTGCGTCTTCTCCTTGGCTGAGCGACGCACCGAGGCAGCCTTCATCTGCGCCACGACGGCTTTGTTCCCCGCAGTGGCTTCGATGGCCAGCTTGTGCGGCAGAAGAAAGTTGCGGCCATATCCCTCGGCAACCTTCACCACGTCGCCGCGCGATCCCAGCTTAGTTACATCTTCTTTGAGAATGACTTCCATGGTATGGCTCCAATCCTCCGAAGTTGTCATCCTGAACGAAGCGAGGGATCGTGGTTCTTCTTGCCGTCGGCAAGAACCAAGATTCCTCGCTTCGCTCGGGATGACAGGGCTTCTGCTGCTTTTACGATGCCCGTCCAGCAAACGGCAGCAACGCAATGTTGCGCGCCTGTTTGATGGCCGCGGCCAGCCGGTGCTGATGCGGCGAGCACACGCCGGTCAACCGCCGGGGCACGATCTTGCCGCTCTCGGCCACGAACTGGCCGAGCAGCCGGTAATCCTTGTAGTTGATGTCGGCAATCTTCTCCGTGCAAAACTTGCAAACCTTCTTGCGCCGGAAAAACTTCCGTCCACCCTCGCGCGGCGGACCCCCGGGCCCGGAACGCCCGCCGCCCCCGCCTCCGAACCGCGGACGGTCCCCTCCGGAACGCGGTCCGTCGGATCTGTGTCCTTCCCCGGAAGGCCGCTCGATTGTTGGTGCTTTGGTCTCTTCAGGCATAACGCTCCTTCATGAATCAGTGGCCAGTGGTTAGCGGCCAGTCAAATCACTTAAACGCGGAACCAGAACTGGACACTGACCGTTGCTCTTCAAGCCGTTGCTGGAGTTTCCGCGACCGGCGGCGCAGGCGCTTCTTCCGCCACTGCCGCGGCCGCGGGCTGCGCGCTCACCTTCTTTTTCGCGTCGCGCAGCTTCTTGATCTTGTCCAGGCGCTTCTGCTCTAGGTCGATGCGCACGGTGAGGAACTTGATCACCGGCTCGGTGACCCGCAGGCGGCGCTCCAGTTCGCGGACCACCGTGCCCGCGCCCTCGATGGTCAGCAGAATATAAACGCCCTCCCGGAACTTGCGCACGGTGTAGGCTAGACGGCGCTTACCCATCCGGTCCACGCTCTTGATCGATCCGGCCGCCGAAGTTACAGTCGCCTCAAGGTTCGAAATCAGCTTATCGAGATCTTCGTCCGCCATATCCGGCCGGACAATAAACATCAGTTCGTAAGTACGATTCATTGCTATCTCCAAATTCTTGGCTAACCTTTTCCGTTCTCGTCCTGCTCCCTGCGGTTAAACCGGTTCATGGCTGCCGCCGCACCTTCGGTCAAAATCACCTGCACCGCTTCCACGGCGGTGTCGATCATTCCGTCCACCACCGCCAGATCGGCCTTGCGAAACGGCGTCAGCAAATACCGCTGGCCATCTTCAACCTTACGCTCCGGGGTCACGCCGATCCGGATGCGCAAAAAATCCTGCGTGTTCAGTGCCCCGATGATCGACTCGATCCCGTTATGCCCCGCCGAACTCCGCCGCGTGTGAATCCGCAACGTGCCCAGCGGAAAATCCAGTTCGTCCTGAATCACGATCAGGTCCGTTTCCGGCTTCACTTCGTACTCCGCCACCAGCTCCCGAAGCGATAAGCCGCTCAGGTTCATATAGGTTTCAGGCTTCGCCAGCAGAACCGGCTCGTCCCCCACCTGTATTCGCGCCGTCAGCGCCCGGCACTGCCGGTTCCTGATCTCGACCCCACGTTCACGGGCGATGCGATCCACTACCTGAAAGCCCATGTTATGCGGCGTGACTTCGTACTCGTCACCAGGATTGCCGAGACCGACGATCAGTTTCACCCCGTATCAATTTCCTCCGCTTGCGCAGCCAGAGCCTGCCCCTGAGCAAAGCCGAAGGGGATCTGGGCGAGCCGCGCGAAGTTCGCGTTCTTTGCGAAGCAACAGTCACACGCCTGACTCGCGTCCTTACTTCTTCTCCTTTTTCTCGGCCTTTTTCTCGGGCTTCTCGGCAGCAGCCACTTCGCCCTCTTCCTCGGTCTCGGTCTTGCCCTTCTTGATGACTTCGGGCTCGGCTGGAACCGCTGCAGCGTCCGCCGCCACCGCTTCCGGCGTGGCCACCACTTCTTCCTTCACTGAGGTCACGTGAGCTACCGGCTGGTTCGCGTCCGAAAGAAACTTCAGCTTCTCGTTGTGCGGCAAATCCGAAACGCGCAGCACTTTGCCAAAAACCAGATGCGAGATATCGACGTCGATGTGGCTGGGGATGTCGCCCGGCAGGCACTCGATCTCCACTTCGCGCAGCATCTGTTCGAGAATGCCGCCCTCCGTCTTCACGCCCTCCGCCACGCCCTGCAGGACGACGGGCACGCTGACCCGCAACGCCTTGTCCATGGCGATGCGCTTCAGGTCGATGTGCAGCAACTGGCCTTTGATCGGCTCATATTGCCAATCCACAATCATCGCCTTAGTGCGTTCGCCGCCGTCCAGCGCGAGATCGAGAATCGTGTTGTGGCCGCTGTCTGACCGCAGAATACGCAGCACGTGCCGCGGGTCCACGCTCACCGCCAAGGCGTCCTTGCCCGCGCCATAAACCACGCCTGGGATTTTGCCTTCTCGGCGCACCCGCCGCGCCCGGTTCTTTGTCCCCGCCTCTCGCGGTTGTGCTTCCAGAATGTTTTGCTCCAATGTGGATGCCATAATGTCCGTTCCTGTCTTCGCTTCGATAATCTAGATAAATAGCTTGCTGACCGAAGTCTCTTCGTGATTGGCCTGGATCGCCCGGCCAATCAATCCCGCGATCGAAAGCACCCGGATCTTGGGCTCCCGCTTGGCCTCTTCGGTCAGCGGGATGGTGTTGGTGACCACCACTTCGCGGATCACCGACTTCGCAATGTTCTCCACCGCCGGCCCCGACAGCACGGCATGAGAAGAACAGGCATACACCTCGGTCGCGCCGTTGTCCATCAATGCCGCCGCGGTTTTCACCAACGTGCCCGCCGTATCGATCAAGTCATCAATGATCAAACAAGTCCGCCCGTTCACGTCGCCGATCACGTGCATCACTTCGGCCACGTTCACTTCCGTGCGCCGTTTGTCGACGATGGCCAGCGCCGCGTCCACCTTCTTCGCGAAAAACCGCGCCCGTTCCACGCCGCCCGCATCGGGTGAAACCACCGTCAGATTCGGCAGGTTCAACTTCCGGAAGTGGTCCACCAGCACCGGGGAAGCGAACAGGTGATCGACGGGAATATTGAAAAAGCCCTGCAGCTGCGGCGTATGCAAATCCACAATCAGCGCCCGGTGCGCTCCGGCGGTGGTGAGCAAATCCGCTACCAGCTTCGAGGAAATCGGACTGCGCGGCTTGTCCTTGCGGTCCTGTCTCGCGTACCCGAAATAGGGCATCACCGCCGTAATTCGCCGTGCCGACGCGCGCTTCAGCGCGTCGATCATCAACAACAGTTCCATCAGGTGCTCGTCCACGCTGGTGCTCTTATTGCTGTTTCCATGAGACGCGCGGCAAGTCGGCTGCATCACGAACACATCGCAGCCCCGCACATTCTCCTGAATCTGCACATACGCCTCGCCGTCGGCGAAGCGGATTACCTGCGCCTGCCCGCGCTGCATCCCGAGAAACTGGCAGACCTCGTCGGCCAGCGGCTCGTTGGCCGTCCCGCTGAAGATCTTGAACTTGTCATCCACCCGCGCGCGCTGCTTGCGATCTAGCTTCTCGTCGGGCGTGGGTGGAACGTTCTTTTCCGTCTTCTCTGTCTTTTCGGCCGGCGTCACCAAAGTAGCCATAAGAAGTTCTCAGTTCCCGGTTCTCAACCTTGGCTTCAGCCCCTTGACTAAAAACTGAGACCGAAGAACTGTTTTCTGGCTGGGCCGCTAGGATTCGAACCTAGACAAAGTGCTCCAAAGGCACTTGACCTACCATTAGTCGACGGCCCAGTACCGCTGTTTCGAGTTTCCGGCCCCGGTTTCAAAGTCCAAACCGAACACCGGCTTCGCTGGAGAAGCGTGATATCTCTATTAAACAACCAGAAACTAGAAACTGGAAACAAGAAACTTTTTCCAATACTCCCGCCGTGTCAGCGTAACCGTCGCCTGGGCCGCCCAGCCCTCTGTCTTAAGCCTCTCCGCCGCCGCACGCGCCGCCTTTTTCGAAGCGAACAACCCGTACAACGTTGACCCGGAGCCCGACAGCGACGCATACTTTGCGCCCGCGCGCTCCAGTGCGCACTTGCCTTCACTCAGCTCGGGATACTCAGGAAAGACGACTGGTTCAAAGTCGTTTTCGATCCCGGCCCGGACAAGCTCGAGAAGCGGATTCTCGGCCCGGCCCCTCCTGGAAATCTGACGAGGAGCACCGGAGTAACTCTGGCTCAGCCACGCCGACAGCCCTCGGCCAAGCTCACTCATTCTATCGGATGCTGCGGGGAGCGTCAATTTTGACGATCCGCCTTCCACCAGGGCGGACACTCCCGCACCGCCCGTCCTTCGATCCCACTCCCCAAACGCGTTGGGCGTCGAGACCCCCACCTCCGAAGTCACCACCACGCACGCGGTAGCCGGCAAATCCTCCAGAGGATACACCTGCTCCCCACGCCCCACGCCCAGCACCGTGCCCCCCAACAGAAACAGCGGCAGGTCGGACCCCACTTCCGCCGCGATCCGCAGCCGCTCCTCTGTCGGCAAAGCCTTCTTCAGCACCCGCTCCAGCGCCAGCATCGCAGCCACGGCATTCGCCGAAGCCCCACCCAGCCCGCCCTGCACCGGCAACCGCTTCTCAATATGGATGAGGACACGCCCCTTCATGTTCAACGCCTGCATCGCTTTCTTGACGATGCCGTGGCACGTATTCGATTCATCTTTCGGAACTCTCGGGTCAGTCGACTGAATCTCAATCCCACGCCCGCGCCCCAAACTCACCCGGATCAGGTCATGCAACCCGATCGTCTGATACACAGTCAGCAGTTCATGAAATCCGTCCTCGCGGGCAGCGCCAATGCGTAACCCGAGATTGATCTTCGCGAACGATCGGACGCTGACAGGCATGGAGAGATATTGCGAAGTTTCAACCGCTGAATCAGGATAGGCCAATGGAGACGCAATGCCAAGAAGCCACGATCCACTCTTTTGGTTAGCGATGGCACGGGATGGAATTAGCTTCGCAGTCGCGGCAGGGACCGGCGTTCTTGTCTGGTACCGGAACGTTGTGCCCGTCATTGGCCGATGATTTACGGGAAGTTGGATATGGCCATGACGAGCGATGTGGATGGGTCGAAGACTAATCTGTCGTATTCCCACAAGGTAGGTGGCGAGTTCGAATCAGGACTGCTTCCGCTTAAGTGCGGAACGAAGCCGCCGCCGATGAACAAGTCAGCAAATGGAAGGGACAGAACCTGGCCGTCCGTCTCGCCCAGAGATCCAGCCATCTCGGTGGTGCGGATGGAAGGCATCCTTGTCGACCGAAGCATTTCGAGGTCACTAAGAACCAATGCCCAGGAAAGTATGCTGGGCTGCCCGGTATTGCGCCAACTACTCTCCCTCCACTCGTTCTATTACCTCGGTAATCTCGACTCCTGCGCCCGATGAGCGTACTCTGTCGGTGATTTCCAACCGCAGCAACCGTCTCTCCCACGGCCTTCCGGTTGGACTAGGAACGACCGCAAATGCGAGCGCTACTCCGCCCGTGCGGAACCCTGTGCAGCGCGCTCCCGCAAATTGCGGTGTAAGCCGTAGCTTGCCGAAAGCAAGCAGATTGACCCTGGTCTCAGTCGGCCTTCCATGGCGACTGTCGAGGGTTGCCGAATCTATCAGGAGATCGTGATGTTCAAAGTTATACGGTTTTTCTTGCCATTTTTATTTCTGGCCGTCGCGACCTTTGCGGTCGCCCAGGACGGCTATAAAGTCATCACTGTCACCGACGGTGGGACCATCTCCGGGACCGTCAAATGGTCGGGACCCGTGCCCCGCGAGTTGGACTTTCCCGTCACCAAGGATCCCCAGATCTGCGCCCCGGATGGCAAGAAAACCACCAGCCTCGAGCGCTTGATCGTCGGATCCGACGGCGGTGTTGCCAATGCTATTGTCTACATCAAAAACATCTCCGCCGGGAAAGCCATGAATCTGCCCGAGCAGCAGCGCCACCTAGACCAGAAGCATTGCCATTACGTTCCGCACATTCTTCTCGTGCCCCAGAACGCTGCGCTGGCGATGCAAAGCTCCGACGCTACCCTGCACACCATCCACATGGACGGGGCGGCTACCTTCAATCTGCCTTTTCCCTTCCAAAATCAGGTCGTCTCGCGCACCATGTCAACCGCCGGTTTAATCAATCTTCACTGCAACGGCGGCCACGTTTGGATGAACGCCGAGATGATGGTTGTTTCGCATCCCTATTACGCCGTTACGGACGAGAGCGGCCGCTTTGAATTCAGTAGCGTGCCACCCGGCACCTATCAGATTGTCGCCTGGCATGAAGGCTGGGGCCTGGCCGGCAAGGAGCAGGCCTACGACGTCCTCACCGAGCACACGGTCCAGCGGCCTGTCTTCACCGAACCAAAGACCTGGGAGAAATCGGTCACGGTGAACACCAACCAATCCAGCACAGTTAATTTCGTGATCGGCAACAAGTAGGAGAAGAGAAACCGGAAAACTGGAAACCCCAGCGGAGCTATGCCCGCCGCTTGTAGAGCACCGCAAACTCAAAGCCCGCATTCGCCGGAAACAGCTCCGCCACTTTCCTCAACCGTTCCGCCAACGCCGAAGGCGCCAGCAGCGGATAGTCCCGCTCGCGCAAGTCGTAATAATCCACATCCAGATACAGCGACAGCAGGTAAATGGAGATCGTATCGGAAAAGGTAGCCTCGAAATATTCGTTCTTGTAGCGCTCCGCGTCCGGCCCACCGGCCGTGGCCAGTTTGCGCGCTTCCCAGGCGTCAAGCGAGGTTTCGCCGCGCGCTCCCGCTTCCACCTGCTGCCACGCCAGTTCGCTGAATTCCTGCGAAACTCCGGCGCACTCCACCAGCGCATGCCCCACGTTGATATAGAACTCGAAGGCCACGGAGAACTTGTCATCCGTCAGCCGCGTCGAGATGAACACGCACTGCGAATCGCCCAAATTCAGGTTGCGATGGCAAACCGCATTGTCGCTCAACGCCACATCATATCGATCTGCAATCAGAATCTCGTCACCCTGGCTAACCGTCAGGGGCACAAAGTAATAAGCCTTGCGCTTCAGCGCCGAAGCTATCTTGGTAGGCACCGCCGCAATCATCCGCTCCAAGTCGAACGAGCCGACGGAGTTCTCTCCCGCCACGGCATAGCACACCCCATTGCCCGCCTGCGAAACCGGCGTCATCCGGACCACATCTGAGGGGCTCCGCGTAATAGCTGGCGCTGATTGCGACATATCTGCTCTTTTATACACTACCGGTGCTCGGGGGGAGTTGCTCGTGTGGAGCGGGCACTCCTGCCCGTGCCCTTGACTTTGATTTTGCTGTTGCTCCGGCCCCTGCCTCTTCCTAACATATCTTCTCAATGTCTACGCCTTCCCAACCCGTCGGGGGGACCATTTCCCATTACCGCCTCCTATCGCCCCCGCAGCCGGAGGGTGGTAGCTTAGAAGCATGCCCCCGCGCCCACCCCGCTGGTATGCGATCCCGGTGCGCGTCCTGCTCGTGACGTTCATCGGCACGCTCATTTCGTTCGCCGCCAGCCTGCTCGTCGGCATCATCGGGACGGTTGTCGTGTCAGCCCTGCGCCACGTGCGTCCCAACATGACCATCGCCTATCGCCTCATCGCCCTTCCGGCGGCGGTGGTCGCGGGCAGCATCATCTTCGTGCTGTCGCTGTCCATGGAAATCCGTCATTACCGCCAGTCAAAGACCCTGGCCGCGCTTGAAGGGTTAATTGATATGAGAAGATGAGCTGAAAGGATGAACCGCTTGCCAACCCACGCCCGGCCCCGCATCGCCATCCCCATGCCACACTCGATCGATCGTGAATACGGCGAGCGGGCAATTCCTCAATACGAGCGCGCCATCGAGCAAGCCGGAGGCGAGCCCGTCCGCATCCCGCTCGACCAACCCTCGGCCGAAGTCATGAAACTCGAAGTTCTGAAAATAATGGAGCGCTCGGACGGCGTGCTGCTGCCCGGCAGCAACGCCGATGTCGATCCCGCGAAGTTTGGCGCGACCCGCTCCCCGCGCAGCGCCGACGCTGATCCGCGCCGCGACACCGTCGACGAGCTCCTCCTCGAGGACGCTTACAACCTCCGCAAGCCCGTCCTCGGCATCTGCTACGGCCTACAAAGCATCAACGTCTATCGCGCCGGATCGCTAGTCCAGCACATCCCAGATTTTCTGCCGGAACAGTTGCGCACGCGCATCAATCACGAAGCCGGAAAGAAAGTCGCGGTCGCGCACGCAGTCGAGATTGACAGAGACTCCAAGCTGGCCGAAATCGTTGGCGGAAAAAAACGGGAAGGGCACGGTCTCAACCGTGCCGAAAAGGAGTCGGGAAGGAGGAGTGGGGCTTTAGCCCCGGAGGGACACCAACTAGTCCTGTCCGTAAACTCTTCCCATCACCAATCCGCGGATAAAATCGGTAAGGGCCTGCGCATCACCGCCCGCTGCCCCGACGACGGCATCATCGAAGCGCTCGAAGGCACCGCCCCTGACCACTTCGTGCTCGCCGTGCAATGGCATCCCGAGCGCTCGGTTGTCGAAGACGAACCCTCTCGCGCCATTTTCCGCGCCCTGGTAAGAGCAGCGGAAACACGGCACAAGTAGCTCAACGCCGCCTTGTCTTCTTCGGTTTCTTCCGCGCCCGCGTCGGACTCCGCTTCTCGAGCAGCACCACCACATGCGCGACCGCGGCGTCTTCCAGATTGAGCCCTTCCGGAGTCTTCGCCTTTAACCCGACGCAATCCGCATGGACTTCCAACAATTGCGCCACCCGCACTCGAATCGCCGCGGCGTGGGGTCCGATCTTAGGAGCCGCCAGAATCAGACTGGCGTCGAGATTCGCCACGCTATATCCCGCATCGTGCACGCGTTTCAGCGCCTCGCCGAGGAAGACCGCCGAGTCCGCGCCTTTCCACTTCGGGTCTGAGGGCGGGAACAGCGCTCCAATGTCGGGCGCAGCCACGGCCCCAAGCAGAGCGTCGGTAACGGCGTGCAGCAACACGTCGCCATCGGAGTGACCACCCAGTCCCTTGTTATGCGCCAGCACGATGCCGCCAATCTTCAGCGGAACCCCCTCGCGAAATTCATGCGAGTCAAAGCCGTAGCCGATTCGAGTGGCGGTTCGTCGTTGGCGGTTCGTCGTTGGCATTCCGAGGTCGTCGTGTCAAATATGTGAAGTCTTCAAGTAAAACTCCGCTAATTCCATGTCCCCTGGCGCTGTAATCTTGATGTTCCGCGGCGAGCCCATCACCACGGCCACGTCGTGGCCTGATCGTTCCACCAGCGAAGCTTCATCGGTGCCGAGGAATCCGTCCGCGGACGCCTCATCGAAAGCTTTTTTTAACACGCGGTAGCGGAAGCCTTGCGGCGTCTGCGCCATCACGATGCCGGCGCGCGGAATCGTCGCTTTGATCAGCGCGCCCTCTGCCGTGCGCTCGACTTGCTTCACGGTATCGACGGCGGGCAGGGCGGCAATCGCCGCGCCATACTTCTCCGCCGCCTCGACAACTTCCTGAATGATTTCACGGGTCACAAAGGGACGCACCGCATCATGCACGAGAACGATGTCATCGGCCGCCGCTCGAACCGCGTTCAGTGCGTTCTCCACCGACTGCTGGCGGTGCTCACCGCCGACGACGAGTTCCACTTTCTTCTGGAGAAGGTCGTTCGGTTCGCTCTGGAGCCGGGCGCGAAACCCTGCAATCTCGTTTTCGCGGAGAGCGATCCAGATTTCGCTTACCGCGTCGACGACGGCGAACTTGCGCAGTGTATGAACGAGAATTGGCGTGCCTCCCAGTTCAGTGAACTGCTTCGAGGGCGGTGCCTTCTTTTGCTTGCCCTTGCCACCAACCGGCACGGGAGCCATGCGGGTTCCAAGCCCAGCAGCCGGAATAATCACAACAACCTTCATAGCGGGCTGTCAGTATACGAGGGGGGAGTTGAGGAGTTCAAATCCAAAGGCAATTCACCGCCCAGCAGGCCGAGAAGGCGGGGAAATGGTCATACTCTGTCAAGAACCCCTTGTCAGGTCTTCTGCGTACTTGCGCGGCTTCCCGGTCTGCCCTCGCAGAGTAGATTATTTCTTTCTCTTTCGGTAAGGTTCCTCTGTCTTAGGGCCGGGGCTTGGTCTCCACCAGCGTGTTCGGCACCACCGCTGGCGGCACGGCCGCACTGGAGATGGCTGGCACCACGGGCTGTACGGCCGAGCTCGTCCGGGCAAAGGCGCGTTCATCCCATTTTCCGAAGATCATCTTCCCCGCCGTAGTCTGCAGCACCGAAGTGACCGAGACGTCGATCGTCTTGCCGATCATTTTCCGGGCGTTGTCTACGACCACCATGGTGCCGTCATCCAGGTAGGCCACGCCCTGATTGTATTCCTTGCCTTCTTTCAGGATGAACACTTTCATGATCTCGCCCGGCAGCACGATAGGTTTGAGCGAGTTGGCCAGCTCGTTGATGTTCAGCACCTCCACGCCCTGCAACTGCGCTACCTTGTTGAGGTTGAAATCGTTGGTGATGATCTTGCCTTCGTAGACCTTGGCCAACTCGATGAGCTTCAGATCGACTTCGCGGACGGCGGGAAAATCATCTTCCACAATCTGGATCTGCAGCGTGGCCATTTTCTGCAGGCGCTGCAGCACGTCGAGGCCGCGTCGTCCCCGGTTGCGCTTCAGCGAGTCGGCAGAATCGGCCACAAGTTGCAGTTCGCGCAACACGAACTGCGGCGTAACGATGATCCCGTCCAGGAAACCGGTTTCGGCAATGTCGGCAATGCGACCGTCGATGATGACGCTGGTGTCGAGGATCTTGTAGCTCTTCTTGCCTTGCTTCTCCCCGCCAAAGATCCCGCCTAAAGCCGACAGGTTCAGCAAGTCGCCCTTGCTCGCGCCCACGATCAGGCCCACATAGGCCATCAGCAACATGACCAGGATTTGCAGGAAACTTTGGGTGCTGCCGGCAGGCACACTGCTGCGAATCACCAGGGCAAACAGGTAGGCGCCGCAGATGCCGACGATGCTCCCGATGGCCGCGCCGATCAGCCGCTTCAGGCTCACCGTCCGCAGCTTCCATTCGAACAGGATGATCCCGGCCCCCACCAGCGCACCTACTCCAGCATCCTGAGGCCGGGTCAGCCGAAAGGGCTCAATGAAATAGCATGCGATGCAAACTACGATAACAAAAAGAAGACGTACCAGAATTAAGTCCACCGTATGACCTCCCCCGGATGCAGTGCGCTGAACCTCTGCGCGATGCACCGGTGCCCTTTCCTCGCCGCCCCGGGCGGGAATCGGCAAATCAGCATGCGGGGCGCGCAAGAATTAGGGGAATGAATGTACGCCCCGTCCCGGTCCGTGGAGGCGTGACCGGGGAGACCTCAGTAAACCTACGCCAAGAGTATATACCTGACGGCAAATACGCGGGGTAAAACAAACAATGGGCATTTCGCCCATTCCGGAGGCGGAAATCCTACAGCCCTTCCTGGTTAGCCATACAGTTTCAACCCTTCCCTCGGTTACCCGCCTCTGGCATCTCAGACTCGTAGTTCCGCGACTGCTGAACGAACATGCAGATCGCAGGAGTTAAGCCATCAAGGATGGCCTTGGAGGATGCTCATGCGAGCTTTAAGGTTTTTGAATGTAGCGATACTGTCGGCGCTGTTGGGAAGTGCAGCCGTTCTCTACGCGCAAGACGAGAAGCCACAGGAACCTGCACGGCAGGAAGATCCCAAGCCTCAACCCAAGCAGGACGAAGCTAAACCCGCGCATCAGGACGACGCCAAACCCGCAAAACAGGACAAGCCAGAAAAACAAGATCAGAAACGCGATCAAGACCAATCCCGCGACCAGATGAAGCCGGAAGGGCAGCAACATCCGGAACAGCAGGCCGGGCATGCCGGCCCAGCCGGAAAGGGCGGTCATATTCCTGACGACAAGTTCAAGGCGCACTTTGGCTCTGGCCATCATTTCAGTGCCAGAGGCGTGATCGTGCAAGGGCAGTCGCAGTTTCAGTACGGAGGGTACAGCTTCCAGTTCGTAGATGCCTGGCCGGCGGGATGGGCCTACACCGACGACTGCTACATCGACTACATCGATGGAGAGTATTTCCTGTTCGATGTGCTGCACCCGGGCGTTCAGATCGCCCTGGTCGTAATTCTGTAAAAAGGCCCGACTTGTTCACGAAGGTGGCCCTCTGAGCCGGGGATTTGGTACTGCTGGATTCAAGCTCAGAGGGTAACTTTCATTTTTTTCTGCCGACGTAATTCGTGGGCGATTGCGCGACGGCTGAATCCATCCTGCTAAACTCGGTGGCGTGAAAGCTTTAGTGATCACCAGCCTGTCCGGACCGGACGCACTGGCCATTCAAGACACAGCCGAACCTACCCTGAAGTTGGGACAAACGCTGGTCCGCGTCGCCGCCGGAGGCCTGAATTTCGCCGACGTCATGACCACGCACGGCGGCTACCCCGGAACCCCGCAGCCGCCATTCATTGCCGGACGCGAATTCGCCGGGGTTGAAGTGAGCAGCGGACGCCGAGTGATGGGCTACCTGCAGTGGGCTGCGTTCGCCGAGGAGGTTAGTGCCTATACGAACCGGCTCTGGACCGTCCCCGAGCATTGGACCGACGAACAAGCCGCCGCCTTCCCCGTCAACTATTTCACGGCTTATTTGGCCTACTGGCAAGCGGGCATGACACAGTCGCCCCCGGCGGGCCGCAGCCGTCGCGCGCTGATTCACGCCGTTGCCGGAGGCGTGGGCACGGCGGCGGTGCAGATCGGACACATTCTGGACGTTGAAATGTTCGGGACGTCGTCGTCCGATGAAAAGCTCGCACGCGTGAAAGCACTCGGCCTGCAGCACGGCATCAACTACAAGCGGCACGACTATGAAGAAGTCGTGAAGAACCTCACTCAGGGCGAAGGCGTGGATGCGGTCTTCGAAATGCTCGGCGGCGAGCACACCGCGAAAAGCCTGCGCTCGGTGCGCGAGTTCGGCCGCGTCATCCAATACGGCACCGCAACCGGCAAGCCGCCACAACTCGACATCCGGGCGATGTATGCGAAATCCGCCAGCCTGCAGGGCCTGTGGCTGACCTACCTCTGCCAAAAACCCGAGATCATGGAACCCGCCTGGAAGCAGCTCTCCGAATGGATCGCGCAACGCAAGCTGACCCCGGTGATCGGCCAAGTCCTGGCGCTCGACCATGCCGTCGAAGCGTACAAGCTGCTGCAGGAAGGCCGGAACTACGGGAAGGTTGTGCTGAAGATTTGAGCATCCGGACTTGAGAATTCACTGCCGGCCCAGGTACCGGATCCGGAGGGCGAAGGCGCGCCCGGCTCCGTCAACGAAAGTCGGGACTGGGTGGCTGGGATCAATGGTCGCGACGGCTCCGGTGACGAGGGCGTGATTGGTGATGTCGTCGAAGCCAGCGCGCCCCGCCCAATAGTGTTTAAACAGATGAAGCCGCTTTTCGAACTGCAGATTCAGGGTGTAATACGTCGGTAAACGCAAAGATGAACTGGGAGGATAGCCGGGAGCTATCTCATCTTGATCTGTGATCCCATAGAAAGGCAGCCCGTTGCGCGCCTCCGCCGAATAGACGATATCGAACTTGTGAATGAGGGGCAGATTAAAACTCGGCAGAATACCCCAACCCACGAAGCGGTTCGGAGTGTCCCACCCATAGGGGCCGCGCAGTTGCGGGCTTAGCAGTGTGGTATCCAGGCTGAAGTCGAAGATCTGGTTGCTGCGGGAACTGGAGCGCGTATAAGCTCCGAAGATTTCATAGTGCTCGCGAAAGTGGCGGCGTAGGCTGACCGTGAAGGCATCGTAGTGGTCGTCGCGTCCATTGCCGAGGAGATAGACACCATCCACCGCGCCATTCAGCGTGTTGTAGGCAAAGGCGTGCACGCCGCGTTTTTCCAGGAACTCCAGTTTCAGAAAAATGGCGTATGGCAGTTTCTTCTCCAGGCTGCCGCTTGAGTTTACGTACCGCGGCATCTCGAGCGTATTTCGGTCCACCACAAACGACGTCGGTAAGGGGATCGGCGCGGGCTCTGGCGTCCCCGAGGGCAGGCCCGTGCACTTAACACTGGTGTCGTTCGCCTCCTGCGGGCACCCGTTCGAATCGAAGAAGTAATCAACCCTCTGCCCCTCCAGAGGTTGATGGATCAAGCCCAAGTTGGTTGTGTCGTAAATGATGCCAATTCCCGCCGACAGCTTGGTAGTGCCTTCCGCATCCGCCCGATAGGTGCCTGCCAAGCGCGGTGACAGCACTGGCGTGCGCACCAGTTCATCCCAATCCAAGCGCACGCCCGGCTCGATCAGAAGGCGATTCGTGATCAGCCATCGATCCTCGGCGTAGGCGCTGCCCTCGGTGTCGTAGAGCGGAGCATAATTGCCTCCCGAGAACATGGAGTAGCGCGTGCAATTTGTCGCCGGCACCACCGGAACGCCATCCGCATCGGTGGGACAGGGCTGCGTCGTCTGACCCGGCGGCGGTGGACCCTGCGGCTCGAACGAGATCGGCTGGCGCAGAAATTGCGCATCGTAGTTTAAGCGGTCTAGGTCAGCGCCGACTTTGATGTCGTGCCGTCCATGCCATTGATGCGGTGGAATGTAGAGATTCGATATACCTTGCAGTCGGCGGGCGAGCGCCGTCTCGTGCAGGTAATAGTTACCCTCGGCCGCGAAGAACAGCTCGATGTATGGACTATCTCCCCGCGGCGTCAGCGTGGTGTCGTACTGGTCCACGCCGAATCCGGTTTCGAGCAGGGCTCCGTTGCGGAAATAGTACTGATCCTTCAAAGAGCCAACATAAGCAGTCTCGAGCTCGATGGGAGTAGCCGGCTGCGGCACGAGAAATCCCAGCCCGTCGTATTCATCATGATAGTAGTTCGAAAGAAAGCTGGCGGTGACAATGTTGCGGGCGGTCAGGTTGGCTTGCACCTTGGCCAGGTTGTCCACGCGCCAGACGTAGTCACGATCCGCACCGAGTGGGAGCTGCACATCCGCATTGTCGTCAAACTCGCCGTCCAGGGCGTCGATAAACCACATTCTTCCCTTGATAATCGGACCCGAAAAGGTGTCAATGGGCGTCCATTCGCTGTTAAACCTGCCCTTGGTGTACCACGCTCCCGGCACGAAGTCCGTCGAGGTTAAGCGATAACGGTCATTGCCCATTGCGGTGTTCATAGCCAGGACGCCGCCGGAGCCTTTGCCAAACTCAGCCGACTCGCGGCTGGGCACGACTGCCAAGGAGCGAAATGACTCGATGCTTGTGCGCAACGCCAACTGGCCATTCGTCGGCTGGCTCACGTTAAACCCGTCCAGCAAAACCAAAGTTTGATAGTTCTCGGCTCCCGCCACATGCAAATTGCCAAAACTATCGGGGGTGACTCCCGGGATGAAGTTCAGCGCGTTGTGGTAGTCGTGCGGCCCCGGGTAAGGAATGTCGATGAGCTCCGACCCAATGAGTTCTTCCTTGGCGGAGATTTGCGCCGGGTCGATGGCCGGCGGCGATTCCACCACGTTCACCACTTCCCGCGCCTCTTGCTGATGGGAAAGAGTTACGTCCAGGTTGGCGGTGACGCCGACTGGCACATAGGACTGAACTAGAGCGTAGTATCCCGTCTTCTCGACCCGGAGTTCGTAAGTTCCGGAAGACAAGTCGGTGAATTCACAATGGCCGTCGAAATCGGTTTCGCAGCGCAGCGCAAGGGCGGGCGGCGGGGGTTGCAACTGTACGCGCGCGGAAGCGACGGCCACCCCGTTTTCGTCGGTCACAGCGACCGTAAGATTTTGCGCTGCGTCACTGTGCTCCGGAGAAACTTGCTGCGAGGAAGAAGACGATGAAGACGGAGGGGGCGATGAAGAAGTCTGTGCCGGGGACGGCATCCCCCACACCGCCGCCAGCGCCAGTAAGAGCGCGCATTTCACGGCTGGGCCACACCCTTGCATGGTTCAAGTATGAAACTCATGACACCTTCCGCCGGAGAAGGGAGTGCGTGGCAAATTATAACCGCCAGCCAGGATGCAATTGTCAAAGGACTGTCACGAAGCGATGAGCCCGGCCCATGTCCTCGCCCGCGGTGATGATGATAACCAGAAAGTCACTACCCCACTCGCCCTCCGATTTACTCATTGGCGGTCGCATCCTCCTCAAACACCCAGTGCTCGCTCACCAGGAAATTTGCCAGTGAGCACAAAACGATGGCGACTCCGTTTGCGACAAGATAATTCAGGTGGCCCAGGTCGACCATCAATTTCATCAGCGCCAGATTGCCCGCGATCGAGATTCCGCCGGTGGTTAGATTGAAACGCAGCAGCCGCGGCAGTGACTTCCTCCATGACGGTTCCACCCGGTCCGCCCAGGTATAGCGTTCGTGCCAGAGGAAGTTGTGTACCACTGCCGCTTCCACCCCGAACGCAGTTGCCAGCCGATGGTTGAGATGAAATCCGTTCTTCAGCGTGAACAACGCGGCCAACTGCACTCCGATGCCGAGCGATCCCACGGCATTGAACTTCAACCAGCGCAAGGCTCACCTCCCAATTCGGCGCCCAGTCACTGCGGCAGTCACTTGACGATCCTTTCTTCGCGATAGAGCCGCAGGGTGTTCTGCCCGGTAAAGAAAAACAACATCAGCGTCATGCCGGCAAGACCAATCGTTCCCCCTAGGTCGAACAATCTGTGATACGCGCCCAGAAAGTGCACTCGCGGTTTCCACAACAGTGCCAGGTTGCCTACTGCCAGCAGGATGCGCAGCTCGGTCGGCCCAAAGCGCCAGAACGACAGCTGAAACTCACCCAGCGCGTGCGTCGCCAGATAGGACTGAATCGAAAGCAGGAGGAACACAACCAGCAAGCCGATCGCGATCCAGGGGTGCATGGTTCCAGACAAAGCCAGCCCACCCATCAACGCGACAGCGCCCAAGCTGTCGACCATGTGGTCCACATAAAAGCCGTAGCGAGGACGCAATTGTTGCCGCACCCGTGCCAGCGTTCCATCGAGCGAATCTCCCAGCCAGTTCAGCGCCAGGCAGGCAATGACCCCAAGCAGCGCACACCTGTTCCACAGCGCCAGCGCATAACATGCGCCCGCCCCGATCTGCGACACCAACCCCAACATCGTCAGGTGGTCGGAGCCAATCCATGACGGCGTGCGCGCGGCCAGCCACAGTAACGCCCGTTTCTCGGCGCAGGCCACCCAGCTTTGCTGCACCCGCCGCATTTCCGGGAACCCCCTCGTTTCCAGCGGCGCGTGCTGGTTCACCGGCTCACAAACTCGGTCATCGTTTGAGGGTCGGCGTTGGCAACCAAACGGCTCGGCATACTTGCCTCCTTGGGGTGGACCCGAGTTCTTGCGTGCTAGGTCTCAGGTCTCGGGAAACCCAGGGCCTGAGGTCTGACACCTAACACCTGAAAACCCGAGACCTGCACCAAGGTCACTTTGCGTCGAAGGGCCTGGGTGGGACAATGCACTGCTGCTCAAGCGCTCCTCAAGCGCGCATCAATGCGTAACTGATTGCAGCGGTAGACGGTTACAACCAAGGATCATCCGGCGGGAAGGCTTTTTGGGTTACTGCACGGTAGTGTATTTTGGATTTGGAAGTCGCGAACGGAGAATTCAGCCAACCTCAAACTTAACGGAAGAGAAAGATAGCTCGTGTTCTGGTATTTCACCTTCTTTTTCATCTCAGGGTTCTGCAGCGTCCTTTATGAACTGGTCTGGCTGCGCTTGTCCATGGCGCAATTCGGCGTTACCAGCGCCATGGTTTCCATTGTGTTGTCGGTTTTCATGGCTGGACTGGGGTTGGGTTCGTGGGCCAGCGGCGTCTTGATACGCCGGCGGGAAGAAAAGATCGGCTTCTCGCCGCTCCTCCTTTACGCTGCGATCGAGCTGCTGATCGGCGTTTCCGGAATCCTCGTCCCCTATGAGCTTCGTCTGGGACACGGCATTCTGGAGCGGCTGGGCTCAACCTCTTCCGCGGAATATTACGTGGTCTCCGGCGTCTGGGTCGCCCTCACCTTGATTCCCTGGTGCACATTGATGGGAGCGACCATTCCGGTCGCCATGCTCGCGATCCGGCGCGTGTTCCCCCGGGAATCTTCCCGATCGTTCAGCTACTTGTATATGGCCAACGTGGCCGGCGCGGTGGTGGGAACCGCTCTGCCCCTAGCTCTGATCGAGCTGTTGGGATTTCGCGGAACCCTGAGCGTGGGCGCCGCTTGCAATGTTCTGATCGCGGTTTTAGCTCTGACGGTCTCAAAGAGTGTGCCGCGGAAGGAAGTTCGGGAAGTACCTGGAGAAGGATCGGGCGAAGTGCCACAACCTGCCAGTGAGTCAACCGGCGAAGGATATCTTCTGGCGCTGCTGTTCGCCACCGGTCTGACGAGCATGGGCATGGAAGTGGTCTGGGTCCGCGAATTCACCGCTTACGTCGGAACGGTCGTATACGCCTTCGCGTCCATTCTGGCCGTCTACCTGGCCGGGACTTTCGCTGGATCGCGCATCTATCGCAGTTGGAGCTCCGGGCATGGGAATGGTAGTCCTTTGCCCTGGACGCTGCTCGCACTCTTCGCGTTGTTCCCACTGCTAACGGCCAGCCCAAATATTCACCTCTACGCTTCCCTGCGGCTGGTGGTGGGCATCGCGCCCTTCACCGCCCTGCTCGGGTATCTGACGCCCATGCTGGTCGACCGCTGGGCGGGAGGCGATCCCGCCAAAGCAGGGAAGGCCTACGCAGTGAACGTTCTGGGTTGCATCCTTGGTCCGCTGCTGGCCGGCTTCCTGCTTCTGCCCTGGATCAGCGAACGCTGGGCGCTGGTGCTGCTCTCGCTGCCCTGGCTGATCGTTGGCGTCCGCCCCATGCGTTTGCCCGGGATGGCGGCTCCGAACTTCACGTCGCGCGCCGCGTCTTATCTGCTGTTGCCGCTGGCGCTGGGGCTCTTTTGGGCAAGCAAAGGCTATGAAAAGCTCTATGGGAACAGCAGCGTCGTACTGCGGGACTCGACCGCTACCGTGATCGCGACTGGCAGCGGCATGCGGAAGCTATTGCTCGTGAACGGCTACGGCATGACCTCGCAGACGCCAATCACGAAAATGATGGCCCATCTGCCAATGGCGTTCCTCGACCGTCCTCCTCAAGATGCTCTGGTCATTTGCTTTGGCATCGGGACAACGTTTCGCTCCTTGCACTCCTGGGGAGTTCCAGTGACTGCAGTGGAACTGGTTCCGAGCGTGCCGCGCTTGTTCGGCTATTTCCACAGCGATGGTCCGGAGATTGTGAGTTCTGCTTTGTCCCACGTTGTGGTCGACGATGGCCGCCGCTATCTGGAACGTACATCGCAGCAATACGACGTGATCACGATCGATCCTCCGCCGCCCGTCGAGGCCGCTGGGTCCAGTCTGCTCTATTCCGAGGATTTCTATACCGTCATCCGGCAGCGCCTTCGTCCAGGAGGCATTCTGCAACAGTGGCTGCCGATTGGCGATCCGGAAAACGTGGCCGCTGTCGCACGCGCTCTGCGCCAATCCTTCCCCTACGTCCGCGTGTTCGCCTTTGGAAAAAATTGGGGATTTCATTTTCTCGCCAGCGATCGTCCCCTGCCGCCTCGCACCGCGAGTGAATTAGCCCAGCGCCTACCGGCCGCCGCGGCTGCCGATCTGGTCGAGTGGGACCCGCAACCCAACCCGGAAGCCCGGTTCGCCCACCTCTTAAACTACGAACTACCCATCGATCAGCTCATTGCGGCATCTCCCGCCACGCCAGCCCTGAGCGATGACCGACCCATCAACGAGTACTACCTCCTGCGCAGGGAATTGCGGCCATAGAGCAGAGACCGAAGACCGACGACCCGAGACCGGTGCAGCCAACGCCAGTGTCAATCGAGGTCCGATTCGAACGATAAACTCCGTCGTGAACAGAAGGCTCTGGTAGGCTTTGAAGGAAACTTATCTCTCGCGCACAAGGTGAGATGGCTCGGCGCAATCGTGCCGAACAATGCGGATATACTTCACAGGGTGAGGGAAGCGAATGACGGGGCTAAGTGAAAGGCTGCTATCCTTGGTCGAGGCAGCGGAGCCAAGGCTTCGCGAAATTAGTGAGACCGAAAGTACTCAACCCATATTGGCAGGCGGGTGGTCGCGCAAACAGGTCATCGGGCATCTAATCGACTCGGCCTCAAACAACCACCAACGATTCGTGCGAGCGGCTCTTCAAACATCTCTGGATTTCCCTGGTTACGACCAGGGCGGAAGCGTACGGGTGCAAGCGGTTCAAGACGCTGATTGGCGACTCCTGGTTGTGCTATGGGCTGCTTACAATCGCTACCTCGCTCACGTAATAGCACGGTTGCCAGCGTCCAAACTGGAAACGGTTTGCCGCATCGGCTCCGGCGATGCGGTCACCCTTGAGTTTCTTGCGAAGGACTATCTTACGCACCTGGGCCATCATCTCGGCCAACTGGGTGCCGCAGACTCAACCTAAGACGCTAAATAAATCTGCAGCTCATGGCTAGACTTCTGCGGTTCTTTCGCCCCTCGCACCAGCACACGGCATTATCGGCCACGCTGCTGATGATGTCGGCGGTCATGCTGTCGCGCGTGATCGGTTACGTCCGCGAGGCTTATATCGCCTACGCCTTCGGCGCTGAACAGCAGGCCGACGCCTACGTCGCCGCCTTCACCCTGCCCGACTGGCTCAACTACATCCTGGCTGGGGGCGCGGCTTCCATTACATTCATCTCGATCTATACGCGGTTTCTTGCGGAAAAGCGCGAAGCCGACGCGCAGAAGACGTTCTCCATTGTTATCACCGTCATGTCGACAGTGATGATTGCCGGCACCGTCATCGCTGAAATTTTCGCGCCGCAGTTCGTGCGCTGGATGTTTCATGGTTTCTCGTCCGCGCAGGTGAACCTCACCGTCCATCTGACCCGCATTCTGCTGCCAGCGCAGATCTTTTTCTATGTCGGAGGAGTGGTCTCCGCCATTCTGCTTTCGCATCGACTGTTTCTTTTGCCAGCCTTCGGCCCGCTGCTCTACAACGCATTCATTATCCTTGGCGGGGTCCTTGGCCGACGGCATTTCGGCATTGCGTCGCTGGCCTATGGAGCGTTGGCGGGAAGTATTGCTGGGCCGTTCCTCGCCAGTGTGATCGGCGCCGCCCGCATCGGTACGGGGTACCGTCCGTCGTTCGACGTGATGAATCCCGCGTTTCGTGAGTGGGTGAAGCTCTCCATCCCGCTGATGCTCGGGGTTTCACTGGTCACCGCCGACGACTGGATCCTGCGCCACTACGCCTCCAGCGGCGTGGGCGACATCGCCCGCCTCAACTATGCCAAGCGTCTGTTCGCCGTGCCCATTGCCGTGCTGGGGCAGGCGACAGGCCAGGCCTCGCTGCCTTTTTTCGCGCGCCTGTTCAACGAGAAGCGGATGAAAGAATTCGCCGCTACGGTAAATGATTCCGTCTACCGCGTTTCCGCCGCGTCGCTGCTCACTACCGGATGGATGATGGCCGCCGCCTTCCCGTTGATCGATCTGGTCTACCGCCGCGGACGGTTCTTGGTTTCCGACACGCAAACCACCGCCGTCTACTTCTTCTGGTTCTCGCTCTCGCTGGCTCTCTGGTCCGCCCAGGGACTTTACGCCCGCGCCTTCTATGCCTCCGGCGACACTCTGACGCCGATGGTCGCGGTCACCGCGATCACGGGCGCGTCGTTGCCGGTCTATTCGCTGCTCTTCCACCGATACGGCGTAGTCGGCCTGGCCTTTGCCTCCAATATCGGCATAGGAGCAAACCTGTTCGCGCTGGCTCTTCTGCTGCACCTCCGCAAACTGGTTTCGCTCCAAACCCTGCGTTGGGGTGAGCTGGGAAAATCCGCACTGACCGCGGCCGTCGCGGGAGGAGTAAGCGTGGAAGTCGCACGCAGTGTCACGCCGTTTTTTTACGGCCACAGCAGCCGCGTGGTCGACGTGCTGCAGCTGGCATTGATTTCGATCACCTGGGCTGCTGCGACGGCTCTGGGGTTGTGGTTGCTTCGCTCACAATTGCCCAACGACCTGCGCCGACGCAAAGCGACGCCCAATCTTGGAGTCGCCGAGGGCGAGGGCAAAGAGATCCTGGGCGCGGGCACGCAACCCTGAAAGGGTTCTTGCGGGAAGCCGACGCTTCAGCGCCAGCTCAGCATACCGCGGATCGGAGCGCTAGGGAATCGAAGGCGAGGTCCGTCGGAGTGATGTTCAGATAGTCTTGCGCTAGTCAACGAACGATTGCTCTGGGTAGGGGTTCGTCAGGAGAATGGCTTGCCGGCTCTGGCACTGTGCGGACAAAACAAAGCGGCGGACGTTCGCATTCGATGCGAACTCCGCCGCTAAGCTCCTTGCGAAAGCCGAGCCGCTACTTCAAGCCTAGGCGCGAGCGCCGACCGCTGCCGGTTCTGGCACACCAGCGGTCTTGTCCTCGCCGTTGGGCTTGGTCTGCGCAGGCGTCCCGCCTTTGCGGATGTCGATGCCGCCCTTGAAGTAGGCGCCGTCTTCAATCGAGATGCGGGCCGCCACTACGTCGCCGGTGAGCGAACCGTCGCTGCGGATATCCACGCGGTCGCTAGCGGTCAGGTTGCCGCGCACCTTGCCCAGCACCACGATCTCGCGGGCGTTGATGTTGGCCGCGACCACTCCGTTGCGGCCAATGGTGACGCGATTGCCCGCCAGGCTGATCGATCCCTCGACCCGGCCGTCAATATAGAGCGACTCCGATCCTGTCACTTCGCCCTTGATCACCAGCGATTTGCCGATGGTGGCCTGATCCGCAGTGGTGGTCGTACCGGTCGCCGGACGCGGCGCAACGGGGGGATCATTCGCCATCATTGCAGGCGCATTCGGGATAGACGCGGTTGGACGCTCCGGTTCGGCTGGCCGCCCGGGGGTCTGAGGCTGATTCGTCGGCTTCCACATGGATGAAAATTTCCTTTCCTTGTTGGGATTAGGGATCACGCGCCGCACTTGCGTGACCAATCGAATTGTACTCCCCAGTCTCAAAATGAGCGCTGTGGAAAAGCCTTTATTTTCAATAGAGTTTCCTATCATGGTACGTTCTTCCGTGTGCGCCGGGAATGGTGACGCGAATCATCTGGCACTCCATTTCGGCTCTGTTACCGTGTAACAATTCCCGAAAAAAGCGTTGCCGCCGACAAGTTTCACAGTAGCTGGGAGTATGCTCTTGGCTCGAACACTATCGCAGCCGCAATCCTCGCAGGGAGCAAAACATGTCGGAATCAACCGTGGTTACTCCTCCAACCGTTACTATCGCCCGGCCTCAGCCTGGGGAATACGCGCCCTATTACCAAAGATATATTTCTTTGACTGGGGGCGATGACATTCTCGACACGCTTGACCAGCAGCGCCGCCAGATGATGCTGCTGCTTTCCGGACACGACGATGAGGATGGCGACTTTCGCTACGCGCCGGAGAAGTGGAGTGCGAAGGAAGTCCTCGGCCACATCTGCGATACTGAGCGCATCTTTGCCTACCGCGCTCTGCGCATCGCGCGCGCCGACGCCACGCCGCTCGCAGGCTTCGAGCAGGACGACTACGTGCGTAACGGTCCTTTCGCCCATCGTCCCCTGGCCGATTGGGTTGAAGACTTCATCGCCGTGCGCCGCTCCACTCTTTCGTTGCTGCGCAATCTTGAGGAAGCCGCGTGGTCACGCCGCGGTGTCGCTAACAAGAATGAGATCAGCGTCCGGGCGCTGGCCTATATCATCGCCGGGCATGAGTTGCATCACCGCAGGATTCTGGAGGAGAAGTATTTCGCTGCGAGTCGCTGAGACCCGGGCTCCCATGTCCTCACGTGCACTGACTGAACTGCTCCGCGGCGAGGGCTCTCACGCCGATCCCGTAGCCTGTGTTGAAGATCTCTCCGCCGAAATGGCGGCACGCCATGTGGAAGGTTTTCCGCACTCGATCGGACAACTCCTGTTCCACATGAACTACTGGATGGACTACGAACTGCGTCGCATTCGCGGGGAGAGACCAGCATACCCTGAGCACAACTCGGAGAGTTTCCCGCCAGCGTCTTCACCCGCCGATGCGCTCGAGTGGGAGCGTCTGAAAAAGCATTTTGCTGGCTTACTCGCAGATTTTGCCGCGCTGGCGAAGTCATCGGCGGAAGAAATGCAACGGCAGATCGAAATCGCGCATGGCGGAGATAGAAAAGTCGCGGGAAGCCTTGAGGCTGTGCTGTGGCAGTTGGTGGCGCACAATAGTTATCACACTGGCCAGATCGCCATAATCCGGCGCTCCCTCGGCGTTTGGCCGCCACGCGGCGGCGGAGATACGTGGTAAGAAAATCGTCGTAATTCCTTGGCTGTTGTCGTTGGCGAAGCTGGTCCACTGTTACGTTACGATTGATTTGATCCGGCACATATGAACAAACGAAGCTGTGCGGACCTAGATCATCGCCGGACAAGAGTTGCATCACCGGAGGACAAGAGAAGTGTTTGCGGCGAGTCGCCGACCGAATCCCGACCGCGTCTGAGGGCTATTGTGACGTTCTTGACCGTAAGAGTTTGACACTGTTTTGCAGTGGCTCTTAGAATCAAGAGGTTGGGCGCGGGGCGCGAGAACGTTGGGTTCGATCCGCGCCGGGGGGCTGCTGCGGCAGGCCCGTCTGGTTGTTACCTCTGCTTCAACTGTTATGCCAGCCTGTGTTACTCCAGCCTGGTTGGCGCGTGGCGGCGTAGCTCAGGTGGCTAGAGCGACGGTCTCATAATCCGTAGGTCGTTGGTTCGAGTCCAACCGCCGCCACCAATCTCTTCAACAACTTGCACGAGATCTGGCGGAAGCTCCATTTTCTCCGGTTGCGCGGGACGTGCGGATTGCTGCGGAGTTGTTTCTGCTGGCTCCGGGGGGACTTCGTCGAGTCGATCTACGAAGGACAGATTGGCACCGGGAATCAAGTGGCCGTAAATGTCCACTGTGACCTGAATGGAGCTGTGCCCCATCTGCTCTTTCACGTAGACGATCGAGGCGCCGTTTTGCAGGAGCAGCGACCCGAAGGTGTGGCGTAGATCGTGTAGGCGGATCTTGCGGATGCCTGCCTTGGCCAGCACCGGCAGGAAAACTCGATGGTAGAGGTTGTCAGGATCCAGAATCGTCCCCTGGGGAGTCTGGAAGACAAGCTCATCGGAGATGTCGTTCTTCCCCTTAAGGTAAGCCTCCAACAGACGTTTGTCTCGAAGCTCGACCAGTACCCTGCGGAGTTCGCGAGACAGATCCACCCGCCGGGATTTCTTGCTCTTCGTAGTTGTGTGTTCGCGCCGCACGTAGTTGTGCTGCACCAGGATGAAGCGGTCGGAGTCCTCATCTCCACCGAGTTGCAGATCGCCCCATTGCAAGGCTACGAGTTCTCCGCGGCGCAGACCCGCCCGCACTGCAGTGAGGAAGATCGCATGGTAGTAGGGGCGAATCTCCTTAGCGGCCTCCAGGAACTGCTGAACCTCCTTCGCCGTCAGAGCAATGCCTTTAGTCTCAGTTGTCTTTGCCAAACGCGTGAATCGACCCAACCGGGCCGCCGGGTTCGATTCAATGAGTCCTTCCTCGATCGCGTAATTGAACATTCCTCGGGCGACGCATAGCGCGTTGCGTATGGTATTGCGCGAAAGCTCTAAGCCGAGCAGTCGGTTGATCAAAGATTTGACATCGTCGCGCCTGATTTCATGGAGTAGCTTTTTGCCGAACCTCGGTCGCAAATACTGCTCGAGAACCCCTTCATAGCCGTCAGCGGTCGAAGTCTTACACTCAATACGGGCGTAGTCTTTCAGCCAGCCGTCCGCATAAGCGTTGAAAGTCGGCCTTTTGTTGTCAGCTGCTTCGAGAATGCTGAGGTCGCCGAGTGCAAGCTTCGCCTCAACCAGTCGCCGAACTTGCTCAGCCGCTTCGGCGCGTGTCAACAACTTTGCGACACATGATTCTGGAATTTACTGAGGTTTAATTTCTAAGCCTAAGTTGAGCGGTTTATTGATCCAGACCTCCGTAGGAACCGCAGGTTGTTTTGGAGC
>Ga0182015_10001148_pt1 | contig 36091 bp, 16 predicted proteins | sample 712P3MmetaG_FD_120478 | JGI IMG/M metagenome (GOLD analysis project Ga0182015, IMG submission 120478) | Permafrost microbial communities from Stordalen Mire, Sweden - 712P3M metaG | ecosystem: Environmental > Terrestrial > Soil > Wetlands > Permafrost | place: Sweden: Stordalen | collected...
CGTGTCGTGCTACGTGCGCGTCGACTGGCTGACTCCCGACGGCCTGAGCACGTGGGGGGATGGCCGCACCGTCATACTGGGCACTGACGGCTACATCGAGCTGCGCAAGTACGTGGATGTCGCCGGCGGCGGCCGCGGCGACCAGCTGATACTTGTCGACGCAAGGAGCGAGCGGCGCTTCGACCTTGGCGGGAAGGTCGGCTTCCCGTTTTTCGGCCAGCTTATCCACGATTGCCTTCATCGCACGGAGCACGCGATGACCCAGGAGCATGTTTTCAAGGCGGCGGAGCTGTGCCTGAAGGCGCAGGCCGCGGCCCAATCCCTTACCCACCCATGAAACGCATCGCCTTCGTCATGTCCGTCACTCCGGGCCGCGCCGCCGAATACGAGAAGCGCCACAATCCGATCTGGCCCGAGCTGGAGGCCGCTCTCGAGGCCCATGGCGTCCGCAGCTACTCGATCTTCCACGACCCGTCCACCCACCAGCTCTTCGCCTACGCGGAGATCGAGGACGAGGACCGCTGGAGGGCGATCGCGAAGACCGAGGTCTGCCGGCGCTGGTGGCGCCACATGGCCGACATCATGCCGTCGAACCCCGACTCGAGCCCCGTGAGCCGCGAGCTTCTGCCGGTGTTCCACATCCCTCGGGCCGGCGGCGCCGACGGGCGGCTCTGACAGTACGAGTCCGGCGCCCTTGCGGCGCCGACGCCTTTTTCGATTATTCGGACTTCCAAAACCCCATGGATCACCCGTCCCGGATCTGCGCCCTTTCCTTCCTCGCGGCCTCGGTCGTGCCGGCGACGGCCGTCGCGGCCACGTATTCCTTCGGGCCCGGAGCCGTGCCCCCCGGCTGCACCCAGGTCCTGCCAGGGACCCTCTACTCCGGGGCCCTGGGCTACGGATTTGAGGCGGGCCCGGGCGTCACCGGCGTGGAGCGGGGAGGTCCCGACCCCCTGCGGGCGCATTTCTGCACCGCCGGTCACTCGTTCTTCTTCTCCGTCGCCGTGCCCGAGGGCAACTACGAGGTCGCGGTCGTGCTGGGCGATCCACAGGGGGAGTCGACGACGACCGTCAAGTCGGAGCTCCGCAGGCTCGAGGTCGAGGAGCAGCACACGGCCCTCGGCCAGTTCGCGGTGCGGCGCTTCTGCGTGAACGTGCGCACGCCGAGTTTTCCGCCCGGCGGCGCGGTGCGGCTGAAGGCCCGGGAAAAGACCGGCGAGTTCTGGGACTGGGACGACAAGCTGACCCTGGAATTCAGCGGCGAGCGCCCCTGCGTCTGCTCGGTCTCCATCGCCCCGGCTCCCGGCGTGCCCACCGTCTACCTTGCCGGGGACTCGACGGTCTGCGACCAGCCGTACGAGCCCCTCAACAGCTGGGGGCAGATGCTTCCGCGCTTCTTCGGCCCGGGCGCCGCGGTGGCCAACCACGCGGAGTCGGGAGAGTCGCTTCGCAGCTTCGTCTCCGAGCAGCGCCTGGCGAAGCTGGATTCCGTGATGCGGCCCGGTGACTTCCTTTTCATTCAGTTCGGCCACAACGACCAGAAGGAGCGCGGGCCGAACGTGGGCGCGTTCACCACCTACAAGGCCGACCTTGAGCGATTCGTCGCGGACGCCAGGACCCACGGGGCCACACCCGTGCTGGTCACGCCCGTCAGCCGCAGGACCTTCGGGGACGGCGCAAGCGTGACGAACTCCCTGGGCGACTATCCCGAGGCGGTGCGCCGCGTCGCGAGGGAACAGGGTGTGCCCCTGATCGACCTGAACGCGATGAGCAAGGTGCTCTACGAGGCGCTGGGGCCCGAGAAGGCAAAGGCGCTGTTCCCCTCGATCAACGGGCGCGTTGAGGCCACCCACCACAACAATTACGGCAGCTACGAGCTCGCGAAGTGCGTCGTCGAGGGGATCAAGGCCGGCCGGCTTTCCCTTGCGCAACTCCTGCTGGGGGACACGGCCCCGTTCGACCCGGCCCACCCCGATTCGATCGAGCGCTTCGCCGTGCCCGCAAGTCCAAAGGTCCAGGACCAGGTGCCGTACGGAAACTGACGAGTCGGCAGGAACCCCGAATGAGCCCGACAGTCAAACCCGCATGCCTCCTGCGGCCGCTGGGCGCGGTGCTGGGGGTGGTCCTGGCGGGCTGCACTTTGCCGGCGCCCGGCCCGGATTCAGACGCGCTGGCACCGCCCGCCCGAAGCACGCTCCCGTTCGACTCCAACTGGCGATTCCGCGAGGGCGACGCGCCAGGCGCGCAGCAGTCCGCATTCGACGACTCCACATGGCGGACGCTTGACGTGCCGCACGACTGGAGCATCGCCGGGCCGTTCGACCCGAACAACCCGTCGGGAGGGGCCGGTGCCTTCCTGCCGTGCGGGATCGGCTGGTACCGCAGGCACTTCGGGTCCGGCCCCGTCGGCGACGGCCGGCGCGTGTTCATCGAGTTCGACGGCGTCATGGCCAACAGCGACGTCTGGATGAACGGCGTCCCCCTGGGCCACCGCCCCTACGGGTACGTGGGCTTCGCCTACGAGATAACGGACAAACTTGTCCCTGGGCGGGATGCGAACGTCCTGGCGGTGCGCGTGGATGACTCCGGGCAGCCCGCCTCGCGCTGGTACCCGGGCGCGGGAATCTACCGCCACGTGCGCCTCGTGATCACGGACCCCGTCCACATTGGGCGCGACTCCACGTTTGTGTCGGCGCCCGTGATCTCCGGCGGGAGAGCGGTCGTCCACGTTCGAACGACCGTCGTGAACCAGTCCGCGCAGGCGGCCGCGGTCTTTCTCCGGGTCCGCCTGGCGGGCCCCGGGGGCATCGCCGCGGGCCCGGACTCCTCCCCGGCGCCGGCTCCGCTTGAGATCGCCGCGGGCGGGTCGGCCGACCTCGAGGCCGACGTTGTGGTCCCAAGCCCCGTTCTATGGGACATCGACAGCCCCGCGCTTTACCGCGCCTCGGTGGCCGTCCAAGGCGGCAACCGCACCCTCGACGCCGTGGAGGTCCCATTCGGAATCCGCGATGCGCGGTTCGAGGCCGCCACCGGATTCTGGCTCAACGGCCGCAACCTGAAGATCAAGGGCGTCTGCGTCCACGGCGACGGCAGCGCGTTCGGCGCGGCCGTTCCGCTCGGCGTGTGGGAGAGGCGCCTGGGCGCGCTCCGCAGGCTGGGCGTGAACGCGATCCGCACCGCGCACAATCCCCCGGACCCGGGGTTCCTCGACCTGTGCGACCGCATGGGCTTCCTCGTCATGGACGAGATGTTCGACTGCTGGACCGTCGCGAAGAACCCCTACGACTATCACCTCTATTTTGACGACTGGTCGGCGATCGACACGCGCGACGTGGTGAGGCGCGACCGCAACCATCCCAGCATCGTGCTCTGGAGCGCGGGCAACGAGATCCACGACACGCCGCAGGCGGAGCTCTCGAAAAAAATACTCTCGGGGCTCGTGCGGGTGTTCCATGAGAACGACCCGACGCGGCCCGTGACACAGGCTCTTTTCCGCCCCAACGTCAGCCACGACTACGACGACGGGCTTGCCGACATGCTCGACGTCATCGGCACGAACTACCGCAACAGCGAGCTTCTTGCGGCGCACGAGGCTCGCCCGCAGCGCAGGATCATCGGGACGGAGATGGGCCAGTCCCTCGAGGTATGGCGGTACCTGCGCGACAACCCTCCCCTCGCGGGCCAGTTCCTATGGGTCGGGATCGACTACCTCGGCGAGTCGCCCCGATGGCCGTTCATAGGCGGCGGCGGCGACCAGTCGGGCCTGCTCGATCGGACCGGCTCGCCCCGGCCGGAGGCATTCCAGCGCCAGGGCTGGTGGTCGGCGGCCCCCATGGTCCACATTGCGCGTCGCCTGGCGCCGGACGCCGCGCCACCCGCCGACCCGGGCTACGGGAACCCCCCGAGGCGCCGGCCGGCCGTGCTCCTGTCGGACTGGACACCGGCGCGCGCCGCGCCGAACGGCGAGGCGGTCGAGGTGTACAGCAACACGGAGCGCGTCGAGCTGTTCCTGAACGGGCGCTCGCTGGGCGCGAAGCCCAACGATCCGGGCGGCGAGGCCTGCCTTTGGCAGGTTCCCTTCGAGGACGGAAGGCTGAAGGCCGTCGGCTATGCCGGGGGCCGCGCGGTCGCCTCGCACGAGCTGCGCACCGCCGGGCCCGCGGCCCGGATCGTCCTCGAGGCCGAATCGCCGGAGCTCTCGCCCGGCTGGGACGAGACCGACTATGTGCGGGCTACGGTCGTCGACTCGCGGGGAGTCCGGGTGCCCGGCGCCAGCCCCGTCGTGACCTTCCGCATCGACGGCCCCGGCGTCATCGCCGCCGTGGACAGCGCGGACAATTCGAGCCACGAGCCGTTCCAGGCGGCGCAGCGGCGCGCCTACCAGGGGCGGTGCTTCGCCGTCCTGCGGGCCAGCGGGGCGGGCGGCACGATCGGCCTTTCCGCCTCGGCCCCGGGCCTCGAGGACGGCCATATCGCAATTGAGGCCGTCCCTTCCCCGGCCCGAGTGGTCCGCCTGCCGCCATCGGACGATTGAGCGGCGCGTGGGTCAGCGCCCCGGCGGGGTCTGCTCCGCGGGCACCTCCCCCGGCTTGCCGGGCAACTCAGCCGGAAGCTGCCCTGCGCACATTGCAAGCACCTCGATCGCGGAAAGCGAGGACTGGGCCGCGCTGTTCGTCGAGACCACCGTCTCGTCGATGGGATTGAGCACGTCGGGTCCCGCGACGCGCCTCGACGCGTAGCGGCCGGCGTCGAAGCCGTGGAGCCGGCCGAACACGCTCGCGGCGGCCACGCGCGCAAACGCGGGGTCACGGGTCTCGAGGTAGGCGTAGGCCGCGAGCCGGCCCGGCCCTGCAAACGAGCCGTCCATGCCCTCCGCATGGGTGGCCATGTCCCTGGCGACCACGTCGCGCGGCGCCAGCTCGAGCCGGCAATACTGCAGCCACGCCCCCATCCACCCCGGATTGTCGACCAGGCCGTTCAGCTCGAAGACGACCTCCGCGCCACCCTGTATCGTCGCGAGGTTGTAGTCGCCGAGCTCGTCGGAGACCTGATACATCCGCCCGGTAGCCGGATCATATCCGTAGACCAGGTTGCGCCCGGAGCGGATCCCGAGGGGCATCCGCGCGATGCTGTCCAGCCCGGCATTGATCTTGTCGCGCCACCTCGTGTCGCCCGTCCTCTCCCATTCGGTCATCCAGTTGCCGGCGAAGGCGAACCAGTCGGGACCCAGGCGGACCCGGGCGGGAAACTTCCTCTCGCGCTCGGTCGGCGGCTGCGCCTCGCGCATCGGATCGACCTGCGCGACCTTGTAGTCGACGTTGACCACCTCCCGCATCACGTCGCCGATTCGCTCGTCCGTCGTCAGGTAGTAGTAGAAGCGCCGGAAAGCCGCCTGGCTTATCCGCGCCTCCTTGGCTCCGTCGCCCCAGGGAACGACATTGTGGCGCGAACCCAGTCCCGCAAGGGAGCCCAGGTGGTAGATGTCGACCTCGCTCGTGTTGCGGGCCATCGCCTCGGCAAGCCGGAAAATGTCGCTGCGACCCGTGCGGAGGTAACTGTACCAAAGCCACATGTCGGAGGCCAGCTCGGTGTTGTCCCATGCCATGCCGCCGAGGTCGTAGCGCCAGACGTGCCTGACCTCGTCATAGGAATGCATCACGTTGCCATAGGTCCAGAAGCCGTACCAGTGGCGCTGCTCGACCTCGCGTTCGTAGACCGCGATGAGCGCGCTGCCCTGGTCCTCCAGGTGGCGCGTGTACGCCGTCGAGCGGTCGGGCAGGCCCCATATTCCGAATACCCCGGTCGAGTGGAGGTAGTCCGGCGACGAGACGGCCAGGGGAGGCTCCTGGCCCACCTGCGCCTCCTCGACCGACTCCTGCCTCGACGGGACGCCGTCGCTTGCAAAAAGCGTCAGCTCGCTTGTCCGCGCGACCCCGGAGGCGGTGCTCATCCCCGGCTGGACATCCTCGTAGGCCGCCTCGAGCCCGTGCTCCCGCGTGTCGTAGTGGCGCATGTCCATTCCGGGGGCGTCCGGGGACCAGAGCCAAGCCAGGACCTCGGCCTCGGGCGTCGACGCGCCGTCAACCTCAAGCGACGCGGGATAGGACTGCCAGAAATTCCTGAGGCTGATCCCGAGGCCGCCCGTGACATCCCCGGCAAAGACGAGCCCCGAGGCGCGCCTGCCTGCTCCGGCCGGCAGCCATGAGCTCTTGGCATTGGTGCGCTTGAGCACCGTGAAACCGTCGGCGTTGGGCTGCACAAGCTTGAAGCTGTCCCAAACCGCCCATTCCCCCATCAGGTCGCGGCCGTGCTGGGATACCTGGTCGCGGTTGGGCACGCGCCTGCCCGCAATCTGGTCGGGAAAGACGTCGCGCGGCTTTGAGCCCGCCGGCACCGCCTGCGGATACCCCACGTAGCGGCCCTGGCGCCCCACCAGCGGCTGGACGGGCTCCGCCCAAAGGCCCGACCCCTCGCCCGAGAAGCGAACATGGCGGTTCTGGACCTCCTCGCGCATCGGCACCCGGACGCTCAGCCCGAGGCCGCGGATGAAATCGCGGTCCTGGTCGCCGTCATAGATTATCGTGTGCACCATCCGCACCGAATCCTGGCCCGCGTAGAAATACAGCCGCACGACGAAGGGGAGCCACTTCCTGCCGCCCGACAGCGCCTGGTGCCGGCCCTCGACCTTGACGACCACGCGCACGGGGCCTTCCTGCTCGACCGTCACCTTCTCGACGCTGCCCACGAATTTCGTGCGGGCGGGGGCATCGGCCGGGCCGCCGTCCGGGCCGTCCTGCAGTATGCAGACAAGGCGGGCCTTGCGGGCGACCAACCGCCCGTCCACGGCGAGCGTGTCGATCAGGTCGTCGCCGGAGTTCGGCATCCTGCAGTGCAGCCTGCCGGTGTCTATCTCGACGCCGCTGTCGGTCAGTTGGACGCGGGCTATAGCCGCGGCGGCGGCCGGCGCGCCATCCGTCGAGAGCCTGAGGGGACCCTCGGCCTGCGCACCGGCGACCGTCGCAAATCCCGTCCACTTGACCGAGCCGTCCGGCCAATAGGCGAGGGTCCAGCTTTGCAGGGGAAGGGCCGCCCCGCCCTTGGCGCTCAGCGAAAACGTCTGCGGCTTTTGCACGGCGCCCCTTGGCCACGGGATCCCGAAGCTGACACCGAGCTCAAAGGGCGGCGCCGTCCCCTCGAGCCAGTTTACGGTGACGTCCCGCGCGGCCGACGCGAGCGTCGCCGAGAGAGCGGCCGCTGCGAGAAGGACGGCTGTGACGGTCTTGTTCATGGGGCTGCGGGGTCGGGGCGCCGGGCGCCGCCGGCGATCACGTTATTGAATCCCTGTCCGAGTCGGCTATCAAGATCTCAAGCGGGGCGTCGGCCCAGGGGCATCCGACCCCGCGCAGGGAGCTGGCCTCGTCGAACGCGCGCCGCATCGTCTCCTCCACCCCTTTGATCCAGGTCCTGCGGCGAAGGCCCGGCGCGCCGTTCGTCTCGAGCCAGTTCCCCGGAACGTCGCGCACCGGGCCCGAGCGCTGCGCAGCCTGAATGCAGCGCGTGTGCTCGCGCGCGATCTCGGTGCCGCAGACAAAGACACTCGGGTCCTTCAGGCGGCGCAGCGCGCTGCGAAACATGCGAAGGCGCGCCGATTGCTCGTCCCCGAGCGGGACATACCTGGGAGCGGCCCCGCGGGGCTCGATCGAATATCCCGCGCCATGCTTCCAGATGACCCGGCCATTGTCGCCTTCCAGGACCAGCTCCGGCTCCAGCGTCGAATTGCTGCTGTGCGAGGCATAGAAATGAACGTCGACGCCCGTGTCCGTCTCGATGCGAAGCGCCGCGGTGTCGTAATTCTCGATGGGCTTCGCCCTGTAGAGCTCGGCCGCCATCCGCACCGGGGAGGCCGTGCGGTCCATCTTTGCGCCCGCGAAGAAAAGGGCCAGGCTCAGGTGGTGGGCGAACGCGTTGCTGACCGGCGAATCGAGGACCCAGAACGGCCCCGACTTGATGCGCCCGGCCCAGTCGGTCCTGGAGTAGTAGCTGGCTCCGCGGGGCCACAGCCCGATGACCTTTATCCTGCGCAGCGTGCCGATCGCCGCGGCCAGGAGCTCCCGCTTCAGATCGGTGTTTTCCGCGCAGTAATGGTACTGGAAGCCCAGCATCACGAGGCGGTCGCGTTCCCTTTCGGCGGACTGGATGGCGTCGACCTCACCCAGGGTGGCCGCCAGGGGCTTCTCCACGAGGACGTGGGCGCCCGCCTCCAGGGCGGCCAGGGTCATGGGCGTGTGCCAGGGAATGCCCGTCGGTATCGCGCAGAGGTCCAGCCCGCCGCGGTGGCGCGCGAGCATGTCCCTGTAGTCGGCGAAGATGTCGCAGCCGATCGCGCCAAGATCGGCGACAATGGCCTCCTCGCTGGCCGGGTCGATGATCGTGGCCGCCGTCAGCAGGACCTCGCCGTGGGCATGGAGCTCGCGCAGCAGGTCGTAGTAGGTCCTGCCATAGCCGGAAACGCCGATCAGGGCGACACGCGGGAGGCTTGAGGGGGGTGTGGAGGGCATTCTGGGAGAGGAGGGGGCGTGTCAGGCGAGCGCGCGCACGGCCAGCCAGAATCCGCCGAGTATCGCGCCTGAGACGGCGCAGCAGATCAGGAAGCCGAGGCCGTCCTCGCGCGTCCAGCGGCAGAACTCCCACTGGGAACGCGGGAAGAGCTTGAGGTGGTCGAACCTGGATGGGTTGCCGACCGTCTCCTCCATCGCCAGCTGCTCCAACTCCGGCGTCGCCCCCACGGGTGTCTTCATCTTGCCATAAAACTGGTCCACCCGCCCCTGCTCGGTCCTGCGTGTCAGGTGGCTCACGCCGATCAGCACGGCGAACGGAAATAGGCCGTCGAAGAAGAACTGCGCTGCGAGAATCCCGCCCGCCGACAGCCGCCCCACCCGAAGGCCGGCGCACTTGAGCAGGAAGAGCTCGAAATTGAACCTTCCATGACCGGTGGGCACGCCCGTCGGGTCGACGGAGTCAAAATAGAGGGGAACGATCTCGGCTTTTCCGTCCTGGACCACCGTGGACACGCGAACGAGCTGGGGGTCCGTCCTGAGTGAGGGGACCAACTGGGCGCCGAACGGAACAACCAGGCCCACAATCAGGCTGAGGATCACGCAGGCCCAGACGGCCGGCGCGGTGAGCCTGCGCCAGTGGAAGATCATGAAAATGGCGGCCCCAAAGCCCACATTCCCGTAGAGGATCAGCAGCATGACCGACTTGAGGTTGCTCATCAGCGTCGCGACCAGGACGCTGAGGATAAGGACGATGACGACGGCAATCCTTGCGGCACCCACCGCCTGCACAGCGGAGCGTCCCGGATGCGAGTGTCCGTAGAGATTGCGCACAAAGAGCCCGGCCACGGTCACCGTCTGCGCGGCCAGCGACGACATGTCGGCCGCCAGTATCCCGGCGACCATGAGACCCCGGAGGCCCGGTCCAAGGAGCAGCTTCGAGGTGGCCCCCCAGACCGTGTCGGGGTCCGCCAGTCGGCTGGTGCCGTTGAACAGGGCGATCGCGATCAGTCCCACAAACGCCCACAGGACGATCATGATCCGCTTTGCGTAGGTCCCGCTCGTCATGCCGAATCGGGCGGCGAATTCGTTGCGAGCCGCGCCCAGGATGGTCATCTGGCTCAGAACGCTGTGCATCTGGATCAGACTCACCAGCACGACGGCACTGACCGCCCAGCCGGTGAACTGCGACCGCGAGGTGCCCCCAAAGAGTTCGAGCATCCCGCTCGGGATCTTGCGAGCGAGCCCGTGCCAGCCTCCGGTGGCGCTCAGCCCGGATGGAATCAGCAGGCACGAGAACACCACGATGAGCGTCCCCTGCAGGGCCTGGTTGGCCGCCGCCGCCGCAAGGCCGCCGGAAACGATGTAAACGCCGACGACCGCCGTGTAGAGAACGTAGAAGGGGACGGGCCCGAACTCGTGGCCCAGCAGCACCGACGCCACCTTGTAGCCGACAAAGTTGCCGAAGCCGATCAGGATGATGGCTACGCCGATCTGGTAGACCGCGTAGAAGCTCGCGAGCGACTTGCTGGCAAAGCGGTCCTCGAAGAGGTCGCCGTTCGTGACCAGGCGGGCCCGCCGAAACCAGGTCGCCATGAACCAGTAGTAGGGATTCATGAATACCGTCTGAAACGAAATCCATATCCCGGAAATGCCCTGTTGATAGACAACGCTGGCCGTGCTCACCGCGCCGTTGGCGTCGCAGGCATTGCCGAAATTAAGGAAGAATTGGTAGAGCTTGCCGAGTTTCCTGCCGGCCAGGAAAAACCCCTCCTCGGTCCTGGCGGCGGCCGCGCGCATGCCCACGACAATGACGATCGCGAGGTAGGCCCCGATGACGGCGAGGTCGGCCCAATGCTTGCCAAGGGATGAGGTCACGCGAGGTTCAGGGACTGGGAGAGGGCTTGGTCACGCGGCGCAGCGGCGGAATCGATGGAATCGCCTTTTTTCATGTGGGGTGGAATGTGGCCTCTTCGGCGCCAAGCTGAGCCCGGGCCTCGGCGCGTGTGTTGCAGCCCGCAACGGACTTGAACAGTGCACATGCGCCCAATCCGGGGCAATGGAGGTCCGAATCGGAGGGTCATAATCGTCCTCTGCCGCGCAAATCAGGCCCTGCCGATGAGCGTGGGCCCGTCGCGCCAAAGCGCCGGGATCATGGTCAGGGAGGCCGGAGAGGGTATCCCGCGCTCGTTGCGCTGGAGCTGCGCGACCAGCAGTTCCGCGCTGCGGGCGCCCAGCAGGCGCGGACGAAAATCGAGCCCCGCGCAGGGCGCCTCCTCCGTCGTAACGTTCAGGGACACGAATCCGACCGTCTCGGGGATCCTGCCGCCGCACTGCTTCATCCACTCGATCGCCTGCGTCCAATGTCCCAGGACCACGTCGGGCTTGTGGCGCTTGAACCAGCGGACAAACTCCGTCCGATCGAACTCCTCCATCACCAGCGGGGGGATGCGGCCCGTGTTGCGGTGGTTGCGCTGGTAGGCGAGAAATGCCCCCTCCCACCTGTACTGCAGGCGTTCGTCGGCGTGGCGCTGGAGGAACATGCCTGGCCGGCGGTAGCCCATCCGGCCGAGGCGCTGGAGCGCGGCAATCAGGGACCGGTAGTGGTCGCAGGCGACCGCATGCAGCTCGGGGCGCTCAATCATGTAGTCGGCGTAGACGCCGGCGTAGCGGGACCAGTCGAGCCGCGAAAAATCCGGGTCCTGCCAGGCCGGCAGCAGCAGCACGCCCTGGATTCCCCGGGACCTAAGTATGCCGTCAAGGCGCTCGACGGTGATCCCCTCCCTGCCGACGAGGAAAGTCTGCAGCTTGTAGCCCAGGTCGACGGCGCGCTCGCGCGCGCCGTCGATCAGGGCGTCATGGTAGCGCTGCGCATGGAGGGGCCGGCCGGCCTCGTCAATATTCACCGCCGCAAGGCCGCCGCGAAAGGCCTGGGCCCGGGAGCGCCGGATCTGCGACATCACCGCGCTTGCCATGGGATTCGGCCGGTAGCCCGCCTTCTCCGCGGCGTCGCAGACCCTCTTCGCCGTGTCCTGCTGGATGCGCGGCAGGCCGCGCAGCGCCTCCGAAACCGTGGTGCGCGAAAGTCCCAGCTGCCTGGCTAGCGCGCGGATTGTGGGTGCGGCCGGGGGCATGGAGCGACCTCAGGGCCTCGTCTTGCCCCGCCCGTCGGGTCCTCCAACCGCGACGGATGGGGATGGCCCGCGGCCGGCACCGCGGGCGGCCCGCCCGACAGCGGACGGCTTCGAGAGGCGCGGGCACATGCTGAAAAAATTCCTCATTTTTCGAGGGGTTTGGGGACGACGGGGTCTTTCGGGCGGCGTATCAGGGGATTCGATTCAACGTTCGGGAAATCAGCCAACGGGCAAATCGAATAGTGATCTGACTGTCAGATTCAATTAAATTTGAACCTTGGCGAAGGAAATACTTTTCTCCGGGACAGATCCGCCGGTAGGCAACCCCAGCGCCTACCCCCCCCCCACCCTGTTTACAAGTGGCCCGCTAGTTTGGGGCTACCCCATGCCTGACCCGTGAGAATCTGCCGATAGCTTTCCCGACTACCTTATCCCGATAAGCTTCGGTTTTACCCTAACCCAAAATGAAAGTAATTCATAATCTGATCCGGCCGCAGACTACGCTGCTGTTATCCGTGCTTCTCGCCTCCTCGATTAGCCGGCTTGGGGCCCAGAACGCGGCTCCCCCGGCGCCCACCCCCACCCCCACGCCGGCCCCGGCGGTCAGCGTCCCGGCCGACCAGACGCCGGCCAGCACGCCGGAGGCGGCCGTGCAGCTCTCGCCGTTCGAGGTCAACGTGTCGAAGGACCAGGGCTATTACACGGCGAACACGCTGGCTGGCACGCGCCTCAACAACAACATCGCCGACCTTGGCTCGTCGATCACGGTCGTGACCAAGCAGCAGCTCGAGGACACGAACTCGCTCAACATCAACGATATTTTCCGCTACGAGGCCAACACCGAGGGGGCGCGCACGTACACCCCGAGCACGCTGGTGCGCACGAATTTCTCGGACAACCTCGGGGGGACCGGCGGAACAACCGGCAATTTCGCCAGCGCCCTGGACACGGGCAACCGCATCCGCGGCCTCGCGACCGCCGACCTCGAGGAGGACAACTTCTACTCCCTCTACCGCATCCCGTTTGACAGCTACAACACGCAGGCCGTCGAGATCGAGCGCGGGCCCAACTCGATCATCTTCGGAACGGGCAGCCCGGCCGGCATCGTGAACCAGGACCGGACCGAGGCCACACCTGACAAGCTGACCGCAGAGGCCGAATACCAGGCCAGCAGCTGGGGCGGCGAGCGCGAGTCCTTCGGCATGAACATTCCCCTCATCAAGGACCGGCTGGCGATCTACATCGCGCAGGTGTACGATTCGGAGGGCTTCAAGCAGAAGCCGTCCTTCGACTATACGCGCAGGGAATACGCCGCGTTCACGCTCTATCCCTTCGCGAACCACAAGACGAAGTTCACCGGCAGCATCGAGGACTATAACAATTACGCCGACGACCCCAACGGCGTCACCCCGACCGACTATGTTACGCCCTGGCGCAACAGCGGCGAACCGGTCTGGAATCCCCTGACGGACACGGTGACCTATTTGACAACGGGCAAGGTGGTCGGCCCGTACACGATTTCGTCCACCTATCCCAACTACGCCGGGATACTGCAGACCATGCTGACCAGCTCCACGTCGCCCTACTTCGTGCCGTCGCTGACCATCGACAACTCCGGCCACGACGTCATGTTCGTCGACCAGGGCAACCTTGAGAATTACTACAAGGCGAGCCAGACGGCATTCAGCGTGCCGGGATACGTGCCGACCAAGTTCACGCCGGCGCAGGCCCTTGTGAACGAGGAGCGGATGACCATGACGACCAATCTGCCGACGCCCTTTGCCTATGTGGCCTGGCAACAGCCCGGGGTGACGAGCAAGTCCGTCTACGACTGGAGCAACGTCAACATCGATTCGCTGGACAACACCTTCACGCACGGGAGGACGTACACCCTGAACTTCCAGCAGGAGATCCTGTCGGACCTGCACTTTGACCTGGCCTGGTTCCGCCAGGAGCTGTCGCAACTCCAGGACTCGCCGGAAAACCAGGCAAGCGCCACCGCGATCAACGTCGACACGAACCAGTTCCTGCCGAACGGACAGGTGAACCCGCACCTCGGCCAGCCCTTTGTGGACGTGTACCAGGCGGACGTTTACAGCCAGCCTGAGATCAACAACAACTGGCGGGCGATGCTGGATTACGAGCCCGACCTCCGGGGCAAGGTCCCCGGATGGCTGGACTGGCTCGGCCACCACCGTTTCCTGGGCGTGTTTTCGCAGCATGACGATGTCCAGACGGCCCTGCGCTACCGCCCGGCCATTGACGGCGGCAATGCCAATTATCTGCCGACCGCTGCCTCCCTAAACAACGCCGCGGGGTATTCCTACCCGGCGAGCAACTCGACAATCGAGCAGTGGTTCTACCTGGGCGGTGCCTCGGCGTCGACCCCCGGCTACGGCACATCGAGCCCCGGTTACTTCAACCGTCCGGGCTATGGCGGCCCCACGGTCGCAAACATCACGACCTACAACTACGCCACGGGCCAGTGGGGCCCGGACACGGTCCACATGGACTCGCTTCTTTTCGCCACCGGCGGCCTGACCGAGAACCTCCAGGACTCCAAGACGTTCTTCTGGCAGAGCTTTTTCTGGAATGACCGGATTATTGGCTCGATAGGGCTCAACGACGACTCGGTGAAGAACCGCAACACCATTTTCCCGGCGAAGAATCCCACCGCGCTCGAGTTCACGCAGGGCTTCCCGAACCAGCCGTATTGGTACGATGAGGGCCCTTGGTCCTACATCGGCGGCAACACGAGCACGCTGGGCTTGGTCGTGCATCCGTTCAAAGACTGGGCCCTGATCGACAACGCGGCGCGGAATGGCGATATCCTCCCGGCCGTGCTGCGCACGCTCAGCTTCACGTTCAACAAGTCGGACAACTTCAATCCTCCGGCGGCATTCTACACGGATTACTTCGGCAACCCGCTTGGAAAGACGGAGGGCAAGGAGAAGGATTACGGGCTGGAGATCGCCACGCCGGACAACAAGTTCTTCCTGCGGGCCACGTGGTTCAACACGACGAACGACAATGCGTACGTCACCCTGACCTCCACCAACCGTGCGAACTATATCGACAACGCCATTCTCCAGCACTGGGCGACGGAGGTTGTGGAAATTCGAAACGGGGAAATGCCGTCGGACCCGAATTTCAACAACACCAACGTGTATCCTATCACGACGGCCGAGCAGACCCAGATCTCGCAGCTCACCGGTCTGCCCTTCAACTATGGCGGCAACGTCGGCGCAAACGGGGAATACGTGAACGTGAACGCGACCGAGAGCGGGATCGCCAAGGGCGTCGAGCTCGAGGCGACCTACAACCCGCTTCCCAATTGGACGATGAAGGTGACCTGGGCCAAGCAGCAGACGATCGTAAGCGGGGCCGGAGCCCAAGCCCAGGCGTGGGTCAACTATCGGATGCCTTTCTGGCTGAAGTACACCGCTCCCGACCTGACCCAGACCTACAAGCTCGCGAACGGGAGCCCGCTGTACCTCGGAAACTTCTGGCAGGCCTACGGGTTTGACGGAAGCGTCACCGGCCCGGGCAACGTCAGCGGGTGGACCACCGTGCAGAACTACTACAACATCGTGGTGGGGGCGCAGCTCGCGCAGGATGAGGCCGTCAACGGCACGTTTGCCCCCAACCAGCGCGAGTACAACTGGACCTACCTGACAAATTACACGTTCGCCAAGGGTATCCTGAAGCACGTCGGCATAGGCGGCGCGGTGAGCTACGACGGCCAGGCAAATGCCGGATATTACGGCAACACGGCCAACGAGAATGCAGCCGGCCAGATCCTTGGGCCGAATGTCGACGAGCCCATCTACACGCCGGGGAAAATCCACATCGATTCGTGGGTGTCGTACGCATTCAAGATGCCGTGGGCCAGCAGGGTCATTTGCAAGCTGCAGTTCAACGTGGAGGACCTGACGTCCAACGGCTACCTTGAGACCGTCTCGTTCAATCAGGACGGATCGCCTGCGGCCGAACGCATCATTCCGCCGCGAAGCTATACGCTCAGCGCGAAGTTCAACTACTGAGCGACGCCGTGAGGGTCATCGCAGCGATGGCCGATCCTTTGAAAAGGGGCCGCCGCAAGGCGGCCCCTTTTCGATTTAGATTGACCCGCGCGCGCGGCGCGCCGACCTCGGTGGAGTGAACACGGGGCCCGACGCGGCGGCGCGGACCAGGAGGGCGCGTTCCTGGATTTGCGCCGGGCTCATCGCCGCGGCGGCAGCGGCGGCCTACGCCAACAGCTTCAACGGGGCATTCCAGTTCGACGATATCCCGGCGATCCTGGATAACCCCACGCTGCGCACCCTATGGCCGCCCGGCGTGCCTCTGAGCCCGCCGCCGGGAGCGCTCACGGTGAGCGGCCGGCCGATCCTAAATCTCAGCCTGGCGCTGAACTACGCCGTCAGCGGCTACAACCCGTGGAGCTACCACGCTCTCAATCTTCTCATCCATATCGGGGCGGCGCTGGCCCTTTTCGGCATCGTCAGCCGCACGCTGGCGGGAGCCGGGGAGCCGAATCCGCAAGGCTGGGCCCTTGCGACCGCCCTGATCTGGGTGGCGCATCCCCTCACAACGGAGTCGGTCACGTATGTGGTCCAGCGCGCCGAGTCGCTCATGGCGCTTTTCTACCTTCTTGCCCTGTACTTTTTCGTGCGGTCGGCGGACCCGGCTCGATCCGGCCGGAGCGTTGGCTGGATGTCCCTCAGCGCCCTGTCGTGCTGGCTCGGAATGGCGACGAAGGAGGTCATGGTGACGGCGCCGGTCGTCGTGCTTCTCTATGACCGCACCTTTGTCTCGAAGAGCTGGAGGGAGGCATGGCGGGCGGGTCGCGGCTACTACGTCGTTCTGGCCGCGAGCTGGATCCCGCTTCTCTGGCTTGTGGCCGGCACCGGCTGGGACCGCGGGGGCACTTCCGGGTTTCACGTGGGCGTTTCCTGGGTGGGCTACTGGCTCACCCAGGGGGAGGCGATGGCCCGATATGCGGGACTTGCCTTTTGGCCCCACCCGCTTGCGCTCGATTACGGGCCGCCCTCGGCTCCGGCCGCCCTGGCCTATGCGCTCTGCGCGCTTGTCCTGGCCGGCCTCGTCGCCACCGCCGTCGCCACCTTCAAGGGCAGGCCTTGGGCCTTCCTCGCGGCTGCGTGCTTCCTTGTCCTCGCGCCGACGAGCGCGATGCCCGGCGTCCTGCAGTTTGCCGCCGAACACCGGATGTACCTTCCGCTCGCGGCCGTCGTGTCCGCCGCGGTGGTTGCGGTGCGGGCCGCCGTGTTGCGGTGGGGCTCGCCGGGACCGGCTCAAACGCTGGCGCTGGCCTGGCTGCTCGCTGTGGCCGTCGCTTGCCTGGGAACAGCGACGGCGCTGCGCAACAGGGTTTACGCGGACGACCTTTCGCTGTGGCGGGACACGGTCGCGAAACGGCCGCAGAGCGCGCTGGCGGAGGCCAACCTTGGGAAGGCGCTCCTCGACCGCGGCCTCACGGCCGAAGGTATCACGTACTGCCGCAGGGCGGTGAGCCTTGACCCCAACAAGCCCGCCGCCCGCTACAATCTTGGACTGGCCTATGAGAACCAGGGGCAATGGGACGCCGCCCTGGCCGAGTTCACCGCCGCCGCGAGCCTCAATCCGAAGTTGTATTTCGCGCAGTTCAGGGCCGGCCGCCTGCTGGACCGCCTGGGGCGCGGAGTGGACGCGGAGCGCTGTCTGCGCTCAGCGCTCGCAATCGAGCCCGATCTGGCGGCCGCGCATGGCAGCCTCGGCGAGGCGCTCGCCCTGCAGGGCCGCCAGGACGAGGCGATCGCCGAGTTCGAGCGCTCGCTCGTTCTGGAGCCCGACCAGCCCGAGGTTGAATTCAACCTTGGAGTGCTGCTCGACGCCTCGGGGAGGATTGGGGACGCCGTTGCGCACTACTCCGCAGCCGTCAGGCTTCGGCCAAAATACGGTGACGCCCAGCTCAACCTGGGCGTGTCACTCGCCCAATCGGGAAAGCTCGCGGAAGCCCTTCCCGCGCTGCGGTCGGCGGCCCTGTTGATGCCCGAGTCACCGAGGGTGCACGGGAACCTCGCGACGGTCCTCGACCAGCTGCGCCGGACCGACGAGGCGATTGCGGAATACAGGGCCGCGCTGCGGTTGAGTCCCGACTATGCCGAGGCTCACTACAACCTAGGCAACGCCCTGATCCATAAGCGAGACCTGGACGGCGCCCGCGCGGAATTCGCGGAGGCCTTGCGCCTCAAGCCGGACTTCGGCGCCGCGCGGGACATGCTCGGCCGGCTCTCGAATCCCCAGGACACCCCGTGAGCGCGGCAGGCGAAGACTCCCCCGGCCCGTCGCGTCCATCAGAGCCTGCGGGGCTCCTGCCGTTATTAGCATTTGCAACGGCGCAATGGTCTGTCTCCCCTTTTTCCCATGGAGCCCGGGCGCCCCGATTCTGACGCATCGAACCCGTCGGGACGCCGAAAGGACCTGCTGCTGGCCGCGCTTCTCTTCACGGCGGCCCTGATCGCCTATTGGCCGGCCCGAAACGGAGGCCTGCTCCTCGACGACGACCTCCATGTCACGAGGCCGGAGCTCCAGTCCCTGGGAGGCCTGTGGCGGATCTGGTTCAACGTCGGCGCCACGCAGCAGTACTACCCGGTGCTTCACACGGCGTTCTGGATAGAGCACCGGCTTTGGGGCGACGCGGTTGCAGGCTACCACCTTGTCAATGTCCTGCTGCATGCCTGCGGCGCCTGCATGGTGGTGGCGCTCATGCGGCGCCTGCGCCTGCCCGGAGGGTGGCTGGCGGCCTTCCTGTTCGCCCTTCATCCCGTGTGCGTCGAGTCCGTCGCGTGGATCGCCGAGCAGAAGAACACACTCTCGACCGTCCTCGCCCTCGGCGCCGCGATCGCCTACCTGGATTTTGAAAGGGAGCGCCGCCGCCAGCGATATTGGCTCTCGCTCGCATTGTTTGCGCTCGCGCTCCTGAGCAAGACTGTCGTGTTCACGCTGCCGGCTGCCCTGCTCGTCGTGGCTTGGTGGCGCTATTCGCGCCTGGATTTTCGCCGGGATGTCCGGCCGCTGCTGCCGTGGTTCGCACTCGGCGGCGCGACATGCCTCGTCACGCTCTCGGTGGAACGGGGGCTGCTCGCCGGGATCGGCGCAGCTTTCACGCTGACTCCGGCCGCACGGGTGCTGCTCGCCGGCCGGGCGTTTTGGTTCTATGCCGGCGAACTCGTCTGGCCCGAGGGCCTGACCTTTTTCTATCCGAAGTGGGACGTGAGCACGGCCAGCGGGTGGCAGTACCTGTATCCGCTGGCAGCGGCCGCCCTTGCGGCAGGACTCTGGCTCCTCGCGCGGCGCCGGCGAGGGCCGTTTGCCGCATTCCTTTGCTTTGCAGGGACGATGGTTCCGGTCCTCGGCTTCTTCAACGTGGAGTGGTTCGTCTTCTCCTATGTCGCGGATCACCTGCAGTACCTCTCGATTGTTTGTTTCATCATACCGGCTTCGGCCGTGCTGGCGGCGGCCGCGCGACGCCTGCCGGCGGCCACGCGAAGGCTGGCACCGGCTGCGGCGGCCGGGATCGCATTGGCGCTTGGGGTCCTCACTTGGAGGCAATCCGCCCGCTACGGTGATCCGGAGACATTCTACCGCACTGCGGCGGCGCTCAACCCAACCTCGGCGGCGGCGCACAATCATCTCGGAACCGTGCTGTCCTCATTGCCTGGACGCGCGCCCGAAGCCATCGCCGAATTCGAGACGGCGCTGAGGATCAGCCCGAACGCCCCCGACGGGGAGGAGAACCTCGGCACGGTGCTGCTGAAGGACCCGGCTCGCCGCTCGGAGGCCGCGGCCCACCTCGAATCCGCGATTCGCCTTCGGCCGAACAAGAAGTCGACCCACGACAAGCTGGCCTTCGTCCTGTCCGACATTCCCGGCCGGCAGTCCGACACGATAGCAGAGTACCAGGCCTCGCTTCGGATCGATCCCACGGACCCGGTGATTCACAACTACCTCGGTTGCGCCCTCATGGTGGATCCGGGCCGGCTCGGGGAAGCCGAGGCCGAGTTCGAGTCGGCGATCCGCATCAAGGCCGACTATGCCGAGGCGCACAACAACCTGGGCAACGTACTGAGGCGGATGCCGGGACGCCTGAATGACGCGATAGAGGAGTTCAACGAGGCGCTTCGTCTCAAGGCGGATTTTGCAGAGGCGCACAACGGCCTCGGGCTCGCCCTGGCGCAGACGCAGGAGCGCCTGGGCGAGGCGATTGCCCAGTTTCAGGAGGCGTTGCGCCTGGATCCGGGCCTTGCAGAGGCCCACAGCAACCTGGGCCTTGCCTGGACGCTGGTGCCAGGCCGCCTCGACGACGCGGCAGCCGAGCTAAAGGAGGCGTTGCGCCTGCGGCCCGATTTCGCACCGGGATGGCATGTTCTCGGGCTGGTCTCGATGCGCCTTGGGAATCTGCAGGAGGCGGCCGCGGCGTTCCATCAGGAGTTGCGCCTGTCGCCCGACAATCCGGCCGCACTTGAGGCGCTGGCCGCGGTGGCCCAGCAGGCCGAAGGCCGCTGAAGGGATTCGCGCGCGCCCGATCAGGGCATGCCGCCGGTTGGGGTGGAATCCATGGGCGTAAGGACGACGGGTCCCAAGAGGCCGGAATCGCGCAGCGGCCAGCCTGAGGCGTCGAAAGGCCGGTAATTCCGGCCCACGAAGTTGATCTCATAAAAGCTCTTCCAGTCCACGTGCCTGCGATCGAGGTCGCGGATTCGATTGGCGGCGACATTTGTGACCTCGACCTCGAGCCGGTTTTCGCCGGGACGCAGGAAGTTCCCAACTTCTACGCAAAACGGCTCGCACCAAAGTGTTGCGACATCGGTTCCGTTCAGTCGGACGCGCGCGCTGTCGGCCACCTTGCCGAGGTCGAGACGCCAGGGCCTGACGCCATTGGTGCCCGCCGGTAGGATGAATTTCAGGCGGTAGACCGCGGTTCCTGCGAAGCGCGCGGCCTCCGGATCGTCCCGAAGCGCCCACGATCCGAGCGCAGAAGCGGTGAAATCCCCGGGCATCACGGGGCCTCCTTCGACGAAATGAACAACCCAGTCTCCCCCGAGCGCCAGGGCCGGCTCGCGTGATGGGCTGAGATATCGCCACGCCGGCCCGGAAGGTGCGGCTCCATTGAAGGTGCGCAGGATGCGGGACTGGCCGGGCGCCATCTGGAGGAAAACGGAGACCCCCTCCCTGCCGGGCCTCGTCGCAGCGATACCGCCTCGGTCCGGCAGGAGCGGGTCGAGGAGGGCGGCCGACGATGCGGGCCGGGCGAGGGCCACCCATTTCTCGATCAGCCGATTTCCCGTGTTGACGATGAAGTAATCGTATCCGTCTCCCCTCAGGCGTCGGACGCAAAGCAAGCCGTCATCCGCCATCCGTTCGCGGGTTATTCCAGCTGAGCCTAGGAGGACTGATACCCGACCGGGTGACGGGGGGCTGAATCCGCTTCCGGCCAGGATGAGCCCATCGCCCAGCCTCGCGCTGCGGATCGCGACGCTGTCCGGGGGATCCGCGGACGCGGAGTGGGCGCCGGCAGTGCCGCGGCCCAGGTCGCGGGCCTCGAGCCGGATACCACCGAGCAGCCCGCGGAGCTCGGCGCGCCTCGCCTCGAGATTCGCGAGGCCGGGCACATCGGACGGGACGTCCCCGACAAAAACAATGGTCGCACCGCTGCGCGCCAGATCGAGAAGATGCCGGAGCGTCTCCAGAGGCATGTAGCGGCAGGGCGGGATCACGACGGCGCGGTAGAGGTTTCCTCCGAGGCTGATTCCCGGCTTGCCTCCCGGCTCATTGGCGTCTCCCGGGCCCGCGCGCGAGGCCAGCAGCAGGGCGTCCGTGACCTCATCAAAGGAAAAGCCCCTGTGCCAAAGCTCCATGGCCGTCCCGTGGAATGGGCTTCCAAGCATCCACTTGCCCGGTGTCGTGAACTGTTCGACGAGCGGATCGGCCGCCCGGCCGCCCGGCATGGGCACCGGCGGGCCTCCTGATGGCAGCCTTATCTGCTGCCAGAAGTCGGCCACGGGGAAGTAGAGAAGGACGTCGTTGTCGGGTTTCCCCGCTTGGAGGATCGACTGGCAGCGCGCGGCGTAGGCGTTGAACGCCGGGAGATCATGCCAGAGGCCCCCGTTGGGGCCAAAGTTCACGGAGGCGTAGAAGAGCCACCCCGGCCACGGCGCGTCCTGCGGGGAATAGGGGATCCCGTGAAAGAACATGTGGTTGATGCCGCAGAGGAAAAAAGTGTCGGCGGCCGACTTCAGCTGCGGGAGCGAGACCTGGAAATGCTCGCCGAGCCACGTGAAGGTCTCGGACGAGGCAAGGGTGCGGCCAGTAACATGCGCCGCGGAGGAGGCGAACTTGAGCATCGGCACCTGGTCCTCGGGCCCGCCCCCGAATGATCCCTCGGTTTCCGGGATGTCGGCGGTCGCATAGACGTCCTCGATGTTTGCCGGGGCCCCGTGCGCCTGCTCTCGCGTGAGGCTGCCGTGCAAGTGGCTCCACGAGGTCCACGCCGCCACGTACTCCTGGTGAAGCTCGCCGATCGTCCGACGGTAATCCTCCCTCACGCGTCCCGCGATGTCCGGATCCCCCTCGCCGGCCAGCCCGGGCAGGTGTTCGCGCAGGTCGTAGCCGCGGCGCCGGGCGAACTCGCTGAACAGGTCCGGTGTCCAGTTGGCCCCGAAGTATTCGAATGAGTCCTGAAAGAAGGCGCGCGGCATCGCTCCCGCGTAGCCCTGGAAGGCGAGGTCGAACCTGGAGAGGTACGTGTGCAACGCCCGGACTGAATACGGATCCACGACGTTGCCGGCTCCGCCCGGCGCGGCACGCTTGACTCTTTGCACCGGCTGGCGCGCCGTCAGCGAATACAGGCTCCATCCGGGGCCCGGCGCCGACCAGTCCAGCCGGCCGGCGCGCACGCGCCCGGTCAGGTCGATCTGCGCACCGTCGGGCCCAACCGCCCTCAGGCAGAGCAATTTTCGATGTTCGCCCGCAGTTCCCACGAACCCGTCCATAGCACCGGCTTTGCCAGCGGCACTCGCCGCGGCGCCTGCTGCCAAGGCCTCGCCGCTCGGCGCGCCGGTGCCGAGGAACTCGGGGATACGGCCGTCCGCGCCTGTCGGATAGCGCTCGAGGGAAACCGATTCCGACGCCTGGTCGGCGGGCATCCACGGCCCACCCATCGGCCACCCGGTGCCGGTCGTCAGATCGACGCCCATGTCGAGGCGGCCTGCTGTGCCGGTCGTATCCGCGAGCATGTCCATCCACTCGGGCGAGAGGTAATCTATGAAGCGCTTCTCGTAACCCTTTGCGCCGTAGATCGGGCAGATTTCGACGCCGCCTATGCCGGCGTCATGGTATTCGGACAGAAGCCTTTCTAGGTTCGGCCGATCCACGGCGCTGCCCAGCCACCACCAGCGGGTCCAGGGCCGCTCGGTCCGTGTCGGGGCGGGCCACGAGAGATAATCGGCCGGCTCCGGTGCGCCGCCGTGCAGGCCAAGCGGGAACGCGCAGGAAAGGAGAAGGGCGGCCAAGCCTGCGCTCACTGATCTCGGGTGGGACATCGGGGGGATTTGAACGTTGCTGGGGTGACGAGGCCGACGGGAAGGCCATGATTGCGCCGGGGGAGGCACCTTGTCACCGTTCGTGGGCGTCGGATCCTTGAAAGTTATCGACCTTGAGCCCGGTTACACGCTCCGTCCACAGCGCGGGCCCGTAGCTTGCCGGCGGATTGGGGCCCCAGCGAACCGTGCAATCGCGCAGCGTCACCTGGCTGGCGTCCTGGAGATGGATGCCGGCGATCACGACGCCGCTTTCCTGGATGCCGAGCTGCTCGGGCGGCCGCAGGTCAACCCTGCTGGGCCACTCGGTCGTCTTCGCAATATCGAGCGTCACGTCATCAAGCACAATGTCCTCGGGCCTGCACTCCGGCGAGCCCTGGATGAAAACGCCTGCCTCGGCGTGCGAAACAATGTGCGAGAAACGCAGGCCCGCAAGGCGGCCCAGCTTGCCCCCGGGGATTCGCGGATGGGCGTTCACGTAGATGGCCTCCGAGGCCCCCCACCACTCGTTGTGGAAAAGCTGCGAACGAATCACGATGTCGTGGGCGATGATATTCTCCACGCTGCCCTCGTCACGAAGCATGATCCCTATGCCCCGGTTGCACTGGTTCACGACGCAGTCGGCAAAAACGACATTGCGGACCGCATCGACCGTCTCGGATCCGATCTTCAGCGCGCAGTCGTGTGTCGTTATGACGCAGCCGGACACCACGATGTTCTCGCAGGCGCCGTACCTGGCGAATTCGCGGCTGTTCTTGATCACGATGGCGTCGTCCCCGCACTCGACCGAGCAGTCGGTGATGCGCACGTTGCGCGAGTGGTCGGGATCGATGCCGTCGCAGTTCGGGGCCTTGAGGTTGTTGCGGATAGAGATCCCGTGGATCGAGACGTCGTCGCAGCCGGCCAGGTGGAGCGACCAGAACGCGGCCTCCCTGAGGTTCACGTCGCTCACGATGACATGCCGGCAGTCCTCGAGCAGGATAAGACGCGGGCGCCACGGCTTTGCCTCGTAGATGTACGCGCCCTCCTTGCCGAGAAACTCGATGCCGCGGCCGTCGATCGTCCCCGTGCCCGTGATCGCGATATTTTCCGCATGGCGCGCCTTCAGGAAAATCGAGTCGGGATAGTCGGACTGCAGCGTGCTCGCCACCAGACGGGACCCCGGCTCGAGGTTGAGCACCACGTTGGACTTGAGCTCGATTGACCCCGACATGAGCGTTCGCCCCGAGGGTATGACCACGGTGCCCCCGCCGGCCGCATTTGCGGCGTCGATCGCCCTTTGCAACGCGGCGCCGTCATTTGCGGCGGGGTTGAAGGCCGCGCCGTAGTCGGCCGGGGAGAAGACGGCCGCGGCGATCGCCGGGCTGGAGATTGAAATCAGGGCGATGCATGTGACGATGAGCTTCATATGGGTGCGAGTTGAATTTGGCGCGGGCCTCAGTTGGCGCGAGTCACCGAGGGCGACTCGACGTCCTGGCAGTTGACGAGCTTCACGGGGTTCCCGTCGCCGGTCGCGAAATGTACGTTCTTCATTGTCCAGTCGCGCGCGTCCGAGATTTCCCCGGCCTTGAGGCCCTGCGCGGAAACATTCTCCCAGTGAGCCGAGCCGAGAGGCTTTTCCGCCATCCCCGAGGCCGTGATTATCTGGCGGGCCCCTGTGGCCGTGACCGACTCGATCGTGATGCCGCCAAAATTGACAAATCCCCTCTCCGGTGGCTCGACGGGCGTGGCGAGCACTTTCCAATACGAGGGGACGTCCTTCATGCCGGGCGGGATCCTGGCGTAACTGTACTGCGGGTTCCAATCGAGGTTGAAGGTGAAGGGCAGCGCCACGCCGGTCAGCACGAGGTCGCGGATGAGAATGTCCTCCACGGTTCCTCCCCGGGTCCGGACCGACTTGAAGCGGACGCCCTCGGATGTGCCTATCCCCACGTTCCGGTAGGCCACGACGTGGCGGATTCCGCCCGAGGTTTCACTGCCAAAGGAGATCACGCCGCCCCCGCGACGGATCGTGTTGTCCCGGACCACAACGTACTCCGTGGGGCGATTGACCCTCAGGCCGTCGTAATCGCGTCCCGCCTTGAGGCAGATGTCGTCGTCGTTGTTGTCGATGTCGCAGCGTTGTACGAGGACGCGCCGGGACGAGTCGATGTCCACCCCGTCCGTGCTCGGCCCCTTCACGCCGTCCATGACGGCGTTGTCCATGATCCTGACGCCGTCAACCGTCACGCGGTCGCAGTAGGTGATCTGCACGGTCCAGAATCCCGATCGCCGAAGGCGAAGCCCCGACACCGTCACGTCCTTCGAATCGAAGGCAACCAGGAGTCTCACCCTCTCGCAGTCGTAATCCGCGGCCCACCGGATTCCACGCGGCTCGTAGCTCTTGCGAAGCGCCCAATATTTTTTCCACCAGACCTCTCCCTGGCCGTCGATCGTGCCCCCTCCGGAAATCTCCACGTCCTGCTGGCCGTTCACGTTGATCAGGGCCGCCGGCCACGGCATTTCGATACCGGCAATGCGGGTCGCGATGATGGGATATGCGGACTCGTCGGTCGTAGCAAGGAGCGTGACGCCCTCGTCGACCCGCACGTGCACCCGGCTCTTGATGAAGAGGGCCCCGCAGAGGTAGGTCCCCGGCCTGAATATAACGAGGCCGCCACCCGCCGACGCGCAGGCGTCGATCGCGCCCTGAATCGCCCGGGTAGCGGGCGTCGCCCCGTCGCCGACCGCACCATAGGCATTGGCCTCGAAAACCCCAGGACCCGAGGGCGTGAGCCTTGCGCCGACATCGCTGACCCACCCCGGCAGGGCAGGTTCAGGGACGGCCGCATCCTGCGCCCTGACCAGGGTCGCGCTCATCAGGCCGATTACGACGTCGTTGGCGAGGGTGCGCATCGTCAGGGACTGCAGCTTTTTCCATGGATTCAGCGGCAGGGTCAGCACGGTGGCGGCTCCGCCCGTAATCCCACCGCCTGCGCCCTTGAAGCTGCCCGCACGAAGGACGCGCACCGAACCGGTTTTCAGATCCACGCGCGCGGGCAGCGGGCCGGAAAGCCGGAACTGAAAGTCATCGGCAAAGTAATCCTGCTCGATCGGCCACCACGTCGTCGGGTTTTCCAGGGCGAGGCGTTCCGTGGTGCCGTCCTGGTAGGTGACGATGACCTCCCCGTTGTCGAGGCGGCTCTGCATCGGATTCGTCGATCCGGCCATCATGAGGTAGACCTGGCTGGCGCAGCCGGTGAGGGGAATCACGGCCTCGGCGGGATAATTGTCCCAGCGCGAGGTGAACAGGATGTTTTTCGAATTCAGGTCGCCCGGGGTCGCCAGCGGCACGCCGTTGGGCAGCACGAGGCGCCCTCCGTTTCTGGCGGCTGCCGCACGCAGGCCTGAATCATCGATATCCGCGGTGGCGTTGTAGGCGCCGGCCCAGCCGCCAATCCCCTGTTTCGGCAACTCAAGTGAAACGAAGGGAGAGCGTGGCGAGCGGTATTCATTGCGAAATATCCGGGTCACCTGGTCGTTGAAATACGGAACCAGGTCGACCGCTTCCAGGATTGCCCCCGCCAGCGGCGGCTGCAGCCCGGGAGCCGAGGGCGGCGGCGTTTCCTGTGCGGGCGGTGCCGGTTCGGCCGCCGCGGGAGCGCCGGACCAGGTCACGTTGATTTCCGTGCGGTCCGCGCACGGCGCCGCGATCTCCACCCGTTCGGGAGCGCCGGGAGCGGACAAGAGCTGCCACGGCGCCGGCCGGCCGTTGACCTCGACGGCCAGGACCTCATGGAGCGGTGGCGTCAGGAGCAGGCGCAACCTCTGGGGGCGGGCAAACTTGGGCTCGACGACATACGTGTCGCGGTTGCCCGAGCGGCGGAACGAAAATGACAGGTCCGGGTGCCGCAGGGCGGCGTGGTCCCAGACCGCCGGAAACCCCGGCGCGAGAAGGAGCACGCCGGCCAGGGCGTCCGGCCGCACCCCGAACAGGCCCTCGACGATGGCGCGCGACATCACGCCGGCTCCATCGCCGAAATCCCTCTGGGATTCACGGCGATAGACATCGAGATATGACATGGTGCCCACGTTTCCGGGCGAGATCCCCATGAACATTGCCGCCATCATGGAGCCCTTTGTGATGCGCCACGCCTCCTCAGGCCGCCCTGCCTGCCAGAATCCGAGCGCCGCGTGCATCGCCTCGGCCATCACGACATTGTTTGTCGACCATTGGTAGGGCATCCAATCGCTCGTCGCCAGCGTGTGAAGCCCGTCAGGAACGCCCGGGCCTGCGACGGGCAGGTGCGGAATATCCCGATCCACCTGCGCCGCCATCTGCCAGGCCTCCGCCGGCGTCGGAACCTCGGAGTCAATTGTATGGTAGAATGTCCAAAGCGCCGCACTGGGGTGGACGAGCTGCAGTCCCAGCAGATCCTTGTATTCGGCGAATTCGCCGCTCTCGGGCTGCCATAGCAGCGTGCGCATGGCCCTCGCGATCCGGGCGGACTCGAGCGCATAGGGCGCGGGATCGGCCCCTGCCAGCGGCGCAATCCGGGCGGCCATCTTGTTGTGGTAGTAGTTGTAGGCGGAGGCGTGGGCGGTGCCCCCTCCGTCATATTGGAGATTGTCGCTCGCCCAGATCGCTGCGTAGGCCTCGTAGAGAGGTAGCTTGTCCGGCCCGTACTGCCGGCGGAAAAGGCGGCGTTCCCAGGCCAGGTGCCGCACAATGACCGGCCACATCCTGACCGCGAACCCCTCATCCCCCGTCCAGAGAAGGTGGCGGAACAGCGCGTCGATGTAGACGAGGTTCATGTCATAGTGGCTGTTTGAGATGTCGCCGTTGCTGTGCAGGCCCTCCTCGTTGCGGGCGAGATTCGTGGCCTCGGACGGCGCGGGCACGTTGGCGGGGATCGGGTCCATGTTCTGGCGTGCGGCCCAATAGGTTGCGTTGATCCTCGCCCGGTCGTGCCAGCCGAGGTCATCCAGCGCGTAGGGGCCGCGCCAGCCGAGAAGCCGCGTGCGCCAGGCTATGGCGCCGTGCATGATGGCCTGCTGCGGCTCGTCCCAGAGGGCGTCCGCGGCCACGTTGAGGGCGCCCATCGCCGCATTGAGATAGGCATCGGGCGTGTCGACTGAGACCCGCGCGCGCAGCGCCGCGAAATGGGCCCGCGCCTCCTCGAAATGCCCCGGCAGGTCTGAGGCCGCATAGGCCGGATCGAGCGCGGGCGTGGCCGGGGCGGCCCCTTTGTCCGGGCTTCCGGCAGTCACCTCGCGGTAAGTGTTGAGATCCGCTGCGACTCCGGCGCCGCCAGCGATCCGCTGAAGCGAGAGCATGAGGGTCTGGCCATCGGCGAGCGGCGCGCGCCCGACGAGGACGGCAAGCTCGGGTTGCGGCGACGGCGCAGGCGCCAGCAGGGCATGGAGGTCGTTCCATTGCCGGGCGTCGGCGGCCGCGAGCGATGAGTTTGGGGGCACGACTCCGGCGATCGTCGCGGCCTCCGCCGTCAGCGTGAAGCAGCCGTCGCCGATATGAAGCTTGTTGCCGCGGCAGAACTCCGGCTGAAGCTGGAAATATTGGCTGATGGGGACCCGCTCGGTCCCGATGTCGCCGTCGCGCGCGCCGCGCTGGCCGTTGACGCCCCCGTAGGCCCATGCGAGCTCGAGGCCGGGCTCGGTGTTTTCGGCCGTGACCCGCACGACGAGCCCCTCCGTCTGGTCATAAGCCAGGGCGTCGACCCGCAGCACGCCGTTTGGTCCCAGCAGCGGGTCGCGCACCTCGTAGAGGAGCTGGCCCGGGCGATAGCGGGTCACGACGTGTTCCGCGTCGTGGAGCCACTTTGCGCCCTCCACCGAACGAATGGCGAGGCGGAGATTTCCGCCCCGGCCCGGCAAATAGAGAACAAACTCGGGCTTGTCCCCGCCGTCCACCCGAAAGGCGGTGTCCCCGCCGTAAAGGGACCGGTTGAAGAATTCCGCGCCGTTCTCGATGACGAAGTCCGCCCCTTCGGGCCGGTAGCGCAGGGGACGCCCGATGTTTCCGGCCAGGTTCGGGGAGATCCGGCGGCCCGACGGCTCCTGCCCGGCCGCCGGCGGTGCCGCGACGATGACAAGCAGGACGAATCCGCCGGCGCCGGCGGACAAAAACCGGGGTAGTTTCATGGGCGCACCTCCATCAAGAGCTCCCGCAACGGCCGTGCCAGCATTGCCACTGTTGACAGTTAGACTGTTCGGGCTCGCGGGGCGGTATTGGGGAAGGGACCGGCCGGCGCCCCTATGATCTCGTGCGGCCTTTCCCGGGCGCCGGCGCGGCACCGCCCTTATGGTCGGCCCCAATTTTGCTGTCTGAATCGCGCCGCCTTTCACAGGCCCCTTGAAATCGGCAATGCTTCGGTGGCCTAACACCGAAAGGCGCCCCATGAGCCCCGTTCAATCGCTCCTAGCGGCGCCGACTTGCGGATTGAGCGAGGGGAAGGGACGCCCATGCAGGCGCCAGAGACCGGAATAAGGTTTGAGAAAAAACCCATGGGGCCAATCATCCGGCCACGTTTCCCCATCCGAGATTCCGACGGCGGCACGTCGTTGCCCGAGCCACCCGCCACAGCTCCTTCAAAAAAGTCCCCCACCCAGGCCATGTTTCGTTTTCTTCCGCCCGCTGATGCATGCCAGTGCGATGGGTCCCTGCGCCAAGGCGCCCGCGTTCATGCCCAGCGACCCGGCTCAATGAACCTGAGCCCCTTGGCGCGTCGCCTCAATCGGATCCTTCGCGCGCTCGCGGCAGGTTTCACCCTTCTGTCCGCGTATGCCGGCGCATCGGACGGCAGGCTGGATATCTATTGGGTGGATGTCGAAGGCGGCGGCGCCACCCTCATCGTGACGCCGTCCGGCGAGTCCGTTCTGATCGACTCGGGCAGCCCGGGCGCCCGGGATTCGGGGCGAATCCACCACGTGGCCGCGGACATCGCCGGGCTGAAAAAAATTGACCATTATGTCACCACCCATTTCCACATGGACCACTACGGCGGCGCGGCGGAGCTCTCCACGCTGATTCCGATCGGCCAGGTGTATGACAACGGCCTGCCCACCGCCGATCCCGACAACGATCCAAGGGACGTTCGCTGGGTCATGCTTCTGCGTCCCTACCGCGAATTCATCGCGGACCGGCGCAATGTCATCCATGCGGGCGACATGATTCCCCTGCGGTCCCCCGCCGGGCTCCCCTCCCTCACGCTGCGCTGCGTCGCGGCAAAGCAGCACTTCGCACCAGCCCCGGCCGGCGCGGGCCCCAATCCGATCGCCGGCGAAAACACTCCCAAGCCCACGGATACAACCGACAATGCGAACAGCATCGCCCTCGTCCTCGACTTCGGGCCGTTCCGCTTCTTCGACGGCGGCGACCTCACGTGGAACACTGAAGGCGCGCTCGTGACCCCGGTCAACCGGGTCGGCCAGGTGGATGTCTACCAGGTCGACCACCATGGCCTCGGCCTGAGCAACAATCCGGTCCTGATCCACAGCCTCGCACCCACCGTCTCCGTCATGAACAACGGGGCCCGCAAGGGGACCGCGGGCTCCACGATCGAGGGCCTCAGAAGTTCACCCGGGCTGCAGGCCATGTACCAGCTGCACAAGAATGTCCGCGGTGACATCCAAAACAACACAGCCGACGAGTTCATAGCCAACGTCCCCGAGAAATGCGACGGCAACTACATTCACCTGGCAGTGGATCCCAGCGGCCTCAGCTACTCGGTGTCGATCCCGGCGACCGGCCATAGGCGCACCTACGCCACCCGCATCGCTGCGGAGCGCCAGCCCGCAAAACTGGAATCTGGAAAGGAAACCTCATACCCCAGATAAAATCGATGCCGCGCGCCACCGAATGCCTGCGCATTCGCCCAGGACAGAAGGCTGTTGAAACAGCCTTCAAGGCATTTCGGCGCATCAACCCCATATGATCTATAGCATCCGCCGCGGCGACGCGGACCTTGGAATTGCGACGCTTGACGAGCTTCGCCGCCGCCGCGACTCCGGGGAACTGACCGGTGCGGAGTACGTGAAGGGCGAACAGGACACTGGCTGGCGGCTCCTGGACGACATTCTAAAGCCTGATGCGACGGGCGCCGCCCCGCCCCCGCTCAGCCCTGCTGCACCGGCCAACCGGGGGGGAAAAAGCCGGGGAGCCCTGATTCTCGGTGCCGCCGTGATCCTCCTAGTAATCGCGGCATACGTTGCGCGGACAAGAATTGCCCCGTTCGTGAAGGTGCAACCGCCATCGCTAAGCCCGTATGAGCTGGCCTCCCGTCCAATCCCCCTTGCGGCGACGCCTACCGTTAAGGACAAACGGGCGGCCGATCGCGGGTTCTTGCGGCGTCAATGGCTCGAAGGATACCAGAATCGCGGGATTCACGAGGCGGGTCCCGACCACGCCACCGAGGAATTCATTGACGTTTACATCGACAAGGCCGACTTCGGGCCCAAGGCCGGCAGCACGCTCTCGCTCGACTCCGAGAGCGAAAGGCTCGCCCATGACCCCTTATGCACGGATCCGCTCGTCCTCTCCCTTGCGGCAGCGTGCACCCTCAATTGGTACGACCGCGTCAATCTCTACAAGAGAGCAGTAGCCGTGTTCCCGGCGACGCGCCACCTGGCCTTCCCGGCGCTGTTCGCCGACGTGAGCCTGATGAACGAGTCGAAGTACGACTATGACCAGGAAGGTGAGCTTAACACCAAAGCGCTCGCGCTTGTTACAAGTTGTTTCGTGGACGGAAGCTTCCAACCGGGCGACCAGCAGGAGATAGCCTCGCTGTTCATCGACAGTTGGGGCTACACCTTTTTCACTAGGAACGATGCCGCCGTGTGCCGCATCGTCTATGATGCCGGCCCAGCGTTCCACTGGCTGGCGCTTGTCCTCGACGGCGAGCGCTGCATCATCGATGCCTGGGCCGCGCGCGGGAACGGCGGCAGCGACACAGTCAGCGACCAGCAGTGGGCCGAATTCAACAGGCTCATCGTCGAGGCCCAAAAACCTCTGGTGGAGGCGTGGGTCCTTCATCCCAACTATCCGATGGCTCCGAACCTCATGATCTATGACTCGCTGGGCAGCGGACTCAAGGACATGCGCACCTGGTTTGACCGCACGGTCGCCGCTCAGATAGACTATCCCGCAGCGTGGAAAAACTTGCGATGGGGCCTGCGCCCGCGCTGGTACGGCAACGGCCCCGCCGAGATCGCGTTCGGGAAAGCGGCCCTCGACACCGGCCGCTTCGACACCGACGTGCCGCGCAAGCTGTTTGATTGCGTGCTGGACGTGGAATCGGAGTCAGACATGCCGGCAGGCCAGCGGATCTTCGGCCGCGCCGACATCTGGCCGCTCCTCCAAAAGATGTACGAGGGCTACGTTGCAGAACCCACGCAGGCGTCCTCGCTTACCGGCTGGCGCACCTCGTTCGCCGTCGTCGCCTATTTTGCGGGGCACTACGACATCGCCCGGAAGCAGCTGGAGTCCGTCGGCTGGAAGCTCACCCCGGCGGCGTTGAACAGCTGGGGTCGCGACCTGTCGTCAATGCCGCTGGAAGTCGCGGCGCGCACGGGGCCGCTCGGGGCGGAAGTAACTGCGGCCGAAGCGGCACGCAACTCGGGCGACCGGGCCACCGCGCTGAGGATATTCGCCGAGCTCGATGGAAAGCACACCTCCGACGCGCGCTCAGGCGAGTTCATTCGGCTGCGGCTCTCCCTGCTGACGGATGAGCAGCACCTCGTGGAGGGCAAGTGGGTCACGATGATGCCGACGAGCGACCACGACACCAATTGGGTCTTTAGTTTTGGCGAGGCGCACAGGAACGTCGATGGATCCCTGGATGTGGAATACGGGCGCAAGGGACACATGCTGTACCCGAAGATGCCGGTGGGCGGGAATTTCGAGGTGCGAGGAAGTTTCGAGGTAATTCGCTCATCCGACACCAATTTTCAGGGCGGGATCGTTATCGGTCAGCCAGACATCGAAACCTACAAATGGTTCGGCTTTCGGCTGAAGCGGCACGACGTGGAAGGAGACATTATTTGCTTCAGCCAGGGATGGTCGCTGAGGGAAATGAGTCAGCCTGTCGCACTCAACGACAAGTTGAACTCGTTCGACCTCGTGCTCAAGGATGGGAGGGTCTCGGCATCCGTGAATGGCGACCTAGTCTTTGAGAACGCGGAGACGCCCGCCACTCTCGACACACCCAAGGAATCCTACCTCGTCGGGCTGGGAGCGTTCAGCGACAGTGCGGACGCCGTGGTGAGATACCGTGGGGTAGAGATTCGCACGCTCAGCGAAACAGACGAAGGCTCCCTCTCGGGCATATCCGTTGCCAAGCCGGCCGTCGCCCCGACGCCCGCGCCGACCTCCCCGCCCAGGGACCTTACCGTCTCGGAGCAGATCGCGGCGGAGAAGGACGAGATGAACCGCGCCATCGAAAGCGTTAAGTCGATTGTCAACCAGCCCGTCCTGACAATGCCGGTCGCCGAAGGCATGAACGTCACTCATTGGAGCGACACATGGTTTCATCCCGGGGCTACCGTCCCTAACTACGAGAAGGCGGACATAACGAAAACACAGGAGCTTCCCTATTCCCACTATGAGTACGTGACATCGAAGCTTCATCCCGATGTCGCCTATCTCGGGAGCGACCTGGAATTCAACTCATTGACCAAGTATTTCTACACGGACCTCACGGTGCCTAAGAAACGCCTGACCCAATCGGAGATGGCGAAGATCAACCGGCTCTATCGGATCATAGCGCGATGCCAATCGGACATAAGCCGTCTTCAGTCCAAATGAGCTCGGGTCACCACTGAAGGTCGCCGGAACTTGTTTGTTCTTTCCTGTCTACCATAGAATTTCCCGCTCAACGCCTGGCTTTCTGTCGTATCGACGGAGACCGTTTTTCAGACCCTTATGAGTTCGTTATGAAGACTTACTCGGTAACTGAAGCCAAGGCCAAGCTCGGGCCCCTAGCTGATATGGCGTTGAAGAAACGCCCCATCTTTATCCGGCGCGGCCAGAGGATGCTGCAGCTGATCGAAGCCACGTTGCCGGAACCAATACCGCATTATCCTGATGGGCACTTCGCCGTGGGCGAGGAGCGTGCAGAATACCTGAATTCACTTCCGACCGACTCATCGCCGCTTGAACGATGAATCCGGTTCGGCAATGGGATATCGTCAAGGTTCGGATCAACGCCAATGACCGGGATGAACATCCGGCCATTGTTCTTTCCCCGGCGGAGGTCGCTTGCTCACCCCGGGTCGATCGGATAAATGTAATTTATGGCTCGACGCGCCGGCCCGCGCAGGAATTGCGACCTGGCGAAATCCTTCTTGATGAAGCGGACGGCTTGGACCATCTGCCCGTTTTCGACTGCCTTCTATTCCCCGTGGTGAAAAAGGCGGCGATTTCTGCGGTCGTCGGCCACGTCTCCTTCGAACGCAAGCGGCATCTCCACCGAACACTTGTCGCCGCACTTCGACTCTTTTCGTAATCTTGGCTTCCCAAAGTTTATCTACAAGGTGAACCGTAGGGCAACGGCAGGCTCGCAATTATGTGGTCCGCATGCAGCTGAACGGGATAAGCATAAAGTCCGACGATGCCGCTGGCCGTTGACTGGCTGTCAGATGATCTCGCCTAAATTTGCAAGTCGGGGATCGAACCGGAAGGGTACCGCGGTCGCAACCTTGAGCCTTCTGAAATCAGGATGCGCGGGATTGATAAGGAAGTTGAATTCTCCCGGAACGATGGCGCTTGGCACGCGCAGTGCGACGCTTCGTTGGCTTCGCACCCATGCGCTGCCGAATCTTTGAGTCGATACCGAATAGGGATAAGTCCTCCAGGACTTGGGGTAACGGAAAGGACGTTCGATCGCAGCGCTGGGAAGAGCAATGGCCGTAGCCTGCCATTCGAAGGCACCCAAGTCCTCGATATCCTCAACATGAACCAAAGATTCCATGGCAGCCAGTGCCCGCGATTCCGCGCAATAGACGACTCGCGTTCCCGGGAGATTCCAGCGCCCACCGTACCGAAATGCACCGTTGCCAGAAAGAGCCGTCCTTGCGAGGCGCCGGGCACTGAGTCGCCAAACCGTGACGGGCTCCGTCACGAAAATATACCTTCTTCAAATCTGTGGAGTACCGCCTCCACTTCACGCGCACCGGGTTCGGTCCTTGCGAAATCGAGCGGAGTTCGTCCCCCGAGCACACGAAGGGGTCGGTTCAGCCAGCGTCGAGCCCGTTCGTTCGTGCCGAGCGCCCGTTTTGCCTTGTCGTAAAGCCGCATGATCCGCACAACGCGCTCGCCTTCATCAAGCTTCAATCGCGACTTGCCGGCCACGCGCCGTGCATAGGTCCGCGATGGAATCTGAATCAGTCTGGCCAATTCTTCAGCGGTAAATCCCACCTCGCGACCAAACGCGACGACGTCGAGAACCGGAACGCCTTCCTCGACCTTGGCCACCAAGGCGGGATTGTCGGCCGAATAATCCATCCTTCTAGTGGTTGCCATATGGCATAACTATCACTGCCACATGGCTGAAGTAAAGAAATTCTAGGAATACCAGGCACGGCGAGACTTGGCTTGGCGCCCACCGATGCCTGAGGATGCGTTCATGGGCCGCCGTCTTTCAAATTGTTTGTCGGACGCGAAGCGCGCTGCCATTGGCATAGTGCCCCAATTGAAAATTCAGCCTTCTTCCAAATGACATGAGAGCCAACGCACGCGTCACCTTGAACTCGGTACTGGCTATCGCTCTCGGCGTCGCCGTCTCGGTCGCCTCGGCCGAAGAGACAAAGC
>Ga0182015_10001149_pt1 | contig 36077 bp, 32 predicted proteins | sample 712P3MmetaG_FD_120478 | JGI IMG/M metagenome (GOLD analysis project Ga0182015, IMG submission 120478) | Permafrost microbial communities from Stordalen Mire, Sweden - 712P3M metaG | ecosystem: Environmental > Terrestrial > Soil > Wetlands > Permafrost | place: Sweden: Stordalen | collected...
CCTTCCCACAAGACCTTGAAAATCGATGAAACCGATTCTCACATTCCCACCGCCACGACGACTACTGAACAATTTTTCCACTTAAAACCCGAAAAACCTGTCCAGACGATCGGAGCCACCTCAGTCTTCAAGTGATGCTAAGAGAAAACCTATAAGTGCGACCCACGAAAGGGAAATATCGATGCACTTGAAGATGGCGGATCATCCTGTAGTAGCGTTGAAGCGTCTGTAACGGACGGGGAGCGAAGAGGATGACATAGCTCGATGGAGGGCTTGGCCAACTGGGCAACCAGGAGGAGCCTTCTCCTCCGGAGACGGATTGCTCTCGCAGGAGAGCAATCCAACGCTATGAAGAGCCGTATGTCGCGAGAGTGTCACGTTCGGTTCCGTGAGGGCCTCGGGGTGAAATTCCCCGGGGCTACTCGACCTTTTGTCCCTTCCGCTGGAAATTTGACGGGAACGCCGTCTGGAATTGCAGAGGCAGGTCCCGGATGTTGGGCAGCAGAGACGTTTTCCGCATAAGGTATACCGGCGGAATCGCATCTGATTGGGCGGCGTGGGCGTTGAATGTGCGAATCGCATCGTATGCCTACTGTCACAAGGAATGGTCCTGTGGTCGCATCGATTATGTCCTGCATTTTTGTACTGTCCGAGAAGGATCGCGGCTGCCCAGACTTCCGGCTTGCTGTTGCTATCGTTGAGCAAAAAGGCTTTAGCTTTCGCCTCAATGACAGCTTGACGATTTTCCGGAACAGTTTCGATTCTCTTGTCGCCCGGGACAACAATCCAGTTGTTTTCCCCGTACTTCTTGATCCAGTCCGGATCAAGAACGCTCTCGTGTACATTGTATGGGGCAATAATATACTTGACAAAGTATATGATTGCCCTTGTCAGCGACGCAGATGGTCAACCAAACCCCAAATGCAGCCAGTACAAAACTGACCACAATTGAGACCACGCCCCAAGCGCACAATATGTGTGTCAAGCGTTTTATTGCCCGCGTAGCGGCTCGATCACCGATGCCATATCCGATTCGCCGAAGCCCTTAGCAATCGCGGTTTCAAAGTGGCCCGTTGCGGCTTCGGACGTTTTCAAATGGACGCCGCAGTCTGACGCCTCTGACTGCGCATACGCAAGATCTTTGGCCATTAGCTTGAGAAGGAAATTGACCGTGTAGTCATGGTTGACCATCCGCGCTGAAATAGCCCCGAGCAAAGGGCTGCCCGGGGCACCGTTCTTCAGTATGGATAGCGCCTTATCACGGTCGAGGCCGCTGCGCTCAATCCATGCAAGCCCTTCTGCCAGGGAAGCGACCTGGACTCCGCAGAGAAAGTTATTGATCAACTTCATCTTCGCTCCGCTCCCAACCGGCCCCAGGTGAACGATCTCTTTGCTCATCGCTTTCAGCACCGGCGTTGCGGCTTCGAGAGCCCGATCGCTTCCGCCCACGAGGAATGTTAGCTGGCCAGCGGTGGCCTGCGACCGGCTGCCCGTCACGGGAGCGTCCAGCAACTCCGCGCCGTGCGCCGACGCAAGCTGAGCCAGTTCCGCGATCAAGACAGGGCTCACCGTGCTTGATTCAATCAGGATGGCGCCCTGTTGAACGGCTTCGAGGGCGCCGTCTCTGCCCGCCCAAACTTCGCGCGACGCTGTGTCGTCCGCGAGCATTCCAATGACAATTGATGCTCCCTTGACAGCCTCCGCCGGCGTGGACGCAAGCCGTGCGCCATCCCTCACAAGCGCCTCCGCCTTCGCCGCCGTGCGGTTATATACCGTCAGCGAAAACCCCGCCTTCAGTAGGTTTGCTGCCATTCCGGAACCCATCGTGCCCAGACCAAGTATCGCTACACTTTTACTCAATGGTATAGTTCTCCTCTTCGTCTATTCTCAGTCAAGCGGATGGACCGCAACTATTCGGTTCTTGCCTCTTGCCTCGATCCGGATTGGGTTGCGCAGCGCACGTCCGAATCCGTCATAGCGCACTTCCATCCAGTCTCCATCCTGCAGATCAATGCCGTCTCCAAAACTCAATGAATGTGCGCCGAAGAAATGCACATGCACGTCGCCCGGCTGGCGATGGCCTTCAAATTTGAAGTGATGATGCTCAAGATTCGCAAGGCTATGACACATATTCGCCTCGCCAGTCTCTATCTCTTTTGACCAGATCGTCTCCGCGCCGCGCAGGATCCGTACTTCTCCAGCAACCGACCGAAACTCCGCGCCAACCACAAGCTCGGGTCCAACGCTGCACGTCCGCAACTTTGATCCCGCGAGGTTAAGGTAGTTGCGCCTTTCGAATTTGTGGTCAGAAAACTCATTGCCCACGGCCATGCCGATGCGATAGGGCTCACCGTTCGCACCAATGATGTAGACTCCAGCCAACTCTGCCTCTTCACCGCCATCCTCCGCGTAGGCCGGGACCGACAATGGCGCAAACGGCCCACGCAGAATGGAGCTATTGCCCTTGTAGAACCACTCGGGCGCAATCCCGATCTCGCCCTGCGCAGGGCGTCCACCTTCGACGCCCCAATGAAACATCCTCATGCTGTCCGTTACAGTTTCGGCGGCCTTTTGATTCTCGGCCGCGTGCATGGCCTGCCGATCCTTTGCGCTTCCCAGATGGGTCAGGCCTGTTCCCGCGACGGTGAGGCGCGACAGCTCTCCCGGCACATCGATCGGCACGAGAAGATGCCAATCTGAATTCCCTGCATAGACCGCGTCGTAGTCAAGCGTCTCGCCCTGAGCAAGAGCAAGTGCAATCTCGGTCAATTTGCCGCCGCGGTTCAGACAATGTTGCGCCAGCTCGTAAATACTCTGTACTTCAGAAAGGCAGCGGAGGTGGGGCTCCTCAACAAGCGCGACGCGGCGCGACCAACCGTTGCCAATCTGAACCAGATGAATCACGCTTAGGGCTCTCCTACTCAATGATGGTGAAGCGCTTCAGAGATTCTTCGTTGACCGTCAGGCCGAGGCCTGGAGTGTTTTCATCGAGATCGATATAACCATCCACCGGAGTCGGCTCACCGTCGAAGATATACCAGAACAATTCATTGCCCACTTCAACGTCAACTTTGGGAAAGAACTCAGCCATGGGCGAGTTCAAGCTGGCCATTACAACGTGATAATTGTGCATCTGTCCCGCGTGAGGAATGACTGGAACCTGATACGCTTCAGCCAGCGCAGCGATCTTACGCGACTGACTGATGCCTCCGACCCGGCTTGTGTCGAACTGAATATAGTCGAGTGCATTTGCCTCAAGCAGATCGCGAAACCCAAAGACGGTGAACTCGTGCTCTCCGCCGGCAATCGGCACCCGCCCGTATGCCTTCAGCTCCTTGTACCCGCGAGTGTCGTCTGGGATCACGGGTTCTTCCAGCCAACGCAGATGAAACGGCTCGAGCAGAGGCAACATGCGTTTCGCGTAGTCGAGTGTCCAGCCCATGTAGGCATCGGCCATTACATCAACCCCGTCGCCCACCACCTCGCGGACCGTTCGTACCAGCGCTACGTTACGCTGCATCCCCTCCGCGCCGTCGACAGGGCCCCAACCGAAGCGCAGCTTCATCGCCTTGTAGCCTTCGTCCTTGTACCGCTGCGCTTCCACGCGCAGTTCGTCCAGCGGCATGCTGTAGAGGCGGCTCGCATACACCGGGATGCGAGTCTTTGTGCGGCCTCCAAGCAAGCGATACACGGGCTGTTTTGCGGATTTTCCGAGCAGATCCCATAGTGCAATGTCGACGGCGCTGATCGCCGTCATCCCGACACCTTTGCGCCCGAACGCCATCGTGCGGCGGTACATCTGCTGCCAGAGATACTCGATGTCCCAGGGGTCGGCGCCCAGCAGCAGTGGTTTCAGGTAGATATCGATGCATGTTTTGGTGACCAGCGGCGATAGGGCAGCATTTCCCAGACCAACCAGGCCGGCATCGGTGAATATCTCCACCAGCACCCAACCATGGAATGCAAAATTTCCCATGGAAGCTTCGCCGAACATCACCAGGTCCATTGGATTGGTGCAAAAGTGTGGAGGAAGCGGAGTAGTCTCGCCCTCCCATTGAACAACGCGCGTCCGCACTTCAGTGATCTTCATGAGTTGCTCACTTTCGGTAATAGGGCTGCGATATTGAGCGGTTGCACATTGCCCACCCAGAGCAGAATGGCAAGAAATCCGATGAGGTGAAAGGTTCCTACAACAATAAACAGGGTCCCGTATCCAAATCCATGGCCCAGCAGAAATCCTGCGACCACGGCAAAGATAGCTCCCCCGATGCCTCCGCCAAATCCGATCAGCCCCGCCACTGATCCCACTGTGGACAGGGGAAAGATGTCGGCTGGCAATGTCATAATCAGCCCGGACCAGGACTGCTGGCAGAAGAATGCAATGCTGAACAGCATTAACGCCCATCCCACCGGCACATGCGGCACAAGCATCACTACAGGCATAAACAGCGCGCTCAGGCCCAGCACAAACTTCCTTGAGAAGTTCAGTGACCGTCCCCGACTTATCAGTGCGCTGGACAACCATCCGCCGAGAAAGCTCCCGATACCGGACGCGGCATAGGGAATCCAGGCATAATAGCTCACATGCTTAATGTCAAAGCCGCGCACATCGTAGAGATACTTCGGCAGCCAGAAGAGGTAGAAGTACCAAGCCGAGTCGCTCATAAACTTGGCGAAGACAAGCACTTGCACCCGGCGCATTTTTGCAACATCCAGAAAGGATAACTCCCGCGCTACAAACCGCGCATCTAGTGTGGTCACGGAAACGTCATTGCCTCCCCGGTAGCTTACCAACCACCACACCACCCATGCCAGGCCAGCCGCGCCTGCCGCGAAGAACACCATCCTCCATCCACTGGTCATGAGCATGAGGCCGATCAACGGCGGAGCCACTACCGATCCAACCGCAGTCCCCGCGTTGATGATCCCCATGGCCGTTGAGCGACGATCGAGCGGAACCCACTCTGCCACTACTCTTGTCGCTGCGGGAAACGCTCCGCCTTCGCCCATTCCAAGCAAACAGCGAGCCGCCATTAGAAATCCGAAGTTCATCGCGAACCCGTGCAGAGCGCAGGCGCCCGACCACCACAGCATGATCAGGATGAATCCGCGCCGCGTGCCCAAAACATCCAGCAAGCGGCCGCCAGCCGCATACAGGAGTGCGTACGGGATGAGAAATGCAAACTGAAGCCATGAGAACTGCTGATCGCTCAGAGGGATTGTCCGCTGGATAGCCGAGATCGCTACGGGCAACGTCTGCCGGTCGAAATAGCTGATGGCAATTGCCGCCGTGACCAACGCGACAAAGAACCACTCCGTCTTTTGAGGACCGGGACGGATCGCGCCAGGCCGCTTTGTTTGCGTGGCTTCTCTCAACAGCGATACCATCCGATTACCACTTCAACAGCATAAGAGATGTGGCCTGCCGTGGAAGATCCGTGCCGATCGTGACCCTGCCGTCGCTTACATCAAGCCACTGCGGGGAACCGAGAAGCTCCAACTGGCCAGATTGTTTCAACCGTGCATACTGATCCGGCGTCGGCGTCTGTGGTGAGCCCATTGCCTTCCAAACACTGTATGAATTGCTGTGCGTGTCGTCGATGCGGTAGTGCTCAAAGAGCACTTTCTTCACGCCTGATGGAACTCCGGCAATCGTCACTTGCACAGCTGCACTGGCTGCAGGCAAATCGTCGTCATGATAGTTCCACACCATGACCGCGGCTTCGCGGTCCGATTTGGTCGCGAGGGCGTCCACATCCGCTGTCTGTGTGACCCCCTTGCTCAGCAGGTCATCGAGCGGTATCCGTCCGGTGCTGCTCGTCATCACCCGTTCTCCGGACATCAGCGCAGCCATCCGGAATACATTCAACACAGGCTTGTCGACGCCATTCGTAGCCAGGGTGCGGAACCCTTCGAAGTAATCCTTGCCCTCGAACTCGAATGACCAGGAAAGCATTCCGAGCAGGTTTACCTTGGAGCGGTCCTGCAAATCGAAAAGAGCCTTGATCGCGACCGCCGTGTAGGTTGCGTAGAGTGGTCCGTTCCGGTACGCGTTCGCCGGATTCACTTTCATCGAACAGGCCGCGCATCCCTCCGGATCGGCCTCACTCAGAACGATCGGCAGATGGATATACTGCGGATACTTCGCGACAATCTGGAACCCGGCTTCGGCTGCCTTCAGCTCATTCATGAGCCCCATCCGCACATGCCCGTCCACCACCGTCGGGTGACCCTTGGGATGGTACGAGATGAAATCGAGCGGAACTGGCGTTCCATCCGCCACGCTCCTGTCGTTCAGGCAATGCTTCAGGAAGTTATCAAGAAATGCGCCGGCTCTCTCTGAGTTCGGCCCAGTGCTTGCAGGTCCACCTACGATTGCATTCGGCAGCGCCGCTCGCACCCCGGCTACAGCATAGTCGTAAAGCCTTAAATACTCTGCGGGCGTCCCATGCCAGTACGAGATGTCCGGTTCATTCCACACCTCAAAGTACCACGTGCTTACTTCCTGCTTCCCGTAACGCTCGACAAGGTGCTCGGTATACTTCCGCACCAGTTCGCCCCACAACGCATAGTCCTTCGGCGGATTGTTGGAAGCGCCTGATGTTGTGCTGGCCGGATAGTGAACCTGGTACGCATTCACTCCGGGAACCGGCGCAGCCAGATCCTTAGGCATAAAACCAAGCTCCACCATCGGCCGAACGCCAGCTTTCTTGTACTCGTCGAAGGTCTGATCGGTAATCGTGAAGTCGTACACCGGCTTGCCGTTCGTGTCCAGACTGAATACGTTCGATGAACTCCACTTGAGCTCAGGCACTCCGTTGCCCGATGTGAGCAGATGATGCGCGCGGATGTAGACCGGAACTGGGCTCAGGTCATGCAACTCCCGAAGCAGCAGCTTGCCGTACTTCATGGTCGTGTAGTTCGACTCGTCGTAGCCGAACCAGCTATAGATCGGTGTGTATGTACCCACGGACTTCGTGAGATCTACACGTATGGTTACCGTTCCTTCTGCAGGTGGCGCGGAGCTAGAGGGCGCAGTGTTCTGGCTGGCCGCTGATTGAGCTCGGATCGCACTTTGCCACGGAATCGACAGAATAGGCACAACAAACGAAAGAGTTAAAAGCAGGTGCGGCCACTTCAATGCGATTTTCATGAAACAGTTCCCTCCACTGGCCTCTGGTCATCAACAGGTGCGATACGGGGAAACTTGTGACTTGAAATTGGATTGTCTTGATTCAAGACTTTCTCCTGTGATGTCGCTCACTGTATCAAGCTGGAAATGATGACCAGCCATGGGTTTGCCGAGTCCAGTCGATTAGGTCGAGGCCAATGGCAGGACGCGTTGATTTCTGATTCGTGGACTGATCCTGGCCATTTGTCCTGCCACGCTTAATGAATGGGCCCGAAGTGCACGTTCTCCGGAGCCGAAGGTTCGTCGAGAAACTGAAGCGTTGTGAGTGGGCCGAGATTCGCGGGTGGAGTCCAGGATGCGAGGGCCCACACCACTTCCTTCGATGGCGTCAACTCCAGCGCCTGCAGAGTGCCGGTGCGTTCTTCCGGTTTTGTGTTCCACTCATTCACCCAGTTACTGACTACTGTATTGCCGTTCGGCAATCGCCAGGCCTGCTGTAAGGTCGAGAACCTGTAGTCGGGAACATCGGACGGAGTGAATGTCCACACCGCATCTCCACGGCGGGTTATTTCCCGCACACCGATCCTGTCGGTGATCAACATGTCGCCGTTCAGAAGGGGCGTAACGCCCCAGGGCGCGTCGGACGGGAACGACCACAACTCGTTGCCGTCGAAGTCGTACTCCACCACTTTGTTCAGCTGCGTGTTGGCGATCATCATGGTTCCATTCGGGGTCAGCCGGACGTGACGGAACTGCCCGTGCGCGCCGGATGGATGCCTGGTGGGAAGCACAATCTCCCGCTCCGTGACACCGGTGACGATGTTCACCACACGTGCAACTGCGGGATCCCCGTTGATGACGAACAGCACATGGTCGCTTCCAATCGGCACCGCGGTATGAATCTCTTTGCCGGCCGGCGCGTCGAAGTTCCAAACGACTTTCTTGTCCGGGGTTATTATGCCGACGCCAAATTGATGCGCGAACAGGATATTGCCGTTCGACAGCAAGACGGCGTCGCTGATTTCGCCTTTCCCCGCGGGGTCGTCGTAAGTCCATACAATCTCCCCGTGGCGCACGATGAAGATGCGGCGGTCGTGCGATTCGCCGGTGCACATGAATTCGTGCTGGGCCAGTCCCTTGCCGGGAAGGTGCGCGGGAACGGGGGGCGCGGGATTCGGCGAAGAAATCTGTGCCGCCCCACCCATTGCGGCGGCACAGATCAAAATCAGAGCAAGTTTGCGCATTTGTCGCTAGTCCATTCTGGTTAGAAGTCGTATTTCAGCGCGAATTGTATGTCGCGCGAAGGAACCGAAGTGGATGTTACCGCGCAGCATGAAGAGGAAGTAATTGTAGCTCCTGGCGCGCTGAAGCTGGTGGTATTCGAAATGTTGAAGGCCTCCGCGCGGAATGACAGAACCGACTCGCCCGGAAGGTGAAAGTTCTTGAAGAACGATGCATCGTACTGCCGATGCAGATCGGACTCCAGCGTATTGGCCTTCACCGTTCCATAGGTGTACTGCGGAGCCGCGACATAGCCTGTCGGGTCGAACCATTTCGTCAGCGACTTTTGGAATGTTGGCGATCCTCCTGCCGGATTCAGATTTGGCCGCTGCGATCCTACCCCCGTGTTCGCAACGTCCGAACCCACCACTGGCGTATAGGGAACTCCGCTGCGGAGCACAATGATGGTCTGTGTCTGCCACCCGCCCAGCACCGCGTCCACGAAGCCTTTGCTCTTGCTAAGGAAAGCTCTTCCGTGGCCAACTGGTATCTCATACGTCCCGCTGATCGCCAGATTCTGCGGAACGTTGTACGGCGAGTAGGTGTGCTCGTAGCCCAGATTTCCCCCCACCGCTGGCGTTTGAGCCTCCTGCTCCATCTTTGACCAGGTATAGGAGACGAGTCCGGTCAATCCATTTCCGGTCCGATGCTCAAGCTTGGTCTGAAGCGACTCATACGTAGCTCCCATATCCTGCGACTCCATTGAAATTGTTCCCACGGCTGGTAAGGACGCCGTCCCTGAACCGCTCCCGCACCAGGCGTGGGATCGTTGAAGTCGTCGGTGGCCTGCAGATGAAGTGCATTATTTCCCACCCACGCAACTTCAAAAAGAGTCTTTGGTGTAATCTCTTCCTGCACCGCCAGGCTGAAATGATTATATTGACCCATCTTCAGATGGGTAAGAGTGGGGTTAATTGTCGGGTTAGGAAGTGCCGAACCAAGCAACGAGCCAAGGAAGAAGTTCCCGAGGGTGCGATTGGGAACTACATTTGCTGTCTGGTTGACCGTCTCCGACAGCAGGAATGGGAGAATATTGCGGTTCACGCGCCCGCCGCTTCCCTCCGGCTCATAGTACATGCCGAAGCCGCCGCGAATCACGGTTCTGTTGCCGAAAGGCCGCCATGCAAACCCGACACGGGGGCCAAACTGCAACAGGTCCGTATATGTGAGGTTATACGGCAGGCCAACCGCACTTGTGGTCTGGATGTATTGCCCGAAAAACTGGTATGCGGCGGGAGCGGCATACTGGGAGGTAAGATTTACCGCATTTGTGTGGCCCGCCACGATGATCGGCTGCACTAGGGCAGGATTGAATGTACCTGGTTGTCCCAGGTACCCTTCCAGCCATGGCGTGTATTCATACCGTAGACCAATGTTCACGGTTAGCTTTTCGTTGGCGCGTATGTCATCCTAACCGAAGATCTGCTTATACCATTGCTGTCCGCCGAAGTTAGCTCCAGGATAGGCACGCGCCACCGAAGCCGGATATCCAAGCAGAAAGTCCGCGAATGCGTCGCCGGTGCCCGCGGAAGCGGCCGGATTCTGCGTCTCGGCGCCGGTGAAGCTGAAGCTGCCTGCATAGATCGAGCTGTCATAGCCAAGCCACCGGAAGTAGCGAATCAAGACGCCAAGCTTGAGGAACTGGCGCCCTTGCAAAGGGTCCTACGACTGCGTTGCTGAGATAAGCCGTGTCCTGATAGTGCGTTGCGGAGTTTTTACGGACGATGCTCATTATTTTGATCTTCAACGCGTGCGCCGAAAGCCTCCATCATTGATGGCGATCCAAATGACCAATAGGATAGCTCCGGCCAGAAGAGTGCAGAAGAGGAACGCAATAGCGAGAAAGGCCCAGTGGTTCATGTGCGATATCGCAGCGGCACTGGGAATCACCAAACGCACGAAAGCCCCTCGTTAGTATCCGAGAGGCTCCCGATCTAGGAAAGGGGCTGCAGTGAACTGACGGTATGCCCAGGGGTGCTGGCTGTCAAATACTGATGGTGAGGAGTTAAGAGGCTGCGGCATTGGTTTGACCTGTAAGTCGTTCCTTGACCCCACAATCGGTGAAATGCCCAGTTTTCGCCAGTTGACCGCCCAATTTCCGAATTGCCAGTGGCTCATCCGGAACTCAACCGAAGGCTGGAAAAGCTCGCTGATGAGTGTGCTGGCGACGATCCATCACCTGTCGTGTGTATGTATGCAAGTCCAGTGCAGCAAGCTGTCATTGCGAAATGGGCCGATTCCCTTAATCGGCCCTGCCAACTGAGTGCTCCGCATAGACCTTTTGAAAGAGTGTGAAAGCCTGCTTCTTCTCACCCTTTTCTGAAATGAGCCCTTTGCGGTTGTAGCCGTCCTGCAGTTTGGGGATATTGCGCCCGGGCGACCGGAAATCCATCAGGATCCACGGAATCGTGCCGCGGAGCTGCGGAATGTTTCTGAGCATCACGAACTGGTGCTCCAGGATGTAGACCTCTTGCTCTTCTGTCCAGCGCTGGTCGACTGGCCCGTGGTTTCCAAATTTGGCCTCGGCGCCAAACTCGCTCATCAGGACAGGCTTCTGCGGAAGCGTCCAGTGAATGGTGTCCGCCTGCTCCGGGGTCATGTCGTACCAGCCGACGTACTCGTTCTGTCCAACCACATCGAGCACGTCGCACAGCGGATCGTTCTGCAGCATCTCATTGCCGCTGGCCCGTGGTCCGATGATGGCGGACGTGATGAGGCGCGTGCCATCGAGCTTGCGGGCTTCGGCAACCAGTTCGGAGAGGAACCTGGTGCGCGTGGGGTTGTTGGGTGTCTCGTTGGAGACGGACCACAGAATCACGGAGGCCTTGTTTCGGTCGCGCCGGATCATCTCTTTGAGCATCGAGACGGCCTTGGCGTACACCTCTGGCTTGTCAAAGGAGATGTGCTGCCAGTTCGGAATCTCCGACCACACCAGGATGCCGTCGCGATCGGCGGTGCGCTCCATGCGTTCGTCATGAGGATAGTGCGCCAGGCGAACGAAGTTGGCGTGCATCTCCTTCAAGAAGCCGAAGATTGTATCGGCATCTTCCTGCGAGTACGCGCGACCGCCGCGGACCGGCGCTTCCGCGTGCATGTTGGCGCCTTGAAGAAAGATTGCCTTGCCGTTGAGGAGAATGCGGGTACCATCGACCCGGATATCGCGAAAGCCGATGTCATCGGTGAGCTTGTCCTCGCCTGCGATGAGGTGAACCTTGTAAAGCTTGGGCGAATCGGGAGACCAGAGAACAAGCTTCGCTGCATTCACGCTGAAGGGCGCGTTGCCTTCCGCGTCTGTCTTGACGGTGGTTTTGGCGTCCGCTTCCGGTATGTCGACGGTGACAGCGGTCCCGGTCGGAGCGTCGAGCACGTGAACATACCCGGTCAGTTGCGTGTTGCCGGCATCGAAGCTCGGGCCGTGGGCAAGGTGTACATCGTAATCGTCGATGAAGGCCTGCGGCACGGTCACGAGCGACAAATCGCGCGTAAGGCCGCCATAGTTGAACCAGTCGATGCCGACGGATGGAATGCCATCGAGGAGACGCGTCGAGTCGACAGCAATGACGACGAAGTTGGAGCCGGGATGCAGCACCGCGGTCACTTCGCAATCGAACGGCGTGTATCCGCCCTCGTGGTCGCAGACGCGCTTCTGGTTCACCCACACATGCGAGCGGTAGTTGGCTGCGCCGATATGGAGAAACGTGCGCGTTCCCGGTTGGGGTTGTGCGTCGAAGTCGCGCTGGTACCAGAGAACGCCCTCAAAGTCGAAGAGCTGCGGGATCTGCGTATTCCAGTCGCCGGGAACCTTGATCGTGGGCGCGGTGGCAAAATCGTACTCCTGGTTGTGCCTGCCCACCAGGTTGGGATGGGTATTCAATGCGTACCCGTGGTCGTTGATCTGGCCATTGCTCGAGTAAAGCGCTCCGGCCGGAGGCGCGTCGACGAGGTAGTGCCAGTCTCCGTCAAGACTTGTGACCGCGCGGCGATCGACGCCGACAAGGAGGGTTTGCAGCGGTTGCTGGCCGAAAGCAGGAAGCATCAGCAGGCCGCAGCCAACCAGAAAGGCACTTTTGAGGACGCCAGGGAAGACCTTTGAAACACGGAGCGACAGGATCATTGAAAGGAACTCCACGGAGTCGAGCTTACAACTTCTTAGCCATCCGAGAGGAGTGGAAAACTTACGACTAGATAGCTGGAAACATCTGCAAAACTCGAACTGTTCAAACAGAGACTCCGCAACTGCTCTTCTGGCCCTCCCCTGGATAGAACCGCACGCGGTTTCACCCGGCTGGAGAATTGCGAATGACGGGAGTCTGCCTGGATCGTGCGATAGCGTGTGCGGCTGAACGTGGCCTTTGCCAATTCAAAGAATTTAGCGTCCGAGCGCCACCTACGGATGTCATGCATTGCTTCTGTGGCTTGGCCCTCGAAGGTCACGTTAGTCGGCAGGAGCTTGAAGGGCCCGTTTGTGTAATCGACCGTCACATTTGATTCATCGGCAGAATCAGTGCCGCTGTTGAGATTGCTAGCACGGACATACCGAGCAGAGGTCATTGAAGGCAGCCTCCAGAGAGCCGTTTTGGGATGCTCTTGCAGTCGCTTTCGCGGTCGCCTGTTGTTGGCCAAATGGCTGATAGAGCACCGGCCGAAATGGAGACGCGGAAGGGAGGAGCTCTAGAAAATCGATTTATTGATAGACTTAATAGATCCCCGTCCCGCGAAGGATCGGTCACCGTTCTTCTAAGCCGGGGGTTGTGGGTTCAAGCCCCGCCTCGCCTACCACTTAAAATCAATAACTTAGGCATGACCTTCATTGACTGAATGACTCGAGTGTGAGGGAAATTGGGGGGAGTCTCTTTGAATTCTTCCCACATTCAGCGTTTCCACAATGGACTGCCCGGTAGTACCTAGATGAGTGTTGGAGTAGCGCGGTCTAAATTCTCCGTGGAAAAGAGAGGACTTCCCGGGGGTCCGGATCGGATCTCAAGTCAAGAGGAGCAAGAAAGGATCAGGCGTTGCCATAGACCGGTACGGCCGCGCCATGGATTGTCTTGGCGAGATCGCTGCATAAGAATAGAACGACCTGCGCGATGTCCTGGGGCTTTGGCCATGTTGCAAAGTCAGAGTCTGGCATTGCCAACCGGTTTGCCGCAGTGTCAATGATGCTCGGAAGAATTGAATTGACTCGCACTCCAGTGCCCTTGGCATCCGCCGCAAGGGAATCCATGAGCGTCAGTGCGGCTGATTTTGACGCTGCATATGCCGCCGCACCTGCTGCATGATCCAACGCCGCCTTTGCCGCCACGTTGACGATGGATCCATGCCCTGCCTTTAACATAGCGGGCATGGCGGCGCGTGCCAGCGCGTAGCCTGAACGGAGATTAAGTGCCAGCATTTGGTCGAGAACATTCGTCTTCATATCCCAGAATTTCACTCCGCCGGCGTATCCACCAACGGTATTCACGAGCACGTCCAGCGAACCATGCCGCGCGATAATTCCATTGATGAATTCAGCTGTGGCATCTTCATCAGTAACGTCGATCTCACGTCCTTCGAGAGAAGACGCTGTCTGACCGGCTGAGTCTTTCAACTCGCGGAATTCTGCTTCTTTGCGATACGTGACAGTCACCTTTGCGCTCTCTCCGAGAAATGCAAGGCTTACTGCCCTGCCAAGGCCACCTGTTCCGCCGGCAACTACTATCACGCGTCCAGAAAAATCAATATTCATTCTGCCTCCGCTTCCAAAATTTCCGCCGTGCGATTCAGCGAGAACTCAACGCACTGGTCGGGCGAAGTATCGTCGCCGAATGCTGATTGCCAGTGGGCGAAAAGTTCGCCGCTTACGATTGAGCTTTCATAGACTCACGCACGAGCGCTGCAATTTCATCGGCGTTGGTATCGAGGGCGAAATGCCCCGCGTCCAGTATATAGATCTCTGCGGTCGGAATGTCCTTGCGATAGCGTTCGGGCTCGCCCTCTCGAATGAGAGGTCTTGCTTGCCTCAGATAACCATGAGCTTCGGTTGTGTCATCTGCATCCAGGCCTGCCACTTTGGGTAGGCCTCAACGTTTGTACGGTAGTCATAGAAGAGATCGCTTTGAACCTGCGCCCGCCCAGGCGCGCTCGCATGGCGAACGGGAAGCTGGCAAAGGTAGCTGGACCGTCCAACCAGTCTCCGCCAAATCCAATTCGTTCAAATTCGAGATCGCCTCGCAAACTGGTGTTTGGATGAGCGTTTTGGAAGGGACTGCCACAAAATCGTCTTAAGTTCCCGCCATATCAGCGTCATTCCTTTTGAGTTGGTTATGCACAAGCTGGCACAGGATTTGCCGGCTGTGTGCTGTCCGGCACCTGAGCCGCAACGAAAACCGTATGTAAACATCGAATAAGACATGAGTTCATCAGACGCATCCCCGATCGCGGTACCCGCCACTGCCAACGTTGAAGACCATCCCGTCCGGTTCCGCTTCGAAAACACCTTTGCGCGGTTGCCGGAGTACTTCTACGTCCGACTAGACCCGACTCCGGTAGCTGCGCCTCATCTGGTCAAGCTTAACCGGGAATTGGCCCGGAGCCTGGCGCTGGATCCGGACGAACTAGCGAGTCCGCAGGGCGTGGAGATCCTGGCCGGCAATCGAGTAGCCGAGGGGGCCGAGCCCTTGGCGCTTGCTTACTCAGGTCACCAGTTCGGACATTTTGTGCCTCGGCTCGGGGACGGCCGCGCAAACCTGCTTGGCGAGGTGGTGGGCCACGACGGCGTGCGTTACGACATCCAGCTTAAGGGCTCTGGCCCCACTCCATTCTCGCGGGGCGGCGACGGGAGAGCCGCGCTCGGTCCGGTCTTGCGCGAGTACATCGTGAGTGAGGCGATGGCGGCGCTGGGTGTGCCAACCACGCGGGCCCTGGCCGCAGTCACCACGGGGGAACGCGTGCTTCGCGATACAGCCGTGCCTGGAGCTGTCCTCACGCGGGTAGCGGCAAGCCACCTTCGCGTAGGCACTTTCCAATACTTCGCCATACGGGGCGACACAGAAGCCACACGGATACTGGCCGATTATGCGATCTCCAGGCACTACCCTGAAGTCGCGCAGGCCACGCAGCCGTACAAGGCCCTGTTGGACGGCGTGATAGCCCGGCAGGCCCGGCTGATTGCGCAATGGATGCTTCTCGGTTTCATCCATGGAGTGATGAACACAGACAATACTTCAATTTCCGGAGAAACCATCGATTACGGTCCCTGCGCATTCATGGAGGCATACCATCCGGCCACGGTGTTCAGCTCAATTGATCATGGTGGGCGTTATGCCTATGGCAACCAACCCCGCGCAGCGCTTTGGAATTTGGCGCGGCTTGCTGAGACATTGCTGCCGGTTATGGTCGGGGAGGCTGGGAGCGAAGAGGCAGCCGTGGCCGCGGCAAACGAATCCCTCGCCGCCTTCGAGCCACAATTCGAAGCGGCTCGCTATTCAGGACTGCGACTCAAGCTCGGGCTAAGTACGGAGCACGAGGGAGACTCAGCTTTGGCTGAGAGCCTGCTGCAATGCATGGCCGACAATCGCGCGGACTTTACATTGACGTTCCGACGGCTGTGCGATGCTGCAGCCGGAGCGGAAGGCGACGCTGGCATCCGCACGCGGTTCGCCGACCCTGCGGCATTTGACACCTGGGCTGCTGAATGGCGTGAGCGTCTGCAAAAAGAGCCTGCAGATCAGCAAGCGCGCGCCACGGCGATGCGGCGTGTGAATCCGCTATTCATCCCTCGCAACCACCTTGTTGAAGAAGCCCTCGATGCCGCAAGCCGGCGGCAGGATTTCCAGCCATTTGAGGAGTTATTGAAAGTCCTTTCTCAACCATATGAGGACAGGCAAGATCTGGAGCGGTACGCGATGCCCGCCCGCCCCGAGGAGTCTGTCCTTCAAACATTCTGTGGGACGTAGCGAACCTGCAATCGCTCATACTGGAGACTTCTTCGAAGCGGCAATAGTGCATACTGTCTGTCCCGTGTTGAATAAGACCGCGAAGAACGTAGAAGAAAATCCCGAACTGCGTACAATTGCTTGGAAAGGAAAACATCAGCCATGCGTGACCCCGATCCGGCTGGCAAGCTGCCGCGCAATTCGCTCACGCGAAATGGAGTTTTCGCACTCGGTCTAGCTCTCCTCGTTGTTCTTGTCTTGGCGGGTTTTGCGCAACTAACGTGGGTATTCGTCCCTGTAGGGATTGGGGGTCTCTTCGTGTTCGAATATTTTGGCGTGACTCTGGAGCGATCGTTGGCCAAGGCTCTATGCTGGGGCGTCTTTCTTGCGATTTTAGCCACGCTAGGAATGTTCTACTGGGCAGTACTCTCTCTAAACGTCTTCGAAACAGGCAATATGGCCTTCAATATGTCTTCCTTCTAGACCGCAAATGTTCTTTTGATCTCGCAACCTGCCTCAGGAGCGATACAATTCGATGAAATCGGTGCCGAAAACGGAGATTCCGGTTAAGAAAATGACCACGCCGAATGAATGGAAAGCCTGGATCCGGAAGTTAGGGTATCCCGTGAAGCTGCGGGCTGAAAGGCGAATCCCGTCTGGGTTCGCCGCTCGGCGGCAGAACAGCGCCGCTTCAAAACCGGCCACCATTCTAGATATTAGCTCGTCCGGACTCCATATCCTGACAGATGAACGCTGGCCCCTCGGAGAGCTGATCCCATTGACCGTGGGAGTGGAGCGGGTGTCGGGAGACAGTTCCGAGCCGCAGGTCGCCGTGCAGGCGCGGGTTGTTCGCCACGCCGACGATGGCATCGGATTATCGTTTGTTCTCCCCGAAGGCCTCGACGCAAACCTCTGGGACGTTCTGCTGCGCAATGCAGTCGTTCTGACTGATCCCAAAGACATCGTCTACACGCTCAAGATGCTCCGAACGGTCCTGTTCTTGTGCCGGCTTTGTCACGCCGAAGCTCGCGAAGCCATTATGGCGCTGGGCGGAGAACTGGACCTGCCGAGAACTGAGAGAGCCATGGAGGTTGCACATGGTGCGGAAAAGCTCCTGGCTTCAGAGCCGGATGCTGACAGGATGCGTGCTCATCCACAACTGGTGGCAAGCATCATGAAAAATGGGTCATGGGCCGATGATTTGACAAAGGAATTGTGGGCAGGCCTCCTGGCCACATCCTGCACTATGGAAGGAACCGACCAATCCAATAGTGTCTTTGTCGACCTGCTCGTCAATGTTACACATACGCAGAGCCGGATCTTCATTGCCGCATGCATGAAGGCATTGCAGCTCATGTCGGCAGCTGAGCCTCCTTCCTCCACTCGAATCATCCTTACGCTCGAACAGATGATTCAGCTCACGGGTGTGTACGATGTTACGAGGATTGGCAGGGATGTTGCTTATATATTCAACCTGGGAATCCTTGAAAAAAATTTCAACTTCACGTCTTATCTTCCCGTGGAAAGCATTGATATCACTCCTTCTCGCCTCGGTCTGGAATTGTTTGAAAGATGCAAGGGGTCCTGCATAAATGCTGAATTACCGTTGGACCTGTCGAAGAGTACCCAGCACACGCCGCTGGACTTCGCGAAGGTGGCATTCTGGGATCACAAGGCGGCGGAGCAAGGCTATGCAAAGGCTCAATCCGAACTCGGCGTGATGTGCGAACTCGGGAATGGGGTGCCCCAGGACTTTGATGAGGCCGTAAGTTGGTATCGCAAGGCGGCAGATCAGGGGTATGCGCCGGCACAAATCAACCTTGGGATGGCTTATAGCAAAGGCCGGGGCGTGCAACAGGACCATGCTGAGGCAGTTATGTGGTATCGCAAAGCTGCCCAGCAGGGAAATGCCGACGCGCAAAACCTGCTCGGGCATTTATACGAAACCGGGGAAGGCGTTCCGCAGGACCTTGCTCAAGCTGCGATCTGGTATCGTAAAGCAGCCGATCAGGGCAATGCGCCGGCGCAACGGAGTCTCGCCAAAGTGTACGAAGTTGGCCACGGCCTGCCACAGAATTATGCGGAAGCCTACTTCTGGTTGAACCTTGCCGCATCGGTAAAGATCGACGGAGTGAAGCGTGAGGATGTTACTAAAGAGCGAGACGCCGCCGCAGCGCATCTGACGGCAGCCGATATCTCCCGCGTACAAGAACGCACACAGGCATGGTTCGCCACGCACGAAGCGAACTGCAATTAGATATTCCAAAACGACAGGGTGAAAGCACGTTCCAGATCGTATTGTCCTTCCATAGGTCCGGCCCTCCGGAGTGAACGATAGGGTTCACCGCCTTTTGCCAGTGTTTCAACGAGAAACAGGCCATGAAGCGAAGGGATTTTCTAAAAGGTGCAACGCTTCTTGCTGGAGCAAATGCAGCTGCGGCGTTCGCGACGTCGCCTCAGGAGCAACCTGCGCCAGACACGACCAAGGGAAAGCCGCTCGGGAAGATCGCGCTCGAAGAACACTTCATGGTCCCTGATTTCGTCGAGTACTTCGCGGAAACATACCCAAACATCAGTCCTGAGATTGCAAAACTTGGCCTGGGAGTTCTGCCCGATCTCGGGGATAAGCGAATCGCAATCATGGACCAGAACGGGATTGACTTCGTGGTCCTGTCTCTTGCCGGGCCCGGTGTTCAGGTTGAAAAGGACGTTGCCATTGCGCTGAGGAAATCATAATCGGCGAATGATTTTCTGGCCAGGGAGATTCAGAAACTTCCCAGTCGATACGGTGGATTCGCCCATTTGGCCATGCACAATCCCGTCGAAGCGGCCGACGAACTCGAACGTTGCATGCATGATCTCAAGTTCCAGGGAGCCATGATCAACGGCCAGACCAACGGCGAGTATCTCGATCGGGACAAGTATTCGGTCTTCTGGGAGCGCGTCGCCGCCCTGGAAGCTCCGATTTATCTTCACCCTGCGAATCCCGTCGATTATCCCGCGACCTATGCCGGTCACACCGAGCTTTGGGGCCCAGTCTGCAGTTGGGCTTTCGAGACTGCGGCTCACGCATTGCGATTGGTACTTGCCGGTGTATTCGACCGCTATCCAAAAGCCAGACTGGTGCTCGGTCACATGGGCGAGACGCTGCCTCTCAATCTATGGCGGTTCGACTGCCGCTGGGTGGTCTGCAATCGGGGTTCGCGGACTCTTCCCCAGATGCCGTCTTTCTATATCAAGCGAAACATCGCGATCACGACATCGGGAGTCTGCGCCGGTGCCCCGCTGCGCTGCGCGCTGGACGCCATGGGGGAAGGCAATGTGATGTTCTCTGTCGACTATCCGTTTGAAAAGAGAGAAGTGGTGGTTCAGTTCATCGAGCTTGCGAGGATCTCAGAGAATGAACGGATCAAAGTTGCCTCCGATAACGCAAAATGCATTCTCCATCTGGATCGGCGCATAGGCTAGAAAGCCATTGATCCAGCTCGCCGACCAGAACCCGGATTCCCCGGAGGAGCGGGGTTGCTTTGAGATTGAAGGTTCTTCGCCCGACATAATAATGATTGAGCTCTCTTGCTCAACGATTCGCTGGGATGCTCAATCTATCTGGTGAGACAACGGCTCTGATGTTGGGATTGACTTCACAGCAGGGTTAGCCAGTCTCTTCCATCGTTCAACGTTCACTCCCATCACAAGAAGCCACAGGCAAAGCGAGAGTTCCGCGAGGAAGCCGAAGATCTTAATGGCGATGGAGAGAGAGTTTGGGACGGCCGGGAGCAAAAAGGCCAGCCAACCCAAACCGGCAATGGCCATCGCCACGCCCAGAATGCGAGGGAGGAAGTTCGACTTGAAAATGAGATAACCGATCAGTAGACAGAACGGGCCGAAAAACAGCAGGGGGCTGACTGGTGAGTCGAGATGAAAGAGGCCAAGGGACATAACGATACATCCACCGAGGCTACAGAGCGCCGCCAGCAACGAGAGAATGCCGCCCACCGGCTTTAACAGGCCATAGAAGAGAAGCGTCACAACGAAATAACACACAGTCGAGAAGACGTTGGTGACATTAACCAGAGATAGCAAAGCCGCGACTCACCAGCAACATACCTAGGATTGCCGTCAGGAAGTACAGCAGATAAAGGGCGCCGGTCATTCTGGCCCTGGGGTGCGACACTTCTCGAATCTGTTCCATCATTTCATAGCCTCGATTGCGGGCGGACCCATAAAGGAGCCACCCGGATTACATCCGACGCAAATGACGGCTCTGCGCACGGAGCGACCGCCCGCCGAAGCGCACAGACCCCTGTTTGTCTCAAACTAGGCGCTTCACTATCCCTGGATGGGCAATACTGCACATAATTGGCGGTAAAGAGGCGATTTGGTTCGGAAGCAACTCCCTGCGGCTCTTCACACCGGTATTCCATCCAGGAAAACAAAGCGCGGTCCGGCCTGTTCTGAACGTTTGGGGCGATGAACGTGAGCAGGGGCACGGGGCACGGCAACTCTCGGGCCGGGTCCAAGGTGCGCGCCCGGCAAATCCAGTTGGCCCGGCCCAGGTTGCAGAAACTACAATCCCCACTGAGGTTGTCTCGTGCGCGAAACCGCTCCCATTCTGGAGAACCCGCAACCCCGCAACCTTGCCGTGGACGCCTACCGCGGCCTGGTGATGTTGCTCATGATGGCAGAAGTCTTGCGTTTCTCCGAGGTCGCTCGCTCTTTCCCTGGAAGCCCCATCTGGCAGTTCCTCGCATACAACCAGACCCACGTCGAGTGGTCGGGCATGAGCCTCCACGACACCATCCAGCCCTCCTTCACTTTTCTTGTCGGCGTGGCTCTGCCGTACTCCCTCCGAAGCCGCCAGCGCAAGGGCCAGAGCTTCCGCCACATGCTTCTGCATACCATCTGGCGCAGTCTTGTTCTCGTAGCCCTGGGCATCTTTCTTCGCTCCATGGCAAGCCCCATGGCCAACTTCACGTTTGAGGACACGCTCACCCAGATCGGCCTTGGCTACACCTTCGCCTTCCTCCTGTTTTTTGCCCGCCCGCGCTGGCAATGGACCGCAACCGGCGCCATCCTCTTCTTCTACTGGCTCGCCTGGGCCCTCTATCCCGCGCCCGGCCCCAACTTCCCCTGGGCCTCAGTCGGTGTGAACCCAAACTGGAGTCACATCTATACCGGCTTTGCCGCGCACTGGAACAAGAACAGCAATCTTGGCCAGGCCTTTGATGTCTGGTTCCTCAATTCGCTTCCCCGTCCCAGCCGCTTCATCGATAACGCCGGGGGCTACCTCACGCTCAGCTTCATCCCCACGCTCGGCACCATGATGTTGGGCTTGGCCGCGGGCCGCTGGTCGCTTGACTCCGCACCCAAGATTCCGATCCGCAAGTTCCTGGTCGCCGCCATCGCCTTCATGGCCGGAGGCCTCTTCTTACACTTCACAGGCATCTGCCCCATCGTCAAGCGGATCTGGACCCCCTCGTGGACACTGTGGAGCGGTGGCGTCTGCTTTCTCTGTCTCGCCGCCTTCTCCTGGGTCGTTGATCTGAAACAGCGGCGCGCACTTGTGTTCCCCCTGGTCGTTGTCGGCATGAACTCCATTGCCGCTTACCTCATCTCCTATATCTGCGAGGACTTCGTCCTGAGCAGCTTCCGCATCCACCTTGGAATGCCCACACTCAACCTGTTCGGGACCGCGATTGAGCCTCTTTTCCTCGGCATCCTCACGCTCGCTACCTACTGGCTGATGCTGTTCTGGATGTATCGCAAGAAGATCTTTCTGCGCATCTAGGGAAGCGCCGGGCAGTTTAGGAAGCAGTTCATGGAGGGACCTGCTCTCGCCAAGTGAAAGTACTTCCAGTGAGCCAGTCATCCGGACGGAACAGTGCTGAGACCCGGAAGAAACGCTCGCGACTCTTCCTTGCGGAAAGTCCAACCTGAGCCTGCAGCGCTCGCGTGCAGGCTTCCACAGCCGCTTGGAACTGCATGAATGCGCTGCAGGGCCGTTGCATGCCATTTCGTCGATGATTTGTGGACTTCAAAAGGTGCGCATCCATATGAAGATGGTGCATTCAATCCAGTCACCGGAACTTCATTTGGAGCCAGCCCGGAGATCGGTTTCGCGGGCAAATTTCAGCGCCTCGAGAGCTGCACCACGAGCGCCCGCGGTGTCGCCATTCGGCATCACGTGAATCGGGATGTCGGCCTGCTCTTCTCGCTGAACTCCCATTCCGATGCGAATCTCATCCATGAACCAGCGTTGAAATTCCGGGCCAGTCTCTACCACGCCGCCGCCCACGATCAGGGCGTCAGGGTCAAAGGTGTTGATCATTTGATCAAAAAACAGTCCGAGTGCCCGCGCCTCGACCCGGAAGATCTCCTGGCACATAGGGTCGCCCTTCTCCGCCATTCCACGAACGCGATAGGCCGCCTTGTGAGGATCTTCGATTTTGCCCAGTTCGTGATCGGGATATTTCTTCAGGAAATGCGGCAGCAGATGTCTCCGAATCGAAGTGAGAGAACACAGCGATTCCAGGTCTCCCAAGCGGCCACAATTACACTCCGGGTTCAGTCCTTCGGTGCCTGGAATCATCTGATACGGAATGAGGACGTGGCCTAGTTCTCCGCCGAACCCTTTCCGGCCCTTGATCACAGAGCCATCCATGATGATTCCGCCTCCATGGCCCGTGCCAACGACGCACGATATCGAGGTGGTCCCGCTACTCGTGCCGAACAAAGCAAAATGTCCCCAGACGGCAGCGGCGTTCGCGTCGTTCAGGTACACCACGGGCTTTTCCAGGACCTGGGAGAGATTGCCGCACATGTCGAAACTCGCCCAATCGGCATGAACAAAATTCGTCGAGCCTTTTGCGCTGAGCACTCCCGTCGCGCTGGCCGGGCCCGGCGTGTCGAGGCCAACCACTGCCACATCCGCAAGGGAACACCCCGCCTTGTCCACCGCCATTTTGAGACCGTCTGCAATCTGCTTTAGACAGATTGCCGGCCCCTCGGTCGAGCGAGCTGGATGCTCACACAAACCCTCGATGAGAAACTCTTCCCGATCGTTGAGCAACGTATAGTTAACTGCGGTTCCACCAAGATCCACACCCGCGACGAGCATCCTTTTCCCTCACTTTTATTTCATTCCAGCTGATCGAACAGATTCGCAAGGAATCCGACTCGTTGTCATTTCATGGCATTCGTTCCGGCGAGCGGCACCGCAGACAATACCACCCCACCCGGCCCTATCCATGCGTTCGCGCAGAGATCAGGCACGCATTCGCAGACAGAGTATTGTGCCATACCAAATCAAGTCTGGCTAACGGGTATAAAACTGCTCATGACCGTAGATCAGCCCCGGCAGCGCATCAGGATCAGGGAGTGGGACGATGCCCGCATTGCTACCAGCGAAATCACCTGCAGCATTCGAGTCCGGGTGCCCGGTACGAGATGGGCGAGCGCCGGCGCTGGTCATCAACAGATTGCGAACGGCGATATGTATCCGCTCCACTGCCACACGCCGGTAATCCCACCGCTCGTCTCCAACCGGCTGTTCGACGACCAGGAACGGCGTCGAGCCTGCCGCGAGATCCGCTGGAATCGTATGCTCCAGTGCTTCGAGGTCCATTTGCTGCCGGCCGTTTACGGGAATCAGTCGCAGCGCATCGCTCCCCAAACCTGCGAAATCGAGCGCGCGCCCGACGCAACCATGCACCGCCGACGACGCGTATGCCGTCAGTTTCCCTGTGCATGCCGCAACGCCTTGCCGCCGCACGTCGCAGCCGAGCCTGGCATCACGTGCCACCACCACAGCCAGAAAGTTTGCCATGGATGTGCCAGTCACGAAGAGCCCGGTTGCCGACGCGGGAAATCCAAACAGGGAGCGCATCCACTCGGTAATCTGATCTTCCACCTGGAGAGGAATCTGGTCGCGGCCACCCAGGTTGGCGTTCAAGCCGGCGGCAAGCATCTCTGCCAGCATCCCTACCGGGGTGCCCCCACCTTGTACCCAGCCCAAAAAGCCGGGGTGTGCGTTCCGAGCTGTAAATGGCAAAATCGAGGTCATGAACTCCTCATGAACACTCGCCAGGGATGTGGGTTCTTCCGGAAGACCTTGATAAAAGCGCGAAGGCACGTTGTCCGGGATCACCTACCACGCTGGACGTTGGGGGAGATCTTCCATCGCACCGAGCATGTCGTCGAGCATGCGGTGAGCCTGCACGCGAAAATCACCCCAATTCACGGGATCGAGCGATGTCGTTGTCGGCACTGTCTTAAAACTGGACTGTTCGCTTGCCAAGCCATTTTCACTCATATCGGATCGCTATCCAACTCCTTTGAGAACCTACCCACATGAGAGGCGCAAAGACGAACAGCGCTCGCCACATGTGTAATTGCAATCGGGGGTCCATCTTCGCGGTTCTTTAGAGTTGCAGGCTCCGAGTTCCCCACACGTCGCCCTCAGGCCTTAACGGCAACGATAACTATGAGTTGGGAGTTTTAGTTCAAGGCGAATCCGGACACAGCTTAAAGCCGGTAGAAATGCGGGGATCGCGTACCCTCTCATCTTGTTCTAATTCGGGGATAAGGCCTGAAGGCCGCGAGGCTTACCGATTTGAAGGGATTAGATACAGCGTTGCTCAGAATGGCATTTCAGCCTGACGTTCGATGAGCCGCGTTTTGGGGTATGCCGTCGACAATGTACGAATTCCAGTCCACCGATCGTGAGCATCCCAAGAACCTCCTGGCCTGACACGGGCGCCTGACGTCGCCTTCTGGCCCAGATGGGTTTTGGCGTGCCAATCGCCACAATTCAATGACGGTCCCGAACGTGTGACCAATACTTTGGAACTGACCTGCGCCATGCAAACTTTGGTTAAGCTCTTCAAGTTTCCTACAAAGGAGATAAGGCATGCACGTGCACGGCAACCAATTCGATCCCAACATCCAGATGAGTGCTCTTTACGCAGCGGCGAAGGCTGAAGCTCAAAGGGAAGCTGAGCGTACAAGAAAGAAACTGCGGAACTTCGCCTCGGCACTGGCAGGTGAGTATGACGGTGCAGACTCTGTGGTAAGACTGAGTGAAGGTGAAGCCTACCGGGGACAGGACAATCGTCAGAACCAGGACGGTCAGAGAACGCAGAACGAACACTCCCTATCAGAAAGCGTTCCCAACACTGTTTCATATTGGGCGTAATCCCGTGACGATCCCATTGCGATCGCCACACGGGACAGATTCAATCGCCGAACAAATGGGTAAAGATTGCCGATTGACGATGGGCAAATACTACCAGTCTTGGTCGCAAGCATTCTCTTTGCGACGCTTCCGCGTACCCGTAAGCGGCATTCTCTCCAGCTATCAATGAATCCCCAGTCAGCGGCGCAGAGCTAGCAGCCTGGATGGGGGTTTTTGAAGACAACCTCGATCGGCACCCAGTCTGACAAGCGCTTCTCGTCTAATTCGGCATCTCCGGCCTGGTTGCTAAGCGACGACCTGGCAATCGCCACGGTTAGCTTGATTTTTCCCTTGAGGCAGTAAGCCCCAAGAATCCTCGCCAGCTCCTTATCCGCTACATTCATGTAGTCCGCGGGAAGAGCGCCGTCGGTGCCAGAGATATCCACCGGGGCCATAATCATCTGGTTCATGATCGGCCCTTGTTTCTTGGCTCCCGCAGTGTCGAATCGCACCACAAGGGTGGCTCTTCTCTCCAGCGCTTCAGGATTCGCCGTGTACTTGATGATCGGAATGGTGATGCCTGCCGGGTTCGGTTTTGCTGCCTTCGTGTCAAACGAGATGTGGTAGGCCGCCCCGGGCCATTTGGGCGTAACAGGAACGTTCACGGCCTTCTCCGGCTGGTTTCCGCAGCCCGCCAAAAGCGCCAATCCGCCGATTGCCAATACGAAGCCTTTTCTCAAGTCATCCTCCTCGTGCCTATCAGACGACGTGCCAGAATAGCACTCTTGTGTCTCATAGGAACAATGGTCGCGAGCAGTTGTCCGCACTGCGGGCGGAATCAGAGGCGGAATATCTTCCGTTCGTAAACGTAGTAGCGGATTGTGTCATGGTAATACCGCACAACACCAGGGCTGAGGATTTCTCCCGGCACAGCTCCTTCGTCAGAGATGTCATGAAGCATCAATGCGGCGGTGCTGGTTAAGATGCTGATCGCCAGGGCCGTGTTGAATACGATCCGGATCGCCGCTGATTTCGTACATGCCGTCTCTTGAGTCAAGAATACATACAAGCCCAAAAGCGTGAGAAAGTCGAGTTCAGGGTAAAACTCAATTCGATATCGATATGTCATCCATGCAAGGGAAAGCATAAGAAAGCAGGGGGACAGAAGACCAGCAGCTACGGCCGCCGTCGATCGCCCCGTGCGCGAAAAAGCGGCCAGGCCGCATTTGCGCAACGCAAAACCCAGAACAACGATGAAGCAGAATGGGATCACATCTGTGAGCAGAAAACTGCTCGGAGGAAGCTCGGTATCTCCAAAGAATTGAGCTTGTGTGCTCGTAAGGAGGAGCTCGCCATTGCTCCCGTGAAACACCCAGATTGGGAAGAAATAGTAAATCAGGCCGAATGGGATGCGTTTGAGATTAAACACACCGTAAGTGCTCAGACTCGATACAAAATTGGGCCACGCATCTCGATTCAAGTAGAGGTCATAATTCGCAAAGGTAGCCGGATTTCCCCAGCGAAAGTAGTTGACTGCACCAGAAGCCGAGATGAAGACGGCAAGCACTGCGAGAGGGACCCAGGTGTTGGGCCGCGCCATGCCTCGGTCGCAACGCCGCATCACGCCGGCTGGCCCCGGGTCTCCGGCCGAAAGGGGCTCGAACGCGAGCACAGAAAGCAGCAGCAATAAAGTCAACGTGAGGCCGATACCCGTGGAGGCGCGCGTAAGCAGCGCCAAACCTGCACAGACCGACATCCAGAATAGGGAAGACAGATCAAATCGGCGGCTTACGATTCCCTTGACGGCGAAGTAGACGAAAATGGATGCGAAGCAATAGGCCCAAAGCATCACTTCGGTCCATATCTCGTCCTTCAGATACGCTGTCGCCCCGCCCGCAAAAACAAAGTACGACATCACAATTCCAACTGGCCACAATTTGGCGGCATTCGCGGCGGCCGAGCGGCACACCAGCAACACGGCACGGACTTTCGTAACTGTGGAGATGCAAGCCGCGGCAAGGCAGGACCAGAAGGTAATGTCCGTCTGCATTTTTCCTACCAGCCAAAGCGGGAGACGCAATAGGGCGCACCATATCCCCCAATACGCATAAACATGGCCATTGCGCAGATAGCCATCGTCTCCCACCACCTGCGGATCGACGTCAAATTGACCGCGTAGAAGATGCTCGAGCATGCTGTTGAAGGTCAGCCTGATTCGGTCGCTTCCGTTGATCCTCCATGACATCGCCAATAATGCTCCGTAATAAATGAGCATGAGCAAGACGAGTCCAAAATATCGTTTGCGATTGTGGAGAAGACCGCATCCAACGATCCCCCCCTCTGCTTCTTCAGGATGAGTGTCTCGAAGGATCTCGCTGGATCGCGATGCCGGGGATTCAAGTGCAGAGTCAGGACGGCTGGTCATGTCTGACATGGCCGAATCATAGCAGCCAATGTTTCTCCCCGGTGCGGACCTCCAGAAACACCAGGTACCGGGGCGAATCCTGCAATGAAGCATGCAGCGAACCCGGCTGTGAATCTCGTTGCAGCTTTGCCGAGGAACGCACAGCGAAATCTCAACAATGGATATCCCATCGGCGAAAGCACCGCTAGGTAAGAAAGGGCCACTTGGGCGAAACCCTCGATAGCTGGTTGATCCACATGTCATTAAAGAGCGGAACAATGCATTGCACAGTTCCGGGAATCGGCATCATTCCAACGCCCGCCATCACGTCAGACGCAGAAGCGATGCTCGGAGCCCCGCCAGGCCGCGCCTTGCCTGGCGGCGTGCGCATTGCCCTCCAATTGCCCCGGCCCCGTACAACGACCACGCTCGTCCCGGAAGGAACAGCCATGTAGGCAATCTCCCGCATATCGTTCCATTCGGGAAGCACAAAGTTGGCAGTGCGCAGGAACTCCATGTACCACTTTTGCCGATCGTCATTTTTGTACTTGTCAGTCGCCTTCCAAATCGCTTCGGCCACCGATCGTTCAAACCATGACCGGCCCAATGTTCCCGCTGATCCCTTGCGAACGCCTCCGTCATAGGCGCGATAAAGTTCCAACGGACCTCTAAGAACAACAACCTCCACGGGGTCGAGCAGAGGCTTCTTCTCCCAGAGATAGTTGGCAGTTTGGGTGGAAATCGTCTCGGGAGTGTCGGCGGTGCTGCCCGGCTTCGCGAATTGCTTGCGATGGAAAAACATGGAGGAGAATTCGGGGCGCGACAGCACAGCCTGTAACTCGCCCTTGATCCTGTGTGGGTCGGGCATTGCGGCACCTCGACTTTCCTGAAACGTTAAACCGAATGAGAGAGTGAGACCAGAATCCTATCAAATTATGCAGCGAACGTGACCTGCAACCCGGCCCTGCAATTCACAGGAATCGAAGAGATCGGCCAGTGAACAATGCTTCGCAAGCGGCGCATCGGCAGGCTCTAAGCTGCTCCTGACCCTATGCAGGGGAGCAAACAAAAGAGCGCTCGAAATCTCACTCCCGGGTCTTCTTCTTGATAGCCTGCCTCTTTTTCGCTGCCTTCCCGCCCTTTTTGACCGCCTTGCTTGTCGGCTTCGAGGAGCCTTTGGCGCTCGTACTGGTCGTTGCCAGCAACGGAATCAGCTTGCCTGCCATCGGCGACCCAAGACCGGTGCAGGCATCCCATCTTGGCCCTGCCGAGAAAGCTCCGTTGTTCCCTTGGGTAATATCGTTGAACGCTGAGGCAGCTTTTGCGGCATAGATGGCCGGCTGAATGAACCCAGCCTGGGTTCCGAGCTGCTGGTTGGCTACTGCCACAAGACCGGCCCATAGAGGAGCCACCGCGCTGGTCCCACCGATCACGCTCGTGCTTCCATCCACACGTACTGTATACCCGGTGGTCGGATCGGCATCGCCGCCCACGTCCGGCACACCGCGCCCGCCTGTACTTGTGCTCGGGGCTGGTACTTTTGCATTCGCCTGCCAGGTCGGAAGGGCGAACGCCGTGCTTACGCCACCGCCGGTCGCGCCCTCGTTGTTGGCCAACTCGTTCCACACCACCTCAGAAGCGATGGTTGCTCCGGTTGCATCCAGTTTCGTTCCCCCGCAAGCCAGCACGTGCGGACTCGACGCAGGAAAGTCGACGTTGTTTCCCGTCAAGCCATCCGTCGATCCGTCATCGCCGGCCGCAACCGTGACGGTAATGCCCAGCGCCGCGGCTGACTGGCAGGCAGCGTCCAATGCGGTCAACGACTGCTGCGTCCAGGTAGATTCCGGCCCGCCCCAACTGATCGATATCACGCTTGGCTTGTTGGTCGCGTCATGCACTGCGGTGGTAATCGCGTCGATAAATCCCTGGTCTGTGTTGGGCGCAAAGTACACGGCGATTTTCACGCCAGGCGCCACCGATCCCGCCACTTCTATGTCCAGCATTACCTCACCATCCGAGCTGCTGACCGTCGACGGGGCATTCTTCCCATTGTCGACGCTCACGGCAGTGATGCCAGGCGCGGCCACGCTGAGCGTCTTGAAGTAGGCGGTCAGGTCAGTCTGCCTGTAACCGCCGCCAAGTTCAATGATGCCGATTGTCTGTCCTGCTCCGCTGGCGTTCGCAGGGAATTGATAGGCCTCGGCTACCTGGGGCGGCGTGTAACTGCTGGGCGCCTGAGATGGCTTGGGCTTGGGTTTGTGCACGCGAAAGTGGGGCTTTGCCTGGGGTCGGTTGTCCAGGCCCAGTACAGCCTCCACCATGCCCGTCAGCGAGGCAGGCAGTTGAATCCCGCCCTCGCGCAGCCGGTACTCAACTCCATCAATTGTCTTCTGTTGCAGCACCACGCCAAATGCTTTTTGGATGTCCGCGCAAGTGCCGGTAAGCTGCAAAGTGCGCCGCACCGCTGAAGTGGGATCGGGTTCAACCTTCAGATGAAACTCCCGAGCGAACGCCCGAATCAGTTTGATCGCTGAAGGATCGCCACCGTGGTGCTCTTTAAACTCAGTTCGGCTCACACGGACAGGCCCGCTTGCCCGGCCGCCGCGCCGGTTGATCTTCAGCGGTTCCTTGCGTTTCACAATCACTGACACCGTCATTTTCGATTTGGCCGGCGTAGCCTTGAGCCGGACTGCGTTGGCAGCAGCAGCTTTCTCGCTACCGGGTAGAACGACGCGTTCCTGCTCCGCAAACTTCGTTGTTTGGGCCGACGGGGATTTGGTGGTGGGGGACTTCGCCATGACTGGCCTCCTTTTTGACCGAACTCTAGTCCGAGACATCTACTCGATGACTCCGAATGATAATCGAACTTCCCGGAGCGATGTAAACGTACCTGCCGCACACCGCCAGCCGGAAAGACCTTAACTATTGCACCAGCCGGTAAAGATCAACGCCACCGTTGTAATTCGGCACGTAGATCTGGCCACCGTCAATGACCGGAGGATCAAACTTGTTGAACAGAAACTGGACGCCAAACTGTTGCGAGTCCCACAGAACCTTCAGCGACCCATCCCCAGCGAGGTGTACTGGATCATAGACCAGCAGGCGGCCGTTTACCACGTTCGCGTTGGCGTTGCCGTATGGAACTGTGCACACCAGGATCGCTGAGTTAGGATCAGCCCCGTTGCTCGACCCGGAGCAGAATCCGCCCGGCATGCCGCCCGGAGGATTTCCCCGCACATCCGCGCTCGCATATTCGTTGCTCTCGGCGATGTAGGTTAAAGCCCCAGTTGAACTCACTGCCCATCTATGCAGTTGCGCATTTTCACCCCAGGCAAAGATGGTCCACGATTGCAGCACCGGGTCAAAGAACTGCACCGGGGTCATGTGCAGATGTGCCGTATCGCCCCATGGAAAGAAGTTTAGAGTCGTCTGGTTGGCGGGGCAGGGATCAACCGGCCCGGGACTCATGGTCAGCCATACAGGGGGCGCTGCCAGTTTCTTGCAGTTCGTCTTTGGATTTGCAAGGTCCGCAAGAGTCGTTCCGCCCAGGCTCGCTGTTTTGATGGGATAAGCGATTCCGTCCTTTCCGGTGGCCACGCAAACACCGATGGAAAAAATGCAGGCTGGACCAGCCGATCCCCAGTCTTCGTCCGCCCAGGCGCCAGAAGCCATCTGCGGAAAGACAAGCAGAGTTGGGATGCCCTGGTCATTGACCTTCGCCTCCAATCTTGCATTCTTCAGCGGCATGTTCATGCCGCCGCCAACCGGAGTGAGAGTTGCAGTGGACGCGCTCATCCCAGCCAACCTTGCGGCCGGAGCGGCTGTCTGTCCGCTTCTGGCCAGGTCAGTCCAGGGTGTCCAGTGATCCACCACCTGCAGGGTGGCCGGAACTCCTCCCGCTGAAGGCGTGTACTTCAGTTTCAGGAACGATTCGCCCCACTGGCTCACGCCGTCGAAATCCCCATTGCCGGTCAGGACATAGAGGAACCCTTGCGCATCGGCGGCCGCGCCCTGCCCAGCCATCCAGACACCGGCACCCTCGCCGGCCGTCATTGCTAGCATCGCACTCATCGTGTTGCTGGCCACATCGAAGGCGAAGCAAAATCCAGAGGCGCCTGTGCCCGTTTCGAAGATCGTGCCCGAACAGCCGAATACGGTCTTTACGCCGTTGATGTTTGTCTCAACCAACGACGATCGCTGTTTGCGCATCTGGGAATTGAACACCAAGTTTCCACTCGGTTCCTGTACAAGCACCGGCGGAACCACCTGGCTCCCATCCGCCACATTCAGCACAAACATGAAGTACCGCGCCGTTTGCGGGTTTCCCGTTTTGTCCGGCGAGACCCAGCAGACCTGGTACAGACGCTGCGTGTCCGCGTCGATCACGCCCGTAGAAAGACAGCCCCAATGTTGATTGATGTTATGGGAATCGATTGTCGTAGATCCATTGATCGGGGTTCCCAGCGTCAGCTGCCAGATGCCGGAGCCATCATGTGCGTCCACTCCGCGCACTACATCGGCCATCGATGGCAGCTCCATCACATCGTGGATACCGAGCGTCGTTGTCACATTCGGCAGAATGAGCGGCTGTGCTTCCATGCCCCGCGCATCTCCGATCACCGGAACGATCGTCGCCCGGACAATTCCCTTTGTCGTTACGGACGCCTGAGATAGCTGCGTCTCATTTTGGTTCCAGCCGCTTCTCGAATTGTCCGCGGCGCGAGTCAGCCATGGCACCATGGTCGTTTGAGCCCAGCAGTTCCCTGAGGCCGCAAGAAGACATGTACAGATGAGCAAACTGAGGCAAGAGAGCTTCATGAGTCCTCCGGATAGCGCGATCGAAGCGTCAGTCACGTCCTGTGCAGAGTGGCCCAGGCAATCGTGTTCGAAACAAATCGGCAGGTTTGACTTCAAGGCGGATTACGAGCTTCGCAGACCGCAATCCATGGATCGTCCGAAACGATAGATCCATACTTGGGTTGCCCGGCAAAGCGTTCAAATCGAGCCTTGGGCCTTCTCCAGAGCACTCTCAATATGGACCTATCGTTTGCGGGCGAATACATATCAGGCGCAACACCACGTGCCATAGAAATAAGATCTGCACTGCCGTTCAGCTTACTGCTTGGTCAGGGTTGCAACTGAAATATGCGGCCAGTCAATTCCAAGGAAGTGAAGAATGACCGTTTGGGTGTACTGCACTGCAGAAACGTGCTGCCATCCGGGTTCTGCACCGTCTCGATCCAAAAGATCGCGTTGAGTGTAGTCGCGTTGGCGTTGTTCACGACAAAGGGAATGTTGCCGATGTTGCCGCTCGGGGCGGGAATTGCGATCGTTGCCCCGGGCTCCGCTCCGGGCGGTATCGCGGTTGCTGGAGCGGTTACGTTGACCGATGCCGTGGAAATGACCAGCACCGTCGTGTGGATAATTTCCTGGCCCAGTATCGCCGCCTGCAAAAGAAGATTTGGATTCTGCACGTACGGAAGCTGGATGCCCGGTGGAAGCGGCGGATTCTGAAATGGCAGCAGATAGGGAAGGCCGAGCGGTTGCCCTGGCGGATTCAAGGTTGGCGTCGAACTGGCAGGAGCAATCACCGGGCCCGACGGTACTGTAAATGCGGCACCCTGGGCCATAAGCGAGTCACCGTGCGGGATGGTGCCCAGACGCACAACTGTTGCTGGCGCGACCGGCGCCACCGTGGTGGCCGGAACGCTGAGCCAGAAGCCCGGCTCAATGTGAAGAGCTTCTTTCGTGACAGCATCGCTTGCCCGCTGCAGATAGCTCAAGCCATTGATGGCAATGTCAGGCTGACCCGTGGTCTGCCTGGTGCCGACACTACGCCGCAGTTAGGCACAGTACCGCCGATGGGCGTGAATTGAAGAGTCTCCAATGTTGCATTCAGTTTCAGGCGGAAGTCGGCTGGTCCTGTGCTCGGAGGAACTGAACTGAAGTCAGGTAACGAGATTAGGTTGAATCCGCATCCTACCCAGGCGCCCGCAAGATTGGCCAGCGGGCCCGGGACATCGGGAAGCGCAGAGGTCGGTAAACCCGGTCGCGTATTGAGTGGGGGGGCCGGAACGGATGGATTTGCTGACATGAGATTCTCCTTCGCGAAAGATTTCCTTGTAACGTAACCGCATTTTCCTGTGGATTTCCTTCTCGACGGAAAAATTTCTCCGCAATCTGACATCCATCGTGGCCTCCGCGAAGCTCAGTTCTCCGTCTCAGGAACCATGGCCAAGCCATGGCCGATCCATCCCCGGACGGTGAGCAGCCTTGAGATGATGTGCCGCTGCGTTCATGACGCGCAGTCGGTATATTCTCCGGAATCTCATGACCTTGCCGGATGTTTCGCTGAGAAACCGGTGCAGGAAGGGACACACAAGCGTGGCATCGTTGCTTGTCGGGCTGTTGAGGACCCCGGCTTTGCCATCTGGATGGTCATTGAGGGCAAAGACCGTTTTTCGATTTCTTGCCGGGGCTTGAGGAGATTGTCCATTTTTTTGCAATCATTTCACGCTTCTGTAACGCCCCGCGCGAAGAGTACAGCATGGCTACTTCACATTGATTGGCAGCCTGATTTCCCCAAACCAAGAATTCGAAAGGTCACATCCATGCTAAAAAAAGCAGCTTTGTGTCTGGTCGCATGTGCGCTGACGACGGCCGGAATCGCACAGGAAGGCCAAGTCTCCGCAGGCATTCCCCATCTCGATCATGTGTTTGTCATCATGATGGAAAACCACGGATACCAGCAGGTCTTCAACAACCCGAACGAACCTTACCTCAACTGGTTGATTGCCAATAAGCAGGTCAACCTTGCGGCAAATTATTTTGCTGTGGGTCATCCGAGTCTGACGAACTATCTTGAAATCGTTGGCGGGTCGAACTTTGGCATCCGTAGCGACAATGCACCGGCATGGGGCAGTTCCTGCTCGCCGAATATCGCCACCAAGATAGTGAACGCCGACGATGGCGGCGGCAACGCTCCAGTTCCCGTCGACACCGGCAACATCTGTCCGATCACGGGCACAGGTACGGACGCCGAAACGCCCGCAGTGGACACCTGGAACGAGATCGCAGGTCCTTTCGTTGCCCTGGCTGACATCGATGGAGTCAAGCATGTGCCGGCGGCGCCCACGATCGGCAAGTCCATTGGAGATCAGCTCGCATGGTCTGGCCTCGCGTGGAAATCCTACCAGGAGAGCTTGCCGCTCGGGTCGGCCTTCGGGGTCAACTACAGCAATGGCACAGTATCAAACCTGTCGAGTTTCACCACTCTGGCGCCACTCACCACTGCCAGCATCGTGCAGGATTACGCTGTGAAGCACAACCCGTTTGCTTATTTCAAGAGCGTCCAGGATGGAGACCGTGAAAACAACACCCTGGCGAATATAGTGGGCTTCGACGGCCCCGGTGGGCTTTATGCAGACCTGGCAACCGGCAATGTACCCTCCCTGTCTTTCATTGCGCCCAACCAGTGCGACGATCAGCACGGGCGCGGAAATGGCGACGCATTTTGCGCCTTCGATTACGGCCAGAACGACAGCGGTTACACCTACGGAACGCAAGTAGGACTGAATCCCGGCTTGATTCTACAAGGTGATGTCACCATCAAGCGCTTGGTCGAGGGAATCCATGCGTCCCCGGTTTGGGCAAATGGTCGCAACGCCATCATCATTGTCTGGGACGAAAACGACTATAGCGGCAGCACCACTCAGCTCACCGGGCTTTTTCCGCCGCAAAACCAGAACAGGGTGGTGCTCACCGTCCAAACCAACTTTCGCAATTTCCATGGTATTCAGAGCTCCAATTACTACACCAGCTTCTCGCTGCTGAAGTCTCTTGAGGCGGGATTCGGGCTGCCCTGCCTGAACCATGCGTGCGACTCAACCGTCGCCGTCATGTCAGATCTATTCGATGAATAATTCGAGCCGATTCAGGTAGCATTGCAATGAAAAATGACCTCCGCCTGTCGCAAGGCGGAGGCCATTCTTTTGCTAGAGCAAGATTCCCGCGGTTTATTTCAGCAGGGCAAAGCAGTCAATGGGCTTTCGATTCTCGGTCGACGGCAAGTCACGGTGAATCTTCAGATATTCGATGATCTCCATCCGTTCATCGTGCGAGAGCGCCGGCCCTATCACACCCAGCGGTCGAGGAGCCGACGGATTCGTCGAGACC